>Ga0307505_10001575_pt1 | contig 17889 bp, 18 predicted proteins | sample 23_S_MG_FD_202183 | JGI IMG/M metagenome (GOLD analysis project Ga0307505, IMG submission 202183) | Soil microbial communities from Populus trichocarpa stands in riparian zone in the Pacific Northwest, United States - 23_S | ecosystem: Environmental > Terrestrial > Soil > Riparian zone > Trees...
GAGCTCGGCCCCGAGGCCGAAGCGCAATGGGCCGGTCTCACCACCGCGCATCCGCCGCTCCAGCTCGGCGAGCGCACGATCCGGCTCGACCAGCCGCAAGTCATGGGCATCCTCAACGTCACGCCCGACAGCTTCTCCGACGGTGGCCAGTTCATGGACGACCCCGAAGTCGCCAAGGCCCACGCCGCGGCGATGCTCGAAGCGGGCGCGGCGATCGTCGACATCGGCGGCGAGAGCACGCGGCCCGGCGCCGCGGCGGTGTGGGAAGGCGACGAGATCAAGCGCGTCGTCCCGACGGTCGAACATTGCGTAGCGATGGGCGCGGCGGTCAGCATCGACACCCGCAGCGCCGCGGTGGTGGAAGCGGCGCTGGCAGCGGGAGCGCACGCGATCAACGACGTTTCCGCGCTGCGCCACGATCCGCGCAGCCTCGAAGTCGCGGCCGTTAGTGGCGTGCCGGTGATCCTGATGCACGCGCCCGGCGAGGGGCACGACCTTCACGCCGGCGGCGACTATGCCAACGTGGTGTTCGAGGTGTTCGACTGGCTGCGCGCGGCCCGCGACCGGGCGATCGCAGGCGGCATCGCGCGAGAGCGCATCATTCTCGATCCCGGCATTGGCTTCGGCAAGACCATGGCCGAAAACCTGGCGCTGATAAATGCTCTGGCGCTGTTCCACGCGCTCGGTCAGCCGCTGCTGCTCGGCGCCAGCCGCAAGCGTCTGGTCGGCGCTCTGAGCCACGAGGCCTCGGCGCACCAACGGCTTGGCGGCAGCCTGGCGCTGGCGATGGCCGGCATGCAGGCCGGCTGCCAGCTGCTGCGCGTCCACGACGTCTACGACACCGTGCAGGCGCGCAACGTCTGGCGCGGCCAGCGCGACGCGGCGCTGACCGACTTCGACGGGCTCGCCGACCACAGCGAGACCTAGTGGAAAAACCCTTACAAGTCCGCGTCCTGCGTTAACCCGAATTGCAAGATTTGCTGCGACTGGCCTGTCATGCCGACGCGTGCCCGCATCGCAATGACCCTTGCGGGCAAGTGGCTGCTCGGCCTGTTGCTGTTGTTCGCCGCATCGGCGGCGAGCGCCCAGGCAGTGCAGTTGCGTTCCTCGCTGGAAGCCGGCCCGGCGCCGGAGCTGGCCCGAGCCACTGGCGATGCCGGCGAGGACTGGACCTGGCTGACCTTGCGCGATCCGAACGCGCTGCAGGCCATTCCGATCGACTGGCACCTCCTGGTCGACCAGACGCGGTTCGAGCGCGTCCGGGTCATCGTTACCGCTACTGACGGCACCACCCAGGACATTTCCCTCGCCGCCGACGGGCTTGAGACCAGCTGGGCCCCCGGCGGTGTGCTGCGGTTCAGGATCGAGGTGCCCGGCACGTCAGTGCGCGGCCTCTCGCTGGGCTTCAAGAACCTCGACGACCTGTCGCTGTTCCGCAAGGTGACCGCGATAACCCCGCAGCAGAACGCGCTGGTCAATGCGCGCTGGCTGTTGCTGATGGGATTGTTCTCCGGGCTGCTGGTCGCCTCGTTCGCCTACAAACTGTTCTTCTACGCCGGGCAGGGCCAGGCCTTCCAGCGCTGGTACCTTAGCTGGGTCGCCGTCTCGCTCGCCTACGGCCTGATCTGGACCAACGTTGCCGCCTACGCCTATCCCGGCCTCGCCGGGCCCTTGGCGGTGCGGATCGATTACGTGCTCGTCAGCCTGGTGGTCACGCTGGGCAGCCTGTTCCTGCTCTCGGTGCTCGAGGCAGGCCGGGTACCAAAGGCGATGCGGCGCGCGGTGCAGGCCATTTCGCTGGTATGCGTCGCCTGCGGCGTGGTCGCGGCGGACGAACGACTGGTGCCGGCGCAAGCCAGCGATCTCGTGCTCAACCTGGCGCTGCTGGCCTGCGTTGGAACCACCCTCGTCGCCATTACCGTGGCCGCGCTGCGCGGCAGCCGGGTGGTGTGGATCTACCTCGCCGGGTGGAGCCCGGTCATCGCCGTGTTCGCCGCGCGCGCGGCGCGCAACTTCGGGCTGGTCCCGCAGAGCGACCTCGTCGACCTGTCGACCTTCGCCGCGATCGCCTTCGAATCGCTGGTCTTCTCGCTGGTCGTGCTCGACCGGTTCCAGTCGATGAAGCAGGAGCGCGACGTCGCCGAGGCGAGCGCACGCGAGATGGAGATCGAGCAGGAAACCCTGCGCCGCGCCGCGCATTCGGACTTTCTCACCGGGCTCGGCAACCGCGCCTCGTTCCACGACGAACTGCGCGCGCTGTACCGCAGGGCGCCGCAGGCCAGCGGGTTCACGCTGTTCCTGATCGACGTCGACTTCCTCAAGGAGCTCAACGATCGCCAGGGCCACGACGCGGGCGACGCCTTGCTGCGGCACATCGGCGGCCGGCTCGCCGGGCTGGTCGGCGAACATACCACTTGCGCGCGGATCGGCGGCGACGAATTCGCCATCCTGTGCGACGAAGCGACGGGCGACGCCGGGCGCATGGCCGAGGCCCTCGAGGGGATGCAGGACCAGCTGTGGAGCCGCTATTCGTGGTCGGGAGAGCTGTCGCTCAGCATCGGCTCGGCGAGTTCGGGCGGGGCTTCCTCGCCCGCGGAAATATTCCGCCAGGCCGACGTCGCGCTCTACGAGGCCAAGCGGCTGGGTCGCGGGCGTCGGCAGGCGTTCGACGAGCGCCTGCGCCTGCAGATCCAGAACGAGATCGACCTGGTGAGGGAAGCGGAGGCCGGGCTGCGGCGCGGCGAGTTCGTGCTCTACTTCCAGCCGATCGTCGAATTGCGTAACGGTCGCCACGTCGGCGTCGAGGCGCTGCTGCGCTGGAACCATCCAGTCCGCGGGCTGCTGACGCCCGAGGCGTTCGCCTGCGTGCTGACCGACAAGGAAACCGGCCCCGGGGTGCAGAAGCGCGTGCTGACGATGGCGATCGACGAGCTGCGGCGTCGGCCGGGCTTCACCGGCACGCTGGCGGTCAACTTCACCGCCATGGACCTGACCGGCGCGGACGCCGCGCACAACGTGCTGCGCCAGCTCGCCGCCGCGGGTGTGGCGCCGTCGTCGCTGTGCGTCGAGGTGACCGAGGGGACGATCCTCGGCAAGCCGGGCGATCCGGGCTCGGCGCTGCAAGTGCTGCACGAGGCCGGCGTGCGCATCGCGCTCGACGACTTCGGCACCGGCTACGCCTCGCTCGTGCACTTGAAGGAAATCAAGGTCGACACGCTCAAGATCGACAAGTCGTTCGTCGCCGGGCTGCTGCGCGAAGGCGACGAGAGCGAAGAGATCGTGCGCGCGGTTCTGGCGCTCGGCCACGGCCTCAAGAAGACGGTCATCGCCGAAGGGGTGGAAACCGTCGCCCAGCTCGAGCGCTTGCGCGAGCTCGGCTGCGATTACGCGCAAGGCTACCTGTTCGGGCGTCCGGCCCCGGCCTTCGACATCGAAGCAAAGTTCCAGGACGCGGCCTAAGCCGCGCTTTCGATCCCGAGGTCGCCGAGCTTGCGGTAAAGTGTCGAGCGGCCGATGCCGAGGCGGCGGGCGACTTCGGTCATCCGTCCGCGATAATGGCCGATGGCGAGGCGGATCACGTCGGCCTCGATATCCTCGAGCGGGCGCAGGTTGCCGTCGGTGGTGTAGAGGTCGACGCCGATCCCGTCCTGCGCCGGGTGCGAGGCGACCGCCATTTCGCCCATCATCAGGCTGAGCTGCGGGAAGTCGTCCGCGGTCAGTGCGTCGCCGTCGCAGAATACCGCGGCGCGGAACAGCACCGCCTGCAGCTGGCGCACATTGCCCGGCCAGTCGAACGCGGCGAGCAGCTGGAGCGCCCCATCGGTCACGCCCAGTGGCCGCAGGCCCGGCTGCTCGCCGATACGGGCGAGGAAATGGCGGGTCAGCGCAGGGATGTCGCCCGCCCGCTCGCGCAGCGGCGGCAGCACGATGTTCGTGGCGCCGAGCAATTCGAGCAATTCGGCACGAAAGTGCCCGGCCGCGACCATGTCGGCGAGCGGCAGGTTGCTGGCCGCGATCACGCGCACGTCGACCTTGAAGCTGTGAGCAGCGCCGATCGGGCGCACCGAGCGGTTGGCAAGCGCTTCGGCGAGGCGGTCCTGCAGCTCGATCGACAGGCGGTCGACCTCGTCGAGCACCAGCGTGCCGCCGTCGCAATTCTGCAGCGCGCCGACCTGGCGGTCGAAGGCCCCGGTGAAGGCGCCCTTTTCGTGCCCGAACAGCACCGATTCGAGGCTGTTGGCCGGCACGCCGCCGACGTTGATCATGCGGTGTGCGGTACGCGTGCGCGGGCTGGCCGCGTGCATCGCGCGGATCAGCATTTCCTTGCCCGTGCCGCTTTCGCCCTCGATCAGCAGCGCGCCGTGGCCGCGGGCCGCCTTGGCCGCCTTGGCCAGCGCGGCGCGGAACGGCGGGGCGGTGCCGACCATGGCGTCGAAATCGAGCACCGCCGGCATCTTCTCGGTCAGCGGGGTCAGCTCGTCGTGCGGCGTTTCGCGGGTGGTGGTGTTGCGCAGCGCCTGCATCATCCGGTCGGGCGCGACCGGCTTGACCAGGTAGTCGGTGGCGCCCGCGCGCATCGCCTCGACCGCGAGCAGCGGGCTGGTGCTGGTGGTCAGCATCAGGATCGGCAGTGCCGGGCGGCGGTCCTTCAATTCGCGGATCAGCTCGCAGGCCTGGTCGCCGGGCACCCACTGGTCGAGGATGATGGCGGACAGCTGCATGCCCTGGCGGGTGCCGAGCTGGGCGATGGCGGTCTCCGAATCCCGGACCACGATCGTGCGCCAGCCTTCGCGCGCGGCGAGCGCCGAGATAAGCCGGCTCTGCGCCGGCTCGTCGTCGATCAGCATCAAAACGCGCTGTTCGGCCTCGACCATCCATTCCACCTTGCGGACCCGTCCAATCGACGAGCGATAGCGCAACGGGGTAAAGAGCCGATTAAGCGCACCGCGCATGGGCCAAGGACGGGGGTTGAGCGCGCAGCAATGCGGCGATAGAGCGGCGCGGCAACACCGGCGCGAAACAAGGGAGAGCTCGCTCGATGGATCCCGTGCACGAGATGAAATCGCACGAACAGACCTATGGCGGGTTTATCGGCCTGTTAAAGTGGACGGTGCCGTTGACCGCCGCCATCACGCTTCTCGTCGTCCTCCTGATCGCCTGAGCCGAACCAGCGTGGCAACCATGCGGATCGCGGTTTTGCGGGAACGGGCCGTGGGCGAGAGCCGCGTTGCCGCGACGCCCGAAACCGTCAAGAAATTCATTGCCTTGGGTGCTGTCGTCGCGGTCGAACGCGGGGCCGGCGCGGGTGCCAGCATCGCCGATGCGGCGTTCGAAGAGGCCGGGGCCGAGCTAGGCGGGGCCAAGGACGTGGTGAAGGGCGCGGATATTGTCCTCGCCGTGCAGGCGCCCGACCCCGGGGCGTTCAAGGGCGTCGGCAAGGACGCCTGGGTTGTGGCGATATTCGATCCGTTCGGTGAGCCTGAGCGGGTTGCGGCTTACGCCAAGGCCGGGCTCGAGGCGCTGGCAATGGAATTCATGCCGCGCATCACCCGCGCGCAATCGATGGACGTGCTTTCCAGCCAGTCGAATCTCGCCGGCTACAAGGCGGTCTTGGCGGCGGCGAACGAATACGGGCGCGCCTTTCCGATGATGATGACCGCGGCGGGCACGGTTTCGGCCGCCAAGGCCTTCATCATGGGCGTCGGCGTTGCCGGCCTGCAGGCCATCGCCACCGCGCGGCGGCTGGGGGCGCAAGTCTCGGCCACCGACGTGCGCAGCGCGACCAGGGAGCAAATCCAGTCGCTCGGCGCCAAGCCGATTTTCGTCGAGACCGTCGCCGGCATCGAGGGCGAAGGCAGCGGCGGCTATGCCACGGAAATGTCGGAGGAATACCAGAAGGCGCAAGCCGAGCTGGTCTCCAGCCACGTGGCCAAGCAGGATATCGTCATCACCACCGCGCTGATTCCCGGCCGCGCCGCGCCGCGACTGATTTCGGACGCCCAGATCGCGACGATGAAGCCCGGCAGCGTGATCTTCGACCTCGCGGTGGCCCAAGGCGGCAATGTCGAGGGCAGCGTCGCCGACCAGGTGGTCGAGCGTCATGGCGTCAAGATCATGGGCTATTCTAACACCGCCGGGCACCTCGCCGCCGACGCCTCGGCACTCTACGCGCGCAACCTGTTCAATTTCCTCTCGGCGTTCTGGGACAAGGAGCAGGGCAAGCCCGTGCTCGACGAGGAAATCGGCGATGCGGTGCGGCTGACGAGGGGTGGCAAGATCGTCAACGAGCGCCTGAAGGCGCCCGCATGAGCGTTCGCACCATCATGCTCGTGGTGTCGGCGCTTGTGCTCATCGGCGGGCTTGCCGTCGTCGCCTACGAAGCCGGCGTGTTCGTCGGCAGCGATTGCGGAGACTGCTGACCATGGACTTCGTCACTATCCTCTCGATCTTCGTGCTGGCCTGCTTCATCGGCTATTACGTGGTGTGGTCGGTCACCCCGGCGCTGCACACGCCGCTGATGGCGGTGACCAATGCCATCTCCAGCGTCATCATCGTCGGCGCGCTAATTGCGGCGGCGGCTGCGCAGAGCCCGGCGGCCAAATGGCTCGGGCTGGCGGGCGTTGTGCTGGCGAGCGTCAACATCTTCGGCGGCTTCGCGGTCACCGCGCGGATGCTGGCGATGTACAAGAAGAAGGAGCGCTAGGTGCTCCTGGCCCCAGAAAACACGACTGAAGTCAGCATCGTGGCCGACGTCGCGCACGCGGTGAACCCGTGGGTGGCGCTGGCCTACCTGGTGGCGGGGGTGTGCTTCATCCTGGCGTTGCGGGGGCTATCGTCGCCGGTGAGCAGCCGCCGCGGCAATCGCTTCGGCATGATCGGCATGGCGATTGCCGTAGTGACGACGCTGGTCACGCATTTCCCGTGGATTGATCCGAGGCTAACTGATCCAAGCGACTGCGGGCAAAATAATGACGGGGCAGTTTTCGGCTTCGACGGCCCCGGTCCGTGCGGCTACATGGCCTACCCGGATTGGTCTTCGGCCGGACTGATCATGGCCGCCATCGCCATCGGCGCCGTTATCGGCCTCACCACAGCCCGCCGCATTCAGATGACCGCGATGCCGCAACTCGTCGCCGCGTTCCATTCGCTGGTCGGCCTCGCGGCGGTGCTCGTTGCGGCGGCCGCATTCGTAAATCCCGACGCCTTCGGCATCCTCGGCCCCGACGGCAACATCCTCGCCGTCAGCCGGGTCGAGATGGCGCTCGGCGCAGCGATCGGCGCGATTACCTTCTCGGGCTCGGTGATCGCTTTCGCCAAGCTCAACGGCAACATGTCCGGCGCGCCGATCCTGTTGCCGGGGCGCCATGTCATCAATCTCGGCACGCTGGTGGCGATCCTTGGGCTGACCGCGTTCTACGCGATCTCGCCGGATGCCGGGCCGGGTGAGGGGTGGATGTTCTGGACGCTCGCCGCGCTGGCCTTCGCCATCGGCTTCCTGCTGATCATCCCGATCGGCGGGGCGGACATGCCGGTGGTGGTCTCGATGCTCAACAGCTACTCGGGCTGGGCGGCGGCGGCGATGGGCTTCACGCTGCACAACACCGCGATGATCGTCACCGGGGCGCTGGTCGGCAGCTCGGGCGCGATCCTCAGCTACATCATGTGCAAGGCGATGAACCGCAGCTTCATCTCCGTGATCGCGGGTGGTTTTGGCGCCGATGCCAGCTCCGTCGGCGAAGCCAAGGAACAGCGGCCGTGGAAGCGCGGCAGCGCCGAGGATGCCGCCTTCATGCTCCAGCAGGCCGAGACGGTGATCATCATCCCCGGCTACGGCATGGCGGTGGCCCAGGCACAGCACGCGCTGCGCGAAATGGGCGACCTGCTCAAAAAGGAAGACGTCAGCGTCAAATACGCCATCCATCCGGTCGCCGGCCGCATGCCCGGCCACATGAACGTACTGCTGGCCGAAGCCAACGTGCCCTACGACGAAGTGTTCGAGCTCGAGGACATCAACTCGGAATTCGCCCAGGCCGACGTGGCCTTCATCATCGGCGCCAACGACGTGGTCAATCCCGCGGCCAAGACCGACAAGACTTCGCCCATCTACGGCATGCCGGTGTTCGACGTCGACAAGGCCAAGACGGTGATGTTCATCAAGCGCTCCATGGGCGGCGTCGGCTATGCCGGGGTCGACAACGACGTGTTCTACATGGACCAGACCATGATGCTGCTGGCCGATGCCAAAAAGATGGTCGAAGAGATCAACAAGGCGCTGGCTCACTAGGCCGCGCAATCGAGGGAACGAGCGTGCGCAAGCTGGGCCTGATCGGGGGGATGAGCTGGGTCTCGACGCGGACCTACTACGAGCACATCAACCGCATTGTGCAGCAACGGGCGACGCCCAACTCGAGCGCGCCGATGCTGATCGAGAACCTCGATTTCGCGCAGCTCTATCGGCTCCGCAGCGAGGAGGACTGGCAGCGGGCGAGCGGCGTGCTCGGCAAGTCGGCGAAGCGGCTCGAGAGGGCGGGCGCCGGAGCGCTCGTAATTGGCGCCAACTCGATGCACCGCGTCTACGACGAAGTCGCCGCACAGGTATCGATCCCAATCTTCCATATCGCCGAATGCGTTGGCGAGCGGATGGGGGCGGACAAGGTCGAGAAGGCGGCGCTGTTCGGCACCAGCAACGTCATGACCGAGAGCTTCTACCGCCGGCGCCTGGTCGCGCACGGGGTCGACCTGCTGCCGCCCGACCTTGACGATGCCGAAGAACTCGACCGGATCATCTACGAGGAACTCACCCGCGGAAAAGTGACCCGCGACGCCGAGCGCGCGCTCAAGACCATGATCACGGTCAAGGAACAGGACGGGGCGGAGGCCATCGTGCTGGCCTGTACCGAGCTCGAGCTGGTGGTCGACGTCGATGCCAACGTGCTGCCGATCTACGACAGCACCCGTATCCACGCCGAGAAGGCCGCCGAGTGGATTCTGGGCACGGACTGACCCCCGAGACGCCGGGTTCGCCATCCGTTCACGTTGTAAACCCTCGGCGCACACCGTAGCGCACGCGCCCATGTGGTCGCCAACGCCTCGCGCCTCTTTTGCATCCGATCCCGCCCAATCGCGCGGGCGCGAGTTCGCCCAGGCGCACGAGGGCAGCCGGGGGCCGCGCAGCGCCTTCCAGCGCGACCGCGATCGGGTCATCCATTCGATCGCCTTCCGCCGCCTCGCCGGCAAGACGCAGGTGTTCATAGCGCCCGATGGCGACCATTTCCGCGTCCGCCTGACCCACAGCCTCGAAGTGGCGCAGATCGGCCGCGTGCTGGCCCGCGCACTGGGGCTCGACGAGGACCTCACCGAGGCGTTGTGCCTGGCGCACGACATCGGCCACCCGCCGTTCGGCCATTCGGGCGAAAAAGCGCTCGACGGCGCCCTGCGTGATCGCGGCGGCTTCGCCCATAACGAGCACACGCTGCGGGTGCTGATGCGGCTCGACAGCCCCTATGCCGGCATGACCGGGCTCAACCTGAGCTGGGAAGTGCTGGAGGGCCTGGCCAAGCACAACGGGCCGGTGACCGAGCCGGGCTGGGCACTGGACCAGCTCGACGCCGAAGTTCCGCTCGATCTGCTTCGCTGGCCATCGCTCGAAGCCCAGGTCGCCGCGCTCGCCGACGACATCGCCTACGACAACCACGACATCGACGACGGGCTGCGCTCGGGCTTTCTCGCCTTCGACGAACTGATGGAGCTCGATTTCTTCGCCGCCACCTGGCGCACGGTCGAGCGCCGCTTCCCGGGCGAGCGGCGCGAGGTGCTGCTGCGCGAACTGGTGCGCGAGCAAATTGGCCTGATGGTCAACGACGTGCTGGAAACGACGCGAGGCAACATCGCCGGGATCGGCTCGGTCGAAGAAGTCCGCGCCGCAGGGCGACCGCTGGCCGCTTGCTCCGAGGCGATGTCCGCGCACGAGCGGCAACTGAAGGCGTTTTTGTACAAGCGGCTGTATTACCACCCCGAACAGCTCACGACCGCCGAGCGCGCCCGCGCCGTCGTCGCCAAGCTGTTCGCGGCCTATCACCAGCGGCCGGAGCTGTTGCCGCAGGACTGGCGCGAGCGCTTGCCCGACGGCGAGCCCGACCGCAGCCGCCATGTCGCCGATTTCATCGCCGGCATGACCGATCGCTACGCGATTCAGCGCTACAGCGAAGTCTACGGCGCCGTGCCCGAGGATCTGTCGAATGTCTGACCCCCGCCGAGTGTTGCTCGCCGGAGCGACCGGGCTGATCGGCACCGAAGTCATGCGCCAGTCGATCGATCATCCATGGCTTAACCTGGTCGCGCTAACCCGGCGCGAGGCGCCGATGCCGCGCGGCGCGCGGATGGAAATGATGGTCGCCGATCCCTCCGGCTGGCCTGAAGCCGTCGCCACGATCGCACCCGATGCGGTGATCTGTGCGCTCGGTACGACCTGGCGTACCGCGGGCAGCGAGCAGGCGTTCCGCGCGGTCGATCACGACCTGGTGCTGGCACTGGCCACGGCCGCCCGGGACCTGGGCGTGGCGAACTTCGTGCTCATATCCTCGGTCGGGGCCGACGCCCACGCGAAGGCTTTCTACCTGCGCGTGAAGGGCGAAATCGAGGCGGCGCTGACCAGGCTACGCTTGCGCCGGCTCGATGTGCTGCGGCCCGGCTTGCTGCGCGGCAAGCGCGGCGGTGACCGGCGGTTCGGCGAACGGCTCGCGATCCTTGCCAGCCCGCTCACCGACCGGCTGCTGCATGGCGACAAACGGCGTTTCCGCTCGATCGACGCGCGGATCGTCGCCGCGGCGGCGATCCAGTGCGCGAACGAGAAGGCCCAAGGGCGCTTCGTGCACGACAACGATTCGATCCACCGCGCCGCCCGGCGACTGGCGGGCATCGGATGAAGCGCCACGCCCCCGCCACGGGGCGCAACCGCGAACCGATTGCGGCGGTGCTGAGCGAGGAGCTGCCCGAAAGCGGCCTGGTACTCGAAGTGGCGAGCGGCACCGGCGAGCACGCGGTCCATTTCGCACGCACCTTTCCCTGGCTCGACTGGCAGCCGAGCGACCCGGACCCGAATGCGCTCGAATCAATAGCGGCGTGGGGCGCGGAAGCTGGCCTGGCGAACCTGCTGCCGCCGGTCATCCTCGACGCGGCGGCCGCCGACTGGCCGATCGATTGCGCCGATGCGGTGCTGTGCATCAACATGGCCCACATCAGCCCGCTCGTCGCGACCGAAGGGCTTGTGCGCGGCGCTGCGCGGCTGCTGGCGCTGGGCGCGGCGCTGGTGCTCTACGGCCCTTGGCTGGAGGACGAGGTCGAGACCGCGCCGTCGAACCTGGCGTTCGACCGCGACCTGCGGGATCGCGACCCCGAGTGGGGTCTGCGCCCGGTCGAGTGGCTCGATGAGCTGGCGGCCAGGGCAGGATTGAGCCGGACGCGGCGCATGGCGATGCCGGCCAACAACCTCACTCTGGTCTATCGCCGCACATAAAAAAGCGCCCGCCGGATTGCTCCGGCGGGCGCCTTGCGACCCTCAAAGCGAGGGCGGAGCCTCAGATGGCTTCGTCGCCGGCGTCGGCGACGGATTCAAGGTCGGCGCCCGCGCCGCGGACGGTGTTGCAGGCGGATACGGTGAGCGAGAAGGCCGCGATCCCGAGGGCCAGGATGAGCTTGCGAACCATTGTTGAATTCCTTTGTCTCGACAGAGTGGTCGAGGGGGAAAACCGGGCGGCCGGGGTTAAGTTCCCTCTGCTCGCGCGATGTCGCGCTCGTCCGGCCGCGTCAGGCGATGCTCGCGCCAGGCGATTATCAGCCCGGCGCCGACGATCAGCGGCACGCCCAGCCAGGTGGTCGCCGGTGGCAGCATCTCGAACAGCAGCCAGCCGTAAAGCGTGGCCCAGAACAGACCCGAATAATCCATCACGATGACGCTCGCGATATTGCCGAAGCGCAGCGCAGCCGTGAGCAGGAGCTGCCCGAGCGCACCGGCCAGCCCGATGCCGAGCAACAGCAGCCAGCCAGTCGTGTCGTGCGCGGTCATCACGAACGGCAGCGACAAGGCCGTTAGGGGCGTGGTGAACAAGGCGAAATAGAACACGATGGTGAGCGGCTTGTCGGTGCGGCCCAAGTCGGCGATCTGGATCGAGATCAGCGCGATCATGAACGCGCCGCCCAGCGCCACCAGCGCCCCGTAGAGCGGAAAGTGCCCGCCGCCCGGTTGGGCGATAACCAGGATCCCGGCGAACCCCAGCAGCACCGCCGACCAGCGCCACACGCCGACCTTTTCCTTCAGCAGCAGGATCGACAGCAGCACCGCCCAGATCGGCACGGTGAAGTTGATGGTCGTCGCCTCGGCCAGCGGCAGCAGGATCACCGCGCCGAAATTGAGCACCATGCCGACCGTACCGTATAGCCCGCGGATGAAATGCGTTCCCGGGCGCTTCGTGGCCAGCGCGCCGATGCCGGTCGTCGCCATGACCCAGCCGAGCGCGATCGGCAGGGTCAGGAACTGGCGCCAGAACATGATCTCGAGCAGGTGGACGCCGCTCTGCGAGGCGAGCTTGATCAGCGCGCCCATGGTGGCCAGCGCGGCGATCGCGCCGAGCCGGATCAGCAGCGCGAGCAGCGGGCGACTGGCGGGGCCGGCTTCCATCGCGCGGGCGTAGGGTCGTAGCGGCGACCGATCAAGGATTGCCGGGCCGCCGCGCACCAACCATATCGCGGGCGATGCGTGAGCCCGATTTCCTGCTCTTCGCCAGCGACGCCACGCTGGTCGGACTTGCCGGTGGGGCGCTGCTGCTGGTCGCTGTCGTCGCCTTGCTCGGCGAACGGCGGCGGATGCGGCGCAAGCACATCGACGCGGTCGGCTGGATGCCGTGGACGACCCTCTCGGCACTGACGACCTTTGCTGGCCTCAACCTGCTCGCAATAGCCATAGTTGGCTGGCTCAAGGGTTAGAGGCAGGCTTCCAAATAGGCCTGGTCGAAGCCGAACTGGCGGGCCTTCTCGAGCGTGTAGGGGCGCAGGCCGGACGAGCGGAACTCGCCGATGATGCGGCCATCGTCGCTCTCGTCGAGGTACTCGAAGTTGAACAGCTCCTGGGTGACGATGACTTCGCCCTCCATGCCGATCACTTCGGTGACGTTGGTGGTGCGGCGCGAACCATCGCGCAGGCGCTTCACCTGGACGATCAGGTCGATCGATTCGGCGATCTGCCGGCTGATCGCTTCCTTGGGGATTTTGATGTCGCCCATCAGGATCATGTTTTCCATACGGCCGAGCGCCTCGCGCGGAGAGTTCGCGTGCAGGGTGCACATCGAGCCGTCGTGGCCGGTGTTCATGGCGGCGAGCAAGTCGAATGCCTCGGCGCCGCGGATTTCGCCTAGGATGATCCGGTCCGGGCGCATACGCAGCGCGTTCTTGACCAGGTCGCCGATGGTGATCGCGCCCTGGCCCTCGAGGTTCGGCGGGCGGGTTTCGAGCGGCAGCCAGTGCGGCTGCTGCAGCCGAAGCTCGGCCGCGTCCTCGATGGTCAGCACGCGCTCGCCCGGGTCGATCATCTTGGACAGGGCGTTGAGCATGGTTGTCTTGCCCGAGCCGGTGCCGCCCGAGATGACCACGTTCATCCGGCAGGCGCCGGCGATCTTGAGCGCGGTCGCCATCTTGTCGCTCATCGACCCGAAGTCGCGCAGCATGTCGATGGTGATCGGCTTCTCGGAGAACTTACGAATCGAGATCGCGGTGCCGCGCAGGCTCAGCGGCGGGACGATGACGTTGACGCGGCTGCCGTCCTTGAGGCGGGCGTCGGCCAGCGGCGTGGTCTGGTCGACGCGGCGGCCGACCTGGTTGACGATGCGCTGGGCGATCTGGAACAGGTGCGCTTCGTCGCGGAACTGGATCGGCGCGATCTGCAGCTTGCCCTTCTTTTCGATGTAGGTCTGCAGCGGCCCGTTGACCATGATGTCGCTGACGTCGGGGTCGTTGAGCAGTTCCTCGAGCGGACCGAAGCCAAGCAGCTCGTCGATCAGCACTTTCTCGAGCGCGAATTGCTCGCGGCGGTTGAGGGTGACCTTGAGCTCGGTCAGCACTTCCATGATGATCGGGCGGAATTCCTCGCTCAGCTCTTCCTTGCTGAGCGTGGCGGCCGCCTCCGGATCGACGCGTTCGAGCAGGCGAGGGAGCACCTGTTCCTTGATCTTGTGGACCGAGGCCTCGAAGCCGCCGACTTCCGAGCTGTGATCGTTGACGGCGTTGGCGCGGTCGGCCAGCCGGGTCATCGCATCGCCGCGGTTCAGCGCGGCGGAAGACGGGGAATCTTCGGCGAGGTCACCCGGTATCGGCGGGAATTGATCGCCGCCGGCCGCGGGTGCGCGAGGCCGCGGCGCTGCCGCCGAACCCTTCATCGGCTTCGCAACGCCAAAGCTCGGGCGGGCCCCGGGGGTCATCCCGGCGGCCCCGTTCTTGCGGCCGAAAGCGCTCATTCCCGTCCCTCGCTGCTCGTAAAAAACGGAATCACAGGTGATTTGGCCCGTGAGCCGATGCGTGTCCTCGCGGAACTTGGTGAATAAACTGCAAAGTTTGATTTTCTCTAAAGGGACGGCAACGCGTTTCGCGACGAACCCTCGTTCATCCTGCCTCGGATTCCAAAGCCTGCGGCGAAAGCGGCTTGATCCAGGCAATCGTGAGGTATTTGTTGCAGAATCCGTCGGTCATGAGCGACTTCAGTCGCTTCATGAAAGCTCCCGGGCGAGAGAGATAGTAGAGCGGGATGTTCTGCCGCATGTCTGCGAGACGCGCTTCGCTGCCCGCAATGATCTTCCAGAGACTGAATGGTTGTGTCTGGGAGAAACAGTCGATTTCTACCAAGCCTACAGCAGCAGCCAACTTACGGAACGAGGCTTCGGTAAAATCGTGGAGATGGAACGGATTGACGTCGACCGATGGCGTCACGGGCACCGAAGCGACAAGACTTCCTCCCGGTCTCAGGAGCCTGGCGAAATTGGAAAGCAAGGCAGACGGGTCCGGCACATGCTCAACGGTCTCGAGCGACACTATCGTGTCGAAACCGTCCGCGTCGCGCAGGTGGCATCCATCGCCTACTTTGAACGCGAGCCTTTTCGACGAATATCTGCGCATTGCATAACCGACGGCCGCCGGATCGACATCTACGCCCATGACTTCTGCAGGGGGTCGTTCCGCTTCCGCCAGAAGCGCCGAACCGTAGCCTACGCCACAAGCGCAATCGAGTACACGGCCTCCGGCGACGAAGCGCCGCGCAAAGCGATAGCGGGCAAGATGAAGCTCGAGCGTTTCGGTCCCGGTGGCGTCGTGGTCGTCCAGATCATCCGGAACGAGCCGTTCAAGTGAAATGGGAGAAGGCGACTGGCTGGTAATCATCTGCGTTCGGCTCTCTAGAGTGCGAATTACCCACCGTACGAACGCAATGTTAAGGCAAAGCTAACGCTGTTCATTCACTTCCGGTAACCGAAAATCAATTATTCCTTGGTTAACGGACGGTATGACCGTCGCCCTGAAGAGCCTTCGCCCGCGAGCAGTGGAGGCGATCTCCTTGCCGTCACCGGCTATTTGCTACGTGGCAGCCAGCGGCGCGCTTTTTGCCGCCTGGGTGGGCTTCTATCTATTCGACCCGTTCGGATATGACAGGCCGCTGCGCGATACCTGGCATCATGTCGCCGTCCTGCGCGAGTTGATGGCGCATCCATTCGCGCCCTCGAATCCCCATATCCCGACTGCCGAAGCCTCGCGATATTTTACTCCCATAAGTCTATTGGCCGCACTGGTGGGACGCGCTCTCGCGCTGTCTCCTTATGCGCTGCTCGGCTATTTGGGCGCGGTCAGTCTCATCGGCCTCGCTGCTGGATGCTGGAGCTTCGGCCGCAGGTACTTCGGCTCGCCCTGGGCTCCTCTCGCATTGCTGCTGAGCCTGATGTTCGCGTGGGGAGATCCGAGCTCGCACGCGGGTTTCCATAACTACGGCACTTGGATCAGCAGCGCCGCCTATCCTTCGTCGCTGGCATTCGTGTTCGGCCTCTTCTTCTGGACCTCGTCGCTCAAGGCGGCTGAACGGCGGAGCCTGCTGCGCCTCTTGGGTCTCGCCATTTTCGCCGCAGTCGTGCTTCTTACCCACCAGTTGAGCGGCGCGATCGCGGTCGCCGGCGCCGGAAGTTTCATTCTGTTCCATCCGCGCGCATCGGCGCACAACAAGGCAGCTTGCTTGACGGCGATCGGCCTCGGTTGTCTGGCGACCTTGGCTTGGCCTTACTTCAGCATCGTCGATGTACTTGCGTCCACGCCGGACGATCGGTGGCAATCAGCCTTCCCGGAAATGAGTTGGGTCTCGACCGCAATGGTGTCCGCGCTCATCCCGCTGGCGGGCATCATCGGCTTCCGCAAGCCCTCCGGGGCGCTCCGTCTGGAACTGGTGGTCCCGACCGCGACGTTCATCATCGCCTATGTCGTCTTCCAGGCGCAGGGCAGCGCGATAGCTCATCGGCTGCCGCCGGCGTTCATGCTCTTCGGTCAGTTGGGCATCGTCTGGATGCTGCTGGACCACAGCGAGAAGCTCCGGGCGCCTTCCTATGTCCGCATGGGCGTCGTCGCGACCCTCTCTTTGATCCTGCTGGGGGCGTTCGCATCGATCAACCCCCGGCTCAAGGACCTCGAATTTCGCGCGACCAATGGGCACACGCTTGAAACGGCGCAGCAGATCGCCGCTTTTCTGCCGGCCGGCTCGGTTTCCTACGCGACGGAGAGCATCGTCTTTCCGCTGCAGTCGACCGGCCGCCGCGTAGTTTCCATTCCGCGCCCTGAACCTGTCGCGCCGAGCTTGCCCGCGCGTCAGGAAGCAACCGACCGCTTTTTCGATGCACATACCGATCAGGCGGAACGGCTTCGGCTCATCGAACGCTGGGGCGCAACACACGCTGTGTTTCGCCCTCTGGAAATGGACCCGGACCTGGTCAAGGAACTGCGTGCTCTAGGACCTTCCAGGAGGTTTCAGCCCGACATCGAGGTGGTGAAGCTGGACCGCCCCGTGTCGCACACCGAAGGGCGCGGTCGATGACAAGCTCGCTGATGTGGCTATTGCTGATCGCCTTCCCGGTGGGTGTCGGCGGCGGGCAGGTAATGCTCAAACTCGCGGCGCGCCGGATCGGAGCGGATGGCTCGATCTGGACGGCAGCGACCGAACCGATGCTGCTTGGCGCGATAGGGCTATACGGCGCGCTGGGTTTTGTCTGGTTTCTGATCCTCAAGCAGATTCCGTTGAACACGGCCTACCCGTTCGTTGCGCTGTCTTTCGTCGTCACCCCGCTGTTGGCCTGGCACGTGCTCGGCGAGCGGCCCATGGGTTCATATTTCCTTGGGATTGGGCTGATCTGCATCGGCGTCGCTATTACGCAAAGGGCAGTTCATGGGGGCTGACATCGGGAACGTCTGGATCGTCATCCCCGCCTATAATGAGGGCGCGGTGCTCGCCGCCGTCGTGCAGTCGGTCAGGCGCGCGTTTCCGAATATTGTCGTTGTCGATGACGCATCGACGGACCGGACCGCGCAGATTGCGAAGAATGCGGGGGCGCATGTCATACGTCACCCGATCAATTTAGGGCAGGGCGCTGCGCTCCAGACCGGGTTCGAGTATGCGCTCACGGCGGGCGCGTCGCATATCGTGACCTTCGATGCAGACGGGCAGCACCATGTAGAAGATGTCGGCCCTATGCTTGAGCGCCTGTGGAAGAGCGGCGCGGATCTCGCGCTGGGCAGTCGGTTCATCGGGACCACAATAGGGATGAAGCGAAGCCGCCGCTGGCTTCTGCGCGCGGCTATCGTCTTCACCATGTTGACGAC
>Ga0307505_10001576_pt1 | contig 17885 bp, 16 predicted proteins | sample 23_S_MG_FD_202183 | JGI IMG/M metagenome (GOLD analysis project Ga0307505, IMG submission 202183) | Soil microbial communities from Populus trichocarpa stands in riparian zone in the Pacific Northwest, United States - 23_S | ecosystem: Environmental > Terrestrial > Soil > Riparian zone > Trees...
CCTGCATGGCGATCGGGATGTTCTGCGCTACGAACACTCTGTATGGCTGCATCTTCGCGCTTCGCGGCCCTCGCACCGGCCTCGCGGCGCCTGGCTTGCTCCTCAGTCGGCCTGCAGCCCAGCTACAGACCTCCCTGCGGACCGGCTCCAGCCACCACGATTCCGGCGCGATCATCCGCGACCGGTGTGAGAAATGCGGGTTAGGCGCACTTCGCCCGGGTCACGCCGTCGGATCGCACGACCTGCTGCCGATGCTTTGCCGGGCAACGGTCAGAGGCCGTCTATGAAACGGCGCGCGACCACGTTGTACGTGCAATCGACGTTGCGCAGGGTGTGGAGATCGAACATCCCGGCATGCACCGCCGTGAAATCGGTGCGTTCGCGCGCCCACCACAGGTGCGCCCACAGATGCAGGCTGAAGGCAGATTCGGGCAACGGCTGAGCCTCCTGCAGCAATGCCTTCAATCCGTGCCGGGTGCATGGAAAAGCGTAGAAATACTCCTCGGGCATGACGCGTACGGCTTCGGGCAGTTGCCCCCATAGCGCGCCCGCCGCATCGCAGGAATGACGGCTCCAGCTTCCATCGAACGCCTCGCCCATGCGTTCACGCCAAGCCTGCGCGAAGCGCGACCGTGGTCGGGAAAACATCACCGCATTGCAGAGCGACGGCCGGATCAGCGCTCCGCTGCGCAGCGTAGGCGCCTCTTCACCGATCAGGAACTCCTCGTCGTACCAGGCGGCCGGGTAAGGCCGCACGAACAGCGTGTCCATGTCCGCATAGACACCGCCGTGCTCAATCAAGGCGTCGAGCCGGATGAAATCGGCCTCGTGCGCATAGTCCAGACCCAGGTGCGCGATCAGGCGGCCTTCCTCGCTCGCGGCATAGCACGTGCGATCGTAGTCGCTTGGCTGCGCGCCGATGCTGTGCAATACGAGGTGCGGACGGATGCGATCCCACAGGGGCCCGAACGGCTCGTGGCGGACATGCAGGTGGATGGCATCCGGCGCGTTGACCACCCGACAGGACTCCAGGCACAGGTAGTGAATCAGATGCAGCGGCGCGGTCTGCTCGTGCAAGCCGAAGACAAAATGGAAGTGGCGCGGCACGCTAGCCATCGACGGCCGCGAGCAAACGTTGGGTGACGACAGGTTCCGCGAAGCGATTCGCGATATCGATGCGGTTTGCGCGTGCGGCTGCGCGCATCGCGTCGCCGTCCTGGTGGAATTGTCGCAGCAGGTCTGCAGCAGCACCAAGGTGCGCCTGTGCCCAGCGCTGCGTCGGAAAGTATGAAGGCCTGAATGCAGGAAAGCTCGGCGCGTTCGTCATGCGGAACGGGATCGCGCCGGGCCACGTGCCGTCGTCGCCGGCAAGGTAATCCGGCGGCGCGCTCCAGGCCGTGATGATGACAGGCTTGCCGAGTGCGGCTGCATCGAACGCGCCCAAGCCCCAGCCTTCGCCATGGGTCAGCGAAACGTAGCAGTCGCCCACTGCGTGCAGCATCGCGATGCCGCTGTCGGTGAGCGGGTCATCGACGAGCCGCATCGCCGGCAGCGGGCGACCCAGGCCCCGCATCAGTCGTTGGGCGGTCTGCTCGAACAGCGTGCGAGTGGAGCTTCGCTCCTGCAGCGGACCGTCGGCATGGCCGGACTTCCCGGTCTTGATCAGCAGCACGACCCGGTCCTCCGCGTGGAACGCCCGGGCATAGGCTTCGATGAGGTCCGGCATGGCCTTGCGCGGGTCCCAGGCGCCAATGGTGTAGAAGATCGTGTGCCCTTCCGGCAGCAGGAAGCGCTGACGCAGTGCGTGAAGTTCCGTTTCCGTGAACCTGCGGGTCGCGTGCTGGCGCACGTGCGGCACGACCACAACCGGCACACGCACGCCGCCACGCACGAAGCAGTCGCGATTCATCCGGCAGGGCACGAGCACGCGCTCCGCCAGCGCGAGCAAAGGCATCCAGTACGCCGGCGGCCGGTCGGTCTCCCACGTCGTCAGACCCACGCGCCGTGCGCCAGGCGCAGTGGAAAAGATCGCGGGCCAATAATCGGGCGTGGTGTGCGCGATCACGACATCGCAGGGCTGCGGATGCGAGGTGAGGCGAGCCAGGACAGGCAGGTCGGAGAATCCCTCTCCGGGTTCCGGCGCAGCGAGGGAAAAAGCGGCAAGGTCCTCGCCGCTGTGCTGGAGCGGATGGGATATCGGATCCTCCTGCCAGCGCAATCGGATCCACTCGACCGCGATACCGGCGTTCACGAGGCCGCGGACATAGCCCACGCCTGCCATGCCATACCCCGATGCGTCGCCCATCGAATAGTAGCGAATGGCGCGCGGCCTCATTGCTCCTCCTGGTCCGGACGCGAATGCTAGCAGCCTGTCGGACGTTGGGGTCGCGGCGAAGAAGCCGACCCGTAGTGGCGCTAGGTGCCAGCGGCATCGTCGGCTCCGGCCCTTCGGGCCTTGGGCCGACCTACGTTGAGTTTCGCGCACGCCATCGCGTGCCCCGTAGGTCGGATCAAGCGGCGCAGCCGTGGAACCGACATCGATGTGCCGGCATCCGAAATGCACAGGCCGTCTCCGCGATACGCACTGGAACCCCGCAAGATCACACGCCCCTGCGTGCGAAGCGGAAATGTCTCGAATGAATCGCGACAGCCTGGAGGGCCGCACGGGCGAACTCTGCAGCACGCGATCGCGCTCGCCGTCGCAGGCGCTGAGACACCAAGGTGGGAGGTTCGTCGCCGCGCAAACACATAGGGTGTGTAATGCGACGCCGCAGCTTCCTCTCCATCCTCCCTTCCTCGCTGGTTGCCGCAGGCTTCTTGCCTGCGCGCGCGCATGGGGCCACGCGCGCTGATCCGCTGCATCTGCACGACTGCACGATCGCCGGCAGCCACCACTACGACTGCCATGCCGTACTTGTCCACCTGCGCGTCGGCGACTCGCTGGCCCTGCGACGCGAACCCGCCAATCGTCACGACGCGCGCGCGGTGGAGGTCTGGTGGCGCCGCCGCAAGCTCGGCTACCTGCCCCGCAACGACAACGCCGTCGCCGCTTCGCTGCTCGATCGCGGGCACGCGCTGCACGCCGAAGTCACCGGCATCGATGATCCGGACGAGGAGTGGGAGCCGGTGCGGTTGCGGGTTTGGCTGGATTTGCGTGGAGACCCGACGTGACCACGCCCGGCCAGTCGCGAGCGGGAAGGTGCGGAGTGCTGACGCGCGCATCGGGCGTCAGCGGACGGAACATTCGTCGAGCCCGACGGAATCGAGGTATAGAATGGTGCAGCCTGGAATCTGGCGCCAAAGTTTTCCTTGTGGCACCCGCTCACCCGGGAGCGCAGATGCCTGATGAGATTCTGACCACAAAGCAGGCCGTTGTGCCGCAAGCGCTTAGCGACAACGCCGGACACGCGATGGCGCAGCCCGGCGTGGCTCCGGCCTTCAAGAACCGCGGTCAGCGGCGCATCACGCGTGCCGGGCTCGACCAGTGGATCGACGCGCAGCTGCGCGGTGAAGACGGAGGTAGCCGTGGCGAATAGCTCGCGCGAGGGGTGCTCCACTGGGCGTGCGCCCGCCGGGGAAGCATAGCGATGAGCGCCAGGAATCGCAGCATCGTCGTGAAGGGCACGGTCGTCACCGTCGCCACCCGCAATGAGCACGACTACATCTCGCTCTCGGACATGGTTCGCAACTTCGAGGGGCAGGGTGCGCTCATCGAGCAATGGCTCAGAGCCAAGGATACGGTGCTCTTCCTCGGCGTCTGGGAGCAGCTCAACAACCCCGGGTTCAATTCCCTCGAATTCGAGGGAATTAAGAACGCGGCTGGCCGCAACAGCTTCTTCCTCTCGGTGAAGAAATGGGTCGACATAACGGGCGCCATCGGCGTCTATGCTTCCGCAGGTCGCTACGGCGGCACGTATGCTCATCGGGACGTCGCGTTCGAGTTCGGTTCGTGGCTCAGTCCCGAGTTCAAGCTGTATCTCATCAAGGAGTTCCAGCGCCTCAAGGAAGACGAGGCCGCGCGCACGTCCCGTGAATGGAACTTTCAGCGGACGCTGGCGAAGGTCAACTACCGCATCCACACGGACGCCATCCACGAGCACCTCATCCCTCCCGCGATAACAAGGCTGCAGATTTCCTTCGTCTACGCCTCCGAGGCCGACCTGCTGAATGTCGCCCTCTTCGGCAAGACCGCAGCGGATTGGCGCAAGGAGAACCCGAAGCTGCCAGGCAACATGCGTGACCACGCGACGCTGGAGCAGCTCGTCGTGCTTTCGAACATCGAGAGTCTCAACTCTGTACTGATTCATCAGGGACTTCCCGCGGCTCAACGACTTCAGCAGCTAAACGCTATCGCCATCGTGCAGATGCGCTCGCTGCTCACATCAAGGTCGGTGAAGCAGTTGACAGAGGGAAATTCGAGCTCACGCACGCCCCTCGCAAGACGCACGACCAACAAGAAGGGAGGCCGGTGATGATCGAAGTTCGACTCTCGGTCAACGCGCTGCCCGGCCTGTCGCCCGACAGCATCGGCAACTACCTCGCGTCGCTCGGCCCCTTGCGGATGCTGTCTCGAAGGTGGCCGAGCACGCGCTGCACGCCGAAATCACCGGCATCGATGATCCGGACGAGGAGTGGGAGCCGGTGCGGTTGCGGGTTTCGCTGGATTTGCGTGGAGAACCGGCGTGACCACGCCCGACCAGTCGCGCAAGCGGGCAAGGGTGAGGTGTTGAAGCTCGCCGTCGACGTCAGCGGTCCAATCATGCGTCGAGCCCGACGGAATCGAGGTATAGAATGGTGCAGCCTGGAATCTGGCGCCAAAGTTTTCCTTGCGGCAAACCCCACTCACCCGGGAGCGCAGATGCCTGATGAGGTCCTGATCACCAAGAAGGTCGCCGCGCTGCTCAAGCTTGCCGAGCTCGACCAGTGGTTTGACGCGCAGCCGCGCGGTGGAGTTTGGGGCAACGATGGCCGGGCATGTGGAGTGCGCGATCGCGTCGCTGTCTGAGTTGCCACTATCCCCCGGTCGACAACAATGCCATGCCGGACACACCCACAAGGAGACGAACGGATGTCGCTGAACTTTGATCAACTCAAGCAACTCGTTGCGGGCGACACCGTCGCCATCCGCGGCACGGCGACGCTGGAGCCTGCGGGTGGGCCGGGAGACAAGATCTTCCCGCCGACCCACGCGGTGGATGACAAGAACAAGAAGCCCGGTGCCAAATACGCGTTCGAAACGCGCCGTATCGATGGGCACGACGTGCCGTGCGTACTTATCGACTCCGTGCAGAGCCAAGCGAATCGGATGGAAGAGGCGCTTCAGGCGCTGTGGTCCGACAAGCGTATCGCTCTCCCGGTCGTGAGCGTCGACTTCTCGTTGATCGCACCCGAGGTAGGCCGCGTTACATCACTCACAGCGCCCCACCGCATTGCCGACGCGCTCCTGCGCGACAGCCTGTTGGGCGACCAATTCTTTCGTTTGTCGGAAGTTGGCAGATCGTTCACCGATGCGAGCGTCAAGAACGCCACAGCGTTGTTCAAAGTCTGCCCGACGGGGCTGGTTTTCGGTTTGTGGGACAGCACGGGACCGAAGGGCGGCCTCGGCGCCAAATTCCAGCGCGCGTTGGTCTCGGAGATCGTTGGCATCCACGCCATACACGGCAGCAAGACGGCGAGCCGGATCGATCCGCTCAATATCATGAAGACAGAAGTCTATGTGGCAGCTGATGACGATCAACAGTGGACGACTATCTTCGAAAAGGCGAAGAAGGACGAGAAAGGCGAGCCTATGAAGTTCGGGAAAGAGGGCAAGCCCTCTGAATTGAACCACGGCAACGTAACACCAAGCATCGACTCGATCGGCGGCGGCGTGACGATCGACGAGGCAAGGCACACTGTGGTGCTGTCGCTCGCGTCGCTACGACGTCTGGGGTTCACTACGGGCGCGGAGGAAGCACGCACGGTGCTGGCTGCGCTCGGGTTGCTCGCCGTATTCGCGGCGGAGAGCCGCGGGCACGATCTGCGCTCCCGTTGCCTGCTCGTACCGAGGCAGGGCTCATCACTGAAGCTCGAAGCAGTCGCCCGCGATGGAAGCACGACTTTCGTTGAACTCGATCTAGCTGGAGCCATCGCGCTTTACAACGAGGCAGTTGGAGGGCTTCCTAGCGACATAAAGTTCGACAAGCCTGCGGGAGAAGCACTCGCCGAACTGAAGCCCTCGCCGAAGCTCGCCGCCCTCGTGAAGAAGAGCCGCGAGCTTGCGGCAACCGAGGCTGATGTCGGAGAAGCGTGATGCTCGCGATCGAAGTCGAGCTCCTCACGGGACGCTACGCGGCGACCGCACACAATGATCGCGAACGGGCCGAGTGGCCGCCACACCCCGCGCGCTTCTTCTCGGCGCTGGTCGCAGCGCTCCACGATCAGGAGGACGTTGATCAGGGCGCGCGAGCGGCGCTCCTGTGGCTCGAGCAGCAGAGCGCGCCGTCGCTGTGGGTCGATCCCGAGTCGAAGGTCGGGAGGCGGCAGGTGCAGGACGTCTACGTGCCGGTCAACGACATCACGCTCGGCGGCGATGCGGCTATCCGCGAGGCTGAAGACAAAGTGGCCAAGGCCGAGACGCCAGCCACAAAGCGGAGGGCGGAGACAGCGCTCGAGACGGTCAAGAGAGAAGCCGTGGCGGTCCACGTTCAACCTTCGGACAAGGCCCTCAAGACGGCCACGGCGCTGCTCCCAGAGCGGCGAACGCGGCAGGTGCGCACGTTCCCCGTCGTGCTCCCCGAGACGCCAACCTTCGCGTTCCTATGGCCCACCGCTGATCCTTCGTCGCATCGAGCCGCGCTCCAACAGCTCTGCGCACGTGTGACCCGCCTGGGCCACTCTTCTTCGCTCGTGCGATGTAACGTCGTCGATCGCGCTCGCACACCGATGCTCGTTCCGAGCGACGAGGGCGACGTCGTCCTGCGCGTGGTCGGCCCCGGCCAGCTTGAGCGCCTCGACCGAGCTTTTGAACACCATCAAGGCGTCCAGAGCCGCGTACTTCCGGCGCGTGCTCAACGTTACGGCTCGGCGTCCAAGCTCGCTGCGCCCTCTCCAAAGGCACAGAGCGTATTCTCGACCGACTGGGTGCTCTTCGAGCGTGTGGGCGGCTCACGGCTCGTCGCTTCGCGCGCGACTGATCTCGCGCGTGCACTTCGTGGCGCGTTGATCGAAGTCCACGGCAACCAAGATCTTCCGGCGACGCTCTCGGGCCACGCGGCGAGCGGCCCGACGGAACAAGCCCACGTCGCGTTCGTCCCGCTGCCGTTCATCGGGCACGAACACTCCGACGGAGCGCTCATGGGCTGCGCGCTGGTGCTCCCGCGCGAGCTTCCGACCAGCGATCGCGAGATGCTGCTTCGCCTCGTCGCGAAGTGGGAGAAGGAGCGATCTGACCGGCGAGGGAATCTGACGCTTGCGGGTGGGACTCTCCCGTCCTTCATCGTTCGGCGAGTGGATGTGTCGGCTAAGGCTGCTCTCGATCCGATGCGGTGGTCTCGATCGTCCGCGCGCTTCATCACGGCGACGCCGATCGCGCTCGACAAGAACCCCGGCAACCTGCGCAGCAACCAGGACGGCACCGCGCGCAAGGCCGCGCTGGAAGCCCAGAAGAGCATCAGCGACGCTTGCCTGCGCATCGTCGGTGTTCGGCCTGCCTCGGTTGAAGTGTCTCTCGCGCCGCTGCTCACGGGGGCACAGCACGTTCGTGATTTTCTGCCTTGGCCTGGGCGACCCGGGCGCACACCGCGTGTGCGTGTGCACGCCGACATCCAGTTCGAGGTGCCTGTGAGAGGCCCGCTCATGCTTGGTGCCGGGCGTTATTTCGGCCTCGGACTTTGCCTGCCCGTGGAGGACCAATGACGCTCTCCACCTCTGATTTCGGCGCGTTCCACGCGGCTGTTCACGGCGGCAAGCAACCCTTTGAGTGGCAGCAGCGTCTGCTTGAGAAGATCGTTTCTGACATGGAGTGGCCGCGCGTACTCGACCTGCCGACCGGTGCGGGCAAGACGACGTGCCTCGACGTCGCGCTCTTCGCGCTTGCACTTGATGCAGGAAGCGACGACACGAAGCGATGGTGCCCCCGACGTATCGCGATGGTCGTCGATCGCCGGATCGTCGTCGATCAGGTTGCCGAGCGCGGTCGCAAGCTCGCACGCGCGCTGATGACGAGCAAGGACGACATCGTCATCAGGGTTGCCGAGCGACTGCGCTCTCTGTCCCGCATCGGCGACGAGCCACTCGGCGTCTTCACGCTGCGCGGTGGCATGCCCAAAGACGACGGCTGGGCACGCACGCCCGATCAGTCGCTCATCATCGCCTCGACCGTCGATCAGGTAGGCTCGCGAATGCTCATGCAGGGCTACGGCGTGAGCCAGGGCATGAAGCCGGTGCATGCGGGCCTGCTGGCCAACGACACGCTGCTTCTCCTCGACGAGGTGCATCTCTCTGAGCCGTTCCGGCAGACGCTCGATCAGCTCGCGCGCTTGCGAACGCGTTTCTCGGGCAGCGGCGTGAAGACGCGCTTTGCGCACGCGTTCTTGTCGGCTACGCCGGGCGCCGCGGCGCAGCAACCCTTTGCGCTGCTCGACTGCGAGAAAGAGCTCGACTCCCCGCTCGGACCGCGCCTGCACGCGAGCAAGCCCGTGCGCCTCGTCGAGGTGGATGATCGGGCGGCGCTCGAGCAGGCGTGCGTCGATCAGGCGCAAGACCTGCTCGAACGGCATCGCACGATCGCCGTGGTCGTCAACCGCCTCGCAAGTGCCAGCGAGATCGCGCGACTGCTCGGCGAGATGCTGGGCACTGACGTGACGGTCACGCTGCTCACAGGGCGCATGCGCCCGCTCGACCGTGACGACGTGCTCCGCGAGCTGAGGCCTGCCGTGCAGACGGGGCGCAATCGGAGCGACGAAAGCCCGAAGCGCGTCATCGTCGGCACCCAATGCATCGAGGCGGGTGCAGACTTCGACTTCGACGCCCTTGTTACCGAGGCCGCGAGCCTGGATAGCCTGCGACAGCGCTTCGGTCGCGTGGACCGGCTTGGAAAGTACGCGAGGGCTGAGGGCACCGTTGTGTATGACAAGTCCGCCAAGGACGATCCGATCTACGGCAAGGCCATCGCCGAGACGGTCAAGTGGATTAAGGAACAAGGTAGGGAGCGCCCGAAGAAGTTGAAGGACGAGCTGAAGAAGCTCAAGGACGAAGCCAAGAGCCTGAAAGGCGAGGCAAAGCAGCAGGCTGAAGCACGGATCGCCAGAATGGCCTTGGTCGATTTCGGCGTTCTCGCGATCGAAGTCCCGGCGGGCGACAGCCTTGTGAAGCTGCTCGCACCGAAGCAGAACGCTCCGACGTTGCTCCCGGCGTATCTCGACATGTGGGTGCAGACCTCTCCCGCACCGCGCCAGGTCCCCGACGTGAGCCTCTGGTTGCATGGGCCCAGCGCGGGTCCGGCGGATGTGCAGGTCGTCTGGCGCGCTGATCTCACCCAAGCAGTGCTCCAGCGCGGAGATGTCGATGCGGCAACGGCCATCGTGACGGCTTTGCGACCTTCGAGCCTCGAAGCCATGTCGTTGCCCTTCGTGACGGCGCGGGCGTGGCTCGCAAACCCAGACCTGCCCGTGCGTGATCTTGGTGACACAGAGGGTGCGACGCCCGACGACAGGGATGAGCTGGAGATGGAAGGGCGACGCGCGCTCCGCTGGAGAGGCAACGAGAGTGAAATCGTCTGCGCGCACTCTGATTCGGAGCCCTCACTGAAGCCGGGTGACACCATAGTCGTGCCTGTGAGCTACGGCGGCATCCGCAGTGGTTGCTTCGACGCCACCTCGACCGAGCCGGTCCAAGACTGCGCGGAACAGGCCGAGTTGTTCGCGCGCGCGCGACCTGTGCTGCGGCTACACCCTGTCGTCCTCGACAAGCTCGGGCTCTCTCTGCCGCTAGACGATTTCAACGAGGCGCGCACCGCGCTCGGTCTTCTCGCCTCGAACGGCGCTTGGCCGGCGTGGAAGCGCCTCTGGGCAGAGAAGCTCGCCAAGGGTCGCGGTTCGCTCGTCGTGCCCGGCGAGCCTTCGTGGACCGTGATCGAGGCGAGGAGAGTGCCATTCGCCGCTCTTCGAGAAGTTCTTCAACCTGAGGAGACGCTCGAAAATGGCGTCGAACTGACGACCGACGGTGACGACTCGTTTCACGCGGGACGCGCCGTCTCGCTCGCCGAGCACAGCGCCGACGTCGAGACGCTCGCGCGTGAGTACGCGACGCGCTGCGGGCTGGGCACGGGGCTCGCGGAGCACATCGCGATCGCCGCATGGCTGCACGACATTGGCAAGGCCGACCGGCGCTTTCAGCTCATGCTGCGAGGTGGCAGCGAGATTGAGTTCTTCAAGGATGAGACGCCGTGGGCCAAGTCGGCAATATCGCCCGGCGCGCGTGAGGCACATCGACTCGCTCAGCAGAAGAGCGGCTATCCACGAGGAGCGCGCCACGAGGTGCAGTCGCTTGCCATGCTCCAAGGGCAGTTGGAGACCGTGAAGCTGAGTTTGAATAAGGCGGGTGCGACGAACGATCCTGATCTTGATCTAGTGCTCCATCTCATCGCGAGCCACCACGGCTACTGCCGCCCCTTTGCGCCCGCCGTCATCGACGAGTGCCCCGTCGATGTGACGCTCACCGAGCATACAAGCAAGACGTTCGGCGAGATCGACTGTGCCTCAACAACCTCGTGCAATGGACTGCATCGCTTCGACTCGCCGCTGGCCGACCGTTTCTGGGCGCTTATCGCGAAGTACGGTTGGCAGGAACTGTGCTGGCTCGAAGCGATACTTCGACTCGCCGATCACCGCGCCAGCGAAGAGGAGCAGACGAGGGAGGCATCACCATGAGCCGCATCCAACTCGTGGGCGTGGACGGCTCCAATCCGCTCGGTTTCCTGGCAGCGCTGGGGCTGCTTCGCGTCGTTCCCGGCGCTAAGCTCGGCTTCGCCGAAGATGGTTCGTTCCGCGCCTTTGTCGACGTGCTTGACAAGAGCGAATCCGACCTTGCAAGCCTTATCGCAGCCGACGCAGATGCAGCTGCGAACGAACGCGCACCGTGGCGCTTCACGTACACGAAAGCCGCAACCAAGAAGCAGGGTCCGCAGGAGGTCGCCGACCTCAAACCTCCGCCGGACGACTTCAAGAAGTTCCTCGCGGCCTGCATTGAGGTCTGGCTCACGGGCAACGATGAGGCAGCAGATTATGCGGCAGCCTATGGCACCGAAATCGCGGTCGATGGCAAGGGCAACACCAAACCCACCGCGTTTCACTTCACCGCTGCGCAGCAGACCTTCCTCGGTGCGGTGGAGGGCATTCGCGCTTCTGTAACCCAGGAGTGGGTCGAGACGTCACTGTTCCAGGGGCACGGCGAGCGGCCGGGCAGCAACCTTCGATGGGACCCAGGTGCCGAGCGCAACTGGGCCCTGATGGCGAACAATCCGAGCGGCGATGGAACCCGCGTGGATGCCCCTTTGGAATGGCTCGCGTTCCGCGGTCTTCCGCTGCTGCCAAGCTTTCCTCGCGGTTTGAGGATCATCACCACCGGCGTCGTCGGTCGGGGCGATGACATGACATTCACTTGGCCGCTCTGGTCCATCCCGGCTTCGCTGCAGACGACGCGCTCGGCGCTTCAGGTTGACTGGACCGGGAATACCAAGGAGCGCGCGGCGCGCGGCGTCTTCGCGACTTGCAGTTCCGCGATCCGACGAACGAGCCAGGGCTTCGGCAACTTTGGGCCCTCGTCAGTGATGAGCTGATGAGTGCGATTTGATGGGACGTTCGCTGGATAGGGGGAGGAGGTGCTTGCGCGGTCCTCATCTTCCGAGGTTAGTGGGGACGCCATGACCACTCTCTCCGCCATCCAATCCCTCATTGCCCAAACCGGGTCAGAGGCGCTTCAAGCTCAAGCGCTCGACCACCGGGTTGAAGCGCGCCGGCGAGACGCCCTGCGCGTTCCTGTACGGCGAGGGCGGAAGGTGTTCATTGATGGGCGGGCTCCGCGGCAGGTCCGTCGACCAGAAGGTCGCCGACATCACGCTCCGCGCCATCGCGCCGATCGTTGTCCGTTCTGCGCCGAGTCGTGATGACACGCTTGGACGCACCTCCCGCGCGGACCTCTATTTGCCGTAGCTGAGCAATACATTCGCGGCAGGCATGGGTTATTTGCTCGTACCCATCAAAATACATTTGTGATTCAATCCCACCCAGGTATCCCAACTGCCAACAGGGGGCAGGGATGGAACCGAGACAGGCGGAGCTGGAACTGCCGTTTCCCGAACTCGGGGGCGATCAGCCGCTGATACCGGCGCGCATGCTCAACGAGCATGTCTATTGCCCGCGTCTGGCGTATCTGGAATGGGTGCAGGGTGAGTGGGCGGACTCGGCCGATACGGTCGAGGGCCGGCATCGGCACAAGCGCGTGGACAAGCCCTCCGGCGATCTGCCGGATGCCGATACCGCGCGCGAGGAACGCGTCGAGATCCACGCGCGTTCGATCACGCTGTCGTCCAACAAGATTGGCCTCATCGCCAAACTCGATCTGATCGAGGGTGAAGGGGATCGGGTCACGCCGATCGACTACAAGCGCGGCAAGCGTCCGCACATCGCGCGCGGCGTCTACGATCCGGAGCGCGTGCAGTTGTGCGCGCAGGGACTGCTGCTGCGCGAACACGGCTACATCTGCGAGGAAGGCGCGATCTACTACGTCGAAAGCAAGGAACGCGTGAGCGTGCCGTTCGACGACGAACTGCTGTCGATGACCCGCAACGCACTGTCCGCGCTGCGCGCGATGGCATCCGGCGGCCAGATTCCGCCGCCGCTCGTGGACAGCCCCAAGTGCCCGCGCTGCTCGCTCGTCACGATCTGCCTGCCCGATGAGGTCCAGTTCCTGCGCCAGGCCGAACTCTCGCCTCGGCCGCTGGCCGTTCCGCATCACGAAACCCTGCCGCTGTACGTACAGCAGTTCAACGCCAAGCTGGCCAAGAAGGGCGAGGTGCTGGAGGTCAGCAAGGACGACAAGGTACTTGCGACGGCACGCATCGGCGAGGTTTCCCAGGTCGTGCTGATGGGCAATGTCTACGTGACGACGCCTTGCCTGCAGGAACTCATGCAGCGTGGAATTCCGGTGACCTGGCACAGCTATGGCGGTTGGTTCCACGGGCACAGCATCGGCAATGGCCACAAGAACGTCGAACTACGCACCGCGCAATACCGCGCGAGCTTCAACGAGGCCACCTGCCTGCGTCTCGCGCGCGGGCTCGTCGCGGCCAAGATCGCGAACTCGCGAACCCAGCTTCGGCGCAACTGGAAACCCGAAGAGAAGCCAGAACGCGTGCTCGATGATCTCAAGCGGATCATCAAACAGGCCGAGCGCGCCGAATCCCTGGAATCCCTGCTGGGTGTCGAAGGCAACGCCGCCGCGATCTACTTCGCCCGCTTCCGCGATCTGCTCAAGTGCACGAGTTCCGATGACGAGGCGCTGCTGACGTTCGATTTCACCCATCGCAACCGTCGACCACCGACCGATCCGGTCAACGCGATGCTCTCGTTCGCCTACACACTGCTCGTGCGGACGTTCACGGTGACCCTGCAGGGCACCGGCTTCGATCCATTCCGTGGCTTCTACCACCAGCCGCGCTACGGCCGCCCCGCGCTCGCGCTGGATCTCATGGAGCCATTCCGCCCGCTGCTGGCGGATTCCGTCGTCATCCAGGTCATCAACAACGGCGAGGTCCACCCGAGCGACTTCGTCAGTGCGGCAGGCAGCGTCAATCTCACGCCGGACGGCCGCAAGCGTTTCATCGCCGCCTTCGAGCGCCGCTTGAGCCACGAGATCACGCATCCGCTGTTCGGATACCGGTTGAGCTATCGACGCCTGCTCGAACTGCAATCGCGCCTGTTCGGCCGATTCCTTCTCGGCGAGCTGGATGACTACCCCAACTTCACGACGCGCTGATCGCGCGAGCTGAGACGAAAATGGACGAGCATCTGTACCTTGTCACCTACGACATCCGCGACGACAAGCGCTGGCGTCGCATCTTCAAGTTGATGAAGGGCTACGGCGAATGGCTGCAACTGTCCGTCTTCCAGTGTCGTCTCAGCCGTCGACGGCATGCCGAACTCGTGCAGTTGCTCGATGGACTGATCCTCCACGGCCAGGACGCGCTGCTCGTGATCGACCTCGGCCCCGCGGAGAAAGTGAAACCCCGGGTCGTAAGTCTGGGCGACCGGTTCGATCCTGTCGCCCGCGAACCAATCATCGTGTGATGGCGCCGGCTCGGCCGTATTTTGCCGAGATGGTGCGAGCGCTCCGGTGGTGGCAGAATTCCCGGGCAGCGCTCGCAGCGAAAAGTTCTTTGCCAATCAGCAATTTGAATCGTGAAGTTGCGAAGCCGCCGGCACTTCGCTACCTTCGCTCGGCGGCGCAAGGTCGAGCGCTCGCAATCCGGCCCCGAAACTCTTGCGGAATCCGCACTTGCGAGGGGGCCGTTTTCCTCGGCGAAGAGCCGAGGCCTCATTGAAGCACGCCGACCCCGGTGGCTGGGCTCGCGAGCGTCACGTTTTCCTCGGCGAAGAGCCGAGGCCTCATTGAAGCCGGTCTTGATCGCCGCGAGCATCTTGCCGTTGCCGCGGTTTTCCTCGGCGAAGAGCCGAGGCCTCATTGAAGCCCGTTGTCGTATGCGGCATCGGCCACCATGACCGGGTTTTCCTCGGCGAAGAGCCGAGGCCTCATTGAAGCGATGCACAATCCGCCCTCGGGTTCGTGGTCCGTCAGACGTTTTCCTCGGCGAAGAGCCGAGGCCTCATTGAAGCCATTTGTAGACACCCACCTGCGCCCAACTGGTTGAGTTTTCCTCGGCGAAGAGCCGAGGCCTCATTGAAGCGGATTGTCTGCGCCCACCTGCTGGAGCTCAGCATTGTTTTCCTCGGCGAAGAGCCGAGGCCTCATTGAAGCAGTCAGCAGATTGATGTACTTCCTCCTCCTTCCGGCTAGGTTTTCCTCGGCGAAGAGCCGAGGCCTCATTGAAGCCGGTGTCGGTTCGATCACTTGGCCCGAGACCTGAAGACGTTTTCCTCGGCGAAGAGCCGAGGCCTCATTGAAGCGTCAAGGCCTCCATGTTCTTGACAAGCGAATTGAAGATGTTTTCCTCGGCGAAGAGCCGAGGCCTCATTGAAGCAATCAGTACCATCGCCGACCAGATACAGGCAACGCGTTTTCCTCGGCGAAGAGCCGAGGCCTCATTGAAGCGGACGATGACCGATGCCGAGTCCCGCCGTTCCCGGCAGTTTTCCTCGGCGAAGAGCCGAGGCCTCATTGAAGCTCGAGCTGATCAAGCGCCCAGTTGAACGTTGTGCGCGTTTTCCTCGGCGAAGAGCCGAGGCCTCATTGAAGCACCACAGACATGACGTGGTACTCGATCCAGGGACACCAGGTTTTCCTCGGCGAAGAGCCGAGGCCTCATTGAAGCTACCTGAACAGTTTTGAAGGTGTGACGTTTGTGACGCGGTTTTCCTCGGCGAAGAGCCGAGGCCTCATTGAAGCGCGGAGCCACTGAGCCGCAGACCGATCGTTTTCGTTGTGTTTTCCTCGGCGAAGAGCCGAGGCCTCATTGAAGCGCTGTGTTGTTCGTGCTGTGCTGCCACGTCTTGGTGGTTTTCCTCGGCGAAGAGCCGAGGCCTCATTGAAGCGTCTCACCCTGCTGCGCATCGGCGAGCAGCTTCAGGCGTTTTCCTCGGCGAAGAGCCGAGGCCTCATTGAAGCGTCAGGACCGGGCGCTGTTTCCAGCAGCGTTCCGGTCCGTTTTCCTCGGCGAAGAGCCGAGGCCTCATTGAAGCCAGGAAGGCGGATACGGAAGACTAAGCACGATCATGTTTTCCTCGGCGAAGAGCCGAGGCCTCATTGAAGCAATCGCATGGTTGGGGCCAGCCACGCGCACTTGACGAGTTTTCCTCGGCGAAGAGCCGAGGCCTCATTGAAGCTCATCCCGCGCAACGATGGCTCGGGTCGGCTTGACCGTGTTTTCCTCGGCGAAGAGCCGAGGCCTCATTGAAGCCAGGCGTGATCGGTCGCCATGTCGAACACCTGTTGTGGTTTTCCTCGGCGAAGAGCCGAGGCCTCATTGAAGCTGGATTCAGTCAGACCAAGAGCGCGCCGCGCAGGAGCGTTTTCCTCGGCGAAGAGCCGAGGCCTCATTGAAGCCGCGGCGGTAAGCGCCCGCGATCGGGTGCGATCAATTGTTTTCCTCGGCGAAGAGCCGAGGCCTCATTGAAGCCGGACTTATAAAGATTCGATGGAAAGGGAACGGCTATGTTTTCCTCGGCGAAGAGCCGAGGCCTCATTGAAGCCAGGTATCGGATAGCTGACTCCAGCTTAGTCACGTCGTTTTCCTCGGCGAAGAGCCGAGGCCTCATTGAAGCTGGAACTGATCGTCTGATAGCGAAAGGTCTGCCGCAAGGTTTTCCTCGGCGAAGAGCCGAGGCCTCATTGAAGCCGCGGTAGCGTTCAGGAGTTGGCCGAAGAGGCGAACGTTTTCCTCGGCGAAGAGCCGAGGCCTCATTGAAGCTACCTGCGCAACAACGCCTACACGGCGATGACCGGTTTTCCTCGGCGAAGAGCCGAGGCCTCATTGAAGCTCGGCTGCGCGCGCCTTGCGTTGCAGGTTTTCCATGTTTTCCTCGGCGAAGAGCCGAGGCCTCATTGAAGCTTCTGAGCGCATTCATTTCCATCGCCTTCTTCTGCGTTTTCCTCGGCGAAGAGCCGAGGCCTCATTGAAGCCGGCGTCAGCGGTCCGCTACGTGACGCACTGTTCCGAGTTTTCCTCGGCGAAGAGCCGAGGCCTCATTGAAGCAAGGTGCGCGAGGAAGACCCGGTCGGCATCATCACCGTTTTCCTCGGCGAAGAGCCGAGGCCTCATTGAAGCTTCTCCGGCATCGCGAGTGCGGAGATCCGCGCGACGTGTTTTCCTCGGCGAAGAGCCGAGGCCTCATTGAAGCAATGGTGGGGTGCACGAAAGACCCGGAAATCATTCGTGTTTTCCTCGGCGAAGAGCCGAGGCCTCATTGAAGCTAGAGAGTACGCTTTAGGCCGATACAACTTGATCGGGTTTTCCTCGGCGAAGAGCCGAGGCCTCATTGAAGCCACTGCCATTAGGTCATCGTGAGAAAGCATCACGTCCCGTTTTCCTCGGCGAAGAGCCGAGGCCTCATTGAAGCTGGCTTCCACCACGACGCGTGCCGCCTTCAAGAACTCGGTTTTCCTCGGCGAAGAGCCGAGGCCTCATTGAAGCGCTGGGTTTCATCACGCGTACTTTCGGCTTGCCCCGTTTTCCTCGGCGAAGAGCCGAGGCCTCATTGAAGCGGAAGTCGCAACACAGCCTTCCACGTATAGCGGGGCCGTTTTCCTCGGCGAAGAGCCGAGGCCTCATTGAAGCACAAGATTACTCCTTAGCTGGGTTTCATCACGCGTACTTGTTTTCCTCGGCGAAGAGCCGAGGCCTCATTGAAGCTCCGAGTAGCCGGATTGAGCAGTGAAGGCGTCGATGGGTTTTCCTCGGCGAAGAGCCGAGGCCTCATTGAAGCGTGTCCGCCGACGCGCAGATCGGCGCATGCCTTGGCGGTTTTCCTCGGCGAAGAGCCGAGGCCTCATTGAAGCATTCGGATCTCGATGTCGCCCCGCCGCATGTCATGCAGTTTTCCTCGGCGAAGAGCCGAGGCCTCATTGAAGCGGCCGGAACGACTTCGAGCGCGCCCGACAGCTCGATGTTTTCCTCGGCGAAGAGCCGAGGCCTCATTGAAGCCACGATCGGCGCCGGCGGCGCCCTCCTT
>Ga0307505_10001577_pt1 | contig 17884 bp, 16 predicted proteins | sample 23_S_MG_FD_202183 | JGI IMG/M metagenome (GOLD analysis project Ga0307505, IMG submission 202183) | Soil microbial communities from Populus trichocarpa stands in riparian zone in the Pacific Northwest, United States - 23_S | ecosystem: Environmental > Terrestrial > Soil > Riparian zone > Trees...
CTCAGCGTTGCCGCTCTTGACCGCAATGACCTGCTTGCAAACTTTTCGAACTACGGATCGAAGACCGTTCACGTCGCCGCACCGGGACGCGAGATCGCCTCCACCTGGCTGAACGACCAGTATCGCGAGGCATCGGGCACGTCGATGGCAGCTCCGTATGTCTCCGGGATCGCCGCGTTGATCCTCGCCAACGAACCGAAACTTTCGATGGCAAAACTTCGCGAGCGTATCATGAAGTCCTCCGACCCGATCGACACGCTTCTCGGTAAGGTCGCTGGCGGCGGCCGGCTCAACGCCGCAAAAGCCTTGGGCGAGTAACCATCTGCAACATACCGCTTACGAAATGGGGCGGTATCGAAGGTCATCCGAGATAGCTCATCACCCTAAAGCCTTGCAATCGCAAGGCTTTTTGTATTTTCGTCAGCCTTCGTAAAGATTGGCATCACGTTTGCAGTTACCGCGTCAAGCAATGCTCGGGCATTGCGCGAACATAAAACTTGGTGGGGGAAATACAATGAATCGAATTGGTAAATTGGTCGCGTTTGGTGCTTTTGCGTTGATGTTCCTGGCGCTGCCTTCGATCGCGTCAGCACAACGGTATCCGGGCGGCAACGGCGGATACGGTAACGGTGGTTATGGCAACGGAAGCTACAACCGCAACATCCGAGGCACTCTACAGAATCTTAAGAACCGTGCCCGCAATTTTGAGACAGCTACCAATCGAGTCGAAGATCGTCAGGATGACCGCGACGACGACCGTTGGGGCAATCGGAATGGCGGTAACGGCAATCGCAATGGAGGTTGGAACCGCGGCGGCGATTATGGCCGACTTGAGGACCTCGCCGACGATTTCAAAAAGGCGACCGATCGGCTCGAGGATGCTTACGGCAACGGCCGTAATCTGAATGGCAGCCGCGACGAGGCTAACCGGGTTCTCTCGATCGCCAACCAGATCGAGAACGAGCTTAGGAATATTCGCGGCAACCGCAATCTCGAGCGGTCTTGGAGCCAGATCCGCAACGATCTTAACGCGATCAACAACGTGTACGGCGGTTACAATGGCAACGGCGGCGGCAACAACCGCAACGGCGATTGGAGAAACCGGATCCCGTTCCCTTTCTAACCGTTCATCAAAGGACAACTGAACAAGCTCGGGCTCGAAAGGGCCCGGGCTTTTTTCTTGGTTCAGAGTTCAAGCTTTAGCTTGCCTGTGATAGTTTCAAGAACGACCGGTTTAACGGACGCAAGCTAAAGCTTGAACTCTGAACTATGCCCGGAACTCTCTATCTCGTGGCGACGCCGATCGGCAACCTCAAGGACATCACGTTCCGGGCTGTCGAGGTGTTGAAAGCCGTCGACCTGATAGCCTGCGAAGACACACGGCACACACGAAAACTTCTGAACGCATATGAGATATCGGCAAAGCTCATCAGCTATCACGAACACAACGAAGTCGAGCGAGCGGAAGAACTGTCGAAGCATCTGCTCGATGGCAAATCGATCGCCGTCGTGTCTGACGCAGGCACGCCCGGGATCAACGATCCGGGGTTTCGTTTAGTACAAAAATGCGTCGAAGCCGATATTCATGTGGTGCCGATCCCGGGAGCAGTCGCATTCGTAAATGCCGCGATCGCCTCCGGACTGCCAACTGACTCGATCTTCTTCGGCGGATTCTTGCCGTCGAAAACCGGCGAGCGAAAGAAGCGGATACGCGAGTTAGCTGACGTTCCCGCGACGCTCGTTTTCTACGAAACGCCGCACCGAATCGCCGCGGCCATTCGCGAGGCACTCGATGTGCTTGGCGAACGTCAGGCCGCTCTCGCCCGCGAACTGACGAAGATCCACGAAGAGTTCGTACGAGGGACTCTTTCCGAGCTAGTCGATAAATACAATAACGAACTTCCCCGCGGCGAATACGTCCTCGTGATCGCCCGCGGCACGAACGCTTCGACTCCGGTTGCATCCGTCTTGATATCTTCCCGTGTTGCCGAACTCGAAGCCGAAGGGTTCGATCAGAAGTCCGCGCTAAAACAGGCAGCAAAGGAACGCGGCATTAGCAAATCCGAAGCCTATCGGATCCTGCAATCCGAAAAGTAACTTCTTCTATTTCGGGAACTTTCCAACGGCGCTGGCGTCTAACAGATCGTAACGCGCGGCCCGGTGCAACCTATTTCAGCGTCAAGGATTCTGATAGGTTGCGCATATCAACACTACCCTAACCGGAGGAACCCAAGGATGTTTAGGATGATTCTCTCCGCCACGGCATTCGTGTCCGTGGTTGTTACAGGTCTGTCTTTTTCGGCCCGCACGCAAGCCTGCCCAGCGCCGATGCCGCAAACGCTGCTGTGGCTTTATCAGAACAGCGATGAGGTCCATTTAGCGACATACTCCCGCAGCGTTGACGTCGGCATCGAAGCAGATGAGGAAGGCCACTCTCAGGTTTCCGTCCGTCGATTCTTCGACATCTCATCGACTCTTAAGGGCGAATCGAAGAAGAGCTTTGCCGTCGACCAGTTCGAGTACCGCTCTAAACGTACCGCTAGCTTCTCAATAGACGGCGTGCCGCAACCCGACCCGGAAACATCCGAAGAAGCCGATGATCCTGATGAGGTTTCGGATGAGCCCACCGAGGAGCAAGGCGAAGAAGAGGCTCAGGATGAAGGGATGCGGTCCGGATCGCCGGTGCTTCTTTTCTTGACCGAAAAGATAGACGAGGATGAGGAACGCGGCGAAGAGAAACAACCTTCAGCGTCGAAGAAGGATGAAAAGCCCGAGCTTATCCTTACCAGCCAGCGCGACGGGATCCGGTGGATCGCCGACGGAGATATCGGTGTGTATGAGTCGCGGATCAAGGAACTAAATTCCATCTTCAGCGACGACGTCAAAGATCGGGATCATCAGCTGATCGAATGGATGATCCGCTGCATGGAGAATAACGCGACGCGGTGGGACGGAGCCTATGAACTCGATTCGAGTTTCGAGTCTCTTGACCGCGTCGAAGCGGCCGAGGAATACGAGGGCGACGAGGAGGAGAAACCTTGGGTAGCTTCGTCCGACAATGATGACGCGGCCTATGCCCGCCTCATGACCCGCTCGCAGATGGACCGGGTATCGAACATCCTGGTGTCGCCAGGCGACACGACCAAGAATGGATCGCTCTCCGGGGTGATGGACGGCGAAGATGCGCTGATCGCACTCGTCGAGCGATGGGCGGGGCCCGACGTTGCTAAGTTCCTGCTCCAGCGGCTTCGCGACGGCAGCCTCGAAAGCTACGAGACAAATCGCTTAATGACCTCGATCGCAATGATCCTCGGGGCCGACGAACTCACCGAGGCCGGGGAGGCGTACGGCGAGGTTCAGTGGGAAGATGACGACGAGATCTACGAGGAGGAGGACGATGAAGAGGAGACCGAGGAAGTAACGTCTGAAGAACCCGCCGTCGATGAAAATAGCCCGGCAATCCCCGATCCGGCGACCACGGATGAGGATGAAGCGAAAAAGCCCCGCCAAACAGTTCGTGAGGTCAGGGCCGAACGGCTCGCGGCGTTTATCGCTCTTACGGACGCGATTCTCGCAAGGCCCGAGGTGCAGGTCGAGATCGCGATAAAGATTCAAGCCGCCGGGAGGCATAAGTAAAGATTCGTAAGCCGCGGAGCAACCGCTTCACGACTCGCTCCATCTAACTCTACGTTGCACAACGATTTGTGCGAATGCCCAGCAGATTCAGCTGTATCGAATTGCCTGGGCATTCGTGCGTTTGGGCGACGAAAAATGACCAGAGGGAAATACATTTTTATGTTTAGAAAAGCAATCATTGCGATATCTATCGCTGCCGTGAGTGCAGCGTCTGCATTGGCACAATCGTCAGGGGACGATTACAAAAAGGTCGAGTTCTTCGCCGGATATTCGAACGGGCAGGTCGATACCGGAGTCGATTCCGGCAACGACGCGCTCGACCTATTCCGCGACCGCGAGAGCTTTAACGGGTTCAACGTCTCCGGTGTTTATAACGTAAGCCGGTTCATCGGCGTCAAGGGCGATTTCTCGGCGGGCTACAACAACGATCGGTTCACCGGCACTTTCCAGGGGCCGAACGCTCCGGTCACCGTCACGTCTGAGAATAAGAACTCGCTCTACAACTTCGTCGGCGGAGTCCAGATCAAGGACAACTCTAACGAAGGCACGTTCAAACCGTTCGCTCACGTGATGGCCGGCGTCGGGCATTTCCGGAGTAAGGTCGGCTCGTTCACCTGCACCGGTATCGATTGCCCGACGTTCCTTCCTTCGTCCGAGACCTTTACCGAGACCGGATTTTCGGGCGTGATCGGCGGCGGCATCGACTTTCGTCTGAACAACCGTGTTCAGATCCGTGCGATCCAGGTTGACTACAACCCGGTCCGCGTTGAAGGTACGACGCTCAACAACATCCGCCTCGGCGCGGGTATCGTGTTCTAACCTCTCATCCGAAGGGAAGGCGGCTCAGGCCGTCTTTCCCTTCGCATGGCTCTAACCTCACCGATCTAACCTCTTAAGCGAAGTGTCCCATTCCCCTGTCCCACCGCGCGCGCGCATCGGGCTCGGTGTTCCGTTCCATTTCGCGAGAGGAATGGAACGCCAAATGGAACACCAAATGGAACACCCTGTGGAAAACCGCTAAGCCCTTCGGCCATGCGAGTTAGCGTCGAAGTCCCACTTTTTAGTCTCAAATGTGTCCCATCAAATGGAACACCAAATGGAACACTTGTGAAACAGGTGGGGCATTTTTCCGCATTCCTATACTCGCTCAGCACGACGGCCACACCTCAGCAATGTAAGAGTTTCAAAGATCAGCCGGGCAGCTAACCCGGTCAGATAGATTGCCACAGATGCAACGTTCGTGTCAATAGAAATTATCGGGTGCGGGTGATCGGCCTCGGCGATCCGGGGCGGTCAGGATGTTCAACAAGGAAGAAGGAAAGATCGGGATCGCGGCCGCCCCGGTAAAGACGAAGGGAGCGATCCAGCCTTATTCGAAGTACGGCCGCTGCGCCGCCTCACGCAAGTTCCGCGCCCTTCAGTTCTGCCGTCACCTCGGCATCCTGCCCGAACGCATAATGTTCCAGGACCCCAAACTCGAAAACGGCGTCCTCGTCCTAAACATCCACTCAACCTCAATAGCCCCTCGCCGCGGCACAATAGGATCCCGATTCACACTTGAGTTCTGAAACGAGCATGCTCTGGGCACTGGCGGCCGATCTCATGTCATGGCAAGCTATCAAGAGTTTGCAGCCAGAAGCTGAGCCAGAACCGCGTGATCATCGTTTCCGAGTTCCTTGAATGTAAATCGCTCGTAGCTGCGCCTGAGTTTTGCTTTTGTAGTAGCGTCCAAATATCTGTCGATATCGACTGAACCGTCCGCTTTGATCCTTGCGATGACTCTCAGCGCAAATGGAGTGAAAGGCCTTTGACCGCCCGCAACCTCGATCACTCGACGCAGCGAATCTTCCCTCGTCTCTGGTTTTGCGACGAATACTTCGTTTACTTCGATCAAATTTGCTAGGCTCCGAACCATTCTCATTCCTAACTCCTGTCGCCATTTACCCTCGTACGAAGAAAGGAACTTGTCGTTTTCGATCAACTCCGTGACGACCGTGAGCATGTAGTCGGGAAAAGCAAGAACTCCCCCTCCCGCAACAAACATCGCAAGGTATGTCGCGAATATCCTGTCTGTTTCGCCTTCTATCATTCGCGGTAAATCCAAGATGCTTGTCGGCCTCTTTTTATATGCTAGGAAATGGTCAACCGCCCGGCGCATAGACGCGATTTCCGTTGGGTCAGATGTCGCGTACGAGAAAAAGGCACTCGGACATACGAATAGGGCGAGATCAATTTCAGGCTTCGGATCATCGAGTCGGATTTCTGATTGGAATCCGACCTCGTATTTATCAGCCGGCTTGCGAAGACGTTTATACGGTATCTTCAAAACACCATCATCGCTGGCGAATTTGTGCAACCCAACGTTCTCGCGAATTGTGAGGGTCAAGTGGCTCGGCGTTACCTTAACAACGCTTCCCATTACGAAACTGCACGGTCTACCACCCGAGAGTGCAAATGCAAGCCTATCGCCAACTAAGAATTCGTGGTCGAGGTTCTGAGTCTGAGTGGATGCGGATGCACTTTGCGCCGTTGGCGAGCCAATCGAACAGAATAGAGACGAGAACAATTCCGTCGCGCGGAGGTCGGGCACGAAACAGACGGTAATTAGAGCAGCTTGGATAGCAAGTAAAGGCCGAGCGAAGCGAACGCGGAACAGTTGGGCGAACATTGTGCCTCCGTGCATTTCGGGAGAAAAGGCATTTTCTCTCGTCTGGGAAAAACGAATCAGCCGAGTTTTTCCAAATCGGCCGAATGAAATTTGAAACGAATCTATTCGCCTTTGGCTAAGTTGTCAAGACTTTTGTGCAAAAGTAGAAGTTAACTTTGTGTCAGAGGGATTTGACGATGAATGGTTATTGTCGACCCCCCCCGGGCCGTTTTGAAAGGTCGTGATCGAACTGTTCGTGTTCGAGAGAAGCGGTTCGTTGCCATCGTAGATGAACTTCGTCCTCTCTCGGCTATAGCCGTAATTCCGCTCAACCCTACGGCCAAGCACATCGAGGTATTCCCGCTTACCAAAGACTCGATTCATTATCGACCATGGCTACCCACGCTCGCAAAAATACTTTCCCAATGGGCGGACGAATCTATATCCGAAGATGATGACGGGTCTTTAGCGAAAGGGGAGGCCCTCACCCCCAAAGCGAACGGGCGGCATAGCCGCAAGTAAGGTTTAGAGACACAACCGGAAAGACGGAGCCATTCCGCACATCACGACGGCGGAGCCGCAGGACGTGGGCCGTAGGCGTAGCCGCTCTGCGTGGCGGCGAAGATTCGGAACGCCTAGCTTTGGAGGCTGCGTCATTATATCGCCGCAGACAACCACCCCGCCGGGATGCCGTCGCGGAGACCCGAGGACGCCAAGGCATGTGCATTGGCGAGCCCGCCGGCGAAAAAAAATCTTCCTGGTTCGCGAGAATTTGCGGGTAAATTCTCTTGAAAAATCGGGATTTTGAATAACGATTTGAGGGTACGAATTAATCTCCAAAGTTTCGTCCCATCTCCTTGATTTTGAACCTGCCGAGGCGATTCGTCATCGATCTGAAACAGTTCACCCCTCACCGTATCTGTTGCAAACACAGTATTTACGTATCTCATTCCGGTTCTCGAATGGGATGGCTAAGTAATTGCAGAACGAAGGCTGATCTTTAGATGTGGTTTGCCTACTAATACGGATTCTTACTGACCACATTTCGCTTCTCTCCCATTAACCATTCAAGGAGATCGAAATGAATAAATACCTTAGAATTGCTTTAGTTTTCTTTTCGCTGCTGCTCTGTTTTTCGGCGGCGGCATATGGACAGGAGACGACTGGAAATATCGAAGGAACGGTGACCGATCCTAATGGAGCCCGCTTAGCCGGAGCATCTGTTGAGTTGGTCAGCGAATCCTTCCGGCGTTCCGTCACGGCCGACAGCAACGGCTTTTTTCGGGCGCTGCAGCTTCCCGTCGGGCTTTATACAGTAAATGTGACGGGCGGTTCATTCCAGCCCTTTTCACGTAAAAACGTCCAGGTCACTTTGGGTCAAACGACCCCGGTGAATGTGACCATGGCATTGGCCGGTGCGACTGCGGAAGTGGTTGTAACCGACACGAGCGATCTGGCGATCGACCCGACGTCGAGCCGCATTCAGACAAACTTGACGGAGCGAGAGCTTGAAATGCTTCCCAAAGGGACGAATGTCTCTTCCGCATTACGCGCGGTGCCGTCAGTCCGTCCGGAACCTTCGGCGGCGGGTTTTGCGATCGACGGAGCTACGGGCGTTGAAAACTCGTTCATCATCGACGGCCAGGAAGTTTCGAACTTCCGGACCGGCGGCCTCAATCAGAGCAATGACCTTCCTTTCCAGCTTGTTCGGGAACTTCAAGTCAAGAACAGCGGATTCGAGGCAGAGTTCGGCGGAGCGACCGGTGGTGTCATAAACGTTGTAACCAAGAGCGGCGGCAACGATTTCCACGGAAACTTTGAGATCGCGCTGAATCCTCGAAACTGGGGAGCAAACGCTCGCCCGATCCTTCGAGCGGACGAGACGCAACTCGAATACATCTTCCCGACCAAGGATCAGGGCGTCGACTTTTTCCCGTCGGGTTCCTTGTCAGGCGCGGTCGTCAAAGACCGGTTGTGGTTCTTTGCGAGCGCTTCGCCGCAGTATCTGGAGACGATCCGAAACTGGACTTTTCCGGACGGTTCGCGCGGCGAGTTTCGCCGAAAGGACCAAAGAGACTATTACTTCGGAAGGCTCGATGCGTCGATCACCGATCGCCTTCGTGTCTGGGGTACCTATACCTACAATCCGACAAAGGTGAATGGTCTCGTTCCAACGTTTAACGTACTTCGTGCGGCCCCGGGCCTTGGGTCTGCCCCTGCGGTGACGGAAGCAAATCAGGCGGAACTCGGAGGACGAGTAGCTTCGACGAACGTTAATGTCGCTGGTTCATTTGTCGCGACATCGAATTTCGTTCTTAGTGCCCGATTCTCTCGGGGGTACCTGAATGAGCGTTTTGATTACACGACAAATGTCGGCAGCTATGGAGTACCTAATGTCACTCGCTTCCAGTGCGTGACGGCAGGCTTCCAGTGCGCTGCAGGCTTTAATAATGTTCCGTCGAATGACAACCTGTTGAGAGACGTTTCCATTCGGCAGAACTTCGACGTCGATGCGGTCATCTCGGTTGACAACTTCGGCGGCCGGCATCAGTTCAAGGTCGGATATCAACGTTTCCATATCTCGAACGATGTAGCGTCGGGCTACGTCGAGCCGGGCCGCGTTCTCTTCAATTTCGGTTTAACCACAACCGCCGCGGACGGCACTGTTTTCGGAAACCGGCCGGGCGAGGTGGGTTATGCACGTCTCGTTTTGATCGGAGAATTCGGAGAAGCGAGCAGCAAGAATGAATCGATCTACATTCAAGATTCGTGGCAGCCGGTCAGCAACTTGACCCTTAATCTTGGACTGCGTACGGAACGCGAGGGCGTACCTTCCTTCACGCCCGGATTCGAAGGGATCAACTTCTCGTTCGGCGATAAGATCGCTCCGAGATTGGGCTTCGCGTGGGATGTGTTTAGCAACGGTAAGGTCAAGGTCTTTGGAAACTACGGCCAATTCTTCGACCGTTTCAAATACGAACTGCCGCGCGGCTCTTTCGGCGGTAACATCTTTGACGATTATCGGGCACCGCTGCTCGCTTCGATGCCGGACATATTCTCTTATACGAAAGCGTATGTGCTGGCAAATTCGCTGGTCTATACCAACTTCCGCGTGCCGTCGAACGACCCGACCGACTTCCGAGTCGATCCGGATCTGAAACCGGTTCGCCAAACTGAATATACGTTTGGAACACAGTTCGATCTGGGTTCCAACACGATTCTGAGCGCCCGATACACTCATAAGCGACTCAACTCGACGATCGAGGATATCGGCTATCACGATGAAGACGGTAACGAAGCTTATTTCATCGGAAATCCGGGAATGGGTATATGTGCCGAGGCCGCATGCGGACGCTATGAGGTAGGAGCTCCGGCTGCGAAGGCCAATCGAAAGTACGACGCATTTGAAGTTGTTGTCGACAAGCGCTTCGCCCGTAACTTCGCATTGAATGCCAGCTACACGCTTAGCCGTCTCTTCGGCAACTACTCGGGGCTTGCAAGCACCGATGAGTTTTCAGTCAATGCAGCCATCGCTCGCGATTCACCAAACGTCAATCGTTTCTTCGATACGCCGTTTGACGGATTTACAGTAGGCGGCGCTCCGAATGACGGCCGGTTGCCGACGGACAGGCCGCATGTGTTCAAGGCTTTCGTTGCCTACACGTTCAACAATCAGGATTCGTTCATTCGGCTTCCGTCGTCGAACGAGTTGGAGTTGTCGGGCTTCTATACCGCTCAGAGCGGAACGCCGATCACCACTCGTGTTGACCTGATCGACAACGCCTACATTCCACTGTTCGGACGCGGAGATCTTGGCAGGACCGAGATGTTCAGCCAGACCGATATGGCTGCGACGTGGCGGTATCGGTTTGGTCGAGACAATCGGTTTGGGATCCATTTCAACGTGGATGTTCTGAATGTTTTCAATCAAGCTAACGTTCTGGCGGTATTTGAGGGAATCTCATCGCACATTTTCGACATATCGGATTTCCCCGGTGTCGTCATTGCCGACCGTCAGGATTTCGATCGCGCATTCTTTGACGGCAGGATAACGGCTGCAAGGATCACGAGCCTGTTGGACGTCGCCGACGGAATCAATACTGATGCGAGATATCTCTCGCCCCAGGCATTCCAGGGGCCGCGTACCGTCAGGTTTGGCTTTGGATTTCGCTTCTGATCTCAGACCCATCTGAGACAGAACATCATGAGGCTGTCTGAAGAGGCAGCCTCTTTTTAGGGTTCAAAAAAAGGAGCCGAGGTGGCTCCCTTTGGTGTTTATCTTTCGCCGGTTAGTTCGGGCGGGAGTTTTTTGTCGACCTTGGGGCGTTCTTTGAGGTCGGTTAGTTTCCACATTGTGAGGAAGATGGTGCGGGTGACCTTTTCCATTTTTTGGTAGTCGATCTTGTCCGCGTGGTCTTCCGGCTGATGATAGTCTTCGTGGACGCCGTCGAACCAGAAGGAGATCGGGATGCCGTTCTGGGCGTAGTAGAAATGGTCTGAGCGGAAGAAGAACCGTTCGGTGTCGGCGGGGTCGTCGTACTTGTAGTTGTAGTCCATCTTCAGGTACGCGTCGTTGGTGCCCTTGGTGATCGCACCGAGCGTCGAGCTCATCATCTCGGAACCGATGACGTAGATCTCGTTTGCCTTGCTCAGATTTTCGTTACAGCGGCGGACGCCTGGTTCGCACTTGATTACCTTTGCGGGGTCGAGGCTGCGGCCGATCATGTCGATGTTGAGCTGGGCGACGACGTTCTTGATATCGACCGTCGGGAATTTGTTGAAGTAGTTCGCTCCCCACAGGCCTTTCTCTTCGCCGGCGTGCCAGACGAGCAGCACGGAACGCTTCGGACGTACTTTCGATTTGCCGAGGGCCTCGGCGATCGCGAGTACGGCGACCGTGCCCGATCCATCGTCGTCGGCGCCGTTCCAGATCTTGTCTTCGCCGGGAGCGTTCGGATTGGTGCCGACGTGGTCATAGTGGGCCCCGACCGCGACCATCTCGTTCTTCAATACCGGATCGCTGCCTTCCCAGAGGGCGACGACATTCTGCGTCCACACCGTCTCGGGTTTGAGCGAGATGCTGACGCTGAAGCTCTTGTTGACGTCGAACGAATTCGTGGCACCGGCGAGCGGGTTACCCGCCTCGCCCGCGAAGATCGCGTTGGTCAGCTTTTGCGATGCTATGAAGACGGTCGGCTGAGGTGTTCCTCCCGTGGTCGCGGGAGTGGCCGGCGTGAGCTTATCGACGACCGTTCGCGAGCGACCGAAGTTTGCGGTGATCGCTCCCCAATTGTCGTTGAGAAAGCTGGACGCGAGTACCATCACGCCGGCCGCCCCGTTGTCGCGGGCGTAGGTGACAGCATCGGCCCATTCGGTGCCGCGCGTGGCGTTCGGGATGTCGGCGGCAGTTACACCGGCGGGAAGCGGAACGATATTTCGACCCGCGGCGGTTCCTTCGCCATAGACAGCGATGATCTTGCCCTTGACGTCAATGCCGGCGTACGGGTTCAGATTCTTCGACTTGATCATCCAGCCGTTGCCCGCATAGACGATCTTCGGCGTGATCGCGCCACTGGTCGTGCCCGAAACGCGAACGAGGTCTTCGCCATAGACGAACCGCTGTCCGTTGACGGTGACGAAGGTCTCCGCGGAGTTCACGCCATCGCGGCGAAGGGCGATCTTTTGAAAGAACGTGCCGTTATCTCCGGCGCCTTTGAATCCCCACTTTTGGAGATTCATCTTCAAAAACTCGGCGGTGATATCGAGCCCGACCGACGGCGTGTCGCGGCCGCCCATCGCGTCGGAGGCTACGAAATACAGGTAGTTGCTGATCTGGGCCGCCGTGATCTCTTCGGCCATCTTTTTCTCAGCGGGCGTGATCTTTACGGCCTGTGCAAACGCCGCTGACGGCGCAAGCAGACTGATAGTCAAAAGGAATGCAAATAAGGTTTTTCTCATCTTTTCTCTCGAATTGGGTGTTTAAAATCGTTCGAATACTTGAATTTTACGTGGGTAGGTGGGAATTGTTTCAGCTTCCGACGATGGCGATCTTGTTCTTGTCGGCGAGTTTTATGGTTTCCTCGCGGTCGAAGATCAGGGTTTTTCCGGCGGTTATTGAGATACACGTCGCACCCGCGGCGATCATCGTCTCGATCGTCGGTACGCCGATGACGGGTACGTCGAACCGCATATCCTGATCGGGCTTGGCTACTTTTACGACGGTTAGCTTGCCGTTCGCGAGTTCGCCGGCTCGTTTGATCGTCGCGTCGGTCCCTTCCATCGCCTCGATCGCTACACACGCCTTCGCCCGCACGACGATCGTCTGGCCTAGATCGAGCCGGGCGATCTCCGACGCGATGTGCAGGCCGTATTCGATGTTGTCTTTTTCAATATCGGTCGGCTGGCGTTTCGTGATCGGCCCTTGAGGCGCGAGATGATCCTGAATGAAGAAAGTCGAATCGATCAGCTCGATGCCCTCGGATGCCATCTCGTTCGCGACGCCGCCGATCAGCGAATCGGTGTTCCGCTTCGGCAGGTTCCAGAGCATCTTCAGCATCCGCATATCGGGCACCGCTCCGGAGAAGATCTGCACATGCTTCACCTGCCCGGCCATGATCGCTTTCTCGACGCCGTGGCTTCTGAAAAAATCGATCATCTTTCCAAGCTGGCCGATGTTCACCCACTGAACCGTGTCGGAAACCTCGTCGATGCGTTTATCAGTTTCTTCTTTGATCGCAACGACCGCCAACGACGCTCCCGCTTTGCGAGCGCCCTCGACGACGAGAAACGGAAACTGGCCGTTGCCGGCTATAAGGCCGTAGTTCATAAGTCCGCTTAATTATCGAAGGAATCGGGGTTAGAGGCAATCATCGGAGAAAGTTCATGTAGGTACGGAATGTCCAGTCGGTGTCCTTAGCTCGAGCGTGGCATGTCGCACAGCTTCCGACGCTCTCGCGAGACTGAAGGGCAAGATCGAGGCCATTGAAAACCAAGAACTCCCAATCTCCAGTCGCCGCGTTGAACCCGGACTCGCGCTTGACCATCGCGATCACGGTTTCGGGAACTGTGCCGAGCACCGAGTATTTTTCTCGAACGATCATTGAGCCGACAGGGAAATTTGGCTGATTGTAATAGATATTCGTCCGAGCCTTTTCGTTGGCGTAAACGTCGCCGATGGTCGTGTTGTGTTTTTTTGAATTGTCGAGATTGGCGAGTTCGGTGATCCGCGGGTCGATATAGATGGATTTCAGGTCGACCTTGGCAACCTCCTTGACGACGGGCTTATCCTTTCCGTTGAAGACCGAAGCGATGGCCTTACCGGTTTGGCCGAGTATCGAGACGAGGTCAGGCGATTCTTTTTTATTGTTATCGATCTCCAGACCGAAGATCGTGCCAACCGGCCTCCCTCAGCCGCCGATCCCGTCGATTCGAAGCCCTTCGATCGGTAGCTCCGAGACCGTTGGTTTTAGTGGTTCAATCGAAAGGACTTGATACGGAGCTTTTGTGATCCGGCCCCAGGACTTGTAGTTCGCTAGCTCCGAGAGGACATCGTCATTGGCTGCTTTCGATGTCTCGGTTCGCGTGATGAAAACGGCGAAGCCCACGGACACGAACAGCCCGATTATCAAAGCTTTGACGGTGGTGTGCCGATCACGCATTCCTATTCACTGAACGGCTCGATCTCGCCCGGCTTGCGGAGCATCTTGTTGACCTCATCGAGATGCGTTTCCTCTAGCAAGATCATCTCGCGGGCATATTCTTCGAGCGTGACGCTGTTGCCTTCGACGAGTTTGAGCAGATCGTAATAGGCCGCGAGCGTCGTTGATTCCTGTTCGAGGCTTTCGCGAAGTATGTCGCCGATGTCGTGCTTGTGAGTCTCAAGCAGCGTCCCGATCTTCAGGCTCGGGTGCCCGCCAAGCATCGTTACGAACTCACCCGCCCTTTTCGCATGAGCAAGACTCTCACTCGCATTGCCATCCAGCCAGGACACGATCGGGATGCGGTTATACCCAAACACCATCAGCGCATAATGCGTGTATCGCACCACGCCCGATAGCTCCAATTCCATGATCCGATTGAGGATCTCGATCGCGTTCTGTTTTTCAGTGTCGGTCATACTCGCCTTTAATTCAGCCGCTCGCCGATCCACTCAGGGTCGCGTCGTGTGTCGATCACCGCGTGGATTCGGACTTCGTTTCCCTCAACTTTGTAGTAGATGGCATGCGGAAATCGAGAAGCATATTTTCGGAAGTAACCTTGCACGACCTGATGAGTGCCGCCGGTGGTTTCAAGAGACCGGATCTCGGCTTCTAACGATCCTAGGAAATACTCACCGATACCTTCTTCGCAACCTTCGTAAAAATCGTAACCGTCCTCGAGATCATTTCGAGCGCTGCGGAGAATATTGATCCTCATCTAGTGTTCTTTTTCGCCTCGATACTGCCTCTTATCTCCGCCATGGCAACATCGAACCCTATGAACTCGTCCTCACCGTTGGCCAATGCTTTTTCGCGTTCTTCCAGGATCCGGAGGTGCCGTTCTGGGACTTCGATCTCATCAGGCTTGGCCGACATCGCCTTCCAGAGTTCTTCCATTAAATCTGCCCTTTGTGCAGGCGTCATATCTTTGATCGCTGGAATTGTCTGAACAGTCATAGCCCGATTATAGCGCGATTATTGAAGCCCAGATTCGCCATTTTGCGTCTGCTGTCTCGCGTGATATGAGCTGCGAGTGAGCGGTGAAGATTCGACGTGTATGAAGCCTAAGCTGAGGCCGATCTGTTTCCACTCGGCGAATTCGTCGGGTGTAACGTAGCGTTCGACGGGGAGGCGTTTTTCGTAGGGCTGAAGGTATTGGCCGATGGTCATGATGTCGCAGGAGACCGAGCGCAGATCGCGCATGAGATCGACGACCTCTTCGAACTCTTCACCGAGGCCGGCCATGATGCCGCTCTTGGTTTTCATCGATGGGAATTGAGTATCGCGAAACTTTGCCGAGCGGTCGAGCAGCTCAAGGGTTTGAGCATATTTCGCATCGGGGCGGACTCGTCGATAGAGCCGAGCGATCGTTTCGGTGTTGTGATTGAGTACGTCAGGGCGAGCGTCGAGGACGTTGTTGAGCGCGGATTCGTCTCCGTTGAAATCGGGGATGAGGACCTCGACCTTGCATTCGGGGTTCATCTCGCGAACCCGTGTGATCGTCTCCGCCCAGTGCATCGATCCGCCGTCGACGAGGTCGTCGCGATTGACCGATGTGATGACGGCGTGTTTGAGGTCGAGATGCTTGACGGCTTCGGCGACGTGGGTGGGCTCAAGCGGATCTAGCTCCATCGGCGTGCCTTTGTTGACGGCGCAGAATCCGCAATGCCGCGTGCAGGTGTCGCCGCCGAGCATGAATGTCGCCGTCTTATCGGTCCAGCATTCGAAGATGTTCGGACACTTTGCTTCCTGGCAAACAGTGTGGAGATTCAGGCCTTCGATAAGGTCGAGCACCGCGTTCTGATTCGCCGGATCGCCAAGCTTGATCTTCAGCCAATCCGGCTTTTTCAGCCGCGGCCGCTCTTTGCGATTCAAAAATTGTTGGACTAAAACCTTTTCCTCGATCATCGTTAATCTGCCTTCACGCGAACGTAAAGTCTAACATTTCACGGTGGAAAAAAAGAGTTGACTTCCGGTTCGCGATTCTCTATTTTGAGAATATAGACTTTTTAGTAAGGATTCAAGAATGTCGATCGTAAGCTCAATCAAATGCACCTGTCGTTGCTGCATTACCTGCGCCTGTCCGGCGCCGGCGGTTGAGTATTTGCGTTTGTAGATCATCTTTCGCAATTCATTTCAACGGCCGTGAATGTTCCAAAACTTCACGGCCTTTTCATTTGTCCGACAAACTTCAGTTTGTCGAAGACGCAACAAACTGAAGTTTGTTGAACATAAGACATGCAGACAGCGGTGAAAGAATCGAAGATAGCTCGAACATTCAGGGCGGAAGAGATCGCGAAAGGCTTTCTTGAAGCGGCTGTTGGTAATACGCCTCTGATACGGCTTCGCAATGTGACGAAGGGGCTGCCCGACGGTGTCGAGGTCTGGGCAAAGGCCGAGTACACGAATCCGGGCGGATCGGTGAAGGACCGGGCGGCGCTCGCGATGATCCTGGCCGGTGAGCGGGGCGGGGAACTCACGGCGGATAAGACCATCATCGACGCGACCAGCGGAAACACGGGCATCGCCTACGCCATGATCGGAGCGGCTCGCGGATACCGCGTGACGCTCGCCCTGCCGAAGAATGCGAGCAAGGCGCGAAAGCAAATATTGAGACGGTTCGGTGCGGAGATCATCGAGACCGATCCGCTCGAAGCGACTGATGGCGCTCAGCGGGTTGTCAGAGAAATTGTCGCGAAAGATCCGGAAGAGTATTTCTATCCTGATCAGTACAACAACGAAGCAAATTGGAAAGCTCATTACGCGACGACGGCAAGCGAGATATGGTGGCAGACGAATGGACGAGTAACCCATTTCGTCGCAGGGCTCGGCACGACTGGTACTTTTATGGGTACGGCCAGACGGCTGAAGGAACTGAATCGGCAGCTCCGGTCTATATCCATTCAACCCGCTTCACCGCTTCACGGCCTCGAGGGATTGAAGCATCTGGAAACCGCCATCGTGCCCGGGATCTATGACGAACATCTTGCGGATTCGAATGTCTTTGTTGATACGGAAGCCGGACAGGCGATGACTCGGCGACTTGCTCGCGAAGAAGGCCTTTTCGTGGGTCCGAGCTCCGGCGCTAACGTTCGCGCGGCGATCGAGGCTGCAAAGACGATCGAAACCGAAGGCGTCGTGGTGACTATTCTCTGCGACGGCGGCGGAAAATACCTCGATGAAGAGTTCTGGAGCTCTCCCTGACGGTCAGGCTTCTGCATTTATGTTCTTTGAAAAATCATAACGTGTGCAAATTTGCGCTTGACAAGAGTCGACGCGCAAAGTTAATCTGCCTTTAGTTCTTTTTTAAGCCTTTTTTGAAAAGGCAATTGACAGTGGCGATTTAAGGTTAACTTGCTCCACTAAAAAAACTGCTAAACAACTGCAAAGAGATCTCATAGGAAGCTCTCGTGCTTTTAGCACGAGGGCTTTTTTCTTTTTGGAGTTGTCGGGAGAAATTAATGTCCGACTATTCACAATCTACGCGATTTGTACACGCCGGCGAGCGACGTGACGCTCCGAAAGGAGTCCCCGCCTCGACCCCGATCTACGCAAGCTCTTCATTCATCTATGAACAGGTCGAGGACATCGACAGAATTGTCGAGGGCGACACAAGCGGCTTTGTTTACAGCCGTTACGGCAACCCGACTGTTGCAGCTTTCGAAGATGCGATGGCCCAGCTTGAGAATGGAAAGTTCGCGTATGCGTTCGGGTCGGGAATGGCGGCGATCCACGGAACACTTCTCGCGTGTGAGCTTTCGAGCGGATCGGTTGTGCTGGCATCAAAGGATCTCTACGGATCGACGTTCGAACTTCTGCTGACAGTCTTCGGAGCATTTGGCGTCAAGACGGTTACCGAAGATTTCAACGACGTGGCAGCATTGCGGGCGAAGGCGTTTGAGGT
>Ga0307505_10001578_pt1 | contig 17881 bp, 20 predicted proteins | sample 23_S_MG_FD_202183 | JGI IMG/M metagenome (GOLD analysis project Ga0307505, IMG submission 202183) | Soil microbial communities from Populus trichocarpa stands in riparian zone in the Pacific Northwest, United States - 23_S | ecosystem: Environmental > Terrestrial > Soil > Riparian zone > Trees...
GTAAAAGCCAAGGTCGACCAGGTGATCGAGGACATTGCTCAGGAGTTTATCAGACCCGGCGCGTATCTCAAGCACGGCCCGGCTCTTCTCTGTGTTCGTTGAGCCCAGTTTGAACTCCAAGACCTCGAATGTGCCCCCCCGACGGACGATCTGATCCATGGCTTCGGAGAGAGTGCCCGAATCGACCAGGTGCCCCTCGGCGGTAACATTGGCTGTGTGGTGGCTCATAGGTGGTTTTCCTGGGCTAAATGTATTGGCAAAAGGTTCGATAATCTAATTGAGGTACCGCGGACCGGCCCCCAAGTCTCTTGGGCGGCACAAGATAGGGTCCGACACCCTGGAGAGCAATGGAAGCGGTCGACTACATTCCGCCCGGTCAACTGGGCTACCACAAGATTGGCGAAAAGGTCCTGCAAGTGCAGACCGAGTTTGCCACACGTCCAAAACCACGGGTAACATCGTCCGTGGTGATTGATGGACGTATTGTGCATAAGACGGATCGTGAGTGGACTGACGATCTCACTTCGGACGAGAGCCGTCAGAAACTCGAAGCCGCGCTCGGCGAACAGCACAAGGCCACCATGGCGTTGGTCCAGGATCGCGCCGTCGAGTTCATTGGCGGTCAAAGCCCTGTCACAGCCCCACCCGCGCCCGGCTACGAAGCATCGACATTCCGCGACACGATCGAAGAAGTCTTGCGAACAGTCCCATACATCATGGCCTTCTATGAATTTGATCAAGAGGGGCAGGTTGTCTATCGCGCCCAGTTCCGCGACATGGTCGCTGAATGGGAACGCGAGTTCGAGGCCATCTCCGCCATCGTCTTTGGGATGCCGTCGGTGATCCGTGTCGGTGACTTCCGTCAGGGCATCGTCTACTTCGGCGCCGAAAACCTTATCACAGCACGAATCAAGGGCCGCGCCTTCGGTATCATGACCGACCCCGAGGCGACTGTCGAACACTTGCGACGCGATTTCCCGGAATTCTTTGAGGCCGTGTACAATGCGACAGATCCTGTCTGACATACGCGCCCTCTCGGGCGTCACCGGTGTGGCGGTTATCGCCAAACGCACAGGGAAGATCGATCACTTCTTCCCGGCCGCGTTCACCGAGCGTCATACTCAATTTCTGCGCGAGCTAATCACTTCGACATATCAGCGGTTACGCGGATTCACTCGCTTGGCACTGCGGTTCGAGCGTGTTGTCGTGCATCTGTACAATCAGCCGGAGTACCTGCTCTTCATTACGACGTTGCCGGACACGGATACGCGGCACTTCGAAATGGTCGTGAACTCCAAGTTCGGATCAATCTCACGCGAACTTGTCCAGAGCGGAAACGCACGAGTGCCGGGCACGACGATAGTTCCTCCGGCACGCCCAACGACAACAGCACCATCGCCATCGGTCTCACAATCGCGAGCTTCAGCAGATGATGCCATTCTTCGTTTGATGACAGCGTGCAATTCGCTCACGGATCAATTGGCGGACTCGCGCGGACGTCTGCGATTGTCCAACGACTGGCGCAAAGCCCGCGATCTGGCCAATGGCACCAGCGCCGTTCTCGATCCAATCATGGTGGATGCCGCCGGACGTTTGCAGATGCGCAAGGGCCATTCGTTGCCAACTACAGCCATCGTAATGTCGGCATTTGCCGTCATGATCGACACCTTCTTCGACTCGCTCGAAACCCAGCGCACGATGGCCGAAGAAGAGTTCTACATGCTTCTGCGTCCCCACAGAGCATTGCTCGAGCCCGCTGGATTTTTCATGTATCTGGATCAGAAACAACGCAGCAAGACCTCCCGCTAGGGTGAGTTGGGTTTTGTGGAGGGCGAGCGTACTCGCGAGCCTGCTCTTCCCTACCGTGCTCAGTTCACCACGGTATCTCTCTCTTATCCCTAAAATACTTTCCCGTCGGCCCATTGGCAGGCATCATCGCCAGCCACACAATCGTCTCCGCGCCTTTCTCCACTCCTCGCGACGCGTTTTTCCCGCCCATACGCGTACGCACCCAACCATGACACAACGTGTTGACCTTGATATATGACCCCGCGGCTTCCGCCAGCTTGACCGTGAAGGCGTTCATCGCTGCCTTCGACACACAGTAGGCCGCCGGACCCTCCAGTCCTTCTCCGAATGATCCAGAGCCCGATGAAACGTTTACAATACGCCCGTACTTACGCTTCTGCATCTGCGGTACCAACGTGCGGCAAAGCCGCACCGGGCCAAAGTAGTGTGCCTCCATCGTCTCGCGAAACGCTTCCTCCGACGAAGTCAGCACACTTCCGGGTGGGTACACCCCCGCGTTGTTCACGAGAACGTCGATCGCGATATCTTCCTTTGCCAGCTTGGACAAGCACCTGTCAATGCTGCCGTGATTGGCAACATCAATTGTGACATCAGTGACATTCAACCCCTGCTCGAACAATTCAAGCGCCGCCTGCTGACCCAACTTCGGATCACGCGCGCCGAGTAGAACATTTAATCCCCGCCCGGCCAATTGGCGACATACTTCCAAACCGATGCCGCGATTGCCCCCGGTGACGAGTGCAGTTCGCACAGACGGCTCTGAAATCTTTGCATTCATTGAGGAGTTCTCCTGCATGAAGATACATGCATGTCCGCTAATAACGAAACCGCCCCGGCGTAAGCCAGGGCGGTTGAGACCAGGAGAGGTTCGATTTGAAGAACGCCTACAACACGAATACGGTAAAGGCGATTTAGAGCCACATCAGATATTTTGTCCTCGCTACTCCGTTTTGCGGCGGAGGTCACGGCAAGCAACGCAACCCGATTGGGGCGGCCTTCATTTAGAACATTTGTAAAGGGTTCTTCAAATCTTCTCTCCTTCGGCCTTCACTCTCAATATAGAATCATACACGCCAAATGCAATGGGTGATTGAAATCAATTGTGTGACCCATGGCTTACTCGTTGAACAAGCTGTCGAAGTCATTCTTCGACTTGTTTGGCTTTGAAGCGGGTCCGAGTCCAAGGGGCCGAAAATAATCGCACGCATTCGCCGCTTCTTTATCGGCCTGCAAATCAGCTTGCGGCTCGCGGCATTGGCCGGGAGCGAGTTCATCGAAGAACTGACAGTTGCGGCAGCAGCGCAGCCACGCCGAACACTTGGCGCACTCCAAGCTGCGAGCTATCTTGCCTTCGAATTCGTACGGTTCGCCACAACTCCAGCAATTCGGCATGCGCGGGCACTCCTTGGACTACAGACTAACCCCGGCGGGCACATTCGTCAAGCGGCGCGAGCAACGCACTTGGTGGGTTAGCCCGGCAGTCTGCCGAAAAAATTGCACAGACTAAAGTCTGCGCTACCAGAAACTCGCTTTCTCACCATCACGCCGGTAGCGCAGGCTTTAGCTTGTGCTGACAGTCTGATCTGCCGAACAGTAGTCAATGCGGACAAAGGAATTGATTCCTCTCACGCCCCTCGCCTTAATTGTTGGAATGGCTCAAGTTACATCCTCGCTCTTTACCCTGCGCCGCGAGATGGTCGAAATCGGCAGACGCATGTATGAGCGCGGCTTGGTGGTCGCCGCCGAGGGCAACATGTCGGCGCGACTGCCCGATGGCAGCATCCTGATCACGCCGGCGGGATTCTGTAAGGGACGCATGAACCCCGAGGACATGGTGGTCGTTACACGGGATGGCAAAAAGGTGCAAGGCAGCCACCGTGCCAGCAGCGAAATGGGCATGCATTTGACCGCGATGAAGAAACGCCCCGATGTACTGGCCGCTGTCCATGCGCACCCGCCGTATGCGACAGCATTTGCAGTCGCTGGCATCCCGCTGGCAGATTGCATCCTTCCGGAAGTAGTCGCCACACTCGGTGCCGTGCCACTGGCGGATTATGCCACGCCATCGACTCCGCAGGTGGGCGCATCAATCGAACGTTACCTCGACAAGTTTGATGCCTTCCTTTTGAAGAATCATGGCGTATTAACATTAGGGACGACACTCGAGTCGGCGTTTCAGAAGATGGAGACAGTCGAACGTTTCGCGCAGATTGTTCACTTGGCGCGCAGTCTCGGCACGGTCGATGAGATGACGTGCAAACAGGTCGATGATCTCTTGGCGCTGACTCACAACTTGCACTCGCGTTTCTCCGGCGCCGAGACTCCCGTGTGCGGTCATTGCCATGTCGGCACCGGACCGGCGCCAACGGGCACGGCATCAGGATATGGATCATAACTCATGAATCTCGGACGCCGCATTTTCCTCGATCGCACCGACCGTTTGCAACGGCTGGCTGTGCCGTCGCAGGACTTGACGCGCATCGCCGAACGATTACGCCGACGCGGAGTCGAGATATTCAATCTCGCTCGTGTGTCGACATCTGCGAATGCAGATGTGACAGGGCAATCGGGTGAATCAGCAAGCTGGCTTCCCGCGACACGCGATCAACTGGCCGCGTTGCGTGAGGCAACAGCCCACTGGTATGAACATCGTTTCGGCGTCTCTCTCGACCCGGAGCTGGAGATTACGTTCACACCGAATTCTGTCATCGGCATGACCTTTCTCTCGATGGCATTTGTCGAAGCGGGCGACATGGTCCTCCTCCCGGATCCGGGCGCCGCATTTTATCGCGGCGCAGTGGTTCTCGCAGGCGGCGGAGTTGTCCCCTATCACTTATCGGAGAGCAATGGCTTCCGTCCGCGTTTCGCCGCACTCGCCGAACGGCTTGTCGGACGCACGCGCATGATCGTGTTGTCGTATCCGCACAATCCCACGACCACAGTGCCCGACGACACGCTCTACTCCGAAGCAGTCACTTTCGCGCGCAAGCATCAGACCCTGGTCGTTTCCGATGCCGCTTTCAGCTTCGCCTCAGATGGCGCGAAGCAGCCGCCGTCGTTTCTGTCCGCGTCGTTCGCATCGGGAGTCGGAGTCGAGATCGCCGCGCTGGATACGAACTTCGGCGTCAACGGTCTCTCACTCGCGTTGATGTGCGGCAACCGTGAAGCGATTTCGGCTGTCGGATTTCTGACCGAATCGAGCCACTGGGTTCCATCAAGCGGCATGGTGAACAAAGCAATCCAACTGCTGATGGATGGCGACACCGTACTCAAGAAACGCATGAGCAATCTCGCAGAGTCGCGCAAGCTCATCATCGAAACGATCACCGAAATCGGCTGGACACCACATGCGTCACCGACAACGCCGTTTCTCTGGGTCTCAGTTCCGGCGCGCGTCGGCGCCGAGGCATTCTGCCGACGCATACTCAGGCGCACCGGTGTCCTCATGGCGTCGGGAACCGACTTTGGCGAAGGCGGAGAAGGTTTCATCCGCATCGCGATCCCCGAGGATGCAAAGACAGCGGCGATAGTCTGCGAACGCCTGCAACGGCACGCCAAAGTTTACCAACGACGTCTGCCGCGTCCGCGTGTACCCCTGCGCGAACGTCTCGGCAAACGCACCGAAGAATAGGACACGACACAAGTGGCATTCATTCGCCTGCACAATATGACGTTTTACGGCTATCACGGTGTCTCGAAAGCCGAGCGCGAGACTGGGCGCCGTTTCGAGGTCGATTGCGAACTCGAATTGGATATCGCCAAGGCGGCCAAGTCTGACAAATTGTCCGACACGCGGAATTACACGCGTGTCTACGGCGTGGTTGATGAAATTGTCGGGCACAACAAGTTCAATCTGCTCGAGACAGTCGCGTCGAAAATTGCGATTCAGTTACAGAAGGACTTCAAGCCTAAGCGTGTGATTGTGCGTGTGCGCAAACGCATCCCGCCGATACCGGGCAATCTTGATTACATCGAAGTCGAATACGATTCCGACACCGATGCTCCCAAGCCCAAGAGCCGAAAATGAGACTGCGATGAGTTCAACCAACGATCATTGCTACCGACCAAGCCGCGTGTATATCGGTGTCGGCTCCAATCTCGGCGATCGCATGATGTACCTGACCGAGGCAGCGAACTGCTTACTCGATGCGCCCGGTGTCAAGAGCCTGAAGTCGGCTCCTATCTACGAGACCAAGCCGGTCGGTCCGGCCGGGCCGGGCAACTTCCTGAACACGGTCTTCGCAGTGGATGTGTGTCTTTCTCCTCAACAACTCCTGCGCATCATGCAGCATATCGAAGTGCTCCTGGGAAGACCCCGCGCCACTCATGGTGGCGCTGGCTCACGCATCGGGTCGCGTACCATTGACCTCGATTTGCTCTTTTACGATGACCTAGTTTTCCAAAATGACGAGCTGGTCGTGCCGCATCCTCACCTGCATGAACGCGAGTTCGTGTTGCGACCACTCGCCGACCTGGCTCCCGAATACACACATCCCGAGTCCGACCTGACTGTACGGGAACTCCTTGCCGCCTTGCCCGCTTCTGAGCAAATTATGGGTGTAGTTGCGGACTCGCTGTCGTTGGCTCACACTTGAGCTCGACAATCACATGACATCACAATCAGATCCGAACCGACGTCTGATCGCCATCGAAGGGCTCCCCGGCTCGGGCAGCACCGAGTTTGCGCAGTGGATCGGTGATCAGGCCGACTGGTATGCCGCCTGCGCCGAGCAGCCGATCGCAATTGCGGCCAGCGGACGCGCTTCACTACTCTCCCCAATCTTGCAAATTCTGCTCGACCGTTTCGAATGGATGCAGGGACTTGTCGGCACCGATCTGTTCCGCGAACAGATCGTGACCGACTACCTCTTCGAGACACATTTGCTATGGGCGCGCTCACTTCTCTCCGAGAAGGACTGGGCGCTCTACCAAAAGATTTCGGGAGTGATTGTCCCGCCTCCTGTGTCACCCGATCTCATTGTCTATCTGCAGGCGCCCGATGAAGAGCTGATGGAAGCATTGCGGCATCTCGATAAGAATATCGATGCTGCGCGTTGGCACGGCCTGATCACCAACTTCAATCACCATTTCTTCTCGTATGAGAGTACGCCCCTCCTGGTTGTGCGTACCTCGTCGTCCTCGTGGCTCGGCTCCGAATCCGCCAAGAAGGCGTTGCTAAACCGCATTATGACCATTCGCGGCGCCAAGACATACCTCATGGGCGAAGCCGATGTCTGGTCCGGTGGTCAGCCCACGGCCGATTGATTTAAGTTGCCCAAACAGGTAGATTTCCCTCTGAGAAAAGCCCCAATCGGGCTCAAAGAGGATTGCCATGTCAACCGTATCAGCACGAATGTCAGAGACAACAAAAACAGGGGCCAAGACGATGCTGAGCGACAAACCGGTCAGCGTGGTTGACATTGTGCGCATGAAGAAAGCCGGTCAACCAATCGCCATGCTGACGGCCTATGACTTCTATACCGCGCGTTTTCTCGACGAGTGCGGCATCGATGCGATCCTTGTGGGCGACTCGGCCAACATGGTCTTTTACGGCGAAGAGACCACACTCTCCATAACCGTCGATCAGATGATTTATCACACACGCGCCGTATCGCGCGCGGTGAAACATGCGCTGGTCATCGCCGACATGCCGTTCATGTCGTACCAACTGAATGCCGACGACGCCTTACGCAATGCCGGACGATTCCTCAAGGAAGCCGGCGCCGCGGCCGTGAAGATGGAAGGCGGCGTGTCGATGGCGCCGACAATCAAGCGCGTTGTCGAAGCGGGAATTCCCGTGATGGGACATATCGGACTCGTTCCGCAGTCTGTGCACAGATTCGGCGGTTACACTGTGCAGGGCAAGACCGAGGACGCACAGAAGTACCTGCTCGAATCCGCCGAAGCGCTGACCGAAGCCGGATGCTTTTCAATCGTATTGGAAAGCATCCCCGCAGATGTCGCCTCGCAGATCACCGCAAAGATTGCCATCCCGACAATTGGCATCGGCGCTGGCGTCGGATGCGACGGGCAGATTCTCGTCACGAATGATTTGTTGGGACTATTCCCCGATTTCCGACCGAAGTTTGTGCGACGATACGCAGAACTTGCAACGACAATGAAAGAAGCATTCGCGAAGTATCGCGATGATGTCCGTGCCAAGAATTTCCCCGGCCCCGAAGAGTCGTATTAGCCAATGAATCGCGTCCCCTCTTGGGCCTGGTCAGTCCTGACCATCGTCATCATTCTCGCCGGACTATCAATAGGCGGACGCGGCCCGGAGGGTCGAGCAGTCTCGCGTATGATCTTTCCATACGCGGCGGTGATTGTAATTGCAGCGACAGCCATGTCCTACTGGCGAGAAAGAGTAAACCCCACTGGCAAGACACGTCTAATCAACATTGCCACAGTCCTCGCGGCGATGTACCTCACGGTCCCGCTCTGGCATTTCGGAGTAGTCCTCCCCGAAACACCCGGTGATCCCGTCACAGTTCGCTGGTGGGTAAACGGCGTAGTGCTAATACTCGCCGCCGGACTCTACTTCACACTTTCACGATTAACCCGCAAACCTTCGTAAGAGAGCCTTGAGTGGCACAGGCTTTCAGCCTGTGCAAGCTGGCTGAAAGCCTGCTCCACTTTGTCTACGTCTCTTCCACCAATACCCGATTCCGCTCCAACCGCAACGTCCAAATCACACCGATCGCAATCGGTATCGCCCCAATTATCGCCCACGAACTTGGATACTCCGATAGCACCAACGCCGCCAATACTGTCGCGACAATCGTCTCACCTCCAAGAATCGTCGTCGCCACTGCATGCGCCGAAAAGTCCTTGAGCGCGCGATTGTAGAGTGTGTGACCAATTACCGACGGCCCAAGCGCTGCCAAAATAATCCAAAGCCACGAGTGGGATGGCAAGCCAGTCAGAGGAGCCTGAATCACAACAGCCACAATCCCGAGTGTTACCGCCGCAGTCGAGTACGCGATCAGCACATAACCAAGCGTCGAGACACTTTTGCGCACCTGCCGTCCGACGACGAGATACGCAGCCGCCATGATCGCCCCGGCCAACGCGAACAGATCGCCCGTGAACCCACCTGGCTGCGGATTACCCCCTGATACCACAACCACACCAACCAGCGCCAACCCGATCGCAAGAAACGTCGACGTGTGAATCCGCTCCTTCAGATACCAGATTCCCAGCAGTGCCGCCCATACTGGCTGTGTAGTGACGATGATGATTGAGTTGGCGACCGATGTATAGCTCAGCGACGTGATCCAGGTCGCAAAGTGAACTGCCAGCAGAACCCCTGCGACTACAGACCGCGCGAACGAGACACGATCAATTCCGATGAGATCACGCCCGCCACGCGCGATGACAATACCGCCGATGGCAATTGATGCGGCTACCATACGATAGAAGGCCACCGTGATTGGCGGCGCCTCGGCCAGACGAATGAGTACGGCGGCCGGACCAACCGCAATCACAGCAAGGATGAGGAGCATAACCGACGACCGACTCGCGGATGTCATGCGCGGGAAGAACCTGAATCTAGATCGCAGTGGCTATACAGATTTTGAGCAGGCCCGCAGTCGAAACTCTTGTGGAGGGCGAGGCTCCTGCCGAGCCTGCTCTTTTTCGGTTGTCACGTGCTAAGCTTCGAATACTCCTTCCGCGACCACCCAATGATGAACCGCTTCCCGATCACAAGTATCGGTCGTCGCAATAGAGTCGGCTCTTTGATCATTTCGGAAATTGCCTGCTTCTTCGTGGGTGACTTCTTGTCCCATCCCGTGGCGGGATAGGCGTTGGCACGTGTGCTGATAAACTCGGCGATCGGACGATCACCGATCAACTTGCTCAGCTCGTTTGCGGTGAATGGCTCTTTGAAGAAGTCGCGTTCGGTGACTTCAAACTTCTTAGCGCGCAAGAACCTTCTTGCGTCAGCACAGGTGCTGCAGGAAGACCTGAAGAAAAATTGGATCCTAGGCTGGGTCATCGCAGAATCCGAACTCACCTGTCGCATCTCGTTTGGCTTATGCAGAACTCACCACCTCGGCCCAACTCCATGAGTGTAATGACACTGGAGCTGGATCCCAAATTGTCTTGAGCTAAGTACCCCCAGATCGGCCACGCCACATCTGTTACTGGAGTAAGCGACGCTTTACGAATAGCACCTGGGCGGACTAGCTCGCCAGATTGATTGAAGTGAAGTAGGAAGACGCCGCTACTGCAATGATCTGCCCCCTCCACTGGCTCTGCTGTCAATGCAGCCAGAATCAAACTCAATCCGCTCTCGTCATTGGTTACAAACTCAAAAACCTGAGGAGGTGGAATTGTGTCAGTCTTGATCCATCCGTGAGTCGCGCTGGTGAGCGCGATTGTGTAGCTGTCGCGCATCTGTGCAGACTTCGGATCAATGATCCAGACTGCCACAGAGTCTACGGTCCGGCCATAGATACTGGAATGCATCGCGTTCCCAAATTGATAGCAAATGAGAAGGCTTCCATCTCTCAGGACTGCCATTTGGCTGCCTTCCTTGTATAACATCTGCGTCTGTGCTGGCGTCCATTTCTCTGTAGTGAAAGTCCTCTTACGTATTCTTCCTTCCGAATCAATTCGAGTTAATAGTCTTTCATCGCGATTTGAACCGGGTGAAAGTCGGTAAATTGCCCCATCGAATCCGCGCCCCCACTCCCTGTGAGTACTAGTAATGTCCAGCTGCCGGAAATCCTTGTTGTTTGTACCCACAAACGTGATCAAGCGGTTGTGACCAATGGACCAGCGCTCACACTCACAGATGCGCACTCGACCCGACGAATAGACGTTACGTGGTTCGACTTTGACTGGATCGAATTGGCCCTCCTCAATCGTAAAGAAGCAGTCCGCTCCACCAACGGAGTTCGTTGCAGCCATAACTGTAAAAACCGAGAGGAGTGGAGTTGACGTTTTGCTGAGCCAATAGCCGCCTGCGACCGGACCGTTGTAACTGAGAGATACTCCCGTCGTGGGTATTCCTCTCGAACCACCACAAAAGGTACGCACATCAGTCGCACGGACTTTTGTAGCCGTTGGAATGAAAAACGCCAATAGGAGCAGGTATACAGAAGGGCGCACTTTGCTTACCCAAATAGCGTCAGACAGGACGCTGCTGCGCGAGGATTTGAGAAAGGCGTGTGCGATCATTCTGGGACTACAGACGAAAAGTTCAATTATTCCGCGGGGTCCCGACTCTTTAGTGCCCCCCGTGCTGCGCTTCCAGATACCGCTCCACCTCAATCGCCGCCATACACCCGGTTCCCGCCGCAGTGACCGCCTGACGGTACACGTGGTCCTGCACATCACCGGCGGCAAACACACCCTCAACTGATGTTTTGGTAGTGCCAGGGACAGTCACGATGTAGCCGTTCTCGTCCATCTTCACCTGCCCTTGCAGGAATTCCGTATTCGGCTTGTGGCCAATGCCAAGAAATAGGCCCTGAGTCTCCCAGTCCCACTCCTTGAGGTCAACTGTGCTCTTCAGACGCAATCCCTTGATGCCGGTCTCGGGCTCGCCGTGCACATCGGTGACAACCGCATTCCACATAAACTCTATCTTGGGATTGTCCATCGCGCGCTTTTGCATGATGCGCGAAGCGCGCAGCGTATCGCGACGGTGGATAATCGTCACTTTTTCGGCAAACTTGGTGAGGAAGTTCGCTTCTTCCATCGCAGTATCGCCACCACCAACGACGGCAATCTTCTTCCCACGGAAAAAGAACCCATCGCAAGTCGCGCAGGCCGACACCCCGTATCCCATCAACTTCTTCTCGTTCGGAAGATCGAGCAACAGAGCCCGCGCGCCTGAAGCAATGATCACTGCATCGCTCGTGTAAATGTCGCCGGTTGTAAAGATCTTGAATGGCCGCACCGAGAAGTCAACCGCAGCCACGGTTTCGGATTTGATTACCGTTCCGAACCGAAGTGTCTGGTCACGAAACTCCTTCATCAGTTCCGGGCCCATTATCCCGTGCGAGAACCCTGGGTAGTTCTCAACCTCGGTCGTGATCGTGAGCTGCCCACCCGGCTGATCGCCCTCGAACACGATTGGACCTAAATCGGCACGTGCCGCATAGATCGCCGCGGTGTACCCGGCCGGGCCCGTCCCCACGATGATAACCTTGAAGTGCTTGTCGGACATAATGTTTGCTCCTGTGGTGCGAATCTCTAACGTGCTAAGACCCCACTTTATCGGGTGTATAGCATGGAAGTCAATCGCAGCTTGCTTGTTCCTGCAACAAATCCTTGTGCCATTTGGCACAAAATGCAACCGCACCGTCCCATAGGACGGTGCGGCTGTAGGTAGAAGCTCCCGGCTCCTGCGGCCCGAGGGATGGGCACGCGTTGGCGACCAATTACGCCGGAACCGGAGTTCCTATCAGTTGCTTTTTCAGCCAATCGGTCGTCGATGACTTCGGACGCACAATCGGGTACCCCATGCCGCGCGAGATCACTGCCTGCGAGCAAATGCCAAGGGCACGCGAGACCGAGAAGAGCACGGTGTAGTACGACAGCTCAGTCAAACCATACTTCCAGAGCAGCGCACCGGATGCCGCATCGACGTTCGGCCACGGATCTTTGATCTTCTTCACTTGCTTGAGCACGTTCGGCACGACTTCGAAGACCTTTGCGACGATCTGGAAAACCTCGTCGTCGGCGCAGTGCTTCTTGCCGAAATCGAGGAATGCATCGAAACGCGGATCCGTGATGCGCAAGACGGCGTGTCCATAACCAGGGACCACGTGGCCGGCCTGCAATGTCTCCCACGCATACTTCTCAAGTTGCTCGTGAGTCGGGACGCCACCGAAGCGTTCCTTGGTCTGCAATACCCACGCCAAGCATTCCTGATTCGCAAGGCCGTGCAACGGTCCCGCCAATCCGTTCAATCCGGCAGACAACGAGTAGTACAAATCCGATAGCGCGGAATTGACCGTCGCGGCAGCGGCTGCAGACACATTTCCAGATTCATGATCGGAATGCAGAACCATGTAGAGGCGCATCAATTTGGCGAAACTGCCACTGGGATCTTCCACGCCCAGCATGTGTGCGTAGTCAGCGCCCCAGTCCAGTTTTGGATTGGAGAGAATGCGCGGCCCTTTGCCGAAGCGAAGGCGATAGACGCCAGCGGCGACTGCGGGAAGACGCGCGATCAAATTGAGCGCATCATCAAGCGTCTCTTCCCAATAATGCTCCTTCGTGAGTCCCTCATCATAATGACGATGGAAACCGGACTCGCGTTCCATGCACAGGATCGCTGTGTTGAGCATGCACATCGGATGCGAGTCGCGCGGCATTGCTTCCAAAACTGTCCAGACATAGTCGGGCACACGCGAACGTTTCTTCAAGTCGCTCTGCATCCACTGCAATTGGTGCTCATCCGGGAATTCGCCTGTGAGAAGTAGCCAGAGGATTTCCTCCGGGAGACGGTCCACCAGTTTCTTAACGGGAATGCCGCGAATTACCAATCCCTCATCCGGTTCGACCAGCGATGTGTCGCAAACCATGGCGCGAACACCACGCATACCACCGTAGGCCTGTGACAGAGTCACTTTGCCGACAACATCGTCGCCATGCTGTTTGAGAAACTCCTTAACGTCGGCTTGCCAGACGGGGAGCAGTTGTGCCATTCGTTCTTGTAACGTCGTCATGTGCCTCTCCTCAACCGGGTGTCGTTCCATCCCTTACATAGTATAACACATTGTATAGGTCGGCGGTTGCCGACTGTCTCAACAGTCCGTTGCTTTTTTGACGCTGTAGGCGACGGCCAAAAGAGGTGTCAAAACCTCGGGTTTCGGCGACCCTGTCTTGTGAATCCTTTCGCAATCTATAGTCATCAATGCGTAGTACGAATTGGATGGGGACCTGCATTGGGATATTCGGGCTGATGACCCCGAATTTGACAGAATCCACCAAGCGGCCTTTGCCGACGCATATGCCGATGTTAGATTGAAGGGGCAGGAAAGACGGAGGGGATCCTCCGGCCCCTGGCAGGCACAATCAGAAGGGATGGCAAGTCATGATCCGCCGAGAGGATGCTTTAGAGTATCATCGCCGGGGACGCCCTGGTAAAATTCAGGTCGTTCCGACCAAACCCTGCACCACGCAGGTCGATTTGTCGTTGGCCTATACTCCCGGTGTCGCTGAGCCATGCCGGGAAATCCAACGAGACCCATCAACCGCCAACCTCTATACAGCGCGCGGCAACTTGGTCGCTGTGATCAGCAACGGTACAGCCGTACTTGGTCTCGGACACATTGGCGCCCTCGCCGGCAAACCTGTCATGGAAGGCAAGGGCGTATTGTTCAAGAGATTTGCCGACATCGATGTTTTTGACATCGAACTCAACGAACTCGATCCGGTCAAACTGGTCGAAATCGTACGAGCGATGGAGCCAACTTTCGGCGGCATCAATCTCGAGGACATCAAGGCACCGGAGTGCTTCTACATCGAAGAGCAGCTCAAGGCTACGATGTCGATCCCGGTGTTTCATGATGACCAACACGGAACTGCGATCATCTCCGGTGCGGCGCTTCTCAACGCCTGCGAAGTCGCCGAGAAGGACATCAGCAAGATCAAAGTCCTGTTTAACGGCGCCGGTGCGGCAGGAATTGCATGTGCCGCTCATTATGTGAAACTCGGTGTTCGACTTGAAAATATCGTCCTGTGTGACTCTAACGGCGTCGTCTACAAAGGACGCACGAAAGGCATGAATCCATACAAGGAACGGTTCGCTTCGACGACTACAGCGCGCACGCTGGAAGAGGCGTTCGAAGGCGCCGATGTCTTCTGCGGCTGCTCAGTCGCCAACACAGTCACGCCTCAGATGATCCGTAAGATGGCCAAGAATCCAATCGTATTCGCAATGGCCAACCCTGATCCAGAAATTACCTATCCAGATGCCAAAGCCGCACGGTCCGATGTGATCATGGCGACCGGACGTTCCGACTATCCCAATCAGGTGAACAACGTCCTCGGTTTCCCCTTCATATTCCGGGGAGCTCTCGACGTACACGCCAGCGCGATCAACGACGAAATGAAAGTCGCAGCCACGCATGCGCTCGCGGACTTGGCGAAGCAGCCAGTGCCAGAATCTGTGCTGGCGGCTTATGGTGCCACCGACATGTCGTTCGGACGCGATTACATTATCCCGAAGCCGTTCGATCATCGTGTGCTGCTGTGGGAAGCACGTGCAGTTGCCGAAGCTGCAATGAAATCGGGAGTCGCGGGCAAGATGATCGACCCCGATCAATACACCTACGAACTTGAGGCACGTCTGGGCCGCTCACGCGCCATCATGCGCGATGTCATCAATCGCGCGCGCACCGACCGCAAGCGCATCGTGTTCCCTGAAGGCACTGCGCCTAAGATCCTTCACGCCACACGACGTATCCGGGAAGAGCAGATCTGCGAGCCGATTCTGATCGGAGACCCTGTCAAGATCGCCGCTGTCGCCGAAGAAGCCAGCATCGACCTCACCGGTGTCGAGATTATTGATCCCTTAACATCCCCGCTGCGCGAGGAATTCGTAGAACAATTCCATCAGATGCGCTCGCGGAAGGGAGTCACGGTCAGAGATGCCCAGCGCCTCCTGCGCGATCCGCACTACTTCGGGTTAATGATGGTGCGGAGCGGTAAGGCCGACGGGCTTGTTGCCGGCGCCACGAAGCACTATCCCGATGTCCTGCGTCCCTGCCTGCAGGTCTTTCCGCGTCATGCCACGTCGCGCGAGATCTGCGGAATGACGATGGTCATTTGGCCGAACGACATCATGTTCTTCGCTGATACGACCGTGCACATTGATCCAACCGCAGAACAGCTTGCTGAGATTACTTTGGAGTGCGCTCGCGAAGTCCGTCGGTTCGGGATTGAGCCAAAGGCCGCACTCCTCTCGTTCTCAAACTTCGGCTCGGTGGATCACCCGTTCACGCGCAAGGTGCGTGAGGCAGCCGCGCTGGTGAAGGAACGCGACCCACTTCTCATAGTTGATGGTGAGATGCAGGCCGACACCGCCGTAACTCCGCAAATACTGAATGAGACCTATCCGTTTTCAAAGCTGAAGGAGAAAGCCAACCTCTTGATCTTCCCCGATCTGCAGTCGGGCAACATCGCCTACAAACTGATCCAGCGCCTCGGCGGTGCCGAGATCATCGGCCCGCTGCTTGTCGGCATGGAGAAGCCAGTTCAGGTGCTACAGGTGGGCTCATACACCGTGCGTGACATCATGCACCTGGCGGCAGTCACGGTAGTCACAGCACAGGGAAGGATGCAGACCGAGCTGTTCCGACCCTCCGATCCTGATGGCGCACTCGCGGCCTTAACTGCAAAGAACTAACGAGCGAGTACCTCACACAACCGCCCCGTTCAAAAGTGATGAACGGGGCGGTTTCTTTTCTGCGTGTACCCTTTCGATTACTCTGCTGGGGAGAGTCGCTGATACCGACGAAGGCAATCCTCAACGCGCGACCGGATTGCGGTAACAGCGAATGGCTTGGCAAGAATATCAGTGCAACCCAGCGCCCGGCAACGCCGCTCGTTTTCGAGAGATGGATAACCCGTCAGAACCAAGACATCCGTTTTGGGGTTGGCTTTTTTAGCCGTGACCAGAACAGAAAATCCATCGACCATCGGCATCATCAGGTCGGTGATGACCATCTGGAACTGATCGCATCCGAGAAGTTCTACGGCCTCGATGCCGTTCTTTACTGTCGTGACTTCGTATCCGTCCAGAATTTGCGCCAGAATATCACATAACGATGGCTCGTCATCGACTATGAGGATTGCGTATCGCGTTCCATTCTTTCCTGTTTGGTGCTTCTCAGCTGTTGCTGGCATCGAATGCGTTCTCCTTGTCTGTCCCGTTGTAGCCCATTGGCGGATTCTCAGTCTCGTTGGCAGTGTTTTCCAATTGCGGGAAACTCACCATGAACACAGTGCCTTCGCCGACCACCGACTCCACGGTGATCGTTCCACCCATATCCTTGACAAGGCCGTAGGTGACAGACAATCCCAATCCCGTCCCCTGTCCGATTTCCTTTGTCGTGAAAAACGGTTCAAAAATCTTGTCAAGGTTCTCAGGTGCGATGCCTTCGCCGGTGTCACTCAGGCGAATGCGTACCCAGCCGTCGATCGCGCCCGTCACAATGCCGATTTGTCCATTGTCCTTCCGCAGCGCTTGCAATGAATTGATGAGTATATTGGTGAACACTTGCTGCAGTTTGCCGGCATGACCGCGGATGGGCGGGATGTTCTCGCCCAGCTGAGAGTCCAACGAAATACGCGCCGACACCAACTGATGCGACAGGAACGACACAGTCTCACGCAATACGGTGTTGACATCCACCGTTTCCGCGTCCTCCCGTGTCGATGAACGTGCGAATCGCAGCAGGTTCTGAACGATTTGCTTGCAGCGTTGACTCTGCTTCTCCATGTTTTCCACGTACCCAAGGAATCGCGCGATTTCTGTGGGCGGTATGCCTGTCTGCTGCCGTGCCCGGATGTGCTCCGATGCGAGCTGCGCGTAGCCCATGATTCCCGCAAGCGGGTTATTGATCTCGTGCGCCACGCCCGCTGCCAGTTGGCCAACAGCCGCCATTTTTCCTGCCTGCACGAGCTGCTGCTGAGTGTCTTTCAGCTCAGCAACGAGATCTTCCAAAAGCTCCTTTTCAACCAACGCATTGCGTGATGCCTTCAAATCCGCAGTCATCGTATTAAACGACGCCGCAAGATCGCCAACTTCATCGTTGCGTACGGGCGTGGTCACTTTGACGTCGTAATCGCCGCCTGCAACCCGACCTGTTGCCACCACCAACTCATTGATCGGTCGTATGCTGATCCGCACCATGATGGAGGTGATCAATGTGGCGATGAGAATGGCGAGAAGTGTTGTCCCCAACATCGTCTGCTGGATGTGACCGATTGCTTCTTCGATGTACTGAGTTGTCATGCCGGTCTGGGCGTACCCAATGATTCGCCATGTCGATCGCGGACCGCTCTGCTCGCTTCCCGCCATCTCATACATGCCAATCTCGGCGTC
>Ga0307505_10001579_pt1 | contig 17854 bp, 12 predicted proteins | sample 23_S_MG_FD_202183 | JGI IMG/M metagenome (GOLD analysis project Ga0307505, IMG submission 202183) | Soil microbial communities from Populus trichocarpa stands in riparian zone in the Pacific Northwest, United States - 23_S | ecosystem: Environmental > Terrestrial > Soil > Riparian zone > Trees...
GCTCGGCGTACGCGAGCTGGCTTCGCGCGAGAAATTGCCTCATCCCCAACCGCGTGCTGAGTTCGATCGCGTCCTCGAAGTGGCGGCGCGCGCCATCGGCGTCTTCCATCGTCGCGGCCAGCAGCCCGAGGTAGTGAGAAGCGGGACCGTAACAAGCGACCGGCACGAGAACGATCAAGCGGTGCTGAAACGGCTGCAGCATCTGATACAGTTGCGCGGCTCGCTGCGCGTCGCCGAGGAAGGCGCATGCCTCGGATAGATAGGCAAGGCTCATGGCCGACGCGACGTTGCGGGGAAGTCCCGCGAAGTCGTCACCAGCGATGCGCTCGAACTCGGAGCGCGCTGCATCTTCCATGCCCTGAGCGGCGAACGTCTGCGCCCTGACTGCGTGCATCGTACTGGTGAGCAGCGGATGGTTCTCACCAGTTCGCCGCACGATCTGCATACGTTGCTGAAAGTCCCCTCGCAGCCAATAGAGGTGCGCCAACTGAACATCGTGGAACAGCGCGGCGTTCGCGCTCTGCGCCCCCTCTCCCAACTCGCGAGCAACGTGAGCGAGGCCGACGACATCGGCCAATCGGCCCTCCGCCAGCGCGACACAAACCCGCGTCGAGGCGACGAGCCAGTGGTTGTAAGGCTGGCGCAGGTCGAGGGCGAGGCGCGCGCACGTCGCGAGTTCGTTGTGAACAGACGCGATGTCGGCGAGCTCGAGCATCGCGAGACAGCGGAAGAGGTGTCCCTCGAACCGCATCGCCGGGTCACTGGCGATCGTGGCCAGACCCACGATTTCGTCGGCCAGTTCGAGCCGGCTCTCGATCTTCTCCGGTGTCCAGAGCGCCCAGTGCATGTTCTTGAGCACCGCCGCCAGAGCGTTGGGATCGCCTGATCGACGTGCCATTTCGACCGACTGCTGCACCAATCGATCGCGGCGCGTGTGTTCCTCCGAGAACGTGATCTCCTCGGCGAGCCGGCCCAGGAGTCGCGCGTGCAAACCGCTCTCCCCGGCGCCGAGGAGGTCCAGTGCCTCTTCGAGAAAGCGGACGACACTGTGGTCGCATGCCACGGCGCCGAAACCCTGCAGTCGACCGGCGTAGGCCAAGGCGGCGCGCGCAAAATCCTCGGCTCGGCCCCGCTCATGGCTGATCTCGGCGGCGACGATCGCCACCCGGCGAGCCTGGGCACTTTCCCCCGCACGCCACCAGCACTCGCTCGCCTTGAGAAGAACCTCGAGCCGCACCACCGTTTCCGAGCCGCCGCTCGGAGGGAGCGCCTCCAACGCGGTTTCATAGTGGCGGGCCGCTTGCTCGTGCGCCAGAAGGTTTTCGGCCCTTGCGGCCGCGCGCAGGGCGTAGTGATGAGCCTTCGCCCGTGCGTCGGGGTCGGTCGCGCGCAGGAAATGGTAGGTGAGCGCTGACACGTAGAGGCCCAGATCGCTCGAGTGCGTCGACTCCAGATACTCGCCGTAGCGGCGGTGCATGTCCGCGCGGACCGCCGCGGGGAGACTCTCGTGTAGAAAGCTCTGTACCAACGCCTGACGGAATGAGTAGCTCCCCACCCGACGGCTGGCGCGCGTCACCAAGCGCGCATCAACCGCCTCGTCGATGAGCTCACGGATGGCGTCGACCGGCTGAGCCGCGAGATACGCGACGGCGTCCGCCTCGAACTGGCGGCCGATCAGAGCTGAGATAGCCAACGCGTGCCGGCATCGTTCCGAAAGATGGGCCATCCGGCGCGCGAGAATTTCGCGCGCTCCCGCCGGAAGCGGAATCTGCTGCAAACTGGTTCGCGCGGTCCACCGGCGGCCGTCGTGGTAGAGAATCCCCTCGTCGAGCAGAAGGCGCAGCGTCTCTTCGATGAAAAACGGATTCCCGTCGGTGCGCCGGTAAATGGTACGAACGAAACTCTCAGGCACCTTTTGTTCGGAGAGCACGCCCATCAACTCGGCAACCTCGGCGACGCTGAGCCCTTCCAATCGAAGCGAACTACTCCCCCGTCGCAGCTCCGCAACGGTATCGCCGGCGACATCGTTGCTCGTGAGATCGGCGTATCGATAGGCGCAAAGGACCAACATCGAGGCGTTGCCCAACTCGCGGCCGAGGAACTGCAGCAGCAACAGCGACGAGCGATCCGCCCAGTGGATGTCGTCGAGAACGATCAGCGTCGGCCGGCGCCGCGCTTGATGGATCAAGAACGACGTCACGCCATCGAAGAGCTGAAACACTGTGGATTCTTCCGAGCCGTCGGAACGCCACGACTCAACGCCGCGCCGCTCGGCCAGGTCGGGAATGAGTTGAGCGACGGCGGCGCCAGCGGAACCGAGATCGCTCTGCAACTCCTCGGCGGTGCTGTCTTGCAATGCCGCGCGAAGGACCTGGATCCACAACCAGTAGGGAGGCGCGCCCTCCTGGTGATGGCAGCGACCCCACAGCACGCGCATGTCGCGGGTCGCCGCATAGGTACCGACGTGCTGCGCGAGCGTCGTCTTGCCAACGCCCGCTTCGCCTTCGATCAGGAACACGCCCCCGCGGCCGGTGAGGCACCGATCGATGGCATGGACCAGCGGAGTCCGTTCCGCATCCCGGCCGACGAACACCCCGTGAGCGAGCCGCCTCGTCGCGCGAGCGCGTTCACCCCTTCCCACCAACTCCCGTACCGCAACCACCAGTCGCTCGACAAAGCCGTCGCCCTTGACGATCACGATGACGCCCTTCAAAGCGGCGGCGGGGATCTCCGCGGCCTCCGGCGCGACGAGGACGACGACGGGCAGATCGGCGCGGTGGACCTGGATGCGCCGCAGGATGTCGGGGACGCCGCAATCGGCCAGCGAGTCGTCCAAGACGACACAGTCGACCGACTCGGCACCAATCCGATCGAGCCCCGTCGCCGCACTCGACACGATGACGATGTCGTACCCGTCCGGCCCGCGCAGCGTTTCGCCAATCGTCTCCGCCGTCACCGGATGGCTTGAGAAGATCAGAACCCGAGTCGCCATCACCCCATCCTCGGCCGCACCGCGGCCGGCTCGGGGCGTACCGGCGATGCACATTGTGCGTTCCCACGGCCTCGGTAAGGCAGGGTACAGTACGCCGGACTCACATCGGCCCCCTTTCGCTACGGATGTAACCCCTACCACGGCCCCTGATCGCGAATGCAATCAGAATCTTCCGATCAAGCTTTCTAGTTTTACTCCTGACGCCAGTCGCCCGACCGACGTATACAGGCGCGCGTCACACCCCTTGCGTGAATCCCGAGGGCACAATGTGAATCCCTGCAGCGAGAACGCGGACGCGGCTCGGTGCCCGTGACTGTGGCGAAGAGCCTGCCCTGGTCAAAACCCGTAGCGCGTGATCTCAGGGTGCGCTTCGGCGTAGGCGCAGCTGTCGCGCAGCAGGCCTTCGCTCTGCGCGTGTACCTCGAAGAGGGGATCGCCAACCCGAACGACGTCGCCGACGATTCGCAACAGGCGCACACCGGACGACGCGTGGGCCGGGGCGCCGGCGCGTTTGGCGACGCGGGCGATCTCGAGGCAGTCGATGGCGCGGATGCGGCCGTCGTAACGCGCCGCGACGGTGGCGCAGTGCGGCGCGGCGGGTGGCAGTTCGCGCCGGCCCTGGGCGTCGCGTATGCGCTCGAACGCCGCCGCGGCGGCGCCGCTGTCCAACGCCTCGACGGCCCGGCGGTATCCGGCGCCGGAGCCGGCGCCGCCGACCATCTCCAGCAGGCGCGCCGCCAGGTACAGGGACTTCTCGCGCAGATCCAGCGGCGCGTCCGGCGCGCGTTGCAACACGGCCAAAACGTCGAGTGCCTCGAGACGGGGACCGATGCCGCGGCCGACTGGTCCGTCGGCCTCCGTCACCACGATGTCGAGACTGAGGCCGATCTCGCCTGCAACGACGCGAAACAACTCTCCCAGCCGATCGGCGTCGCCGATCGAACGCACCTTGGTCGTCGCGCCGACGGGAATATCGATCAGCGCGTGCGTCGCCCCCGCGGTCTTCTTCTTCGACAGGATCGACGCCACCATCTGCACCTCGGTGTCGATCTCCATCGGCCGCTCGACCGTGATCAGCATGTCGTCGGCAGGCGCGAGGTGCACGGCGCCACCCCACGCGATGCAACCGCCAACTTCGGATACGACGCGGCGCAGCTCGTCGGTGTCGAGATCCACTTCGGCGAGCAGCGCCATGGTATCGGCCGTTCCAGCCGGGCTGGTGATGGCGCGCGATGACGTCTTGGGGATCTTCACCCCGAGCGCGACGAGAATCGGCACGACGATCATGGTCGTCCGGTTGCCCGGCACACCGCCAATGCAATGTTTGTCGGCGATCGGGCCGGAGCCGAAGTCGATGCTCTGGCCTGTGTCGATCATCGCCCGCGTCAGCGACACCATCTCCTCGCGATCGAGCGTTTTCAGGGCGCAGGCGAGGACGAACATCGACAGCTCGACCTTCGAGTAGCGGCGAGCGACGACATCGCGCAGGATCTCGCAAAAGTCCGCTTGACTGAGACGGCGTCCGTTCAGCTTCTGCCGCACCAGGTCGACGCTGCCCGGCGCCGGCGACAATGACGCGTCGACCGGCGCCCCCTCCGCCACGCCGAAGTCGCGAAACGCGTCGTCCGACAATCCGATCTCGTCGGCGGCGACGATGCTGTCGCGACAGAAGTTGAGGACGCCGATCACCTCGCGCTCGAGGCCATTGTGGTCGCGGCCGACGACGCGCGCGCGATCGAGCGGATTGAACCCCAGATTGCCGGCGCGCACGGTCGACTCGTGGATGAACACGACGTGCTCGCCGAGCGTGTCGATCGCCATCTGCTTCAGCCGAAACATCGGTTACCCCTCACCGCCGGGCGCCAGGGCGGCGGCGATCACACCGGCCACGGAAAAGGCGTTGCTACGGTGGACTATCGTATCGCTGGATACGATGCGACGAACGCCCGCTTCTCGGATACGCCGCGCGGCGCCGGGCGCGAAGATCGCGTGCACGACCAGCGCATCGATCGAGCGGATGCCATGACGCCGCAGTCGCCGCGCGGCGACCGCCAGCGTGGCGCCGCTGCTGGCGATATCGTCGACGATGACCGCGCGGCGCACCTCGGGAACGTCCGTGAAATCGATGGTCACGCGGCGGTCGCCGTGGCGCTGCTTGCTGCCGACGATCCATGGCAATCCGCCGGCGGTGGCGATCGTCTTTGTCCAGGAGGTCGCTTCGATATCGGGGCCGACGACCAGCGCGCCCGGCGCATGCCGCTCGATCCAATCCCGGATCTCGGCGGCGGCCGAAAGGGATCGCGCGCCCGGCCCCGCTACGGCGGCGAGGTCGTCGACGCGGTGAAGATGCGCTTCCACGGTGAGGACGGCGTCGAACGCCTGCGCCAACAGGCGCCCGACGACGAGCTGGGAATTCGGCTCGCCGGGTTCGAACACCGCGTCCTGGCGCATGTACGGCAGATACGGCGCCACCAGGGTCAGCCGCGAAGCACCGGCGCGCCGCAGCGCGTCGGCCGCCAACAGCACCTCGACCAACTTGGCGTTCGGATCGTCGAGCCCGCGCACCAATACGGCGTGCCGCGCGATCGCGCCGGGCGCTCGCACCAGACTCTCGCCGTCGGGAAAGCGGTGTTCCGCCAGCGCGGCGCCGGGGACACCCAGCAACGCGGTCAGACGCGCGGCGAACCGCCCGGCATCGGCAAAACCATAGACCCCCAGTTCCGCCCTGCCCTCGAATAGACCTCGGCGACCGGCGCGAGCACCCAACCCCTACCTCCGCTTCGGAGTGATATCGGTCGCGTCGCCGGGTGACGTGATCGTGCAACTGACCGAGTGTCCCTCCGCCTCGAGGGCCAGCACCACCGACTCGATGTCGTTGGTGACGACGCGGGCCTGCACCTCGCGGCCGCGCCCCTTGCCGCGCTCGCGCACCCATCGCACCTGCGAATGCGTGCCCTCGATGGTCGCGCGCACGGCGTCGAGCGCCGCGCCTTTGCGCGGCACGACGATCACCCGGTACGACGGCTCGGCCACCCCGGAGAGCGCGACGAACGCGTCGAGGACGTCGCTCGTCGAGATCACGCCCACGAGCTTGCGGTCGCGCATCACCGGCAGCGCGTTGACCTTCCAGGACCGCAGCATGTGGGCCGCCGAATCGACGGAGTCGGAAGCGGCGATCGTCTCGGGGTCGAAGCTCATCACGTCACCGACGCGCTTCGCGTCCGTGCCCGCCGCGCGCAGGTCGCGATCGGTGACGACACCGATCAATCGACCGCGATCCGTAACCAGCAGCTGGCGAAAGCGGTGCTTCACCAGCGCTCGCTGCGCCTCGGCCACGGGCGTGGATCGCTTCACGCATACCGGCTTTCGCGACATCCAATCTTCAACCAACATCGGCAATTCCTCCCAAAGGCAGCTGCTTCCCAATCATGATCCACCTCGCGCCGGCTGGTTGGCGGATGGCAGGTTCATGTTCTTTGACAGACGGCGCCGCGCTGCCGCCTCGATTTGCGCGAGGATCGCCGGCAGCGGATCGGTCGAGCGAACGACGACATGCGTGTCGGCCTCCGACAACGGAAAGCTCTCGTAGTTCGCGACCTGGGCGCGGTACACGTCCCAGTCCGCGTCCGACGCCCCCGTTCCGGATCGGACGCGCCGATCCAACCGGCGGCGGATCTCCTCCTCGTCGCAACGACATTCGACGAAGAGGATCGGCACCTTCCGGGCGTACGCCAACTCGCGAATCGCGGCGCGATCGACGCGCCGCTGGAAGGTCGCGTCGACGATGACACCCCGCCCGCGCGCCAGCTCCTCGCGCGCCAGGTCGTGCATCCGCTCGTACGTCCGCCGACTTTGCTCGGCGGCGTAGAGAAACGGCTTCGCCTCGGCCGGCGCCGGGCGATCGGTGGCATGGCCGGTCAGCTCCTTGCGCACGATGTCGGAGTTCACGTGGCCGAAGCCGACCCGCTCGCGCAGCGCCCGGGCGATCGTCGTCTTACCGCTGCCGCTCAACCCGCCGACGACGATGAGCATCGGCGAATAGGTCCAGGTGTAGCGATACGCCTGTGCGAAATGACGACGCGCGCTCTGCTCGGCGTGCGCGCGATCGGCCTCACCGACTTCCACTTCGGCTCCCGTGAGGCTGTCCACCTTGCCGCGGATGTAGGCGAAGTAGCACTGGTAGAACGGCACCAGCCACGCCAGATCGGGATCGCTCGAATCCTGCGCGTAGCGCTCGACCAACGACCGCGCCAGCGCCGGATGGCCGAGGTGCTCGATGTCCATCGCCAGAAAGGCTACTTCGGCCGCGACGTCGCGACGGCGAAAGCGCGCGTCGAACTCGACACAGTCGATGATCTGCAGCTCGTCGGCGAAGCAAATGTGCTCGGCACGCAGGTCGCCGTGCCCTTCGCGGATGTGTCCCCCCTCCTGCCGGCAGCGCAGGAACGACGCGCGCGTCGCGACGAAGTCCGAGAGGAAGTCCTGGATGGCGCGGTCGTCGTCGTCCGAAATGGTCCGTCCGCGGTAGCGGTGCGACTCGGAGAAGTCGTTCGCCAGCACCGCCAACAGCGCCTCCGGGGAACCGTTGGCGGCGACTTCCGGTCCGCCGTCCGCGCCCGCGTGGAAATCCACCAGGCGGCGCGCGATGGCTTGAACATGCCGGTCGGCGGCTTCACCGCGCGCCAGGATCTCGGAGAACATCCGGTCGGCGGGAAGCCTCTTCATGCGCACCGCGTACTCGACCGCGTCCGGGTCGCCCTCCTCGCCGATGCGGAAACCCGCGCCGTCCGGGCAGATCGCGACGACGCCCAGATAGACGTCCGTGGTCAAGCTGCGGTTGAGTCGGACTTCGTCGCCACAGAAGTGGCGGCGGCGCTCGAGGGTGGAGAAATCGAGGAACGAGAATCGCACCGGCTTCTTGATCTTGAAGACCTCGGCACCCGCGAGGAAGACGTACGAGATGTGCGTCTGCACGAGGCGCACGTTGCGCGGGCCGCCCGGGTAGAAGGCTGGGTCGAGCATCGCCCGTACGACCGGCGGAAGCGCGGGCGCGCGGTCGGGTTCGCTACCCGCGACTTCCATCGCGCTGCGAGAGCGCTCCGTCACGCGCCCGCGGCGGACGGCACGACCAACACCGGGCAAGCCGCTCCGTCCAGAATCGCCTCCGCCGAGCTGCCGATCACCGCGTGGGCCACGGCCGAGCGGCCGTGCGTGCCGACCACCAGCAGATCGGCCGCGGCGGACTCGGCAAACTCCAGGATCGCTTCGACGGTCTCTCCCTTGACCACCTCGTGACGATGGCAAACACCGCTCAGCGCGAGGCCGTCGATGATCGACTTCCACTCCGGCTCGAGGTCCGTCGGCTCGACGGCGTAAACGTCCTTCTCGCCCGCGATCTTCGCGCTCCACCCCTGCAGGTGGAAGATCGGCTCGAGCACGTGCACCAGAACCAACTCGGCGTTCCACCGCTTCGCCCACACGGCGGCCGCGGCCATCGCCGGCTGCGAAGCCTCGGAGAAGTCGGTGGTCGCGACGACGCAACGCGGTTGCTCGGCGAGCTCGCGCTTGGCGATCAGCACCGGACACAGGGCACGCCGCGCCACGCGCCCGGCCGTGCGCCCGACGCCGAACCATCCCGACCGATGCCGCGTCGATGGTCCGACGAGCAACAGGTCGGCGTGCAGCTCGGCGGCGCGCTCCGGCAGATCGACGTGGGGCACACCGACATACACATGCGCCCTGGCGGCGATGCCCGTCAGCGCGACGTTGGTCGCCACCATCCGTTCGAGGCTCGTCCGCGCCTCGCTCGCAGCGTGGTCCACGTCGGGCGCCTTGCCGAGATTCAACACGCGATCGTACGCGGGCGGGGGCTGCAGCACGTGGATCAGATCAATCGCCGCCCCCGTGGCGCGGGCCAGCCGCGCCGCGCTGTGCAGCACCACCTCCGTCTTGTCGCGAAAATCGATTCCGACCCCAATACGACCCGTGTCGCGCATTTCGCCTCCTATGAAGGAATCCCTGTGCAAGAGACCTGCCAGCAATCGAACATCACCCCGCGCACCCGTCTGGCGCGCCCAATGACGCATTCATTCCCGAGCCTGGGAAATCCGCGACCCCGCGCCGGCCGGTGACGGACGCGCAGCGACGTCGCGCATCTCCGCGGCGTTCCAGAACGCACGCAGCGACCGGATCTTGCCGCCTCGTCAAACCGCACGACGTCGATCACGTCGAGCTCGACGTCGCGACCGCCGAGGGCGAGCACCAAGCGGAACGACACCGCCGCCTCCTCGGCGGCGGTGCAGCACACCGGCCCGATCGGACCAGGGCGCGGCACCGCTCGCGCGAATCCGGCCCGGAAGAAGGCGCGCACCTGCTCGCGGCCGACCACCTGCGTCGCCGGCGGTCCGCCGACCGGGTCCTCGACCGAAACATCGTCGGCCATCAACGCCACGACGCCGTCGACATCGCCCGCCGCGACGAGTTCCAGATAGCGCAGCACGGCCCGCCGCATCGATTCCCCTTGCATGCCCCGCACCCTACCCGACCCGTTCCCGGCGACCAAATCCCGGGTGGATCATGCACGATCAGATCGTCATTCCGGCGAAAGCCGGAATCCAGCCGGGCTACCAGATGGACCCCGGCTTTCGCCGGGGTGACGAGGGAGGCCGGGGTGACGTGGGAGGCCGGGGTGACGTGGGACAGCGAGGGACGAAGTCTTTGGGTCGACCTTCAACTCAGCGCCAATGCTTTGAAACGGTGGAGGCGAAAAGTGAGAGCTGACCCCCGACAATCGCGTTCGAACACTCCCCCCACCGGCGCTCCGCTGTACCCGCATTGCCGTCGGTGTTAGTGCCTAGGACCCCGCAATGCTCAGGAAGGGATCACGTATCGGCAAGTATCGCATTCGCCGCCGTCTCGCCGATGGCGGCTTCGCCGCGGTGTTCGAGGCCCAGGACACCATCGAGGGCATCGCGGTCGCGATCAAGGTGCCGCATGCGTCGCTCGTCACGCCGGAGCTGTTGGCCGACTTCCGGCGCGAGGTGCGTATCGCCAGCGCCCTCGACCATCCCAACATTCTTCCCATCCGCAACGCGCAGTTCATCGATCGGCACTTCGTCGTCGCCTCGCCCCTCGGCCACAGGAGTCTCCACGAAGCGATGCGGCGCCGCCCTTCTCTGCCGCTGCGCGTCGAGTTCAGCGAGCAGATCCTGCAGGCCGTCGCGCACGCGCACGAGCGCAACATCGTCCACTGCGACATCAAACCGGAGAACTTCATCCTCTTTCCGGGTCCGCGGCTGCGCCTTGCCGACTTCGGCATTGCCCGCCTGGCGCGAACGACCGTCGCCATGTCGGGCGCCGGCACGGTCGGCTACATCGCTCCGGAACAGGCGGTGGGAAGAGCCTCGGTGCGGTCCGACGTCTTCTCGATCGGCGCCATCCTCTGCGAGCTGTTCGGCGGCGGCGTCCCCGAATGGCCGTACGCGTGGCCGCCGCCTGGTCTGGAGCGGCTGCGCCAGTCGCTGCACCCCGACTTTCGCGCCGTGCTGCGGCGGTCGATCGAACTCGACCCGCGCAAGCGCTTCGTCGACGCGGGGGCCATGTTGCGCGCGTTTCGCGCCCTCAAGGCGCGCGGCCGGCTCTTGTCGAAACCGGCGCGGCGACCTCGCCCCGCCGCGCGCAACACCAAGAACGACTGGCGCACCCTGAGACAGCGTCAGTTCAAGCGGCGCTTCCGACGCATCCTCGATCTCACCGACGAGTGCGGCCGTTGCCACGGGCCGATCGCGGAGAGCATGCTGCACTGCCCGTGGTGTGGCGTTCGGCGACTCCGCCACACGGGCGCGACGCGGCGCCGATTGCGCTGCCCCCGCTGTCAGCGCGGGCGCAACCCGGACTGGCGCTACTGCGCGTGGTGTTGGGGCCCCGGTTTCGCCGACGTCGCCGAGCGCAAGTACGTCGACGCCACCGCGACCGCGCGATGTCCCAACCGCTCGTGCCCGCGCCAGAGCGTCAGCCCGCTCATCCGCTACTGCCCGTGGTGTCACACCAAGATCGCCAAGCCCTGGAAGGTCGAGCACGCGCGCGACCGCTGCCAGCGCTGCAACTGGGGCGTACTGCGCGAGTACTGGAACGCCTGCCCATGGTGCGGCGCGGCCCTCGCGGGTCGCCACGCCACAGCCTGACCGAGGATTCCATGACGCGCGCGGCGGCGAAGACCAAACCCTGCGCCGGCCGGCCTAAAAAAAACTCACCACGGAGACACCGAGAACACAGAGAGGATCCCGACGAAACGCGGATCGAATCATCGACATCGCCCCTCACCGCGGATGCCGAGTGACGAGTCTCAGTAAAACTCTCTGTGCTCTCCGTGCCTCCGTGGTGAGTTCGATCTTCTACTCCGGCAGCTCCAAATCGACGTCACTGAGCGACCGGGCGGCCGCGGCATCGATCGAACGCAGGTGCAGATCGCGCTGCGGGAAAGGGATCTCGATCTCGGCTTTGCGCAGCGCCTCTTCGAGCAACACCATCAGTTCGCTGCGCACGGTAACCCCTTGCTCGAACTGCGCGGTCCAGCCGCGCACCACGAAGTCGAGCGAGTTGTCGCCGAAGCCGGTGAACAACGTCACGACCGCCGGCTGCTGAATGATGTTCGGGTGGCCGCGGACGACGTCGCCGAGGATCTGCAGAACCCGTTGTGGGTCGGTGCCGTACGCGACGCCGATCGGGATTTCTATGCGCCTCATGCGGTCGGAGAGAGTCCAGTTGATGACCGGGTCGGAGATCAGCGCGCCGTTCGGCACGATGACCTCCGACCCCTCCCAGGTGCGGATCGTGCTCGCCCGGATGCCGATGCGGCGGACTTCCCCGGACAGCGCGCCGACCTCCACCGCGTCGCCGACCTGGATCGGTCGCTCGAACAGCAGAATCAGTCCGGACACGAAGTTGTTGACGATATTCTGCAGTCCGAAACCGATGCCGACGCCCAGGGCGCCGGCGACGAGCGCGAAGCGGCTCATGTCGACGCCGGCCGCCGCGATGCCGATCAGGAACCCACCGATCATCAGAACGTAGTGCAACAGCGTCGACAGCGCGTACGAGGCGCCGTGCGGCAGCTCGACGCGGTCGTAGAGGTCCTCGGCGAGCACGAACCGCACGAATCGCGATACCAGGACGGCGGCCCACACCGAAGCGACGAAGAGGACCACGTCGCCGAGCGCGATGCTGAGGTTGCCGCGCGTGAAGCGCGCGCCGAGCAACGCGCCGAGCGCGTCTCCCAGCGGCATCAGCAAAGCGAAGAATCCCAGCGCCGCCACGATCCACGCGACAAAGACGAGGAAGCGGATGACACGGGCGCCGCGTCGCTGCAACAACCAGCGGTGGTTGCGGATGAAGTGCAGCCGCCCCGCAAGTCGCGACCGCAGCAGGTAGGTCCACAGTCCCTCCAACGCCTCGGCGCTGGCGTACAAGAGGATCGCCGCATACCCGCTGGCGAGCGCGCCGTCGCCGAGCAGCGCGCCGAGACGGGCGTAGCCGAGGGCGACGGCGGCGATCGATACGGAAAACACGATCAGAAGGGTGGTCCGCGCCGCGGCCAACATCCGACTGCGGATATCGCTTTCCGGCCACCCCAACTGCATCACCCGGCGACTGGAAAAGACGATGGAGGTGAGGAAGATCGCCGCCGCCATCTCGACGAGGAACAGACTCCATTCGATCGCGGGCGACGCGGCGAGCAGGGAGCGCACCCGGTCGATCACGTAGAACGCGCCGAGTCCGTAGACCCCGAGGAACAACTGCGGCGGCACGACGCGCTTCAACAGCCGCACGGCGGGCACCAAGGCCAACAGTCCCGTGAGCTGCACCAACGCCACGGGCGCCACCGGGTACCACCACTGGACGGTGACGAGAGAGAGCAACACGGCGGTCGAGAACGGCAGCGAGAACGTCTGCATCACCGACTTCAGCGCCGGCTCCTCTTCGACCCACTTGGCCGCCCGCTTGCGGCCCCGATACAAGATGGCAGCGACCAACGCGGTGCCGAGCAGGTGCAAGATCAGACCGGTCCAGTTGGCGGTGAGATATTCGGCGACGGCGGTGAACTGTTGGCGGAACGACTCCCCGGCGCGAGATAGGAACGTACGGTCGCCGTCGAACTCGCCAAACCACCTCCAGATCGGCGGCGCCTGTCTCTGCAGGAGCTGGCCGACCATGGCGGCTCGCGCTCGCTTGATGTCGGAGATCAGAGCGTCGGCCGTGGATCCGGCCGCGCCCACGGTCTCCTGCAGCGTGAGGACCTCCGTCTGACGGCTCTTGGTGCGCGCGGACAGCGAACGGATCTCGTCGAGCACCTCGGAGATGCGCGACAGGATCACCGCCGGCGCGCTGGACTCGACCGCCTGCTCCCGCGTCTTCGTCCACTCGGTTCGCATCGTCGCCAACTGGTCGAGGTTGGACTCGAGAGCCCGGCTGCGTCCCTGCAGCGACGCACTCCATCCCGACAGGCGCGTTCGGCGCGCACCCCATGCCGCGTCCAGCTCACCCAGGTCGTCGTCGGTAGGGACTCCGGCGATGATCTCTTTCGTCCGAACCGCTTCATCGGCGAGCTGGCGCGAGAACTCGGGCAACGCGTTCTGGATGGCGACGACTTCCGGACTCGGATCGAGGCCGTTCTCCATGGCTCGGAGCGAGCCTGCGATCTCAACCGCGCGGGCCGGGACCTCCGACAGCGGCACCGCCGCCACGACCGTCGCGGTCGGCGCCGGTGGCGCCGGCGACTCTTCTTGCCCGCGCAAAACGGACGGCACGGTGGCGACCCAACACGCGGCGATGACCACCACCGCTCTTTCCCAACCGCGCATCGGGACACTCTTCCAGCCCCGGCCAGACGCCGCAACGCCGACCGCACGTACAAGTTTTCAGTGTTCAGTTTTCAGTGCTCAGTTTCAGTGTTCTTCCCGCTGCCACTGAACACTGAAAACTGAACCACTTAGTCACCCCGGCGAAAGCCGGGGTCCAGGCCTCATGCCACCGCCGCCCCACTGGATCCCGGCTTTCGCCGGGATGACGTGCTTTTCGGCTTCGCGCTTCCCACCGACTCGAAGGGGGGTCACCGGCGGGAGAACTACCGGCTTCGTCCAGAAGCGAGCAAGCTATCGATCGCGACCCACTCGATGCCGTGCGCGTCGGCGACGCCGCGCGTCGTGCAGGCGCCATCCCATACATTCACGCCGGCCGCCAGCTCAGGGGAGTCGCGCAGCGCGGCTTCGACGCCGCGCGTCGCCATCTCCAGCGCCGGTCGCAGCGTCACGTTGGTAAGGGCGTACGTGCTGGTGCGCGGGACCGCGCCCGGCATGTTGGCGACGCAGTAGTGGACGACATCGTGCACGAGATAGGTCGGCTCGTCGTGCGTCGTCGGGCGGCAGGTCTCGATACAACCGCCCTGATCGACGGCGACGTCGACAACCACCGAACCCGGGTCCATGGCCCTCACGAGATCCTCGTCGACCAACTTCGGCGCGGCGCGACCCGGCACCAGGACGGCGCCGATCAGGAGATCGGCGCCGCGCGCTTGCTCTTCGATGGTCTCCGGGTTGGAGTGCAACGTCTCGAGCGCACTGCCGAAAACATCTTCGAGATAGGCCATGCGGTCGGCGTTGAGGTCGAGCACGGTGACCTCGGCGCCGGCGCCGATCGCCATGCGCGCCGCGGCGGCGCCGACGGTGCCGCCGCCGATGATGGCGACCCTGCCCTTGCGTGTGCCTGGCACGCCGCTGAGCAACACGCCCTTGCCGCCGTTCTCACGCTGCAGGCAACTCGCCCCGACCTGCACCGCCATGCGTCCGGCGATTTCGCTCATCGGCCGCAACAGTGGCAACCCGCCCAGCCGGTCGCGCACGGTCTCGTACGCGATGGCCCGAACTCCCGCCTCGAGCAGGGCCCGTGTCAGCGATTCGTTGGCGGCCAGGTGGAGATACGTGTACAGCACCAGCCCACGGCGAAGGTAGCCGATCTCGGAGTCGATCGGCTCCTTGACCTTGATCACCATCTCCGCCGACCACGCGTCCGCCGCCGACGCGACCAGCTCGGCGCCGGCGCGTTCGTAATCGGCGTCGGCAAAGCCACTGCCCGCACCGGCGCCACGCTCGACGAGCACCCGATTCCCGGCCGCCACCAGCTGCCGCACACCGGCTGGCTGCACACCGACCCGGTACTCGCGGACCTTCACCTCTTTCGGCACGCCGATTCGCATCGCCGTTCAGGCTACTCGAACTCCCGGCCGGCCGGTAGTGTGCGCGACGTGGACCTCGGGCGGAATGCGCGCTAGGTAGGTCGCCATGCTCGCACGGGGTCTTCGCGCATTCGCGGTGGCGGTTCTCGGGCTTTGCCTCGCGGCACACGCGCAGGACGTGCGGCCCGATGACGTCGGCCGCTCGCTCACCCTACCCGCCCCGAGCGACCACTGGGTCTGGCTCGACGAGCCCTTGTTCCGCCACTCCAAGCTGTTCGACGGGGACACCGGCGAAGTGCTCGGCATGGTGGACTCCCTCGGCAGCCTCACCGGTCGCCACCCGCTGGTCTCGCGCGAGCGCGGCGAGACGTACGTCATGGAGACGTTCTACGCGCGCGGCAACCGCGGCGAGCGACGCGACTTCATCACCATCTACGACTCCCGCACCTTGAAAGTCATCGGCGAGGTCGAGATCCCGCCGCGCACCGCCGATGTCGGGCACGAGATCGCGCTCGGCGCCGTACTCGACGGCGCGCGGTTCTTCGTCGTCTTCAACCAGGAACCCGCCAACTCGGTCTCGGTCGTCGACCTCGAGTCGCGGCAGTTCGTCGGCGAGATCACCACCGCCGGCTGCGCCTGCGTGTACCCGGTCGGGCCGCGCGCTTTCGGTATGTTGTGCGGCGACGGCACGGTCCTGCGCGTCGAGTTGGACGAGAACGGCCGCCAGCAGCGGCTGACCAGCAGCGACAAATTCTTTGACGTGGTGGCGGACCCATTGACGGAGAAGGGCGTGCGCGACGGCCAGCGTTGGATGTTCGCGTCGTTCGAAGGGTACCTCCACACCATCGACTTCGCCGCCGACCGCCCCACGCCCGTCGCGCCGTGGTCGCTGTTCACCGCCGAGCAGCGCGTCGACTCGTGGCGCATCGGCGGCGGGCTGCAGCACCTGGCCCTGCACCGCCCGAGCGGACGCCTGTTCTCGGTGGTCTTGCAAGGCGAACCGGGAAGTCACAAGGATGCCGGCTCGCAGATCTGGGTCTACGACATCAAGACCCGCGAACGAGTTCAGACGATCGACCCGCCGCCGATGCTGTCCGTGTTCCTTCGGCGCTTGGCCGGCTTCGAAGCGGGCGGCGCCGTGGACTGGCTGTTGTCGACGCTCATTCCCAGTCCCGGCGTGAACGGTGTGGTCGTCACGCCCGACGACGCGCCACTGCTGTTCGTTCGCCATCGCGAGACCGGCGCGGCGGGCGTGCTCGACGCGCTCGACGGCACGCTGGTCCGCTACCTCGAGGAGACCGGCCTCGGCGGCGCGCTGATGGTCGTGCCGTGATGGACATTCTCACCGACAGCGCCGTGCGGATGGCCTTGCGACTCGCGCTCGCGGCGATGTTCACCGCCGCCGCGCTGCACAAACTGCGCGACCCGCGGCGGTTCGCCGAGACGCTGCGCGACTACCGGACTCTGCCGGAGGCGGCGGCGCCCACCGCGGCCGCGGCTCTGGTGATGGCCGAGCTGGCGGTCGCCGCGGCCTTGGTCCTCCCGACCGCGGTGACGTTCGGCGCCGTCGGCGCGCTGTCGCTGCTCGCCGTGTACTCGGCCGCCGTCGGCATCAACCTGGCGCGCGGCCGGCGCGATATCGACTGCGGTTGCCTGGGGCCCGGCCACCGGCAAACGCTCAGTGAGTGGCTCCTGGTGCGCAATGGCATGGCCGCGGTCGCGGCCGCCGCGCTCCTTCTGCCGGAGATGGCGCGCCCTCTCGGCTGGATCGATACCCTGTCTCTGGCCGCGGCTCTCGCCTCCCTTTCTCTGCTGTGGGTCGCCGGCAACCAACTGCTGGCGATCAACGGCCGAGCGCATCGGAGCGCGGCGCGATGACCGATGCGCTGCTGGTCTCGACCGCGTTGCTGTGGATCGTCGTCGCGGTCCTCTGTCTCGTGGTGCTCGCCCTGGTACGGCAGATCGGACTGCTGCACGAGCGCATCGCGCCGGTCGGCGCGCTGCTGGCCAACCCCGGTCTGCGGATCGGCGAGCCCGCGCCGGTGCTGACCGCGTCGGATCTCGACGGCCGCGACGTGCGGATCGGCGGCGCCGCGTCGGCTGGAACGGTTCTGTTCTTCCTCTCGCCGACGTGTCCCGTGTGCAAGACCCTGTTGCCGACCGTGCTGCGGGCGGCGCGCGAGGAGACGCCGCCGCTGCGCGTCGTTCTCGCCAGCGACGGCGACCTGGCCGAGCACCGGCGCTTCGTAGCTGAGCACGGTTTGACCGACACGACGTACGTCCTGTCGAGCGCGCTGGGTATGAGCTACCAGGTCGCCAAGTTGCCGTACGCCGTTCTCATCGACCGCGGAGGCATCCTGCGCGCGATGGGCCTGGTCAACACGCGTGAGCACCTGGAGAGTCTCTTCGAGGCACAGCGCCTGGGGTTCGCCTCGATTCAGGAGTACCTCTCGCGCGGTGAGCATCCGGCCGAGGTGATGGAGAACGGAGGAACGGCATGACGGCGATCGACCGCTGGGTGGAAGTCGCGTCGCGGCAGATGGCGCGCCGCATCGGTCGGCGGCGCTTCCTGTCGCGACTCGGCACCGCGCTGGCCGGCGGCGCCGCGCTACCGTTGTTGCCGGTGGCGCGCG
>Ga0307505_10001580_pt1 | contig 17853 bp, 23 predicted proteins | sample 23_S_MG_FD_202183 | JGI IMG/M metagenome (GOLD analysis project Ga0307505, IMG submission 202183) | Soil microbial communities from Populus trichocarpa stands in riparian zone in the Pacific Northwest, United States - 23_S | ecosystem: Environmental > Terrestrial > Soil > Riparian zone > Trees...
AACAGGGCCGCATGCTTGGCCCGCAGCGTGGCCTGATCCACGCCCGCACCGTACCACGCGCGGATCAGGAGTACAAGCTGTTATTTCCTGACAAGCCCTTAGGTCGAGTCCAGGCCTGGCGAGCCACCGTCAGGGTCATCAACGCTCGGCCGCCCATCCCAACCGCCCTTCGGGGTCGCGCACCAGCAGGAACGCGTCGAACGTCCCGAGCACGTCGACTCGGGATCCGGTTTCGAGCGTCGTGATCGTCGGCGCGGCCGCGGCGGGACGCTCCAGCAGTGCCGTCTCCGCCTTCAGGGATTCACGACGCAAAGGCGCCGTGGCCTCCGCGAGATCAGCCGCCGGGATATAGCCGACGCTATCGTCGGGTCGTTGGACGCGCCTCCACCCTGTGGTGGCGCCAACCACGCGCGCGATCTCCCCTCGTCGCAACCTGCCTCGAATCTCGAGCTCGCGCCCCGGGCCCCGATGAAGCGCTGCCGTACGACTCGATACGCGTACAAGTTGTCCATCTGCCGGCAACGATCCGGAGGACGAGGGCGGCAATTCGTCGTCATGCCGAAGGAACGGCGCCGGATCGATCGCCCCGCGATCGTAGATGCCGAAGTGCAGGTGCGGCGGAGTGCGACGGGCGTTCCCGGTGTTGCCGACGTAGCCAATCACGTCTCCCGCTCGGACAGCGGTGGATCCGGTGAGCGCCGTGCGATCGAGGTGGGCGTAATAGTAGGTGAGACTCAGGTTGGCGTCACGATGCCACACGACCGTGCCGCCCAAGCGGTTCTCGCCGGGTTGCGCCAGACCATCGGCAACAGCGTGTACGGGCATGCCCCTCGCGGAGAAGATATCCACCCCTTCATGCTCCCGTCGGCCGGCGTCACGGTCGGCGCCGAAGACGCCCTGGCTCGCACGTTCGGCTCCCGAAACAGGAAACTGCAGAGTTGCGAGCGTCCACTGAATCAACGTGTAACGGCCGCCGCGCAGCAACTCGGGCTGCACCCGCAGCACATAGGTCCCGTCCGCAGACACAACGTAGCCGAGCGAGGTTGTGCCGAGCTCCAGATGCGCCACGCGCACCGGGCTGTCCGGCTCGAGACGGAACAGCTCGACGAACAGCACGCCGGGCTGGCTCGCGTCGAATGTCACCGAGACTGTCAGCCGCCTGCCTCGCTCGAGTGACAAACGATACGCGACGGCGCTCGCTTCAGTCGGAGAGAGATATCCGCTTTCCCGGAATGGCGACGCAATCTCGAGCGGAGCAGCCAACGCCTGCTCGCCGACGCGAATCCAGTCTTGCGCGAGTGCGCTCGTGTCCAGTCCCGCGCGCGCCAACGATGCCTGATAGGTCTCTCGAGGCGAGGGATTGGCCAGTCGTTCCAGGCGCGCACAGCCTGAGGCGAGGAGCAGCATCACGCATACGCCAACGGCGCCAGCCGCCTGTGGCCGGGATCCCTGCGGATGAGTCAACGTTCTCGCGCCACGCAGGGCGTCTGCCCACGGATATGACATGCCAGCACCGTTCCACGCGCTCACCCGCGTGAGAGCGCCTGCCAGCGCGACCGCTTACCGGCCCCCGGCGGCATCACACTGCGCGGCGCGTGCGGGAGGGAAGTGCAAGATGCTGGCCACGCTCACAGCGCCTTTGCAGCCCTGCTGAGTTTCGATGCGGACAGACTGTTCCGCGAGTGTGGTGAATGACTCTGCAAAGACGTCGCGCTTCAGCCAGTCTGACCATGACAACGCGACTGCCTGAGGAAACTGCGGCGAACCGTGGAGTCGGTCAATCGAAAAGCGCATGGACGCCGAAACTGCTCGATGTCCTCATCTCTTGCCGCCAGGCCACGGCGGACGATCCAAATCAGGGATTCCGAGCCGCCGAGGATGTCGAGATGCTCGTACATTGCGGACTCGCGCTTCGTAAAGTGGTGGTCGATAAAGTGCAGCGCGTCGTCGAGGGCTGCGATCGCTCCATTCACGTCCGCGACACTGGACGGGGGTACTGGACGAACCTCGAGGGCGACCTCGCGGTTGCGGTGCGCGATGTACTCGTGGCGCAGCCTGTGCGCAAGTTTCGTGGCGGTCTTCAGTGTGGTCAGCCTCGTCTGGAATCCGTAAGCGCCGGCGGAACACTCAGCTTCAGGATGGACAGAACCCTGCGGTCGGGGTCGGTCATGCGGAAGATGTGCAAGATGATGTCGTTCCACCATGCGTGCTGAGCGAGGAAGAAGAAGCCGGGGGCGGCCTTGTTCATGTCGTTGACCCGGCTTTAGGACCCGCGTACATCGGCAGGAATTCGTTCCATTTGACGTGAAGTCTTGCGGCGTCCTGCATCAGATCGCTGAAGTCCTGGCCAAGGCGTTGGCCCATCAACGTGAATGGTATTCGCTTTGATGTCGCCAGGCTATTCATCCATCCGCGATTGTAAGATCTGGTGGTGGCTGCAACTTCTAAGGGATCTTGGCCGGCTCGAATTCCGCGACGAATACCTGCCACCGCCCCTCGCGCCTCCGCGGCGGTCACTATCAGGTCACCATAGTTGCTCGACGATGACGAGACAGATTCGCACGAGAGCAGGCGGGCCGGGTTCGAACGATGGAGTGGATTGGCGATCGCAGCCGTTGGAATCAACGGCTTGAGGGTAATGGCGCAGATCTGTCCCAGATGGAACCGCATGGCCAACTGGCTAAGGGAAGCCGAGGGCTACGCAGCGGCTACTTGACGCCAAACTGCCGTTGCGAGCACCGGTTCGATCCCGGACACCCAGCCGGCCAATCGCAAGACACACCTCCCTACTGGCGTCCGATTGGCCGCCGCAGATATGTATTTAAAGACATATGCCATCAATGCCATAATCGCCCGTGCCGTCGTGGAGCGTCGACCTGCATGCGGTGTCCGTTCCCGAGTTCGAGGCCCTTCCGGAAGCGGTCCAGGACGAGCTGCTGGCTCACATCACCGTTCTTGAAACCTTCGGACCGCAGCTCGGGCGTCCACGCGTCGACACGCTGAACGGCTCGCGGCACAAGAACATGAAGGAGTTACGTTTCGACGCCGACAACGGTGTCTGGCGGTTCGCCTTCGCTTTCGATCCAAAGCGGACAGCGATCGTCCTTTGCGGTGGCGACAAGTCCGGCGGTAGTGAGCAGCGGTTCTATCGTCAACTCATCGCGAAGGCCGACGGACGTCTCGATGCCCGCATTGCCGACCTGAAGACGCGAGAGACGAAGAGGAAAGGTAAGCAACGATCATGAAGAATCTCGATCGCATTCGAAAGCAATTGAATCCCGCTCGCCGCAAGATGATCAAGGCACGTGCCGCGGCGCTCATCTCTGAAGAGAGAACCCTTCAGGAGTTGCGGCACGCGCACAAGTTGACGCAGAAGCGAATGGCGGAAGTCCTCGGCATCGGCCAGGACAGCGTGTCGCGGCTCGAACAGCGGAGCGATCTTCTGATTTCGACGTTGCGCGGTTACGTCGAAGCCATGGGCGGTCGCCTGTCGCTGATCGCAGAGTTTCCGAATCAGGACCCGGTCGTCCTGGCCGGACTCGCAGCCATTGAGTCGGCGAAAACCGATGGGTGACGGCGATGCTAAACCCTTTTCGATCGCGCGTTGTCGCGAACTACTCGGCGCCGAAGACAACAGCCTCTCAGAAGAAAACCCAGAAGACCAGTGCGGCAGACCTCCGGAGCGGCCGGGAGCGGCTCCGCAGTTTGGAACAGTTGAGGCAGCGCGATGACAAAGAACGGCGCTCTTAAGATCACCCCGTCCACGGGCAATGTCTTCCGAGACCTCGGCTTCTCCAAGGAGGAGTCCGAGCACCTCCTCGTTCGGGCGGACCTGCTGATTCAACTGCAGAAGGCGATCGAGGCGAGAGGGTTGAAGCAGGCCGAAGCCGCTAACGTTCTCAGGGTCACCCAGCCGCGCGTGAGCGATCTGCTCCGGGGTCGCATCGACCTGTTCAGCACGGACACGCTCATTGATATGCTGGCGCGTCTCGGAATCGGCGTGCGCCTCGTGGTGAAGGGACCGCGCTCTCGCAGAGTGGCATGACCCCGATGCTGTGGTGACCCGGGGACCACTATTCCTTACACATGACCACCACTGAGCGCGACACTGAACCGGCGCTTGAGTCCTGGAGTGTCGACCCAACATTACGATTCGATCGCATCCACGTCATCGAGTCGCTGAACACTGGTTTCGCCGGCCGAAGCGGGCGACGTCTAGCCGAAGAGATCAAGAGCCTTGCAGCCGGCGGCCCGGTGAAGGTTTCTTACCATCCCGTTGACGGAAGGGACCTGCTCCGAGCCGTCTTGCTGGCCATCGTCTCCGAGGCCCAAGCCGGGCATTATCCACTGATACACATTGAAGCGCACGGCGTTGAACGGGCTCCCGGTCGCGCAAGCACAAGCCCCGGCCTCGAACTCGCGTCTGGCGAGGAGATCCGATGGACGGAAATCGCCCCGTTTCTCATTGAGATCAACCGAGCTACGCGGCTGCGCCTGCTTGTCTACGTTGCGACATGTTTTGGCGCCGACATCGCGACTCTCGTCCGCCCTACGGACCGCGCTCCGGCGCGAATGCTGATCGGGCCCAAGGATTCGATTTCGATGGGTGTGCTCGAGAACGGAACGAACACATTCTATCGGTCGCTTCTCCAGAAAGGAGACGGCGGTCAAGCACTCCGTGACATGAACGAGGCGACCGACAATGCGTTCTTCCCGTTCTCCGTTGAGTGGCTGTTTCTGCAAATCCTGAAGGGATATTTCAACGAGTACACGACTCCCGAGCAAGTCGCCATCCGCGCGGAGCGTATTGTCGCTCACATGGTCTTGAACGGCGCTTCGTCGAGCCAGGCAGACATGGCGCGCCGGCAGATGCACGCGTTCTTGTCCGACCGCAAGATGGTGTTCGACACTCAGTACCGGCATTTTTTCTTCGTCGACGTACACCCGGAAATCGCTGAGCGATTCCGCATGACATTCGAGTCGTGCTTCCAAGAGGCGCAGGCATCATAGCCGACGGCAGTCGTTCGCAATTGCGCTTCTGCCCCATCTCTCGCAAACACCGTTCGAGGATTGGCTGAAGCGCAAATGCAAAATAGGTCTATGCGATGCGATCAGTAGGCGAACGACGTAGGCGCCAGTGGCCGCGATGTCCCGGCGATCAAGTGCTCATCGAAAAGCCGACGCGCGTGAAGCCGAAGCAGATCAATCCCGGGGAGGCGTTTCCGCGTACGCATCGACGGGTCATGGTGTGGGTCTGCACCGACGATACTCGGAAGCACGTGGACGTCCAGGGGTGGGGGTTCCGGCCGACTCAGGACTGCACGTTCGAGGGTTGCAAGGGTGTGATGGCGCATTACTTCGCCGCCCGCGAGAGCTCTCAGACGAGGAGATCGAAGTAATTCGGGTTCAAACCGACGCGTGGGCAGACGTACTCCTCGACATCTATCTCGATCAACAGCGGCAAGAACGGGCTCGTAACGTCGCTACAGATGCACGCGGTTCGATCCCGGTCTGGTCGAAAAACGGATCTCGTTGGAAATAAACGTGTTAGCGGAGGATGGATTTCAAGCGATCGAACCGCTTAACCTTCGCTTGTGCATGCGCTTGCGAGGATTGGGAAAAGTGGTGGACCAGACCGGGATCGCCCACGCTGGCTGACGCGGAGCGTCAGCTGCGTGACTGAGGCCGGTCTAGGTCCGCCGACGACCCGAACGAAGTGAGGGAGTTGGTGGCCCAGATTTGTCCCAGATGGAACCCATTGACGAGCTGGTTGCGCCAGTTGGAGCAGCACAGGACTGCCGCATGAAGCGCTGTTCCCGTCCAGGACGTAGACGACAGGCAGCCGGAAGTCATCCGGCACGGGACAACCGTCGAATTCACGAACGTTATTTCGTCGGCTCAGGCCTTTGGCGCGCCGTGGTTGGCGGGACGAGGCCCTTGAGCCGCAGGTAGACCGCAATGGTCCCGTACACCTCGTTGCCATGAACACTCAGGCCGATGAGCACCAGGCCGCGTGGGCCCTCGATGGCCCCGACCTTCACCAACTGCATCATGCCCTCATCGGTCATGCCGGTGACGAGCGGATTGCAGAAGGTCGCGGATTCCTTGAGCAGAGCGATCAGCACCGCCTTCGAGCGGGGCGTCTCCTCCTTTTCGGCGGCCTTCGGGCTCGGGCCGCCCTGGAGCAACGAACAGGCGGCGAACTGGGCCAGCGCGACGTGCGAAATGAGCTGTCCGAACGGACGCGTCTCAGGGGTCGGTTTGAAGAGATAGTCCGCCTCGGGCATCAGCTCGGCGGCTTCGAGCAGGAAGGACTGGATCGCGGTGTAACCGCCAACCGCCTGGCTGGACAGCGTCAGCTTCTGGCCCGCTGGTGGCGGCGACTGCGGCGCTGCGGGGACGACGACAAGGGCAGTGAACGCGACGGTGAGGCTGAGAGTGACAGTGAGTTTCATGCCGCGATGGTGCGTGCACAGCACCCGCCACTCAAGCGCGTTGCAGCGGACCGCGCCAGGCGTGCAGCCATCGGGATTCGCGGCGGGAACGGTACAGTGCACGGTGTCGTAATCTGGAAGCGGTAGCCATGAGGCCGCCAGCGCAGACTTTCAGGAGAAAAACCGTGAAACCAGTGATCGCTTTGTTGGCGTGCTCCCTCACTCTGATCACCGCCCCGGCGGGGGCGCAAGTACCGCGGGTGCTGGGAGTCTGGGAGCTCGACCCAGCGGCTTCCTCCATGCCCCAGGGCTTTCCGCTGGCCTCCGAGACGCGCAGCTACGATCTGCGCAACGATGGATACATGGTCAACCTGGTGATTCGCAAGCTTGCCAATGGACGTCCGGACTTCATTCAGATAGCGTCGAAGAGCGACGGCAAGGACTACCCGCAATACCAGTCGGGTCAGCTGGCGGAGTTTCAAGTGAACGGCACGCAGACGCCGGCTACCTACTCCGAGACCATCATCGACGACTACTCCGTGAACATCATTGCGAAGTTTGGCGGCCAGGTGAACAACAAAGGCGTCAGGAGCATCTCCGCCGACGGTAAGACGATGACGATCAAGGTCGTGGCGATTGCTCCCAACGGGCAGGAGACGCCGATCACGTTGGTATTCAAACGGACATCGGCCTGAGCACCCGCACGTGATGGCGATCACACGATGGCACTGGGCACTCGCCACCGGATTCTGGATCTTTCTCGCCGCCGTCAATGTGGCCCAGGGGCTCTGGTTGGCGCAGAGCGAGCGGATCAATCTCAGCGCGCAGCTGCCGTTGCAACTTTCGTACTACGCAGCGTGGGTGCCGGCGACGATCGCGATCTGGCGGCTTGCCGGGGGGTTGGTGCCTGATACGGGGAGGGCCTGGCGCCGGTTCGTGGCGCGGCACCTGCTGATCTTTGCGATCGTGCTCGTGGTCCTAACACTGGTCACCACCGCCGTGGCGATGCCGCTGCTGCAGACTCCCGGCGGCCCCAGTCAGGCGTTCTGGATGCAGATCCGCGGGCGCAGCTACCTCACGCTGCTGATGTACATCATCGTCGCCGGCGGCGGCGCGGCGATGACGCTGCACGATCGCTACCGCGAACGGCAAGCCGCGGCTGCGGCGCTCCAGGCCGAACTCGCGACGGCCCGACTGCAGGCGCTCCGCAACCATCTCGAACCGCACTTTCTGTTCAACAGCCTGCACAGCATCGCGGCGCTGGCCAGAGCCAACGACAACTCCGGCGTCGTGCGGCTCACCGCCAGCCTGGGCGACGTCCTTCGCTACGTGCTCGATTCCGCCGACGCCTCCGCGCGACTGGCCGACGAGTTCGCGATCGTCGAGCGTTACCTGGAGATTCAACGGGCCCGTCACGCCGATCGCCTCGCCGTGTCGTTGACGCTCACACCCGAGGCAGCACACGCTAGAGTGCCCGTGCTGGTGGTGCAGCCGCTCGTCGAGAACGCGCTCAAGCACGGCCTGACGCCGCGGGTCGAGGCGGGCACGCTCGCGGTGAGCGCAACCGTGCACGACGGCCGAATCCGCATCGATGTCCAAGACGATGGTGTTGGCCTGCCCGAGGGCTGGACGATGACGGCGAGCCAGGGGACCGGCTTGCGCAATCTGGCCGCGCGTCTTGCGGCAGAATTCGGTGACCAGGCCGTGCTGGCCGTGAGCCCCCGGCATAGTGGCGGCGTGCTCGCTTCGATCACCCTTCCGTTCGTGCGGGCATGACGAACCGTGTCTGGCGGGTGGTCATCGTTGACGACGAGCCCCTGGCCCGTCAGACGTTGCGATTGCTGCTCACACGGGAGACGGACTTCGTGCTGGCCGGCGAGTCCACGCACGCGAAGAGCGCCATCGAGGCGATCGGCACTGTGCGGCCAGACGTGGTCTTCCTCGACGTTCACATGCCGAAGCTCGACGGCTTTGCGGTGGTGCCTCACCTCGATCCGGCGTCGCCGCCGCTCCTCGTGTTCGTGACCGCCTTCGAGCGGCACGCCTTGCAGGCGTTCGAGGCTCAGGCCTTCGATTACCTGCTGAAGCCGTTCACCGACGAACGATTCGCCGACGTGGCGCGGCGGCTGCGCGGCCGATTGCGAGAGCGGGAGCAGGCACGCACCAGTCTGCCCCTAGCACGGACGCTACTTGTACGCGACGGCACCAGGACCATCGTCGTGCCCCAGGACGACATCGTGTGGATTGAAGCTGAGGACTACTGCGCGCGCATTCACTTGCGCGACCGCACGGTGCTAGTGCGCGAGTCGCTGCGATCGCTGGTGGACGAGTTGTCGGGCGCGGGCTTCGTGCGCGTGCACCGGTCGGCAGTCGCGCGACTCTCAGCGATTCGCACAATGGAGCCGCTGAGGTCGGGTGACCAACGCCTGACGTTGACGAACGGAACACAGCTCAGAGTCAGTCGGACGTATCGTACTGCGCTCGTGAAGGCGCTGTCCGGCGGCGGCTAGCGGGACCTGCATCGTGGCTTGGGAGGATCGCCGGAAGTGCCACTGAGGTTTGGGGTTGGAAGAGGGTGGACCGGGATCGCCCACGCTGGCTGGCGCGAAGCGTCAGCCGCGTGACTGAGCACGGTCGGGACACCATCGACTGAACGAAGTGATGGGTGTTAGCGAGAGGGATCGAGCCCGCTAGCCGACCGCAGGTCGGCTGCGTGCACTAGATCCCGGTCTGGTCCAGCCAGACCAAACGAAGTGAGGGATGGTGGACCAGACCGGGATCGAACCGGTGACCTCATGAATGCCATTCATGCGCGCTCCCAGCTGCGCCACTGGCCCACTTTGCTGAGAGCTCTATGGTAGCGGAAGCCGACCCCCGCACCAAACGTGGACGCTCCTTGCATTACTCGACCAAAGCACGGTAGTCCTCCGGCGTGTCGATATCCCGCAGGCAGCCCAGATCCGGCGGCGTCACGTTGAGGATCCGTGCCTCGTGGCGTCGCACCACGGCTTTGGCACCCCCCTCCAGGGGCGCGTGTCGCAGCTCGTCGAAGAGCGCGCGATCGAAGAGCACCGGGTGCCCGTGACGCTCGCCGACGGCCGGGCGCACGATGGGCGCCCTCGATTGCCGCCACGCGTCGACGACGGTTGTAATCGTCGCTGCGCTCAGCATGGGCACGTCCACCAGCGTGACCAGGAGGCCGTCGATGTCATCACCGACCACTGCGTCCATGCCTGTCCACAACGAGGACACCTGGCCGCGTGCGGGGTCTGCGTTGCGCACCACGCGCGGCACGACGCCAAGCGCGGCGCCCGAAAGCGTTTCCGAGATCCCCTCGTGCGCCGACCCGGTCACGACGGCGATGGTCCCGATTCCGGCGTCGGCGAACGCGCGGACGATTCGAACCACGAACAGCTGCCCGTCCGGGGCCGTCAGCAAGGCCTTGGGCGTCCCCATGCGGGTGGAATCCCCTCCGGCAAGCACCACCGCGGCCAGCACGGAGCCATGGTACAGCCCTCTGGGGAGGCCGTCCGGGGTCTGGGATTATTGTGAAACACCGCCCCGCGCGACCGGATTCTTGCGCTTGACTTTGGTCCGGGGCTGTTCCTACACTTCCGCCACGCCGAAGGTTGGCGGATCGCGACTGGTGCACCTCGTGGCCGATGCGTCCGCTCTGGCGGGTCTGGACGCACCTGGGATTCACTCAGCCATGCGCCTCAGACACTGGCGCGCGCGTGGAGGTCACGGCTTATGGCTACCGGTACTATCGCACGTCTTCTCATCGACAAGGGGTTCGGGTTCATCCGGGACGAGGGTGGCACCGAGCACTTCTTCCACCGGAGCGCGGTGCGCGACTCGGTGTTCGAGTTGCTTCGCGAAGGCCAGCGCGTGGACTTTCAGCCGGAGGACTCTACAAAGGGACCCCGAGCCGGTAACGTGCGTCTGCTCGAAGGCTAGCTCAACCAACGGCGCCAGCCGCTCGATGAGGTGAACTCACCGGTGGCTGGCTTCAAGGTCAGCACGTCCTTCCCCACCGCCTTCGCGAACTCCTGATCGGCCGTCAGATAGACGGCCGCCATCCCGCGAGCCGAGACGACTGCAGTGACGGTGTCCGCGAAGGCGCGCGTGCCCGCCGCGTCGAGCGTGGCGGTGGGATGCTCCGCCAGCAGCAGACTCGGTCCGAGCGCCAGCGCGCGGGCCAGGCGGACTCGCGCCACCTGCAACGCATCCAGTCCACCGACGCTCCCAGCCAGGACCTCCGGCGATATTCCGACCTCCACTCCAACGGCGCGTACCTGCGCCCGCAGGTCTTCCGCAAGCGGATCCAGGTTCAGCGTGTGCGGGATGGCCAGGTTCTGCTCCACGCTGAGTTCCTCCACCAGGACAGTTCGATCGCTCAGCAGCGCGAATCGACGCAGCGAGGTCAGCCACTCGTCGCTGGACGAGATGTCGCTCGTCGCGCGGCCAAACACGCGGATCTGTCCTTCGTCTGGCAGGCTGGATCCGATCAGCATGTTGACCAGTACTTCGGCGGCCGTCTTGTCGAGACCGTGCAGCGCCACGGCCTGCCCGCGGCGCACGCGAAGGTCTTGGATGCGCAAAGGCCTCAAGGCCTGATAGTGCTTCACGACGCCCACGGCGTGGACGACGGGAACGTCGTCGGGGACGCTCACGACGCTCGGTGGCGGTCGCGCGCGTCGTGCAGTCGCTGCCACGCGTCGGCCGGCAGCACCGACGCTCCGACGGTGAGCGACGACGCCGGGTCGGCATGGAAGTCGCTGCCTCCCGTCGTCAACAGGCCGTGCGCCGCCGCCATCGCGCGGTAGCGCGCCACCGCGGCCTCGTCGTGGTCCGAATGAAAGACCTCCAGCGCGTCCAGCCCATCGCCCACGAGCGCGGGAATCCGATCGTCGATCCGCGTGCGGCCGGGATGCGCCAACGACACCAGGCCGCCGGCGGCGTGCACCGCGGCGGCCACGGCGGCCGGGGATGGTCCCACGCGCTCGACGTACGCCGGTCGCCCTTCTCCCAGCCACTGATCGAAGGCCGCCCGCACGTCTCGCGCGAAGCCGGCCGATACCATCGCGCGCGCCACATGGGGCCGCGCAAGCGACAAGCCCGTTTGTCGCCGCGCCAGATCGAGCTGCGGCCTGAAGTTGAGCGGCATCTTCAGCTCGGTGAGCCGCTCGAGGATCGCCTCTACCCGCGCCAAGCGCGCCTGCCGCTGGCCAGCCAGGAACGCCAACAGCCCGGCGTGCCGGGGCTCGAAGAAATAGGCCAGCATGTGGACGTCGCGGCCATCGAGCACCGCCGTGATCTCGATGCCGGCAATCGACTCGATGCCGCGGTCGGCCGCGATGGCGCGAACATCGGCCACGGCGGCCGTCGTGTCGTGATCGGTGACCGCCATCACGGTCAGCCCCGCGCGCGCGGCCAGGTCCACCAGCTCGCCCGGGCTGGAGCGACCGTCGGAGGCCGTGGTGTGGAGGTGGAGGTCTATCACCGCGCGCTGGCGCGCGCGGCAGCCGACGAGCGAGGCGCGCGGCCAGTTCGACTCTGTCGTTTGACGAGCGCCTTGTACTCTCGAATCAGCAGATCGAGATGCTCGCGCTCCTCGTCCGCGAACTCGAGGAAGATCTGCTTGCCTTCCGACTCCTCGAACTGCTCGCCGTACTTCTTGAAGAACTTGTGCGACCCGCGCTCGCACTTGATGCCGATGAGGAGCGCCTGCTGGTCGTTGCCGTGCATCAGCCGCTCGGTGCCCTCGGCGAAGATGCCGTTGGCCGCGCCCTTGAAGAAAAGGAACGTCGGCCGCGATTCAAGCCGCGGGTCCCGGTGCAGCAGCTCCTGGTACCGAGACTCGAGCTTGGTGAGGTGTTCCTTCTCCTCGGCCGCCAGGTGCTCGAACACCTTGCGGCCCCTGGCGTCTCGCGTCACACGCGCCGCGCGGGTGTAGAACTCGAGGCCGCTGCGCTCGGTGGCGATCGCGATACGCAGGGCATCGCGCGCGAACACCATGTCCGAGTGGCCGTCGTCGCCCGCCGCCGCGGTCTTGCCGGTGCGGCATTCCTCGCACGTCCCGCGGATCTGGACGACGCTTTCGGCGGGAGAAAATGAGCGCGCGCTGGCCACTTCCTCGATCAGCACCTCGATGTCGGAGCTGAGGAACTCGAAGGAGCGGTGGCAGGTCGTGCAGATCAGGTGAAAGTGGCGCGGCTGCCGGTACGAGTGCTCGAACCTGGAGCGCCCCTCGCCGAAGTCCACCTTGCGCGCGATGCCCGCGTCCACCATCCACTGCAAGGTGCGGTAGACCGTGGCGCGGCTGACGTGACGGTCGTCGCGCCGGATGACGTCGACGAGATCGTCGGCGCTCAGATGTCCCTCCTGGCGGAGGAACACATTGACGATCTGCTCTCGCTTACTGGAGCGCTTGCCGCCTTTCGGCTTCAGCCGGCTGAAATCGGGAATGGCTGTCGGCACATGCAGCACGCAAAGAACAGCGGACTAGTGGTGGTGTCCGCCGCCTCCACCCTCTCCATCCACGCTGAACGAAGACCCGCACCCGCAGGTCGACGTCGCTTGGGGATTCTTGATGGTGAACCCGCCGCCGGTGACAGTATCGACGAAATCCACCTCGGCGCCCTTCAGGTAGCTGACGCTGACGGGATCGACGAACAGGCGTACGCCGTTCGATTCGATCACCTGGTCGCCGACGCCGCCGGCCTCTTCGATCATCAGGCCGTACTGGAAGCCTGAACAGCCGCCGCCCTGGACGAACACGCGCAGACCGCTCCCGGTCTTACCTTCTTCGGTGAGCAGCTCGTTGATTTTCTCGGCTGCGCTCGGGGACACGTTGATCATGGATCCGCTCCTCGTCAAAAACCCTTCGAATTGCTTGCCCGTCGATTATACCCGACCTTTCCGGTCGGGCCGGCAGGCGACGGCTAGGCCCCGATGGCCGCCAACTCGACCGCCGACGCCTTTTCGACGTCCGTGTGCAGGCTGTTGCCGTGGGCGTCCATGGTCACGATGGCCGGAAAGTCCTGCAATTCCAGGTGCCACATCGCTTCGGGGGTGCCGAATTCGATCAGCGAGACCCCATGCACCTTGGTGATGGCCTTGGCGTAGAACTGGGCCGCCCCGCCAATGGCGTTCAGATACACGGCCCCGGACTCCTTCAGGCCCGCCAACGTCTTGCCGCCCATCCCGCCCTTGCCGATCACGGCGCGAACCCCGAAGCGCTTGATGATGTCGGCCTGGTAGGGCTCCTCGCGGATGCTGGTGGTGGGCCCGGCTGCCGTCACCCGCCAGCCGTCGCCATCCTTGGCTACCACCGGACCGCAGTGATAGATGACGCCGCCGCGCAGATCCACCGGCGGCTCGTGCGACATCAGGTGGTGGTGCACCGCGTCGCGCCCGGTGTAGGCCCGCCCCGACAGCAGCACCACGTCGCCCACCTTCAGGCCGCGAACCTGCTCCTCGGTCAGCGGCGTCCGCAGCGATACCTCGCGCCCCGTGCGCTGAACGCCGGCCTGATCGGCTAGGGCGATCACCGGTGTGGACGGGTCGCGATACAGCCAGCGCTTGATCTCTCCGCTCTTCGCGTCGAGCACCACGCCCAGGCGCCGATACGCCCAACAGTCGTAGGCCACCGACACGAAGAAGCTGGCCGGCAGCCGATTCAGCGCCCCCACCTTGCAGCCGATAAGCGACACCGCGCCGCCGAAGCCCATCGTGCCGACCCCCAGCTTGTTCACGGTGCCCATGATCGACGCCTCGAGCTCCGCCAATCGCATGTCGGGGTTGACGTCGTCGAGCGTGCGGAACAGTTGCTCCTTGGCGTGCGTGTAGCCGGAGGTCCGGTCGCCGCCGATGCACACGCCGATCGCGCCCGGCGCGCACCCTTTGCCCTGCGCGTGCCACACCGCGTGGAGGATGCACTTGCGCACGCCCTCGATGGACCGGTCCGCGCGGCCCAGATGCGGCAGGTCCACCGGCAGCGAGTACTGCGAGTTCATGTTCTCGCACCCGCCGCCCTTCAGGATCAGCTTCACCTCGATCTCGTCGTCGTTCTCCCACTGCTCGAAGTGGATGATCGGCGTCCCCGGCCCCAGGTTGTCGCCGGTGTTCTCGCCGGTCAGCGAATCCACCGAGTTCGAACGCAGCTTCCCGCGCTTGGTGGCCTCCGCAATCGCGGCCCGGATCTCCTTCTTCATCACCATCTGGTTGGCGCCGACAGGGGCTTTCACCTCGAATGTGGGCATGCCCGTGTCCTGGCAGATGGCGCCTTCGCCCTCGGCCGCCTGGTCCACGTTGAGGGCGATGATGGCCAGGGCCTGCGCGGAACGGGTGCCCGCCTCTTCCTGCCCCATCGCGGCCTTCATCGCGGCCCGCACATCGGGGGGGAGGTCGGTGGACGTTCGGACCACCAGCGACAACACGCTCTCGAAGAAGGGGGAAGGCATCGGCTCAGTATAATTTGATCGTCATGAAGCTCCTGGCCGCTGGCGTGTTCGTCGGACTTGCCGTTGCCGTCGCGGGGGCACAGCCGCAGGCGCAGGTGCAGGCGCAGGCGCCGGCCGGCCTCGAACACGGGCGTCTGTTCCCACCCGAGAACCTGGGGTTGCTGGAAGGGCCCGACCGCGACATCTGGCAGAAGCCGGACCAGATCATGGACGCGCTGGGCATCGCGGACGGCTCGAGGGTGGCCGACATCGGCGCCGGGGCCGGGTGGTTCACCATGCGCCTGGCGCGGCGCGTGGGCCCGAACGGCGTCGTCTACTCCACCGACGTCCAGCAGGAGATGCTGGACGTCGTCAGACGCCGCGTGGCCCGCGAGGGCCTGCGCAACGTGCGACCGACCCGCGGCGGCGACGCCTCGCTGGGCCTGCCCCTGGTGGGCGAGCTGGATGCGGTGCTCGTCGTGGACACGTACCCCGAGGTCAAGGATCGCGTGGCCTTCCTTCGTAACCTGGCCACCACCCTCAAGCCGGACGGCCGGATCGGCATCGTGAACTACAAGCTGGGCGGCGGGGGGCCAGGCCCGGCCCCGGCCGAAGGCGTCCGCGTGGCCCGCGCTACCGTGGAGACGGACGCGCGCGCGGCCGGCCTGCGCGTGAAGACCAGCGAGAACCTGCCCTACCAATACCTGCTCGTGCTGGGCAAGCAGTAGCCGCGGCGGCCGGTGAGGTACACTTTCGCGATATGCCGAGTCCGCACGCACACGCAGCGCCCACGCTGTTCCACACGCTGGCTTCCCGGACGCCGGGCGCGAGGACGCTGCCAGTGTCGGCGCAGGCCCTGTCGGTGGCATTCTTCGCGGCGCTGACGGCGGCGGCCGCCCAGTTCAGCATCCACCTGCCGTTCACGCAGGTGCCGGTCACGTTGCAGCCGATCGTCGTGCTGCTTGGCGGTCTGGCACTGGGCGCACGACTGGGTGCCTACAGCCAGTGCCTGTACCTGGCGGCGGGCGTCGCCGGACTGCCGGTCTTCGCAACCTCGGCCTTGCTGCCTCCCGGCGCGCTTCGCCTGCTGGGACCGACCGGCGGCTACTTGATGGCATACCCCGCGGCGGCGTTGGTCGTGGGGCTCTGCGCGGACCGCGGCTTCGGCCGCCGGTGGGCCACGTCCGCCGTGGCGATGCTGCTGGGCCTCGCCGTCATCTACGCGGGCGGCACGATCTGGTTGGCCTACTTCGCGCGGCTCGCTGGCACCTCGGCCGCCACCGGCATTGCGGCAGCATTTGCGTCAGGCGTCGCACCCTTCGCGTTGGCCGACGCGGCGAAGGTGGCCATTGCCGCCGGCGCGGTCCCGGCGCTGTGGCGCCTCGTCGGCCGGCCCGACGTTCGCTGATCGCGGTCCCCGGGACGTCCGGACTGCAACTGGACATAATTTATGACCAGTCGTAACATCTGGCCGTGAAGCACGTCGCCGCGGCCAAGTTCAAGGAGACCTGCCTCGCCCTGCTGGACGAGGTGGGCCCTGAGGGCATCGTCATCACAAAGCACGGCAGGCCCGTGGCGCGCCTGATTCCCTTTGCGTCGGATTCGTCGAGCCTGATTGGATCGCTCTCGAAGAAAATCACCATCAAGGGCGACCTCCTCTCGACCGGAATCGACTGGAATGCTCAACCTTGACACCCACGTACTGCTCTTCGCCGTCACCGGCGTCCTGCGCCCGCGTGAGAAACGACTACTGAGCGCTGCGCGCTGGGGCATTTCGGCGATCGTACTGTGGGAGATTGCGAGGCTGGCCGAACTGGGCCGAATCGCCGTCGATCTGCAGGACGCACAGGTCGTGAGGGTTCTGTCGGGCGTGCACGTGTGGCCCATTACGCGCGAGATCGCCCACACGAGCACTCACATCGATGTGGCCGGGGATCCTGCAGACCAGTTGATCGCTGCGACGAGCATCGTGCACGCCGCTCCGCTGGTCACCCGCGACGCTCGCCTCCTGCGGTCGCGACGCGTGCCCTTTCCGAAGTGAGTCCCGACTCAGCGTCTCGTTCGGTCCGGCATCCATCGCCACCAGTTGCGCTGACCATCGCGGGCAGCGACTCGGGCGCCGGGGCCGGCATCCAGGCCGACCTCAAGACGTTTGCCGCGCACGGCGCGTACGGCGTCTGCGCCATCACCGCCATCACGGCGCAGAACACACAAGGCGTCTCGGACGTGGAGGTGCTATCGGCGCGCATCGTGCGCGCGCAGATCGAGACGGTGGCCAGGGACTTCACCGTCCGCGCCGCCAAGACCGGCATGCTGGCCGTCGCCATCGTGGTGCAGGCCGTGGCCGACGTCCTGCGCGAGCTGCGGATCCCCAACCTGGTGGTCGACCCCGTGATGCTGGCCAAGAGCGGCGACGCGTTGCTCGATGCCAACGCCCTCGACGCGCTGCGACGTGCGCTGCTGCCGCTGGCCACCGTGGTCACGCCGAACCTGCCGGAAGCCGAGGCGCTGGCGGGCATCGTAATTCGCGACCTGGATACCGCGGCCGAAGCGGCCCGGCGCATCGCCGCGTTGGGGCCGCGCGCCGTGATCGTCAAGGGTGGGCACGCCGAGGGCGACGCGATCGTGGACCTGCTGTACGACGGCACCAGCGTGCGCAGCTTCCCACAGGCGCGGGTTCCAGGCACCAGCACGCACGGCACGGGCTGCACCTTCGCGGCCGCGCTGGCCGCACACCTGGCGCACGGACGGTCTCTGGTCGAGGCCCTGCCCTTGACCCAGCACTACATCGCCGGCGCGATCCGCCATGCGCCCGGCCTGGGCCCCGGCCACGGACCAATGGACCATTTCTGGAAGGCCGACGGCGGGGTCCGAAGCTAGTCCCCTGGAAGCGTGATGACTTGCCTAAGTCCCGTGGCGCGGCGCCCGGCTGGCCAGGCGCGAAGAGCGAGCATATTGGGCATATGTGAGCGATG
>Ga0307505_10001581_pt1 | contig 17842 bp, 17 predicted proteins | sample 23_S_MG_FD_202183 | JGI IMG/M metagenome (GOLD analysis project Ga0307505, IMG submission 202183) | Soil microbial communities from Populus trichocarpa stands in riparian zone in the Pacific Northwest, United States - 23_S | ecosystem: Environmental > Terrestrial > Soil > Riparian zone > Trees...
TGATATGCTTTTCCAATGCGAGATCCGGATAAATTTTCTTCAGCGCATCCAGAGCCAGCGTCACCCGCTTCTCCACCGGCAGCGGCAGCATCTTCATCGCATCGCTCATCCATGAATAGGTGAGGCAGATGACGCCCGGCTTGTCATCGCCGTTGTCGAACAGATAGGTGCCGCGCGTCAGCCGGTCGGTCAGCGTCATGCTCATGAGATCACGCCCCGTATGCGGGTCCTTGTCTTTCCAGAATGGCCGGTCCGTCATCACGAAGGTTTTTGACGATTGCATGTAGCGCGTGCGGTCCAGCGCCATCCACATTTTCGGCGAAAATAAGCTCTCCTCGCATTTCATGTAGGTCGTCAGCAGCCAGCTCTGCAGCGCCACCAGCACCGCGTCATAAAGTTTGGTGTCACCCCAGCGGTCCGTCACCGCGATCTTGTCGCCATAGGCCCGGTCGATGCGGGTCACACCCGGGCGCGGCGCCCCGCGATGCAAGGATTCAAGCGTCGTGCCCTTGGGCCAATGCACCATGTTGGGCGGCGATGCCTTCCACAGGCCTCGCGGCACCTGCTCGACGCCGCCGACGATGTAGTTCTGGTTCTCGTCGCAGTCCGTGGCCACCACCCGCAGGATTTCCAGCATGGAATTGGGATAATCCGAATCCCAGCCGCCGGTGCCGAAGCCCACTTGCCCGAAAACCTCGCGGTATTGAAAGGGCCGGTCGGCAAAGGCATAGGACGTCGCCACGAAATCATAGAAGCTGCGGTCATCCCAGATCGGAATGAGCCGGTCCCAGATTTCCTTCAGCGCCGCGACATCGCGCGCGCGGATGGCCTGCCGCAATCCGGAAAGTCCCGCCCCTTCCTCAAGCGCCTTGGCCCAGGCCGTGCCGATTTCCTTGAACATCGGCGGCAGATCGGCGATCTTCTCCACGTAAAGCGTCTTGCCTTCGAGGTCGATCACCGTTGAAGGTGTTGCCGGCGACAGCGGATTGGGAAACGGCTTCGACTTCAACCCCAGCATGTTCACATAGTGGTAGAAGGCCGTGGACGACTCCGGAAAGCGCATGCCGCCCAGTTCCGCGATAACTCCCTCCGCCCCTTCAAAGACCTGCGAGCGCAAGCGCCCGCCGATGCGGGAGGCCTCATAGACCACGGGCTTCAGCCCCATTTTCAAAAGCTCGAAAGCCGCTGTCATGCCGGCCATTCCGGCCCCGATGATCGCCACGTCTTCGCCATAACGGTGCGCCGGAACCGAACCGAGCCCCGCCGGGTGCTTGATCCAGTCATCAAAGGCAAAGGGGAAATCCGGGCCGAAATTCGTGACCGGCCGTGAAACATCCTCATCGGGAGCAAAAAGATTGGTTGAGGCAGTCATGCGCCGGTCTCCGTTTTTGCAAGCTTGCCACATAAAAAACCGCCCGGCCACGGGGAGATTGCATGGATTGACCTCGCCCTGTATGAGACCCCGCCATGACCACGATTTTCATAGATGGCGAAGCCGGAACCACCGGCTTGCAGATCCGCGACCGGCTCAAAGCCCGCGAAGATATTGAGCTTGTCAGCATTGCGCCCGATAAGCGCAAGGACGCGGACGCGCGCCGCGAACTGCTGAACAGCGTCGATGTGGCCATCCTCTGCCTCCCCGATGACGCCGCCCGGGAAGCGGTGGGCTTGATCGACGCCAAATCCAAAACCCGCGTCATCGATGCCTCAACCGCCTACCGCGTTGATCCCGCCTGGGCCTATGGTTTTCCCGAATTGAGCCCCGCCCAGGCCAGAAAGATTGCCGGTGCTTCCCGCGTTTCAAACCCCGGCTGCTACCCGCAAGGCTTCATCGCCGTGGTGAAGCCCCTGATTGATGCGGGGGTTTTGGGAGCCGACGCGCTGCTCACCTACAACGCCGTGTCGGGCTATTCCGGCGGCGGCAAGAAAATGATCGAGGACTATGAAAAGGCGGGCGGCCAGGCCAGCCCCTACATGCCCTATGGTCTCACCCTGAACCACAAGCACCTCGCCGAGATGAAATATTACGCCGGCCTTGCCCATGACGTCATTTTCCAGCCTGTGGTCGGCAATTATGCGCAAGGCATGCTGGGCGCCGTGCCCCTCTTTTTGAGCATGCTGAAAAAGAAAATCAGCAGCGCCGGCCTTCAGGAAATCCTCGCCAAGGCCTATGCCGCCAGCACCTTCATCGAGGTCGCTCCCCTTGAGGCCATTGAGCGCTCCCCCGCGCTGAACCCGCAAGCCCTCAACAACACCAACCGCATGCGGCTATGTGTTTTTGGCAATGACGGCCGCGGCCAGGTCTTGCTAACCTCCATTTACGATAACCTCGGCAAGGGCGCGTCCGGCGCCGCCGTGCAGAATTTGAATCTGATGATCGGTGCCGGGGAAAGCCTTGGCGTTGATCTGCCTCTCGCAAACTGAAAGACCTGTGTCATGGAAAAATTTGAAACCCTGAATGGTGTCGCCGCTCCCCTCAACATCGTCAACATCGACACCGACATGATCATCCCCAAGCAGTTCCTGAAAACCATCAAGCGCACCGGCCTGGGCAAGTCCCTGTTCTATGAAATGCGCTACACCCAGGCAGGCCAAGAGCTGCCCGAGTTCGTCCTGAACAAGCAGGCCTACCGCAAGGCGCAGATCCTGGTGGCGGGCGACAATTTCGGCTGCGGCTCTTCGCGCGAGCATGCCCCCTGGGCGCTCCTCGATTTCGGCATCCGCTGCGTGATCTCAACGAGCTTCGCCGATATTTTCTACAACAACTGCTTCAAGAACGGCATCCTGCCCATCGTCGTTTCGCCGGAAAACTTGAAGAAGCTGCTGGATGATGCCGACCGCGGCAGCAACGCCACGCTCACCATTGATCTCCCCAAACAGGAAATCCGCGGGCCCGACGGCGGCACGGTGAAATTCGATATCGACCCCTTCCGCAAGCATTGCCTGCTCAACGGCCTCGATGACATCGCCCTCAGCCTGGAGAAGGTTTCTTCCATTGAGGCCTATGAAAAGAAGCAGGCCGCCGCCCAGCCCTGGCTTTGACGTAAGACTTGGAGTCGATCCTCACCACCGTACTCCCCGTCTTTGGCCTCATTGTCCTGGGTTATCTCTTTGCGCGCCTGAAGCTCCTCGATAGCGCCACCGCCCGGGGCCTCACCCAGTTCGTTTTCATGCTCGCCATCCCGGCCCTGCTGTTTCGCACCGTCGCCCTGATGAAGCCGCTGGACGCCATGCCCTTTGGCCTGTGGCTTGCCTTTTTTGGCGGGCTTGCGGTCACCTGGATCCTGACAACGCTTATTTCGCAAAAATTCGACAGCCTCTCGGCATCGGGCGGAGCCGCCGCCGCCATGGCGGTTGGTTTCGGAAATGTGGCCCTGCTCGGAACGCCGCTGGGTCTTGCCTATTATGGCGAGGAAGCCGTCATTCCCCTCGGCCTCATCATTTCCATCCACGCGCCCCTGCTCTGGTTCGGGGCAACCCTGCAGCGTGAACTGGCCCGCCACAGCAGCGCCATTTCCTACAGCAGGCTTGGCCGTGAGCTGTTCTGGAGCCTTGCCGGCAACGCCATCGTCCTGGCCCTTGCGGCGGCGGCACTTTGGCGGCTCACCGGCCTTGGCCTCCACCCCGTTGTCGACCGGATGCTTGCCATGCTTTCCGATGCCAGCATCCCCACTGCCCTCTTTGCCCTTGGCCTGTCGCTTGCCACCTATTCCCTGCGCGGCCAGTGGAGCGGCATGGCCGTGCTCATCGTCATGAAGATGCTGCTGATGCCCCTCCTGGTGTTTCTGGCCTTGCATTACCTCGTCTCCGTGCCGCCGCTCTGGGCCAAGGTCGCTGTCCTGCTGGCGGCCATGCCGACCGGCGCCAACGCCTTTCTCTTTGCCCACCGCAATGAGGAATCGGTCGCCGCCGTTTCAGCCGCTATCGCCCTGGGCACCGGCCTTGCGGCCATTACCGTGTCGATTCTACTGTATTGGATGGATAGCGGCGCCATCTAGCACGGAAGCAGCGCCCAATAATCCAGCTCAAGAATAACCCCGGGGGTTTCCGCCGTTCCGTCTTCCACCGGATAGTCTCCGCACGGCACATCGCGCGTCGCCCGTGTCACGATGCGAAGCGCGCCGAGATCGCCCTGCGTGGCCTTGCCGATGATTTCAGACCAGGCGAACACCGTTCCCCCCGCAAACAGCGGCGCGGCATGGCGGCCCCCATTGATGCCGGCAATGCGGAAAGCATTGCCAAGGCCATTGAAGCTGAGGGCGCGGGCCAGTGAAATGACATGGCCGCCATAAATCAGGCGGCGGCCAAATCTTCCGTCCCGCTCCGCAAACTGGTTGAAATGCACCCGCGCCGTATTCTGGTAAAGCCGCGTGGCCAACTGGTGTTCGGCTTCCTCCACCGTCACGCCGTCGAGATGATCAATCTTCTCGCCCACCGCATAATCATCGAAACGGTCCGGCGAACCGGATTGGGCGAAATCCCAATTCGCCGGGGTGAGGCGCGGCATGCCGGTTTTGATGCCGGCGGTTTTTTTCAGCAGCGGCACGACGGCCGCGGGCGCGGCTGATTTTTCGTTGCGCTTTTGCACCATGACCCAGCGCACGAAGCTCAAGACCTCTTCGCCTCTCTGGTTGACGCCCCTGCTGCGCACATAGACCGTGCCGGTTTTTCCGCTGGAATTTTCCTTGAGGCCAATGACCTCGGAGCTGGCTGACAGGGTATCGCCCGCATAAACCGGCGTGGAGAACAGGCATTCCGCGTAGCCCAGATTGGCAATCGCGTTGAGCGATACGTCAGGCACCGTCTTGCCGAACATCGTGTTGAAGACCAGAAGATCATCCAGGGGCGAGGCGGGATATCCAATCGCCCTGGCGAATTCATCGGAACTCTGGACCGCGAAACGCGAGCCATAAAGTGCCGCATAAAGGGCCCGGTCGCCATCGCTCAGCGTGCGCGGCGTCGCATGGACAATTTTTTGCCCAAGGCTGAAATCCTCAAAGAAATTGCCCGCACCTGTCTTGCTCATCCCCACTGCTTAGCCATTGAGGCAAAATAAGTGAAGCCCGGCCTTGTGAGCAGGTCAGGGATTGGGCAGAATGTTTTGCCATGGAACATGTTGATGTAGCGATTGTGGGCGGCGGCGTTGTCGGAAGCGCCGCCGCCTACTACCTCAAAAAGCACGGGTTTTCACGTTCAATTGCCATCATCGAGAAAGACACGACCTATCAGTTCGGCTGCACCGGCAGGTCCTTGGGGGGCTTGCGCCAGCAATTTTCAACCCCGGAGAATATCGAGCTTTCCAAATTCGGCCTCAGGCTCATGCGCAACCTCAAGCAGGAGTTCGGTCCCGAGGCCGACGTGAGTTTCCACGAGAACGGCTACCTCATCATGGCGTCGCCGGAAGGCCTTCCCATTCTTGAGGAAAATCACCGCGTCCAGCTTGCCAACGGCGCCGACAACGTCATTCTCAAGGGCAGCGATCTTACCGCAAGGTTTTCCTGGCTGGTGGGCGACGGCGTGGCGGGCGGCTGCTTCGGCTTGTCCGGCGAGGGCTGGCTCGACCCCTATTCCCTGATGACGCTCCTGCGCAAATCAGCGGTTTCGCAAGGCGTCAAAATCATCCCCCATGAACTTACGGGGGTAAAAAGCGCCGCTGACAGGATAACCTCCATCACCCTGTCCAATGGCGAAACCCTCTCCTGTTCCCGCCTGGTGAATGCCGCCGGAACCGGCGCCGGCCATGTGGCAGGCCTTGCCGGCATTGAGCTGCCTGTTGGCCCGCGCAAGCGCTATGTCTATCTCCTGGATTGCCCCCAGGCCAGCGAGGCGCTCCATGGCGCGCCGCTCACCGTTGAACCCGGCGGCATCTATTTCCGTCCCGAGGGGCGGAATTTTCTTTGCGGCCTCTCGCCGGAGGAGCATGACGAGCCCAGCGAGATGAATTGGGAAGTTGATTATTCCTGGTTCGAGGAACGCATCTGGCCGCAGCTTGCCGAACGCGTGCCGCAGTTTGAAACCATCAAGGTGATCAATGCCTGGGTCGGCCAGTATGATTACAACGCGCTTGACCAGAACGCGATTATCGGGGCCCATCCGCAGGTGAAGAATTTCTATTTCGCCAACGGCTTTTCCGGCCATGGCCTGCAGCAGGGGCCGGCGGCGGGAAATGCCATCGCCGAACTCATCGTCCATGGCACCTATCGCACCATGGATTTGGCGCGCCTGGGCTATGGCCGCGTGGCGCGGGGCGAGCCCCTGTTCGAAAAAAACGTCATCTGATGCCGCGCCACGTACTCAGCATCTCCTCGCAAGTGGCTTATGGGCCCGTGGGAAATTCCGCCTCCGTTCCAGCCCTCCAGGCCGCGGGCTTCAGCGTATCGCAGATTCCAACCATCATCCTCTCCAATCATCCCGGCCTTGGCAAACCGTCCGGCGTAAAATTGCCGCCCGCGGAACTTGAGGCCATCCTGAAATCTCTTGATGCGCTTGGCGTTCTCGATGCCTGCCTTGGCGTGATGACCGGCTATTTCGCCAGTGCCGACCAGGTCAAGCTGGCTGCTTCCTTCATCCGCAAGATGCAAAGCAGGAACGCCGCCCTCTATGTCATGGTTGATCCCGTTTTGGGCGATGACGGCAGCCTCTATGTCTCAAGCGACGTTGCCAGCGCCATCCGCGATGAGCTGCTGCCCTTGGCCTCCTGCATAACGCCCAATTGTTTTGAACTGGGCTGGCTCACGGGCAAACCCGTCTCCAGCAAAGCAGAAGTTTTAGATGCGGCAGCGGCCCTTCCTCACAAGGAAATCCTTGCAACATCAGTTCCCATCGCTGGCAATGAACTCGCAACCCTTGCAATTACGGGAAGCGAATATGCAGAAGCAATCAGTCCCGCAAAGCCATCCGTGCCCCACGGCACCGGCGATTTTCTCGCAGGCCTTTATTTCGCCGCCCGCCTCAATGGCTTTGAATCGCCCGAAGCCCTGAAGCTTTCTACAGCCATTCTGGAATCCGCGATTTCACGCAGCCTCGGCCAGCCCTGCCTCGACATCATCGGCGCCCTGCATGGCCCCACATGACAATCACCCGCGCCGCCATCAGCGAAGCCGCAACCCGCATCGCCCCCTTCATCCGCCGGACCCCGGTGATGGATATCGCTCTGCCCGGCATTGAAAAACCGGTTTGCCTCAAGCTTGAGCTTTTCCAGCACACCGGCAGCTTCAAGCCGCGCGGCGCCTTCACCCATCTCGTCGGCGCGAAAATTCCCAAGGTGGGCGTTGCCGCCGCATCAGGCGGCAATCATGGCGCGGCCGTTGCCTATGCCGCCCATGTCCTCGGCATCAAGGCCCGCATTTTCGTGCCCACCCTTTCATCCCCCGCAAAAGTCGCCCGCATTGCCAGCTATGGCGCAACCATCGTTCAGCAGGGCGCCAACTATCAGGCAGCCCTCGCGCTCTGCCAGGACTATGTCAGTGAAAGCGGCGCCTTGAACATTCACGCCTATGACATGGAAGCAACTCTCGCCGGTCAGGGAACCTTGGGCCGCGAGCTTGAAGAACAGGCGCCGGATCTTGATACTGTTCTCGTGGCCGTGGGCGGCGGCGGCCTGATCGGCGGCATCGCCAGTTGGTATCAGGCAAAATCAAAAATCATCGGCGTCGAACCCGGGACCTGCAATTGCCTGCATGCGGCCTTGGCCGCAGGCGCTGCCGTCACCATCAAGCCTTCCGGCCTTGCCACCGACAGTTTGGGCGCAAGTTCAGCCGGCTCCCTCATGTTTCCCATCGCGCAAAAATTTGTCGGCCATATTGCGCTTGTCGCTGACGAAGACATCCGCAACGCCCAGCGCTGGCTCTGGACCCATGCGCAGATCATAGCCGAGCCCGGCGGGGCTACGGCCCTCGCCGCCCTGCTTTCGGGAATTTACCAGCCGGCAAAAGGCGAGCGTATTGGCGTCATCGTCTGTGGCGCCAACACGTCGCTTGCTGCGTTCAACGAACTTTTCACCACGGCTTAAAGAATCCGGTTGCGGTGCATGACGTTCATGAGCTGCGCATGCTCCCGCGCCGCACGAAGTTCGGAGCGCATGCGGTTCAGCTCGCGCGGGTCCGCCTCGCAATTGGGCGGATGGCTGCGCCTGAGGTTGATCTTTCTGGCATAGTCTTTTGCCTCGACAAGCATGGAAACGAACAGATTTGACTTAAGCGAAAACATGGGATTCTCCCTCGCCAGACGCGCGTCAATCGCGGGCGAAAATGCGTCACGGCTTCAAGGACGTAAGCAAATACGTTTCAGAAAGCCTGACAGTTAAATGATGATTTGATTAAGTTGCGCCTCTGGCGCCTGTAACGCTATCTGCCGCGGCCCAAGCCTCGACAGCCCGGGGATCAGCAGCGCGAAAATGTCCTTGTCATGATGATCTCCCTTTCAGTTACAATCGGCGCCGCTATACGCGACAATGTTGAATCTGAAAAGGGTTTTCTGGAAAAATACCGAACACTGTTGCAGGGCAGACACATCACTTCGCGAAAGCCCGCGTCAGTACATTCGCCATGCGCCGTGAAAAACCCGCCGGATCGTCCACCGGCTCGCCCTCAAGCACATGCGCCTGATCCAGCAGGAGCTGCGCCGCATCGGCGATATCAGGGGTAGCGCCCGACTCAGTTGCGGCAGCCAGGGCCACGATCAGCGGATGGCCCGCGTTTATTTCCAGAACCGGGGCGCTCACATTCACCCCTGAATCCTTCTGGCGCGCCAAAAGCTTTTCCAGGGTGCGGTCCAGCCCGCCGTCGGCAACCAGGCAAACGGCGCTGTCCGTCAATCGCGTCGAACTCCGCACGTCCTTCACCTTGTCGCCCAGCGCCTCCTTCATGGCGGCGATGAGCCTGGCGGTTGCCGAATCCTGCGCTTCGCTTTTGGCAGGCGCATCCTTCACCGCGATCAGATCAAGATCAGCCGTCCCCTGGGTGACTGATTTGAACGGCTTGCCGTCAAAGCCCATGGCGGTGCGCACCCAGAAGGAATCAACCGGATCAGTCAGGAGCAGCACTTCAACATCCCTGGCCTTGTAGCCTTCAAGCTGCGGGCTGGCCGCCGCCTTCGCTGCATCCTCGCCTGTCAGATAATAGATCGCCGTCTGGTTTTCCTTGAGGCCCGTGACGTAGTCTTTCAAGGTAACCGAAGCATTCTTCGTCGAACTGAACCGCGCGAACTCAAACAGCTGCTCGCGGTGCTCCATGTCTTCATAGAGCCCTTCCTTGATCACCGGGCCGAAAATCTCCCACACCTTCAGGAATTTTTCCGGCTCGCTTTCGGAGAATTTCTTGATCTCGCTGAGCACCTTGTTGGTCACCGCCTTGCGGATCGCCGCGACTTGCGGATTGTGCTGCAGCATTTCGCGCGAAAGGTTGAGCGGCATGTCTTCTGAATCAATCACCCCGCGCACGAAGCGCAGGTAGGGCGGCAGGAGCTGCGCGTCATCGGCAATGTAAACCCGCTTCACATAGAGCTTCTGCCGGCCCCGGCGCTCCGGGTCATAGAGATCAAACGGCCGCTCGGCCGGCACATAGAGCAGCACCGTGTATTCATGCCGTCCTTCCGCCCGGTAATGGATGGTCATCGCCGGATCGGAATAGCTTCCCGAAACATGCCCGAAGAAGTCCTTGTGCTGCTCGGCCGTGACCTCGCCCTTGGGCCGCGTCCAGATGGCATTGGCCGTATTGATTTGTTTTGCCGCTTCGCCGCCGTCGGCCAGCATGATCGGGTGGCCGATATGATCGGAATAGGCCCGCACCACCTGTTCGATTTTCCAGCCCTCGAGAAATTCCAGCGCGTCATCCTTGAGATGCAGCACGATTGCTGTGCCGCGCGGCCCTTTCTCCGCCGGAACCACCGTGAATGTGCCCAGGCCTTCCGAAGCCCAGGTGAAGGATCCGTCCGTTCCGGCCCGGCGCGAGGTGACCTCGACGCGGTTTGCCACGATGAAGGACGAATAGAAGCCGACCCCGAACTGGCCGATGAGATTGACCCCCTGGCCCGCCTTTTCCACGAAGGCCTGGGTGCCGGACCTGGCGATGGTGCCCAGATTGTCGATAAGCTCCTCCTCGCCCATGCCGATGCCGCTGTCGGCAATGGTGAGCGTCTTGGCCGCCTTGTCGGGGGTGATGGTGATATTGAGCAGCGGCGCGTCTTCGAGAAGGCCAGGCGCGGCAATCGCCTCATAGCGCAGCTTGTCCAGCGCATCGGCAGCGTTGGAAATCAGCTCGCGCAGGAAAACATCCCGGTCCGAATAGACCGAATGCACCATTAGGTGCAGAAGCTTGGCCACTTCCGCCTGGAATGCGTGGGATTCCGCCTTGGGTTTTTTCGCCGTTTTTGCCATCTCAGCCCCTTGTGAGTAAGACTGCGATATTGGCTGGCCTGCCCCTTTGGTCAAGCCCGGGCGTAAAAAAAGCGGCCGGGGTGAGCCGGCCGCGAATTACACTCTAACGCTTCACAAACAAACGCTTGGATTGGGGGGCCCGGCCAGATCATAAGCTCCGGGGGGCTGGGGGGCTGAGATTCCGATGCTCAACTCCAGCCGGGCCTTAGAGGCAACACGGGGAATATTGACCTCCATCTTGGCGAAGACTTGCCGTAATTACGGCAAAACTGCGAAATCGTAACTCCCGGCAAACCTGCAACTTGCCGGGAAACATCAGCAGGATACCATAACGGAACAGCGACGGTTGCGTGAAGAATGGCCCGGATTCTGCCCGCCACTTCCAGCAAACCCGGATGTTTTCCGTAACCACCGGAGCAGCATATGGGGATAGCGCCTGACCCCGCCCCGCCCGAAAGCGGTAAAATCGGCATCTTTCGCCCGAACTGATTCGCTGGCACAAAAGGCGGAGACCGGCAGCCGGGTTTTTTTCAAGTTGCGGTGCCTTCGGAAGCCAGGGGATCTGCTCGAAACGCTTGCCAACCAACCCGGCTGGGTTCATCATTGTCTTCCACAAAAGACGGAGATACGACGTTTGAGTGACGGGGAACCCATAATTCCATTCCCTCGGTCCGAACCCGGACGAGGGACCCCAGGCCAGGGGAACAGTGGCCCTGCCCAAATTGCCTTTGACCGCAAAGAGTTAAACCTGATTCTTAATCTCTACGGCATGCATGTCGCCGAAGGCGATTGGCGCGACTACGCCATGGATTTCGGCCGCGAAGTGGCGACCTTTTCCATCTTCCGCCGCACCAGCGAGGTGCCGCTCTACCGGATCGTGAAGAACCCCGCGCTGGCCCGTAAACAGGGGCTCTATGCCGTCATTGCCCAGGGCGGGCTCATCCTGAAGCGTGGCCACGACCTAGCCCAGGTCTTGCGGGTGCTGATCAAGAAACCCCGGCTTGCCCCCACATAAAAACCCCGGGTGTTTCCACCCGGGGCTTACTATTCAACAAACTGTGGAGCTTATTCGCGGCCCATGATGCCCAGAATGTTCAGGATATGAACAAACAGGGTGACAAAGCTGCCGTAGAGGGCAAAGGCGCCGAAAATCGACTTGCCCTTGGCAACGCCAACCGCGTCGCCTTCCACATACATTTCCTTGATCATCTGGGTCTCGTAAGCCGTAATGCCTGAGAACAGGAGAACGGTGATGATCGAGGTGATCAGGCTGAACATCGAGCTCTGCACGAAGAACACGTTGACCAGCATGGCAATGATGATGCCGATGGCGGCCATCATGAAGAACGCGCCAAAGCCCGAAAGATCGCGCTTTGTGACATACCCCGCCAGGCTGGTGGCGCCAAAGGTCGCCGCCGAGATCAGGAAGGCCCGGTAAACCATGCTGGAATCAAGCCCCAGGTAATGGCCGACCATCGGCGCGATCATCAGGCCCCAGAGGGCGCAATAGCCCCAGTAGGCCGCATGTGCCAGCGCCGTGTTGCCGGAAAAAATCAGCCGGGGCGCGAAGAAGCCCAGGCCCAGTACGGCAATGAAAAACACCCATTTCAGGGAATAAACCGCGGCGAGCGCGGCAGGATTTGCCGCAACCGCCATGACGATGATGGCGGTGAAAGCCACGCCCAGCGCCATGTAGTTGTAAACACCCATCATGTAGGAGCGAAGACCCTCGTCGATTTGGGTCCGCGCGCCTGTACGCACCTGGGTTTGATATCTTGTGTCGGCCATTTAGGTCTCCTCCAATAACAACTTGGGCCAAATATGGGGAGGTCCCGCCCCTTCGTCAAGTTACTGCCTTGTAACTGAATTAACGGGCAAATGCATCCATTTTACGCGCCAGGGCAATATCCTTTTCCGTAACCCCGCCCGCCGTATGGGTGGCAAGCGTCACGTCAACCCGGCCATAAACGTTAACCCATTCCGGGTGGTGGTCCATTTTTTCGGCCACAAGCGCCACCCGGCTCATCCAGCCCCAGGCCTGGCTGAAGGACTTGAACTGGAAGGTTTTGACAATGGCGTCCCGCCCCTTGGCTTCCGCCCAGCCGTCAAGTTCGCCCACCATTTTGGCCCGTGGCGCGCCCACCAGGAGTTTGTCGGTCATTGCGCCGCTTGCAGGTCGTAGGATTCTTCCACCGCATAGGGCCCGCCGCCCCGCGTCGGCCGCGACGAGAACAGCACAAAGCGGTCAACTTCGAACATCCGGCTGCGGTAGAGATTGTGCGAGGCCACGAAACGGTGCAGTCCATGCAGGTCCGGCTCCTTGAGCCGCGCCAGCGAGACGTGGGGCACAAATTTCCGCTGCTCCGCCGGAAGCCCAAGGACCTGGGCAATCCGCTCATGAATGGATTGCAGCCGCCGCAATTCGGCGCTTTCCTCGATGCCGGCAAAGAGCGTATGGGGTTTGTTGCCCCCCATCACGTCAATGCCTTTCAGCCGCAGCGAAAAGGGCCGCGCCTCGACGCCGTCAAGCTCATAGGCAATCTCGCGCGCCAGGTTCCCGTCAATGTCGCCGATAAACCGCAATGTAATGTGGAAAATTTCCCTGTCTAACCAGCGGGCTCCGATGATGCCCCCCTTCATGATTTCAAGGTCAAAGGAAACATCGGTGGGAATTTCAACGCCGGTAAACAGTCGTGGCATGGCGGGCATCCTTCTGAAAATAAGGGTGACTCGGAACGCTCGGCAACAAGCTAGCGTGATTCGGGCTTTTGCCAAGTCCTATTTTGCCGATACTTTTCCTATCAATTCCTCAACTTTGCCCAAGACTTTCATCACAATCACGTCAACCCCGGAGGCGTTGGGATGAATGCCGTCGGCCTGGTTGAGGCCGGCATCGGCGGCAACGCCGTCAAGAAAGAAGGGATAAAGCAGGGCCTCGTGTTTTTCCGCCAGCCGCGGGAAAAGCCCGTCAAAGCGCGCCACATACTCTGGCCCCATGTTGGGCGGAGCCTTCATCCCGAGAATCAGTGTCGGCAAGTTTCGCGCCTTGGCCGTGGCCAGGATCCCTTCCAGCGCTGTTTCCGTTTGCGCCACATCAAGCCCGCGCAACGCGTCATTGGCGCCCAACCCGACGATCAGGCCGCCCACCTCATCGGTCAGCGCCCAGTCCAGCCGGGCCAGCCCATCGGCGGCCGTATCGCCCGAAACCCCGGCGTTAACGATTGTCAGATCGGGATAGCGGGGTTTGAGCGCTGCCTCCAGCTTTGCCGGAAAGGCATCCTTAAGCTCAAGCCCAAGTCCGGCGCTGAGACTGTCCCCCAGCACCAAAAGCGTGAGCGGCTTGGCAACAGCCAGTTGAACTGAAAACAGGAGAACCGCGGCGATGGAAAAAACTCTGAGCATTGCCCCAGAGATAGGGCCTCAGGCGCCAAGTCTCAAGCTGAAGAAACTCGACAAATCGTGAACCATCTCCCATGTGTAGGCCCATGACTCAATCCGCCGTTCTCCTGAAAAACATCACCCTCACCCTCCCCAGCCGCGCCGGAAACGTCGAAATCCTCAGAGGCGTGGACCTCAGCGTCAACCCCGGCGAGGCCATCGGCATTGTCGGCCCTTCCGGGTCCGGCAAAACCTCCCTGCTCATGCTGATCGCCGGCCTTGAGCGCGCCACCACCGGCACCCTTGAAGTCGCGGGCACCTCGCTCAAGGACAAGAATGAGGATGCCCTCGCCGCTTTCCGGCGCGACACCATCGGCATCATCTTCCAGTCCTTCCACCTCATTCCCACCATGACCGCTCTCGAAAATGTCTCTGTCCCGCTTGAGTTCAAGGGGGTCGCCAATGCCATGCAGGTGGCGGAAGAAAAACTGAAGCGCGTCGGGCTTGGCCACCGGCTGACGCACTATCCCGGCCAGTTGTCAGGCGGTGAGCAGCAGCGGGTCGCCATCGCCCGGGCCCTTGCCTCGGGCGCCCGCATCCTGCTTGCCGATGAACCCACCGGAAATCTCGATCAGGAAACCGGCGAGCAGATTATCAAGCTGCTTTTCGAACTGAAAGACCAGGAAAGCGCCTCGCTGCTGCTGATCACCCATGACCGCGCCCTGGCCAGGCGCTGCGACCGGATTGCCGAAGTCCGCGACGGCAAAATCATCTCCGGCAATCATCCATGAATGTTTCCCTGTGGCTCCGCTTCGCCGCCCGTGATTTGCGTTCAGGCCTGCAGGGTTTCTGGATTTTTCTCACCTGCCTCACCTTGGGCACGGCGGCAATCGCCATTATCGGCTCGCTGTCCGCCTCCATCGCACGGGGACTCGACGAGCAGGGCCAGCCCCTGCTCGGCGGCGATGTCGAGTTTTCCCTCATCCACCGCGAAGCAACCCAGACGGAACTGAACTTCATTGCGGGCCACGGCACCGTCAGCAAGGTGGCCACACTCCGCGCCATGGCCGTGGCACCCGACACGACAACCCTGGTTGAAATCAAGGCAGCGGATGCGGCCTATCCGCTTTACGGCAGCATCATTCTTGAAAACAACGGCTCGCTTCAAGACGCGACCGCCTTGCACGGCGGCACCTATGGCGTGGCCGCCGATCCCCTGCTGTTGGGACGGCTCGGCGTAAAGCTTGGCGACAGCATCAAGGTCGGCACGCTCGACGTTGCCATACGCGCCGTGATCACCACCGAGCCCGACCGCATTTCCGATGGCTTCATCCTGGGCCCGCGCCTTCTGATGAGCGCAGACGCATTGAAGGCGACCGGCCTCATCCAGCCCGGCAGCCTCGTCACCTATCGCTACCGCGTGAAGCTTGAAAATGACCAAAGCCTCCAGGCAGCCCGTGATCTCGTCGTCAAGGCACGGGAGCAGTTTCCCGATGCGGGCTGGCAATTGCGCTCCCGCGACCGGGCGGCCCAGGGGGCCGAAAACTTTGTCGACCGCCTTTCCTATTTCCTCACCCTTGTGGGCCTCACCTCGCTCATCGTCGGCGGGGCCGGCATTGCCAACGCGGTGTCCGCCTTTGTCGATCGCCGCATCGGAACCATCGCGACCTTGAAATGCCTGGGCGCCCCGGCGCGCGATGTCTTCGCCATCTATCTTACGGAAATCCTGGCTGTGGCTTTTCTCGGCATCGCCATCGGCCTGGCGGCAGGCGCGGCAACCCCCCTTCTCGCCCATACCTTCCTGCAGAACATTCTGCCCCTGCCGCTCACAACGAAAATCGAGCTTGCGCCCCTGGCTTTGACGGCGGCCCTTGGCCTTCTGGTGACGATTGCCTTTTCCATCTGGCCGCTGGCCCGCACCCACCGGATTCCGGCCTCCGCCCTGTTCCGCCACCGCGTCGTCCATCTCCATGGCTTTCCCCGCTGGCCCTATCTCGCAAGCATCGCGGCAGCCCTCGTCTGCATCGCCGCACTGATATTCCTGAGCTTCGAAAATCAGCGCGCCACCGCCTATTATCTCGGCGGCCTGCTCGGCAGTTTCGTGATTTTGCTCGGCCTCGCCTTTGCCATCATCAAGCTTGCGGAAAAAATTCCAAAACCGAAAAACGCCATTTGGCGCTATGCCATCGCCAATCTTTACCGCCCCGGCTCGTCGGCGGTTTCCGTCATCCTTGCTCTCGGCCTTGGCCTCACGCTGTTTGTCACCCTTGCCCTGACCGACCAAACCATCAGCCGGGAATTGCGCGCCGGCATTCCGGAAAAGGCCCCGGCCTTCTTCTTTCTCGATGTCCGCAATGAACAGCTTCCGGCGTTTGTCGAAGCGGCAAAGAAATTCGACGGTGTGCGCGAAGTTGCCAACGCCCCCATGCTGCGCGGCCGCATCGCCCGGATCGGCGATACCCCCGCCGAAAAGGTCAGAACCCAGGGCGACAGCGGCTGGGCCCTGCGCGGTGACCGCGGCCTTACCTATTCCGATGATTTGCCTGAAGGCTCCGTGCTGGTTGAAGGGCAGTGGTGGGAGAAAGATTATGACGGCCCGCCCCTTGTCTCGTTTGTCAACGAAGTCGCCCAGGACATCGGCTTGAAAATCGGCGACAGCGTCACCGTGAATGTGCTGGGCCGCGAGGTCACCGCCCAGGTGGCCAACTTCCGCGACGTGAATTGGCGCACCATGGGCATCAACTTCGTCATGGTGTTTTCGCCCAACACCTTGAAGTCCGCCCCCCACAGCCATGTCGTCACCATTGAGATGGAAGGCGGCGACGAGGCAAAATTGCTGAATGGCATGGCGCGCGCGTTTCCTTCCGTCACCGCCGTGCGCGTCAAGGAGGCTCTGGCGACGGTCAGCGATCTTCTCGGAAAAATGCTGGGCGCCATTCGCGGCGCCAATGCGCTCACCCTGCTCACCGGAATTCTGGTTCTCGCCGGGGCGCTTGCTGCCGGACTTTCAAACCGCATTTATGACGCGGTGGTGCTCAAAACCTACGGCGCCTCGCGGGCCCAGCTCATGGGTGCCTTCATCATCGAATACGCCATACTGGGTTTGGCGGCCGCCATTTTTGGAATTGCCGTAGGCTCGCTCGGCTCCTGGTTCCTTGCCACCTGGATTTTGGACATGCAGTGGAGCTTTTCCCTCCTCGTTGCTGCCACCACGGCCCTTCTCGCCATGCTCATCACCATCGCCGCCGGCCTTATGGTCACCTGGGCGGCGCTGGCCGCGAAGCCCGCGCCAATCTTAAGAAACGAGTAGAATTTCAGGGCGGTTCACGCTACGCAGAAGCCATGGTCGTACTCAACCGCATCTATACCCGCACCGGCGACAAGGGCGACACGGCCCTGGGCTCGGGAACCCGTGTCTCCAAGGCCCATCTCCGCATCCAGGCCTATGGCACCGTGGATGAAACCAATGCGGTTCTGGGAATTGTCAGGCTCCATACCCGCACCAAGGCCTTCGCCAGGCTCGACGCCATGCTGGCCCGCATCCAGAACGAGCTTTTTGATCTCGGCGCGGATCTTTGCGTGCCCGATACCGGTGAGAAACTGTCCTATGAGCCCTTGCGCATTTTGCCAAAGCAGGTGGACCGCCTCGAGAGCGAGATCGATGAACTCAATCAAGACCTCGCGCCCTTGCGCTCCTTCGTCCTGCCCGGTGGCCACGTGGCGGCGGCCCATCTCCATCTGGCGCGCACCATCTGCCGCCGTGCCGAACGCCTCATCGTTGAGCTCAAGTCCCATCAGGGCGAGCCTGTCAGCGAACCAGCGCTGACCTACATCAACCGCCTCTCCGATTTCCTCTTCGTCGCCAGCCGCTGGGCCAATGCCAAGACCTCCGGCGACATCCTGTGGGTGCCGGGAAAAACCCGGTAATGTTCGTTCCGCTCCACGACGACACGCCGCTGAAAGTCATCCGCTTTCAGTTCGTGACCATCAGTATAATCGCGGGCAACGTCATCATCTTCCTCATGACCGGCGCCTTCCAGTCCGAAACCGTGTTGGCGGGCGTTGCCACCAGTTTTGGCGTGGTGCCCT
>Ga0307505_10001582_pt1 | contig 17830 bp, 16 predicted proteins | sample 23_S_MG_FD_202183 | JGI IMG/M metagenome (GOLD analysis project Ga0307505, IMG submission 202183) | Soil microbial communities from Populus trichocarpa stands in riparian zone in the Pacific Northwest, United States - 23_S | ecosystem: Environmental > Terrestrial > Soil > Riparian zone > Trees...
GAAGCTATCGACGATCTCCCGCATGGTTCGGCAGAACGTTTCCGCCGAGAAGTACTGACGACGCGCGTCCATCGCCTGTTGAAGTTCCGCTTGCAGAGATGCGCTCTTCAACACCTGCTCGATCTTCCGCACTCCGTCGTTCACGTCGTCGAAAAGCAGCCGGTCGTCGCCGCCGAGAATCTCGACCGGTCCGCCGGAGTTGTGCGCGAACAGAAGGCATCCGCCGACGAGGATCTCCGCCGGTCCCATACCAAAATGTTCCTCCTCCATGGTGTGGATTCCATAACGATGGCTCGCCACCGCCAGTACCAGTTCCTCGCGACTCATATCCGTGCGCAAGCGGAACCACGGTCGGGTCGATGCCAGACCCTCGAGCCGCGCCTGATGTGCCGCGTCATCTCTGTGGCCGATGAGTGTTAGCGACAGTTCATGGCCGCGGCGACGGACTTCCTCGACGATGGCGACGGCCATTTCCCATCGCTTACCTCCGTGGATGCGTCCCACGGCCACCATGGCGGACTCGCGCTGTTCCCACGCGACGTCGGGAAAGTCGTTCATGATCGGCGGGAAGACGACCAGCGACTCGATGCCGTGCACGTCGCGAACGCGGTCCGCGATGAAGGAAGAGTTGGCGATCGACAGGTTGCGACGCAGCCCGTCGGTGGTCGCGCGTGAGATTCGTTGGCAAAGGACTCGATACCCGGGATGCATACCGGGGATACGATGATACCAGTGCATCTCGGTGTCCGGCCGCGGGAGATAGACCCAGGGGTGATGGACGTAGTGGATGCCCCGACGACCGAAGTCAGCTTCGTTACTGGTTCCAAACAGGACGTCGTAGTGATGTCTCTGGTCGAGGTCGCGGGCCAACCGCGTGGTCAGGCTCAGCTCCAACAACGCCCCTGGCGCCGGGAAGGAGCGCAACAGACGCTGGTATCGGGGCGGCGCCACGTGGACCCGAAAATCGCCCGTGCGCAGGGATGTACCCCAGCTCCGGTTGAGCGCGTCGCAGTCCACGGGCTGCAACGTGGCCAACGAGACATCGCAGTCCTCGCTCAGTGCCTGCAGCGTCCACGCGGCGACGCCATTGCCGCCGCCGCTCGCGGCTACCCGCGGATGGGCGATGAGGACGCGTTTCACAGCCACGGCCGACCTCGGCGTTGCTCAGCCGACGGCGTACGTCTCGTTCAGGTATGCGACGATCGCGGCGGACTCGAACATCTCCACACCCGTGTTCGGATCGACGAGATAAGGCACCTGCATCTTGCCCGAGCGGGCCACGAACGCGTCGCGCGAGGGGCTACCCTTGGCGACGTTGTGCAGCAGGTACGGGATCTCGAGCGAGCTGAGCGCCTCGCGCACGATCCGGCAGTACGGCGACACCTCGAAACTGTAGAGCTCCAGCATCTTCTTCGGATGCACCGCCTTCTTGTACGAAGTGCCGAAGCCCGGCCGCATGGCGCTCGCCGCGAACGACGACACGTTCGTCAGCGGTCCCATCGCCAGCGCCAGAGGCACCGTCCCGTCGCCGTACTGGTCGAAGAGGTAGCGAACGATGTCGTTCGACTCGTACATCTCCTCTCCCGTGTTGGGATCCACGAGGTAGGGAAACATCGCTTTGCCGCCGCGACGCTTCACCTCGGCGCGGAAGCGCGGGGCGTTGCGCGGGCACGGGTAGATCTCCGCTTCGAGATCGAGGATCGACAGCGCTTCGCGCACCTTGCGGCAGAACGGACACCCCTCGTACTCGTACAGCTGAACCGCCTCCATCGGCCGGGCGCCGAGCGTGCCGACCTGCAGGCCGGCCCCGCCGCGACCGATCGAGGCCGCCAGCGAGGTCCCGACATCGAGCATGCGCATTATCATCGGTTCGATTCTCCTCCCGCGCCGTCAGCGTTCCGCCGCGGCGACGCACTCTACATGATCCGTCTGAGGCAGGAAGTCGAAGGGGTGAACGGACGTCGTCGAATAGCCCGCGGCCGATAGGCGTTCGAGGTCGCGCGCCAGCGTCTCCGGGTTGCACGACATATAGACGATGCGGCGCGGCGCCAGCGCGACGATCGCCGCGAGCACGTCCTCGCTCGCGCCCTTGCGCGGCGGGTTCAAAGTGACGACGTCGACGCGCGGCAACTCGGATGACAGGCCGGGTAGGATCTCGGCCGCCTCGCCGGCGCGGAAGCGCGCGTTGTGCACGCCGTTGAGGCGCGTGTTCTCGATCGCGTCGCGCACGGACGACGGCGACGCCTCGATGCCGAGGACGAACTTCGCGGTCGTGGCGAGAGACAGCGAGATCGCTCCGACGCCACAGTACAGATCGACGGCGATCTCGTCGGCGGAGACGGCGGCGAGTTCGATGACCTTCGCGTACGCGCGACGGGCCGCGCTCAGGTTCGCCTGGACGAAAGAGCCGGCATGGAACTTGAGCTTCAGTCCACCGACGCGTTCGACCAGCGCATCGTACTTGGTGCCGGCGACGAACTGTTCGCCGAAGATCGTGTTGCCGGGCGTGTCATTGACGTTGAGAACCACGCTGCCGACGCCGCGGGCGCGGCGCAGCCGCTCGACGAAACGCCGTTCGCCCTGCCAACGGCGATCGCGCACCACGGGCACGACCTGCGTCGTCTTGCGCATCCACGACGATCGCACGGCGACATAGCGCAGCCAGCCTTCGCGCGTGCCCTCGTCGTAGATCGGCACCCCCTCGAACTCCACCGCGTGGCGCACGACCTCGAGCGCGCGCGCCACCAGCGCATCGTGCACGGGGCATTGCGAAACATCGACGACGTCATGCGTCCCGGGTTTGTACACTCCCAGCACGAACTTCCCGCGCACCTGCCGCGCCACCAACTTCACCTGGTTGCGATAGCCGAACAGCCGCACCGCCCGCATGGGCTTCTCGACGGCGACGCGCAACGACGGTGCGTGCGCCGCAAAGGCGTCGACGACGCGCTGGCGCTTGCGCTCGAGCTGTTCGCCGTACGCCATCCCGATGAAAGGGCAGCCGACGCAGATCGGCGCATGCGGGCAAAGCGCCGGGCGCGCCGGCGGGGTTGCCCGGGGCGACGAGGGAGCGACGCTGGTGCGCTCGCCGTCTCTCACCGGCGCGCTCGCAGCAGTGCTCCGGCTCGCGCGCCGCCGCTCCGTCATCGCTCCGTTGCATACGCGTCCAGGGGAGCAGCGACAAGTGGCGCCTGATTTCCCCCTCGCCCCGCATCACTTGCGGGGCGATTGGTGCGAGTGCGTCCCCCTTTTTAGCTTCGCCCGCCGATTCAATCGCCATCCCACTTAGTCACCCCGGCGAAAGCCGGGGTCCAGGCCGCATGCCACCGCCGCCCCACCTGGATCCCGGCTTTCGCCGGGATGACGTGCTTTTCGGCTTCGCGCTTCCCACCGACTCGAATTGGCGGGCGAAGCCCCCCCTTTTTCAAAGGGGGGGTACGTCTGTCGGCCGGGAAGAATGCAACGAAGAACTGCCGCACTACCGGCGGTAGCGCGGTCAGTTGCGCGCAGGCGCGGGCGGGCAGCCGAGAAGCGCGTTGCCGACGCCCTCGATCAGTTCGTTGATGGCGATCGCACCGCTGCCGTCCCGGTCGCCGCTCGGGCACTGCTCGAGTGGTGAACGGCCGAGGGCGATCCGCACGCAGCGCGTTATCTCATCTATCCGCACCGCGCCGCTCTCGTCGCAGTCGCTAGTGCACGGACCGGGCGACCGCGTGACCGGCGGCCGCGTCGGGCGAAGGGTCGGCGTTCGCGTCGGCGTCGCTGTCGCCGGCCTCGTCGCCGTCGGTGGCGCGACTGTGTGCGTCGGGGTCGCGGTCGGTGGCGGCGTACCGCCGACGCGGACGACGATCTCCCGCGGCGCCCCGAAAGTGCCGTCGAGATCGCTCATGCGTGCCGCGAGAATCGTGTCGCCGAACGGGAAGCGTTCGGAGTCGATGAGGTCGGCGCAGAACTGGATGGCGGTGGTGGGATCCACGAACGCGAACGAGGCGCGTACGCAGGAGTTCAGAGGATCGCGGCGGCCCACCGGATCGCCCTGGCCGTTGTTGTAACGGCAGCCGAGGTCGTTGATCCGATCCACCGCGGCGTCGTCGGTGCGAAACGCGAACGGCACCGCCGCGGCGATGCCGCCCGGTGGCACCTTGTCGCGATCGCAAACCGCCGCGTCGCCGTTACCCAGAGGGCGCGAGACGATCGACTGGAACGGCGGCGAACGTCCGAACTCGAAGGCCGACGCCGCGATGCCCCGCCCCGACGATCCGACCCGGCCCTCGACCACGATCGTGCCGGTGCCGTTCGAGAGATAGATCGGCCGGCCGTCGCCGTCGTAGGCGACAGGGAGAACGAAGCTCCGGTTCTGTGGCAGAAACGCCATCGACGTGATCGTAGGCCCGAGCGGGCAGCGCGGGTCGATCCGCTCGATTCGATACTGTCCGGGGCCGTCCGATCCGCACGCACTGATCAGCACGGTGTAATCACGCCCGGACGACGTAGGCACGCGAACCGAATCGGCGCAGGTGTGCATGACCCTGGTGCCGTCCGGGTCGTAAACGCGAACGAGGTACGAATCGGAGCGCATGTCCTCATCCTGAATGCGCAGATCGATCGCGCCGCCGGAGATTCCTGGAACGCGAAACGAGTCGACCTCACCCGGCCCCGCGAGGCCGAGCCCGTCGGGCGTGGCGCCGCAATTCAGCGTCCGCGCGCAGTTGTCTCCGCTGGCGGACACCACGTGGACGTTGATGCGATAGGCGCCGCCTCCTCCGCCGCAGGCCGCCGACGACGACACCTCCAACGTGAGCGGGCCGCCGTTCGACTCGAACACGGCGACGTTGGTACAGGTCTCTTCAAGGACGCCTGGGCCCGTCACGCGGATCAACAGCGTGCCGACATCGCCCGAGGTCAAGGAACCCTGGACGAAGCCGACTGATCCCGCGGGTATGTCGAGGGTGTATGTGTCGGTGCCACCCTGGACGGATCCGGTCGCGGAGCCACCGCACGCGAGGCGCTGCTGCGCATCAACCCTCGCGGCCACGCCGAAAGCGCATACGACCGCGAGCAGAGGGACCGCACATAGTCCATCGCGGAGGCGAACCACCCGTCGACGTTTCGTTCGATCCCTACATGCCACGGCTCACTCGAAGGCTTCCCGCTCCACCCACCCACTGCGTTCGTCGGAGAGGATCACTCGGTACCAATCTCGATCCTCGCTGGCAACCCGGACCGACTCTCCAGCCTTCAGTTCGGCGACGACAGGACTAGCGGCCCGCGGCAGGTCGCGCACCATCGCCCGATTGGCGGTGACGCGCATGGTCGTCGCCTGCTCCACCGCGCGAATCCCTGAACTGTTCGTTGCCAGATCCGGGCTCCGCACCCCGATCACGAGCAGCGCCCCCGCCGCGACCGCGGCCGGCACCAGTACCGGCAGGCGGAGAAAACGGTCGAGCCCCTCACGAACACGGTGGACCCAGCTCACGGCCGGGGTTCTGACTTCGGCCGCCAGATCGCGAGTGCCGGCGTCGATGAGATCGCGAACCTTCTCGCGCAACGCCACCGGCACCGCGCGGTCGACCGAGCTGTCGACGTGCAAGCGCTTACGCAGAAGTGAAACGCTGTATACACAGGAGTCGCAACGCGACAGGTGCGCTTCCACGGCCTCCCGCTCGCCATTCGCCAAGCCGCGAGTGAGGTAGAGGATCAACCCTTCCTCGTCCGCGCAACGCGTACCGCCCATGCCGTCGAGACCGCCGGGGGACGCGCCGAACCCCTGCCGCAGGCGCGACGTCAGGCCAGTGCAGCGTTCGCACGCGCCAACGTGGTCGCGGACCGAATCCAGACGCGCCGGTTCCAGCTCTTCGTCGATGAAACACGAGAGGTCCTCGAAATCCGGACAGCCGATCACTTTCGTCGTCTCAACCTGCATGGGAGTTCCTCCGTGCCACCGCTTACGAATGAGCGCCGAGCCCGCCGTGCGTGTCCACAATGCGACCGGACGGCCCATCGCCGACCTTGGTCATGAGTTCGCGACGAAGCCGCGCGATCTGCGATCCGATGTTGCCGATACTGGTGTTGAGCAATGCCGCGATCTCCTTGTACGGAGCCGTGACCTTGCGACGCTGCGACTGCGCCAACAGCTTGATGCGTTGCGAGCGCCGTCGATCGATCTTGCGGGTCAGCTGGGCGCGCTCGTCGCGCAACTTCTCCGCCGACGACGCCGTCGGCGGCAGCGCTGTGAGGTCCTCGTTGATGCGCTGGATCCGACGCTCGTACAGCTGGATCCAGGCCTGTACCGCGTCGAGGGCGTCTTCCATCTTCTTCAGTCCCGCCTCGCGCTCGCGCACGGTCGCTCGCAGCGCCTCGAGACGATCCAATACTTCGGGGATCGAGTTGCCCGAGACCTGCGAAAGATAGCGCACCTCGGCGGGGTCGAACTCGTGGTCCTCAACGTAAAGCAGCTTCATCACGACCGCCTTCGGCGTCGAGAGGTCGGTCAACATCTCCCTCATCGCTGCTCGATCTAAGTCCATATCGTCGCCATCACCTTCCTGTTCGGCGCGGAGGTCCGGCCCCGGATCTGGCAGCTCACCTAAACTGTCGAGGGACACGGTCTCGATCTCGCGCACGCCGCGCTTCCATTCGAGCACGAGATCGTCCAGCACGAATCCGAGGAGATAGGCCCGAAACGGAGCCCTCCCCTCGAAGGTGCGCACGCGTCGAAAGATGCGGCCCCGATCGAAGGCGAACACATAGAAATCGCCCGCTTCATCGGCAGGAACCCGATACACCCGGACGGGATAGCCGTAGATGAGCTCGCCGTAGCGCTCTTGAAAGATCTCCGCCGCACCCCGATCTCCGGCAACGCACCGGCGTATCAGGTCCAGCGTCTCTTCTATTTCGCTCAGCGACTCCACGGCCCTCTCCCGCCCCGGATCCTGTCCGCATTCGACGTCGCGCAGTCATCACGCTCACTCTTGCCGGATGCGGTGGAGTCCGTCTTTATTGCACCGACGAGCACTTTATTCCACGCTCATTTGCCAAAACGCGGCGTCGACCCGGCCGGGAAGGCCGCGTGAAACGCCAATGAGTTCCGGTGAGTTGAGCACTTCCAAGCCCTTCCGGGCACTTTCCCATTGATCCCACTGGGCGCCCCACGTAGGGATTGGCTCAACCGGCCATGACGTTGGGTGCACGATTGACACTTGCGGCGGCCTGTCTCGCCGGCAGCGCGCTGATCACCTGGGCCGTCTACGACCCCTTGGTGGCGCGCACCCCGATCGCCGATCTGGTCGTCGAGCAGCGCGTTGCCGCCGCCGCCCCGGGGGCACAGTCCACCCTGTGGCTGTTGTCCGTAGGCGTGAGCCGTTACGAGGCGGCTTCGCTGCGGTTGGAGTTTGCCGACTCCGATGCCCGCGAGATCGCCGTCGCGCTGCGCGGCGCCGCCGGCGCCGGACGTTACCGCGAGGTGAAGACCCTGGTCCTGACCGATGAACAGGTCACCCGCGAATCGCTCCTCGACGGGCTGGCCAACTTCCTCGGCAAGGCCGGTCCGGACGACGTCGCCGCGATCTTCTTCGCCGGGCACGGCGTGCGCGACCTGTCGAGCGGCACGTACTACTTTCTGCCCCACCCCGCGCGCAGCGACAATCTGCTCACCGAGGGGCTGCGCATGACGGACTTCGACGAGATGCTGCGGATCATACGCCGCAACGTGCGAGCACTGGTCGTGATGCTCGACACATGCCATGCGGGGGCGTTTGGTGTCGCGCCCAAGCAAGTCGTCTCGGCCGACGAGATGGCCGCGCAGATGACGGCCGGCGAAGGCTTCTTTCTCCTCGCCGCGTCGCGGCCAGGCGAGGATTCGAAAGAGGATCGCGTTCTCGGCCACGGCGCCTTCACGTATTCGATTCTCGAAGCCTTAGACGGCCGCGCCGATCGCGACGGCGACGGCGCCCTCTCCGTGTCGGAGCTGTTCGGCTACGTGGCCAAACGTGTTCCGAGTCTCACCGGCGGCCAGCAGCACCCCTACCACAAGACCGAGGGCACCGATCTCGTGCTGGTATCGGTTCCATCGGGATCCCGCGCCGACACGGCGCCGCCGCGCGCCGCGGCGCCGATCGAGGGGGAGCAGGCCCCGACTCCGTTGCAAGGCGAGGACCGGGCCAATTCGATCGCCGTGCTCGAGTTCGACAACCTGCGCTCCGACAGCAAGTTCGATTGGATCAGCAAGGCGCTACGCGTCGCCTTCGACACCGAACTGAGCAAGGTCAAGGCGCTGAGGGTGTACTCGCCCGAGTTGATCGACCACACGACGCGGGTGCGCGGCGCCGACTCGTTGTACACCGCCCGCGAGCTGGGCGTCGGGCGGCTGGTCACGGGCGCGTACCACGTCACCGGCCAGACGTTGCGCATCGACGCGCGCATCATCGATGCCGGCAGCGGCGTGAACGAGGCCTCGGACAGCGTCGAGGGCGAGATCGACCACTTCTTCGAGCTGCAGAAGGACCTGGTCCTGAGCATGCTGCGGCGCTTGCGGGTACAGGTGTCGGCGGCCGAGGGCGAGTCGATCCAGACCGAGACCAACACGGACGTCGACGCCTACCGATTGCTACTCGAGGCGGAGGGCCTGTTGGCACCGCCGGCCGCGAACGGCGGCGATCCGGGTCCGACCTCCGGTCTCAAGGCGCTCGGCGGTTGGTTCGACTTGATCGTCGGCCGCGCATACGCCGACGACGCGCCGCCGTCGCCGGTCGCCGATCGCGACGCGCGCGTCGCCGCGTTTTTAGAGGATCTGCGCGCCGCGCTCGCCGCGAAGGACGTCGCGCGGGTCGCCGCGAGCTACGTTTCCTTCTCCGAGCGGCAACGCGCCGCGCTGCAGTCGTACATGGAGGCGGCCGACAATCTGGTGGTCGAGTTCGACGACGTCGCCACCGCCGAGGAGGCAGGCGACCTGGTCGTCTCGTTCACGCGACGCGACCGCTTCGACGACCGCAAGACCGGCCGTGAGGTGCGCCTCGAAGTCCGTCTGACCAAGATCGTCGTCGAGCGCGAGGGCGCGATGCGGATCGGACCGTAGCTCGGTGGCGCAGCTCTTTCATTGGTCTCCCACGATTTGCGGCGAACGCCGCGTACGTCTGTTTTTCGACCCACGGCTCGGCCTACAATGCGCCTCGTGAGTTGCCTCGGACCTGGGCTCGTGCCCGCGCCGCCGCCGCGGCGGATCCTCGCCGCGCGGGTGCTCGCCGCCGGGGCGCTCGTCGCCGCTCTTTCATCGGCCGCCGCGGCCGAAGACCTCAGTGACGTGATTCCGAACCTCTTCGGCGGGAGCTTGGGAACGACGATCGGCCAGGACGGCGTATCGCGTGCCAGCCAGGAACCCGAGCTGGCGCGGCGCTTTCGCGATCTACCGGCGGTGCTGGCGGCCGGGCGTTCTCAAGCGCCGATCCCGTCGGCGACGGGCGCGTTCCGGTTTGGATGGGACGCCGAACTCGACACCTTCGTCCGCTCGGAGCAAAGTCTGGGCCCCGCCCTCGCCGAGCGCGCCACCACGTTGGGCAAGGGAGTCCTGACAATCGGCTACTCGTACACACACAGCGATTTCGACACCCTCGAGGGCGACAGTCTCTCCAACCTGCGCACCACCCAGCCGGCGCTGGCCGACGATTTTCTCGAGAGCCTCCCGGCCGGCGACCGGGAAATGTTCAGCGATGACGTGATCGAAACATCGCTGGCGATGTCCTTCCGCCTCGACCTCTTCTACCTCAGCGCCGCCTACGGCGTGACCGACGACATCGACGTCAGCGTCGCGCTGGCGATCAACAGCATCCGCATGCGCGGCAGCGCCACCGCCCAGATCCTCGATCCCGGCGACAACGGGTCGACGTATTTCGGCAGCGACCAGCAAGGCGTGATTCGCAACGGCACCGGCCCGATCTGCAGCGAGGCGTTCCGCTGCGCCGAGGACTCGTTCGACGAATCCGCGAGCGGCACCGGCGACGTGTATCTGCGCGGCAAGTGGAACTTCGCGAACACACCCTGGGCCGACCTCGCTACCGCGGCCGTCCTCACGGTTCCGACCGGCAACGGCGACGACCTGCTAGGTTTTCGCGACCCCACGTTCACGCCGTGGATCATCGCGTCGAGAACGTTCGGCCGGTACTCGCCGCACGCCAATCTCGGCTACGCGTTCCGCACCGGTCGCGACGTGAGCCAGCTGCAGTGGATCGTCGGCGCCGACGCGCGCGCCACCAACTGGCTCACGGTCGGCGCCGATTTCCTCGGCTACCACGACGACAACCGCGACAACAGCAACGACGACGTCATCCAGTCCGCGCTCGGTGCCAAGATCAATCCCTTTGGCCAGTTCGTGCTCGGCGCGGGCATCCAGCTACCGCTCAACCGCGACGGCCTGCGCGCCGACATCGTCTACACGGGTCAGATCGAGTACACCTTTTAGCCCGGACTATTCATGAATCTTCGGCTGCAAGCGCCAACTGCACGCCATCTCGGGCCGTGCTCGCTCTTCGCTCCTCGACATAGTTTCTACTATGCCTGCGTCGCTCATCCCTGCGCGCGCCCCGATCTGACGCACATTTGGCGCTTTCGCTTTCGAACATCCATCAATAATCCGGGCTAGCGCGAACGAGTGGTTGCCGCGCGCGCTCGCGCGGATCGCGTCGCGTCTTCGACCGGTCGACGTCGTTGTTTTTCAAACGCGCGGAGATTCGTGGTACGGTGCGAACCGTGTCGCGAACAACCGGCGATGCGCCGATCGCAGGAGGTGGCGGGAACCATGTGGACGAGAGAGATTCTGCTGTGCTGTTTGCTGCTCGGAGCGCCGGCCGTCGCAAACGCCGCGTGGACCCCGGAGGAATGGGACGACGGGTCGACCCTGCGGTTCGAGACGGTCGACATTGGTCATAACGGACACTGGTCGACGGTCTGGTACGTGGTCCTGTACGGCGACGTCTATGCGCGGCTCAACGCCGACGCGGCCGCGCGCATCGAGGGCAACATCAAGAGCCCCTACGTCCGTGTCGAGATCGGCGGCCAGCGCTTCGACGATGTGCGCGCCGACCCGGCGAACGATATGGCTCGCAGTGTCGACGCCGCCATGGCGGACAAGTACGCGACCGACTTCCTCTTCCGGTTTCTCCCCCACCCGCTGGTCATACGCCTGCGCGCCGCATCGTTCTGACGAGCAACTCGCCACCCCTCGTCTCTGGACAAGCGAGCTGTTCTCAGGGCAATTTCCGCTCTCCACGCTAGAACCAAGGCGCCGCGACACGCGGCACAGGAGAAACGATCATGGTCGGATACGTCACGATTGGCACCAACGATCTCAAACGCGCGGCGGCGTTCTACGACGCGCTGTTGGATCCCCTCGGTGGAAAGCGCGCGATGGAAATGGAGCGCTTCATTCTGTGGGCCGCCGGCACGGGTGGAAACGGAATGTTCGCGGTCGCCCTGCCCTTCGACGAGAAAGCCGCGACGGTCGGCAACGGCGTCATGGTCGCGCTGGCGGCGGGATCGAACGAGATGGTCGACAAGTTGTACGCCAAGGCGATCGAGCTGGGCGGCACCGACGAGGGCGCGCCGGGCGCGCGCGGCGGCGGTTTCTACGCGGGCTACTTCCGCGACCTCGACGGCAACAAACTGAACGCCTACCACCTCGGGTAAGCAGCGCGCAGGCGCGGGCGGGATGTCATCCGGCCCGCGCCGCGCCGCAATATCATTCAGAGGAGAAACCGCGGATCGCAATCGTCATTCCGGCGAAAGCCGGAATCCAGCCGGGCTACCAGGCTGGACCCCGGCTTTCGCCGGGGTGACGGCGGGATGGGACCGGGGTGACGAAGGGATGCGACTCGACAGAGTTTCAAACTAGAGGGGTCCCCCCGGCGTCCGGATCATCCGAGGAAGGGACGTCGTGGTTCGATTGTTCTTCGTAACGGCCAATCAAATCGACCGTCGCGCCAGCGACCACCTTCCCCCGCCCCTCGCCCCGCACCCCTCGCCCCTCGTACACGAGCGAAGCGAGTTTCAGCCTAGCGGCGGCCAGTCGATCATTACCGTCGGCCGAGTCCATACTGATCCGATCCGTGTGACCAATACGGCTTGTTTTTCGCGTGGTTTCACGCAGGATGTGCCGTTGCGGATTACACAGACATGAAGATATCTTCCTTGTTCGCCACTGGGCGCCCCGTCTTTTCGTTCGAGTTCTTTCCCCCCAAAACACCGGCGGGTGAGACGGCGCTACTGCAGGCGATCGAACGGCTGCAGCGCCTGGATCCGAGCTTCGTGTCGGTGACCTACGGTGCCGGCGGCTCGACGCGCGAGAAGACTCTCGACATCGTCACCCGCATCAAACGCGAGTTCGGCATCGAGTCGATGGCTCACCTCACATGCGTCGGCCACTCGCGCGGCGAGATCGACCGCATCCTCGATCGCCTTCGCGACGGCGGCATCGAGAACGTCCTCGCCCTGCGCGGCGACGCGCCGCGCGGTGAGGAGCGCTTCGTCGCCCCGGTCGACGGCTTCCCATTCGCCAGCGAGTTGGTCGGCTACATCCGCTCGCGCGGCTACGAGTTCTGCCTCGGTGGCGCCGGCTACCCCGAGGGACACACCGAGTGCCGCGACCTGGCGTTGGACATCCAACACCTGCGGCTAAAGGTCGACGCCGGCATCGAGTTCATCATCACGCAACTGTACTACGACAACGCCGACTACTTCGCCTTCGTTCGCCGCGCCCGCGAGATCGGCATCACGCTGCCGATCGTCCCCGGCATCATGCCGATCACGGACCGCCAGCAGATCGAGCGCATCGCGTCACTGTGCGGCGCGCGTATCCCGCGCGAGCTGCTCGCCGACCTCGACGCGGCGGGCGGCGCGGAGAGCGAAGAGGAAGTCGGGATCCGCTGGGCCAGCCGCCAGTGCCGCGAGCTACTCGAGGCCGGCGCGCCGGGCATTCACTTCTACACGCTCAACAAGTCGCCGGCGACGGCGGCGATCCTGTCCGACCTGCGCAGCTGACAGTCCGTTGATTCCCGTGCCCACCGTCGTCACTCTCGCTCCCACCCAACCCGCTCAACGCGCCGCCGCGCGCGGGGTGGGCAGCATGGTGGTGCACGAATGCCGAGATAGCCGCGGCGCCGTACACCGGCAACGCATGGCGCTCGGCAGCGTCCGCGGCGTCTACTACCTCGACGCGATCTGCAATCGCTGCGGCGCGCACCTGATCTGGGTCGACGAAGACGCGCCCGACCTCGAGGAGTACGAGAAGGCGCGGCACAAGTGAGCCGCGCGCGTTCCTGCGGGCCGACAATCGGCGCGCGATCCTTGCCCTGAGGGGGGAGATTGCTAGAGTCGCCGACGTGACAGCGCGGGCGAAGCGAAAATGACGTTCGGCAACGGCAACTGGCCGAACCGCAGCTCCGACGACGCGGTGGAGGGCCTTCGTGAGTTCGGCCGGCAGTGGCGCGGGTTTGCCGAAGGCATCGGACCGGGCCTGATTCTCCTCATCCTCCTGGTCGCCTACCTCGCCAGCGGTATCTTCATCGTCGCGCCCGACGAACGCGCGGTGGTTCTGCGCTTCGGCAAGGCCGTGCGCGACGCGGGCCCGGGGCCGCACTACCGGCTGCCGGCGCCGATCGAGCGCGAGCTGAAGGTCCAGGTGACAAAGATCCGCAAAGAGGAGATCGGTTTCCAGACGATCTCCGCCGGGCCGCCGCCACGCTACCGGCAAGTGCCGCAGGAAGCGCTGATGCTCACCGGCGACAACAACATCGTCGACCTCGATTTCATCGTTCAATACCGCGTCAAGCAGACGCCCGAGGGACTCGCCGACTTCCTGTTTAATGTCTCCGATCCACGCCAGGCACTGCGCGACGCCGCGGAGGCGGCCATGCGCGAGGTAATTGGTGCGAGCAAGATCGACGAGGCCTTGACCGAGGGCAAGGAACGCATCCAACAGTCGGCACAGGAGTCGCTGCAGGCGATCCTCGACCAGTATGGCGCCGGTATCGATGTCGTGATCGTGAAACTGCAGGACGTCGAACCGCCGGGCGACGTGATCGACGCATTCAAAGACGTCATCAGTGCCGAGCAGGACAAGGAACGGTTGATCAACGAAGCGCGCGGCTACGCCAACGACATCCTGCCGAAAGCGCGCGGCCAGGCGGCGCAGGTGTTGAACGAGGCCGAGGCCTACGCGCAGGCGATCGTGAGCGAAGCCGAAGGCAGCGCCGACCGCTTCGTCGCGGTCTACGAGGAATACGCGAAGGCGAAAGACGTGACCAAGCGGCGGCTGTACCTCGAGACGATGACGCGCGTCCTCGCCCGCGCCGATAAAATCATCCTCGACCGCGGCGTCGGCGATCAAACGGTCCCCTACCTGTCTCTCGACGCGCTGCGCGGGGGGAAGGCTGCGGCGGGCCAATGAACCGAATCTTTTCGATCGTCGGCGCCGTCCTCTTCGTCGTGGTGCTGATCTGGAACAGCGCGTTCTACCGCGTCGATCAGTGGACCCAGGCGATCGTCATCCAACTCGGCGAGCCGGTGCGCACCGTTCAGGATCCCGGTCTCTATTTCAAGGTTCCGTTCATCCAGAGCGTCGAGTACTTCGACAAGCGCCTGCTCCTGTACGATGCGGCGCCGAAGGAGCTGTTGACGCGCGACAAGCAGCAATTGGTGGTCGACAACTTCGCCCGCTGGCGCATCATCGATCCCCTGAACTTCTACCGCACGCTGCGCACGGAAGAAGCTGCGCAGTCGCGGCTCGACGACATCGTCTACTCCAACGTGCGCGAGAACCTAGGGCGCCAGACGCTGTCGGAGATCGTCAGCGGTCGCCGCGCGACCCTCATGCGGGAGATCACCCGCGCCAGCGATGAGCGCGTCCGCGATTTCGGCATCGAGATCGTCGACGTTCGCGTCAAGCGCGCCGATCTGCCCGAAAAGAACGAACAGAACGTCTTCCGCCGCATGAAGGCCGAGCGCGAACGACAGGCCAAGAAGTTTCGCGCCGAAGGCGACGAAGAGGCCCGCAAGATCCGCTCCGAAGCGGAGAAGCAGAGCAAGATCGTCATGGCCGAGGCCAACAAGAAGTCGGAGATCACCCGCGGCGGCGGCGAGGCCCTGGTCGCCAAGATCTTCGCCGACGCCTACGGACGCGACGTCGAGTTCTTCGAATTGCAACGCACGCTCCAGGCGTACGACGAGGCGATCACCCCCGGCACCCAGCTCATCCTGTCGCCCAACTCGGACTTTCTCCGCTACCTGAGCGACATCGACGGCACCCGCCCCGACACACGTCCGTAGCTGGTTCGCCCGTTTGAACGAGGGGGGCTTTGCCCGCCAATCCGAGTCGGTGGGAAGCGCGAAGCCGAAAGGCACGTCATCCCGGCGAAAGCCGGGATCCAGGTGGGGCGGCGGTGGCATGAGGCCTGGACCCCGGCTTCCGCCGGGGTGACTCAGTGGGATGGCGATTGAATTGGCGGCAAAGCCAAAGAGGGGGGAAGCGCTCGCAGTAGTCCTCTCGAACTCTCAGCCCGCTCAAGCGTTGCCGCGGCGGGCGGTCAGCACGGCGGCGCCGCACATCGCCGCGGCGAACACCGCGGTCACGATCAGCGACAGCCACAGGTCGGGCAAACTCGCCACCTCCGGCGGCACCGGGCCGCCGACATACAGGGACCGCCGCAGCGCCGTCACGCCGTACGTCAGGGGGTTGATCGCCATCACCCAGCGCAACCAACCGGCCGCGCCGGCGGCCGGGAAGAACGCGCCGGAGAGCATCCACATCGGCAGCAGCAGCAGGTTCATCACCGCATGAAAGCCCTGCGTGGAGTCCATGCGCCAGGCGATCACCAGACCGAGATTGGCCAGTGCGAACGCCACCAACACCATCACCGCGACACCGAGCGTCGCACCGAGCACCGTCGGCGAGAACCCGACAAACGGCGCCAACAGAAGGAAGAGCACTCCCTGCCCGACGGCGAGGGTCGTACAGCCCAGCGCTTGCCCGAGCACGATGGACAGGCGTGACACAGGGGCGACGAGGACACCCTGCAGGAAGCCGCCCTGGCGATCCTCGACGACGGCGATGGTGGCGAAGATCGCCGTGAACAGCAGAACCATCGCGATCACACCGGGGAAGAAGTAGACCATGTAGCTACCGCTCTCGAGCGCGCCGGGCGCGCGGAACGAAGCGTTGATGCCGCCGCCCAGAAGCAGCCAAAACACCAGCGGCTGCGCGAAGGCCCCGGTCACCCGACTGCGCTGGCGCAGGAAGCGGATGATCTCGCGCCACCACAGCGTTCCCACGGCGCCCCACTGCACGGCGCCGTTTCCGTTCGACGCGGCGAGAATGGGAACGGCGACGCCGCTGCCGCTCACATCGCCCATGGATCGCGATCCCGTCTGGTCATCAACACGTCTTCCCCCTGTCGCCGACGGCGCGGCGCCGTCGCGCGCTCGGTCGTACTCATGCCTGCGCCGCCTCCGCCGACTCCCACAGGCGGCGCCCGGTGACGTGGATGAAAGCATCCTCCAGCGTCGGCTTGCCGAAGGTGATCGACTTCACCTCGCCGGGAAACGCCTCGACGATGTCGCGGACCAACTCGTGTCCGCGCACCCGCTCGATGCGCAAGGTGCCGTCGACGGCCACCGGCTCCAGCTGAAACTGATCGCGGATGCGCCGATCGAGCGCGGCGACGTCTTCGGCGTGCACGACCACGACATCACCACCGACGCTCTCCACCAGGGCCAGCGGCGTGTCCACCCGCACCAGGCGCCCCTCGCTCATGATGCCGACGCGGTCGCAGCGCTCCGCCTCTTCCATGTAGTGCGTGGTGAGAACGATCGTCACGCCGTCGCGGTCGCGCAGGTCGATCAAGTGGCGACCGAACTCGCGACGAGCCGCCGGGTCGAGCCCCGTCGACGGCTCGTCGAGCAACAGCAGGCGCGGACGGTGGAGCAGGCCCTTCGCCAATTCGACGCGGCGCTGCAACCCGCCGGAAAGGGTTTCGACCCGATCGGCGGCGCGATCGGACAGGCCAAAGCGCTCGAGCATCTCGGCGCAGCGCGTGCCCAACGCGTTGCCGCCCAGGCCGTAGAGACGGCCGTGGTGACGGAGATTCTCCAGAACACTCAGTTTGGCGTCGACGCTCGGTCGCTGGAAGACCACGCCGAAACTGCGCCGCGCCGACTCCGGATCCGTGAGCAGATCCGCCCCGAAGACGCGCACCGACCCGACCGCCGGCGCAATCAGCGTCGACAGGATGCGAAACAGCGTCGTCTTGCCGCTGCCATTGGGGCCGAGCAACCCGAAGATTTCGCCCGCCTCGACCGCGAACGACACCGAGTCCACCGCCGCTCGGTCGCCATAGCGGTGCGTCAAACCTTCTACCTGGATCGCCGGGACTGCCACCGGCGCATCCTGTCACGGAACGCCGACCCCCTCAACGCGGGCATCGCGCCAGGCGACGCGAGCTGTCAGCGTAGAGACCAGCCCGGCCATCGGTAGGCGCAGGACTTTAGCCTGCGTGGCCGGCCGCCGGGGCGCAGGCTGAAGTCCTGCGACTACAGATGACGGGTGGGCCGGCCGCCGGGGCGCAGGCTGAAGACCTGCGGCTACAGATGACGGGTGGGCCGGCCGCCGGGGCGCAGGCTGAAGACCTGCGACTACAGATGACGGGTGGCCCGGCCGCCGGGGCGCAGGCTGAAGTCCTGCGACTACAGATGACGGGTGGCCCGGCCGCCGGGGCGCAGGCTGAAGTCCTGCGCCTACAGATGACGGGTGGGCCGGCCGCCGGGGCGCAGGCTGAAGACCTGCGGCTAC
>Ga0307505_10001583_pt1 | contig 17823 bp, 13 predicted proteins | sample 23_S_MG_FD_202183 | JGI IMG/M metagenome (GOLD analysis project Ga0307505, IMG submission 202183) | Soil microbial communities from Populus trichocarpa stands in riparian zone in the Pacific Northwest, United States - 23_S | ecosystem: Environmental > Terrestrial > Soil > Riparian zone > Trees...
GGACCGCCGCCTCCGCCGCCTCCATCGCGCGCCAGCCAGGAAGAGGAGATCATTGTCGATACCAACCTGGTCACGACGCCGGTCACCGTGCTCGACCGCAATGGCCGGTTCATCCCTGGATTGAAGAAGAAAGACTTCAAGATCTTTGAGGATGGAAAATCTCAGCAGGTAACGCACTTCCAGTCGGAAGAAACGCCGTTCACGGTGATCCTGATGATCGACATCAGCCCGTCTACGCGGTATAGCATCGACGACATCCGCTACGCTGCAGTTACCTTCGTCAATCAGCTTCGGCCCGATGACAAGGTGATGGTGGTTAACTTTGACCGTCAGGTCCGCGTGATGACCGAGCCCACCAGCGACAAGAAGGCCTTGTTTACTGCGATATACAAATCTCAGTTCGGCAGCGGTACGAGCCTCTATGAAGCAGTTGATTCCGCGGTGAATATGGACTTTGTGCAGAGCCCCGGCCGTAAAGCGGTAGTTGTCTTTACCGACGGTGTCGATACAACATCGAGACAGGCAACATACGAGAGCACGATCGCGGCGGTCGAAGAAGTGGATGCACTCGTCTACCCGATCCGATACGACACACAGGCCCGCACCGTCCAGGGATCGCAGATCGCAGCGTATCCGCAAGCAAACCTTCCGCCCAATATGCTCGCCCAACTTGGTCGTGGACAGACTGAGATGGAATACGCTCTCGGCAAGGAATATTTGAACACGATCGCGACCAACAGCGGCGGACGCATGTTCGAGGCCGGGGTCATGGGGGATCTCGAATCGGTGTTCAAGGGAGTCGCCGCCGAACTTCGCCAACAGTACTCGGTCGGCTATTATCCGGACGACACCGGCAAGCCCGGCGACCGCAAGAAGATCAAGATCGACATCATTGGTAAGCCGAACGTAGTAGTGCGGTCCAAGACCACCTATGTGATCAAGGGCGAACAACCCGCAGCCGCTGCGACCCCGACTAACTAACTTCCGGCTGTGCATCCGATCTGATCGGGCGAAGGGATATCTGACCACTCAGATACCCTTCGCCTTTTTCATTCCCAACTCTTCCGCCCGTCCCGGTGTCCCGCAGTGTCCCACGGGATGCGTGGGACACGTAAGTACTTTTTCCGTCAACAGTTGCGGACACTTTTCAGGCCGATTTCCGGGTTTTTAGAAAAACTTTCTCCGAAATTGTAGTATCCCGGTGGGAAGAATTCCGATTTGTTCCGAATTCTTCCCACCGATTTAACACGGGTAGTATTATTTCGGAAAAAGTAGTATTTCTACCTACCGAAAACTGCCACGAGCGGCGTGTCCCACGGACACCTCAAGCGGTCACTTTTTCAAAGATCGAGCCCGGCAACAGCAATACCGGGCTCGACAGATTGCCACACTGGAACTCCCCGCGTCAATCGACCATTTGGTGCATACAAAAAAGCCCCGGAATTGCTTCCGGGGACTTATCGGCACAAGGAGTGCAATCAAACATTAAAAGTCAAACCTTGCACCGAACTGGATGACCCTTGCCGGCGCGGCTGCCCGCGTCGTCGTGATCAAGCCAAAGTTGTTGCTGTTAATGTTCAGGTCTGCAGTTTGATTTAGCACGGTCTTGTTCAGTACGTTGAACGCCTCCATGCGAAGCTGCAGCCGCATCGATTCATTGAAGCGGAAGTTCTTCGAGAGACCTGCGTCCCAGTTGAAGAACGGAGTTCCGTTAATGAAGTTTCGCGGCAGGTTTCCGTTTTCCGGTGCGCCAAAGGTGTTGTTGAAGAAGAACACCTGGTTGGCGAACGGTGCGGTGCCGACCGCATTCGTGGCCCTGACGCTCGTAAGCGTAAAGCCCGTCGGAAGCGGTTGGTACAGATCGAAACCCTGGATCACCTGACCGGTCGTCGCGTTCGTGATCGTTGCGTTAAGAACGCTCGGGTTCACGAAGTAGATGCCGTTCGGTGTGCTGTACTCGCCCATAAGAGCCTTGATCTCCTCAGCGTTCAAGCTCGACGTTGCCGACTGGCGTCCCGATTTGAACGCGATCGACTTCGTTCCCCGCGGATCGATAATGCCGATCGGAGCACCCGTCTCGATGTTGAAGATCGAGGTAAGCTGCCAACCGCCGAACACCGCATTGACCCAACCGCCCTGATCGAGGAACGATTTCCCTCTTCCGAACGGAAGTTCGAAGATCATGTTGGCATTGAACACGTGCGTACGGTCAAAATCCGAACGTCCGTAGTTCAGGTTAGGATTCGAGGCTTCCTGAACCTCACCCTGACGGTTCTGATCTTCGTTCGGAAGATCGGTCAGCGTTTTCTGGAACGTGTAGTTCGCTTGCAGCGAAACACCGTTGTTGAATCGTCGCCGAACTTCCGCTTGGACCGCGTTATAGCTAAACCGCGCCGCATTCGAGAGGATCTCCGTGATGTAGATGTTCGGATTCTCCTGGAACTTGAGTAATTGCGCATTGCCCAAGGTGAAGTTCAGGCGGTTCTGGATGACAGTCTGCGCCATGCCACCTGCCAACCCCTGTCGAAGTTGGGTGAGTTGAGCCGCGCTGTTTAGAACGTTGATGTTCGCTGTTGTACGCAGCAGCGGCAATACCGAGAGCTGCTGGCTTCCCGTAAATGCAGGATTATATGCTGCCGTTGCGGATCCCAACTGTGCGGTGCACTGCGCGACGGTCTGCGTCAGACGGCAGGTATTGAACAGGTTGTCGTAGATCGCCAGGTTATTCTGCGCACGCATGAAATCCGCAAAGAACCCGTTATTGATCACATCAACTTCGTTGTAGTCGACCGTACGGATGAGCGTGTCACTCATGTTGCCGACGTAGCGAACCTCAAGCACGGCACCGAGTCCGATGCTCTTCTGAATTCCAACGTTCCACTGATAAACCGAAGGAAGCTGGATGTTCGGATCGGTACCGAACAATTGTCCGAGACCGCCCGCGAGGTTGTTGTTCTGAAGGAACGTCCTCGGCGGCTGAACGAACGCCGGCGGCGTGTTCAGATCAGGTATCGCAACGAAGCCCGGGATCGGCGACAGCGAGGAGTTGAGAACGGCTGATGGGGGAGTGCTTCCCGGTCGGATCGCTGTGACCGTCAGATTGCCAAGGCCCGTGTTTCCATCTGCCAACGTTTGCGTCGATTTCAGGAACTCGTCGTTAAAGAAGTTCATGCTGAAACCGCCGCGGATGACGGTGTCGCGGCCAAGCACGCGGCCCATGAAGCCGTCGCCGAGCGTCCACGCAACACCGATGTTAGGAGCAAAGTTGTTCTTGTCGGATTTGTGAAAGGTGTTAGCCTTTCCGCTGTTTCCGCCGATCGCATTCAGCACGCCGTTCGGATCGCGGACCGCTGAGGCGATGTCACTGTTCGCCCCGATCACCGGTTCGAGGAAGATTCCCTGCGGATTTGCAAGCGCCGTGAACATCTCCCAACGAACGCCAAGATTGAGCGTAAGATTCGGACGAATACGCCACTGGTCAGCAACGTATGCCGAGTAGACCTCGTAGTTGGTCAACTGGTTCAATCCGTCAAACCCGTAGCCCTCGTCAAACGACTTGATACTCGCGGTTCGGGTTCCGGCACCAATTATGCCGCCGAGGAAGTACCGAAGGTTGGCGAGGCGTGCGAGGTCTGTACCGTTGATACAGTTAGCGGAACCGCAAACCTGAATATCGGTCAGATTGTTGGCTCCAATAGCAGTATTTCCATGCAAAGCCGACGTCAGAGTTGCGGTCGCTCCGGCTTCGTTGATGCGTTGGATATCATAGAACTCGACACCGCCTCCAAAACGAAGGCTGTGATCTCCAAGGACATAGACCGCGTTGTCCTGAATATTCCTGTAGTCCGTATTGCGTCCCTGATCTTTGAACGCACCGGTCGGGTTGGTCAGGGCCAGGCCACCCGCCGAGGTTAGGATGTAATCCTCGGGAACGTTCGATCCCGAGAAGAACGGTTCACTATACTGGAAGCCTCCGCGGACCTCATTCGTAAACCGACTCGAGAAGGTTCGCCGGTATGACAATGCCAGGAAGTTGGTCGGGCCGCCCTGGTTCACAAACGCACCCTGATCGAACCCGGCAGCCTGGTCGGTTCGGGCATCCTTCTGGTTGTTCCGTCTATATACGACGTTGAACGAATTCTCGTCGTTAAAATCGAGATCGACGCGGGCCGTCCACGAATCGCGGGTCAGCGGATCGCTTCGGAGAAATCCGTTGATCACCTGCGTATATCCGATACCCGTGGTAGCGCCATTGCCCGTCGTAGGCATTAAAGCCAGATACCGCGACTGGATGATCGGTTCGATGCCGAGAACACCGCCTTGACCGGCAGTCAGAGGAGATGCAAACCCTTGACCAGTCAATGCATTCACCGTAACCGCTGTCGTCTGTCCCGTCGGGATGTAAGTGAAGTTACCCTGTCGAGCCTGTGCGAGAAGAGTCGTCAATCCATTGATGCGTGCCTGCTGTGCAAGCCGGAACGCTTCGTAGTTGAAGTAGAAGAATGCTTTGTTCGTCAACCACGCAGGTGTGCCCTCGCCAAAGTACGGCAGGGGCATCGGGCCGCTGATCGTTCCGCCGAACTGATTTCGATTCAGGAACGGACGCGGCGTATTGAGCGCATTTCCGAAGAAATTGTTCGCCGCAAACTCAGAGTTGCGGTTGAATGCGTAAAGGTTTCCGTGAAACTCACGGCCGCCGCGCGGCGTGACGAGCTGAACGAAGCTGACGCCCGCTCCCTGCTCGGCACCGGCGTTCTGCGTCGTGATCGAGATCTCGCTCACGTCGTCGACCGTCGGCTGGTCGGACACGAAAGTGCCCGAGCGGATGAAGTTGTCCTGAACATTCAATCCGTCGCGGGTAACGGTCGTAGCCGAGGTACGGTTTCCGTTGATCGCTCCGCTGGTCGCGCTTGCACCGGCCGTAAGCGAAATGAGGGCGAGCGGGTTACGCGTGTTGAGCGGCAGCTCGCGAACCTGTTCGCCCGAGATGGTTGTGCTCAACTCCGCGGTCGTCGCGTTGATCTCGCTTCCGCCCGCGGTCACCGTAACCTCTTCCGAGACTTGTCCGACCTCAAGCCGAACATTCAGCGGAAACTCGCGTCCCGCGTCGATCTTTACTTCGCTGACCGTGACGGTTTTGAAGCCGTTCGCGGTGACGGTAACGACGTAAGTCCCGAACTCAAGCAGCGAGACCTCGAACGTGCCGTCTGAGCGGGCAGTAACTGTTCGTTCCTTTCCGGTCTGCGTATCCCGGACGACCACGGTCGCTCCGGGGACCGCCCCGTCAGGTGCTGCGACAGATCCGACGATCTTTCCGGTCGTATTCTGCCCGACGGCCAACGCCGCGGACATGAGTACGAACATCAAGAATAGTGCTAATTTTTGCATGATCCTCTCCGTTTATGTGAATTTCTTCAGACGCGTTGAAACGGCCGTTGACGGAAAGGAGAAATGGGGATATCACGGGCATTGCGAGCGAGAAGCCCGGTCGATCTTGTTTCTTTTTGGAAACCAAACCGGCGTCTCGCCCGTCAAATACTCGGAACCTCGCGTTCCTATCCACGCCATAACCGCTGGCGCATCGCTCGCGAAAAATTCGAATTCTCGAATCCGAGTTTTTCAACGAAAGTTAGCACTTCGTAAATAAGCAAGCGTTATGCCAGCAGGGCGTGGATATAATAATCGTTGATTATATTGGATGGCTGTATAAGGCGCGTTTGCATCGGCATTCGCGCCTTTTTCGATTTTCGGATTTTCGGATGAAAACACGGAAATTATGGGCAGATCGGAGATTCGGGAAGTTGAATTTTCTGATGACGAATCGTCGCGGGCCGGTCGGCTCGTAACTGATCTAGACGCCTCATCCCTCGAGAAGCGCCCTCAACTTCGCAACTTTCTTCCTACCCCGCCTCCCGCCTCTCAACGGCATCGTGTGGTATATTTTTTGCCATCTTAAGGATAGAGATCTGCGGATCGTATAAGAATCGAACGAGCGGAGGGAAAATGTTGCGAATTGTTGATGCATGTTATACACTGTATATCACCAAAGGGCGCCGCCTAGCTCTTTTCACGATCAACGTGTTTATAGCCATTCTCCAACAAACTGCAACACATGCCGCTTCGGCTGTTCTAGCCATCGTTGCGTTCTACCTTTCCCTTGTCTCAACTTCATTGCCGCCGACGAAAGCCGACCGGGAAAGGATCGACAGCGCGATCCAACTGCTTGCGGATCGCGGGTTTGCCGACGAGGTTTTTCTCCTGAAGGGCACGGTGACCTATCGCGGGACGGACCATTGGCTAAATTCATTCACCGACAAAGAGAATGCCTACGCGTCGACCAATTTTCCATTTCAGTTGGTAACGCTTTATCCGGACTTTTATTCGAAGGCGGTCGATGATACCGAGCGGGCAATGATCCTCTTGCACGAGGCCCGTCATCTGATGGGCGAAGACGAGAATCAGGCGTATGCATACGTTTGGCGTCATCGAAAAGACCTTGGGTGGACGTTGAAGACCCACGGAACTACGGAATCATACGTCACGATCGAGCAGCAGACTCGCGAGGCGGCGCCCGAACTTTTCAATTGTCCCGACAAACCCTGGGAAGACTGCACCGAATAGCTCCAAGACACAACCTTGCCCTAAGTTCTTCAAAGTGACATCATTTTCATTGGTGCTTTTGGAGGCGAATTGCTATGTCCGCGGTACTGGAACAAGCTCGGGTCCTGGAAGAGTTTCTCGTGATGCCGGATGCGGAGATCGCCGAGTCGATCGAAGCGGCCCGCGAAGCGCTTGGTGATCGCGTCGTAATTCTCGGTCATCACTACCAGCGCGACGACGTTATCCGCCACGCGGATCTTACCGGCGACAGCTATCAGCTTTCCGTGATGGCCTCGCAGACGAATGCCGATTACATCGTCTTCTGCGGCGTCCACTTCATGGCCGAGTCGGCCGATATCGTCGGAAAAGACTTTCAGCGTGTCATCCTGCCCGACCTTGGAGCCGGCTGCTCAATGGCGGATATGGCGTCGATAGATCAGGTTGAGGATGCATGGGAACAGCTTCGCGACATCGGCGTGCTTGACCAGAAGGTTGCGCCCATCACGTACATGAACTCGACGGCCGCGATCAAGGCCTTCTGCGGCCGTAACGAAGGCGTCGTCTGCACCTCGTCAAACGCGGTTCCGCTCTTTGACGTTTACCTGAAAGAGTACGACAAGATGTTCTTCTTTCCGGACCAGCACCTCGGCCGCAATACTGGTGCAAAGTTCGGCATTCCGCTCGACAAGATGGCCTTGTGGAACCCGCATGAGGAACTCGGCGGCAACACGCCCGAAGCCTTGCTCGACGCGAAACTGATCCTGTGGCGTGGGCACTGTTCGGTCCACGGCCGTTTCAAGCCCTGGCACGTCGATAAGATCCGCGAAGATGTTCCCGGAGTGAATGTTCTTGTACACCCGGAATGCACGCGCGAGGTCGTCGAGCAAAGCGATCTGGACGGTTCGACCTCGTTCATTATCAAAACGGTCGAGAATGCTCCGGCAGGTTCGAAATGGGCGATCGGAACCGAGGTCAATCTCGTCAACCGGCTTCAGCAGCGTTTCCCCGATCAAGAAATACATCTGCTCGCCCCCGACCTCTGCATGTGCGCTACGATGTACCGCATCGCGCCGCAGAATCTGGCCTGGGCGATGGACAACTTGGTGAACGATATCGTTGTGAACGAGATAGTTGTCGATGACGAGACCAAGCACTACGCAAACATCGCACTCGGGCGAATGATCGAGATGACCGAGAAGAGGAATTAGCCCGCGAAATACGCTAAAGAACGCGAAAAGGTTGTTCTTCAGTTTTCGCGACTTTTCGCGTGTTTCGCGGGCAAACCAGAATGGCTTTCGTTAAGGACAAACTCCCCGATAACGTCCCCGGCAAGTACTACGTCGACCGGCAGTGCATCGACTGTGATGTGTGCCGCGACACCTCGCCCGCAAACTTTACCCGCAACGACGAAAACGGCTACTCGTACGTGTACAAGCAACCGCAGACTTTGGAAGAGATAGCCCTTTGTGAAGAGGCCGTGAACGCTTGTCCGGTCGAGGCGATCGGCGACGACGCCGCACCAGTTTCATCATCCGCCGGTGTCCGCTGATCATGCTTTTTTACGATGCCGCGAACGGTTCAAAACGGCTGGTTTCACTTTGTCGATGACCTTTCGATCGATGGGACCGGAACTTCGCCATTCGTGATCGGACGTGCGTGGATGATCGAGTTTGTCGAGCTTTCGTCCGGCTCGATGACCTTTGTTTCGGACGATCGCGAGATCGTTCCGGAAGCCGCTCGATTCGCGATCTTTTATGCTCCGTTCTCGATCATCAACCTCTCGATCGACCATCCGATGGGGAAGGTCGAGGGATTCGGTTCGATCGACATCCATTCCGATCTGCCGGAGACGCCAATGCTGTTTGACCCATCCATGGCCGATGCCGATGATCTCGACGGACTTCTCAGGTCAGCGCGAACCGGGACACCGATACCGCAGAATTCGAGGCCATCGCTGACTTCTCTTCGAGCGAAACGGATCATCGACGACAAATACGCCGGGGATCTCACGATCGCCGAGATCGCCGCGAACGTCGGCGTTTCGCACGAACATCTCACGCGACAATTTCGCAAGGACTTTGCCCTTGCACCGCTTGAATATCTCCACAGACTCCGAATGGCGGAAGCGAACTTCAGGCTGTCGGACGGCAGCGAGATCATCGACGTTTCCGCCGATGTAGGCTACAACGATCTTGGCCGGTTCTATAAACAGTTTCGCAAGACATTCTCGACCACGCCCGGAAGCTGCAAGTAGATAGCATCAAGAAACGCCAAGACACAAGCGGGCCCGTGCCATATGATCGTTAAAGAAAGGGAGGCGTGTGATGCGAAAAGTGGTTTATGGCGGTGCGTGCAGTTTGGACGGCTATTTGGCTCGAGCGGACGGTTCGTACGATTGGATTCTATTCGGCGATGAGGTGACAGAGCTTCTGAAGGAAAGCTGGTCGCGATTCGACACGATGCTGATGGGCCGCAAGACTTACGAAGTCGGATTGAAAAGCGAACCAAAAGGCAAGAAAAAGGCGAAGGATCCATACGGGATAGAGTCTTACGTTTTCTCGAGCACCCTGGATCCGAAAGAGAACGAAGATCTAAATATAATCTCCACGGATGCGGGCGGCTTTGTCCGTTCGCTCAAAGAAAGAGACGGTAAGGATATCTGTCTGATGGGCGGAGGTTTGCTTGCGAGATCTTTGTTCGAGGCAGGTGTGATCGATGAGGTCGGCTTTAACATCCACCCGATCTTGCTCGGATCGGGCATTCCGTCATTTCACCGAATGACGAGTCAGCTAAACCTAGAACTTGCCGACTGCAAACCATTGAAAAACGGCTGCGTGTACGTTCTCTACAACGTCATCAACTAGGCTGCAGTATCGGCGCGTCTGCTCTAAGAACGTCCTCCGCCGGCGGCATCATCGACAGGCTCACGCCGAACGCCATCATCAAGTAGAAGATCATCGCTACTTCCTGATCGACGAGATTCGAGTGAACAATACCGCTCGCAAAAAATCCGACGAGCCCGCCCGCACAACCGAGGAGGATGCCGACCGACCGCCAATCGGAGCCCCGGTGCAAACGTAAACCTCGCCAGAGCATCCTTGCATAGATCCCCAGCACGACGAGCCAGATGACCAATGCCGGAATACCACGTTCGACCGCAAGCTGCATCGGCGTCGAGTGAAAGTGGCCCATGGGCTGATGGCCCTTGTCGAACAGTCCCCATTCGAGCCAGCGATTCTTGATGGAGTCCATACCGATGCCGACGATAATGTGTCGCGGGCTTTCGGTCAGCAATCGGTATCCGTCGCGCCACATCATTTGCCGCCACATTATCGAGCCGTCTTTATTGTCGAAGAAACCGACCTGCCGCTGGTTTTGAAGATAGAAAAGGCCGAGCGCAGATACGGGTATCGCCAACACGACGCAGATCAGGATCACCTTGCGGCTTGCTCCGAGCAGGACCGAGGTCATGGCCGAGATCATTAGCGCAAGCTGGGAGGAACGCGTTACCGACAGCAGCAATGCCATGCCGATCCCGGCTACGCAGACAGCAGCCGCGGTTATTGTGCGACCCGGTGCGCCGACCATGAACGCGGCAACGAATAATCCGACGGCGAGCGACCCGACAAGCTGCAGCATCTCCGCAAAGGTCGTGAAATGTCCGTAAAACCCCGCCGAGCGAAACCCTCTGCCACGGTTCCAGGTGCCGAATCCGAGCTTTGCTTCGTCCGTCGAGCCGTCGAGAAATGCTTGTTTCGAGAGCTGTATGCGATAGACGCCGTCGAGTCGGTTCATCTCAAGCTCGATATATTCACGGCCATCGAACTGGGCCACGACCTCGGCCGGCGAGTTAACCCGCTTTCCGTTTGCCCGCACGATCACGTCGCCGTCACGCACGCCGAGGGCGGTGAGCGGGCTGTTCGCCGAAACCTGATAAACCTGCACACCTCGCCCGATCAGTTTCTGGATCGGGGTCCACGCGACCGCGACCATGCAAGAACCGATCAGAGTAAAGGCAATCAAGTGAACTGCCCGTCGATTGCGGATCACATTCAGAGCGTAAAGGAATATCAGCAGGACGGAGGTCGCACGAAGTTTGTTGATCGATATCGCCGGTTCGTAAGAGAAGATCGAGCTCACCGCTGTCCAGCCAAACAGAGCCAACAGCCCGATCCCGACGGCCGAGAAACGCAGATCCGGCCGCGGTTTGAAAAACAGCCGGATCACAAATGCGGTCATTCCCAGCAGCCATGCTCCCTGTGTTACAGCGATCGAATGCGGCGCGCCGATGGCCAGCAGTATCAGGCTTCCGAACGCGATGCGGTCCAGGATGCGAGCAGCGGCACCGTCCGTGGACGTTTCCGCGATCGCGTCAAATTCTGCAAGCCAGTTCATATTTGCTATGCAGATAGTGCCCGTATTCGCGTGCCTTGTCTATCTGCGACGCCTTTGGTTGAATTGTCTCAACGATGAACGCCGCCGCACCACAAACCGACCTATCGCTTACCGCGGAGATCAAGCTTTATTACGACCTGCAAGTGCCCGAGAATGTCGCGCAGCCCGCGCCGCTGCTGATAGCAGTTCACGGCTACGGAGCTCACAAGCGATATATGATGCGGGAAGCGAAACTCGTCGCTCCGGAAGGATTCGTGATCGCATCGGTCCAGGCTCCGCACCAGCATTTTCGGCCGACGCCGGACGGCTACAAGATCGGGTTTGGCTGGCTCACCGACTTTAGGGCCGAAGAATCGGTCGCGCTCCACCACAAGTTTCTGAACGACGTGATCGCCCGTCTAGTCAACGACGGTGTTGCTGATGCATCTTCGATCTATCTCTATGGATTTTCTCAAGCCTGCGCGCTGAATTTTCGCTATGCGTTTACTTATCCGGACGTGCTCAAAGCGATCGTCGGCGTCTGTGGCGGCATTCCCGGCGACCTCGACACCAATCCGGTTTACAAACCTTTCGACGCCGCAACGTTTTACCTTTACGGCGACGACGATGAGTTTTACACGCAGGAGAAATTTAAGGGCTTTGATGAGAGATTAAAGGATCGTCTGTCCAACTATCGTTCGACCCACTATCAGGCGAAACACGAGATCACCGAAGACATGCGGCAGGACATCAGACAGTTTTTGGAGGTTTCGCTACTGTAGGCGGACTCTGCGGACCTCAACCTGACCATCGATCTCGGACGGAAGGGTGACCTGTGGATCGCGATTCTCAGCGGCGGTCACGCTGAGGTCTTTCGCAGAAAGATCGGCAAGCAGCGACCGGCCGCCAAAGAGCGTGACCTGGGCTCGTTTTCCGGCCGGATCATCTAAGGGGACAGTAAACGTGCGCTCGATCCTATTTTCACCGACGCGGAAATTAACATCGACAAATGACTCAAGCACGGTCGCGTTCTCGTTTGAAAGCGGGGCGATCCTTACCTGTCGAGCAGTGAAGTCCCCTTCGCGGCCGGCGATGTCGATCTTCTCGGTCGGGATCGACGACAAGCCTCTTATGAAAGTCAATGGCCCGCGGATCCGAACCGTCGCGGGCTGTGCCACCTCGGAATAGACCTCCATTCCGTTCTTGACATCGCCCTGCGTCTCGACGCGGACGGGCACATCACGTTCCTCGATCGCCTCAAGCCGCACGACGATGCGTTTAGGGGTGATGTCCTCAAGTCGCACGCCGTTCGGCAGATCGGGAAGTGTAACCGTATCCGGTGCAAGGGTTACGGTATGATTGCCGACCGGTTCCTGAGTAAGATCGACAAAGACCCGAAGATCACTTTCGCGGATCTGTTCAAGCCGTCGCTTGTCTCCCGTGATGCGGATCTCCACCTGATCTATCGGCTCGTTAGTCGATTGGGCATTGTCCGCCAGCCTAAGGACAAGCGGCACCTTGTAGCGGTCACTGCCGACCTCGCTCAACCCCGTGACGCCAACCCACAGGGCCACCGTGATCCCGAGCGCCAGCAGCTTTGTCAGCCAATCTTCGAGGAATATCTTACGAAGAATGTGCTTGACGAAGAGTGCCCGGCTTTTAGTAGCTTCGACTGTCGGCATTCGCTGCGATCTAACCAAGAGTTATCTCGGTCTCGGCCTCCTTCATGGTCTTTGCCTGCTCGCGTTTCGATTCGATCAGAGGTATCTGCATCGCTTCGAGGAGAAGCTTTCGAAGCTGTGTCGTGTCGAGATTTCGGCGTACTTCACCCGCCTCGATATAGCTGATCGATCCGGTTTCTTCGGAAACGACGATCGAGATCGCGTCCGAGCCCTCGGTGATGCCGATCGCGGCACGGTGGCGGGTGCCGAGTTCGCGTGAAATTCCCGGATTCTTGGTCAAGGGAAGGAAAACGGACGCGGCGGCAAGCCGTTCGTTCTGAATAATCACCGCACCGTCGTGCAGCGGGGTCGACGGATTGAAGATCGTCACGAGCAGGTCGTAGCTGATGCGAGCGTCGAGCTGAACGCCGGCATCGACGAAGTTACGCAGGCCTACGTTCCGCTCGATCACGATCAATGCGCCCGTTTTCTCGGTCGCGAGCGTCGTTGCGGCCAGCACGATCTCGTCGTAGATGCTGCCGCCAAACTGTCCACGCTGGGCACGTGCGATCGGGAACCTAAGCCGATTGGCGAAATAGATCAACGCCTGGCGGATCTCCGATTGGAACAGCACGATGATCGCAAAGCCGATATACAACACCGCCGAACGCAGTACGAACTCAAGGGTCGCCAGTTCCTGGCTTACCGAAAGCCAATAAAGAAGGGCCAAAAGCACTATCCCGACCATCGTAGGGACCGCACGCGTTCCCCTCAGAAGCCGCAGCAGCACATAGACGATCGTAAAGACCGCGGCAATGTCTATCACATTGCGAAGGGTCAGCACGGTCGTCAGTTGTTCGAAAAACTGCTGCATCAATCTTGCTTACGAATGGCCGGTTAATAGGATTCTGTTTAGGCGGAAGTGGTTTTCCTGATACCCCGGAACGTCGTGTTAATTGACTAGAATATCACAGGTTTGCGCTGAGCTTACGCGCGTTTGCGGAGAGATCCAGAATGGACGAAGCCGACAAGGCGGCCATCGTCGGAAACCACGGCGACCGCCCCGATCCCGTTCGATTCGATCAGCAAGCGTGCGTCGGCGACAGAGTTTTCCGCGTGAACGAAGTGTTCATTTTCCAGGCGGCGCATGACCTTACGGATCGTCGTCGAACGCCAATGTTGGGCCTCGACGGCTTTGACGTCCTCAAGCACGAGCATCCCAAGAAACCGCTCGCTATCGGCCACCGGAAATGCCGTGCGCCGATGCATCGGCAAGACCTCATCAATAAATCGCTGAACCGTTAGGTCGGGTGCCACGGCTGTCGGCAGCGACATCTGGGTTTCGATTCGGCGGTTCTCCTCGGAGTTGACCTCTTTGATGATCGACGTCGCCGAATCGAGCAGGAAAGCCCCGACCAGAACGGCCCAGAAGCCAGTAAAGAATTCACCCCGCGTGACCACGAAAAGCAGCCCCAGCACTATCAGTCCCACGGATATCACCTGCCCGCATCGGCCGGTAAGGATCGTAGCTTCGTTAAGGTCCTTGCCTTGCTTCCACAGATAGGCTCTGAGCACCCGTCCGCCATCCAAAGGATAACCCGGGAACAGGTTGAAGACGGCTATCAGAAAGTTTGTAAGTGCAAGCAGAAAAAGGACTAAGGTGAGGATGTCGGTCTCGAGCCAGTTCGAAACGCCGATAAATGCGACGAACAGTATCGCCAGCGCGAAGCTTGCCACCGGACCAGCGATGGCGATGCGAAACTCGGCCCGGGCCGTTTCAGGCGGATGCCGAAATCGCGCGAGTCCGCCGAAGGGATGCAGTACGATCTCGACAACCTTTAAGCCCTCCATCTTGGCGACGACGGCGTGCGAGTATTCGTGAATAAAGATCGAAATAAAGAACAGCATAGTCGCGGCCAAACCCAACAAAATGCTGCCTATTTCGTTCTGCATCAACGGGTAGATGCTGATCGCGGTGATCGCCGTCATCAGTACCAGGACCAGCACCCAGCGGTAATCGACCCGCACCGGAATTCCCGAGACGTTTGCGAGCGTGATCTGCTTTTTCAGCAACCGGAGCACTTACTATTAGCGTACGAGAATCGCACTCGATTTTCCAAGAAAAAACGGGCCCGCGAAGCTATCTGCGGACCCGACGGTGTGAGAGAGGCGTTATCTTTATTCTTCGCTCGACCGGGAAGGCATCTGAGTTAGCGGCTGCGGCGTAAGGTTTACAGCATTCTGTCCCGCGATCACCGATACCGGCGAACTCCACATGGCAAAGCCCTCACCGGTTCGCGCGACGCCGAACAAGTAGTAACTGTCCGGTTCGACGCTTCCGAGCTGAGCCTTACCCATTGAGTCCGTACTGCCGGCGTACTTGATGTGTTCCTTTAACGCCTGCATCGCGGCCCTGTAAAATTCGCCATATTGAGCTTGGTCCGCCGTCGCGAGAGCGAGGCTCCCGGCGAGAGTTTGCCCTTCGATCGGATCAAGGTCCGCGTCGCTCAGGATCGATTCGACGTCCTTATCAAGCAGGTAGAACCGTGTGTTTCGGACCGGCTGCGATGAGCCAGTTCGAGTTGATACTTTAGCGTCGATCACAACCGTTCCCTTAGCCGGCGGCGCATCGACCCTTGAGCCCGGAACGTTCTGTGGATTCGTCGGATACGCTGAGCCAGGTGCTTCGGCCACCGGGATCGATGAAGCCGGAACTGTTGTGTCCGTAGTGGTTACGGGTGCTCGGGCCGTTTCGTTGCGGCGGGCGTTCACGTTTACAGCGAGGTTCGCGTTGGAATCGTCATCGCCGGCGGTGAAGAGATAGATCAGACCGAACAGCACCAGAACGCCCATAATAATCACCGGGGCAATCACCCACGGCGGGATCGACTCGGTCTTCGGCTCCCGTTCGACGATCACACGCGGCATCTCGGCGGGCCGTGCGGATATGGGCCGGCCGCAGTTAACACAGGCGACCGAAGCCGTCGAGATCTCGTGTCCGCATTCAGGACAGTATATGAGTGACATGATTGCAATTCCTCCCCTTTTTCGTACCTGAGTAGGAGTGACTGCACCGGACGTGCCAGAGATCTTTGGCTTGTACGTTTAGAGGCTATTGAAAACTCGCAGGACCTCGGCGACGCTCCAGGCTTGGGCAGGGCAGCCACGGGGGGCGTGAGGGGCGTCGGCGTCGAAGATCTCGGATATCTGGCCGACTCCGGCTTCATGAAGGTGGTGTTCGAAGCCGGAAAGGATCTCGTCGATTCGGCTTTGTTTTTCAGGATGGGCTCGGCGCCAGGCATCGATGAATCCGCCGATCAGCCAGCCCCAGACCGTGCCCTGATGGTAGCCGGAGTCGCGGTCGAACGGAGAGCCGATGTAGACGGGAACGTATCTCGGGTCGTTCGGCGAGAGCGATCTTAGGCCGACGGGTGTCAGCAATTCCGATCCGACCTTATCGACGACCTTACGAGCGCGTTCGTCGTCGAGCATTGAGTGGTGAAGCGACGCGGCGAAGATCTGATTGGGCCGGACCGACCCGTCGCGGGTCCCGTTCTCGACAACATCGTAAAGGCACAGCTCGTCCTCATTCCAAAAGACGGCGTTGAACGACTGTCTCGCAAGCTCGGCCATCGAGATGTATTTCTCCCGGTCGTCCTCGTCGCCGAAACGTTCTGCCAGATCCGCCATCGTACAGAGTGCGTTGTACCAGAGTGCCTGTATCTCGACCGGTTTTCCCGTCCGCGGCGTGATGACGAGGTCGCCGATCTTCGCGTCCATCCAAGTTAGTTGATGTTCGGGCGAGCCGGCATAAAGCAGTCCGTCCGTATCCACGTGGATGTTGTATCGCGTGCCGCGAAGGTGCCATGCGAGGATATCGGCGAGCGTCGGATAGAGATTCTCCCGTACAAAATCGATGTCGCCGGTCGACTCGATATAGGAGCGGACGGCTTCGAAATACCAGAGCGTCGCATCCACCGTGTTGTATTCGGGGATCTCGCCGGCGTCGGGAAAGCGGTTCGGGATCATTCCTTCCGAGACGCTCTTTGCAAATTCGAGCAGGATCCCGCGGGCGATCTCCGGCCTTCCGGTCGCCAGCGTCAGCCCGGGCAGGGCGATCATCGTGTCGCGGCCCCAATCGGAGAACCACGGATACCCGGCGATGACAGTGTGCCCTTCGCCTCGCTTGACGATGAACTGGTCCGCCGCGAGTACGAGCTGCTGTTCGAACTCGGTCTTTGCCTTCGCGGTCTTGATCAGTCCGTTGCGGCGTTTGATCTCCTGCTTTTCGAGCGCGGCCGCATCCTTCGCGCCGAGATCGTTGTCTGTCGAAAAGATGATCGATGCCGGGTTCTTCAGATCGAAGTCGATCTCGAACGGCTGGAAAAGATCTTCGTGAAAGTCGAATCCGCGTTCCTGTTCGATCGCGTACTCGAAGTTGTTGTACCAATAGCCGGTGGGCTCGACACCCGTGCCGTTGTGGCTGACGAACAGCTTTGGCAGATCGGCGAACGGCTGCATCTCGATCAGGCCGTCGTTACGCGCGTACTTGCCATTTAGATCATTTCGCTCTTGCTGGAGATGATGGTAATCGACGAACGCCAGCATCGGTCGCAGCTTCAGCGTCGCGTTCGCTTTTTTCACAAGGACCTTATAGGTCGCGACGGTCGCGTTCCGTCCGTGGATCATGAAAACGCGCTTCTCGATCACAACGCCGCCGGCCGAGTAAGTCCAGATCGGGAACGGATCGAGACGGAAAGATGTCAGATACTCGAAGCCACAAGGATGAACGCTGCCCGGATACTGGTTCGACGATAGTTCGTAGCTCTCTCCATCAACGATCACCGTCTCCTCTATCTTTGAGACTAACGTGAGTCGTCCGAGAGGCGGTCTAATCGCGGCGGTCAGCAGACCGTGATACCGACGCGAGTTCGATCCTGCGATCGTCCCCGAAGCGTACCCGCCGATGCCGTTTGTCTCCAGCCACTCGCGGCCCGACGCGGCGGCGAAATCGGTGCAAATGTTTGAGTCGAAACTGATCATTACCCGAGGTTAATTCAGCGGTTGCTATTTTATATTCCGACTGAGGAATGCGGAAGTCCGCGCGTTAGCAAGGGCGTAACTGCCAAGTTGAGCGTTACGCCCTTGCTAACGCGCGGGCTTCTGCACTTTTACGCGATCAACTTCT
>Ga0307505_10001584_pt1 | contig 17800 bp, 16 predicted proteins | sample 23_S_MG_FD_202183 | JGI IMG/M metagenome (GOLD analysis project Ga0307505, IMG submission 202183) | Soil microbial communities from Populus trichocarpa stands in riparian zone in the Pacific Northwest, United States - 23_S | ecosystem: Environmental > Terrestrial > Soil > Riparian zone > Trees...
GAAGGGAGTCATCGCGCACATCGGGAGCAGCGCGCCGGTCCGGTTTGCCGATCGGGAGCTTCCCTCCATCCAGGTGGACGGCTTCACCCCGGGGTGGATCGACGTCCAGGGAGGCGACATCATTGACGGGCGCGACTTCACCCAGCTGGAGTTCGAGACCGGCGCGCCCGTCCTGCTGGTCAACGAGAAGGTCGTCGAGAAGCTGCTGCTCGGCGAGAGCGCGGTGGGCAAGGAGATCCGCTTCGGGGGTCAGCTGTTCACCATCATCGGCGTGTTCCGGCCGATCGCGAACGCCTTCGACTCGAACGATCGCGGCAAGGCCATCGTGCCCCTCCCCACCGCGCAGCGAAAGCTCAACGTCGGTCTGCGCTGGATGGACCTCACCGTGAAGCCGCGCGAGGGCGCCAACCGCGACCTCGTCATGGACGAGGTCATCGCGACGCTGCGCGGAGCCCGGCACCTGCGCCCGGCGGCGCAGAACGACTTCTTCGTCTCCACCCCCGAGAAGATCATGGAGCTGTACAACCGGATCGTGGGGGTGTTCTTCCTCGTGATGATCGTGCTCTCGGCGATCGGGCTCCTGGTGGGCGGCGTTGGCGTCGTGGCGATCATGATGATCTCGGTCACGGAGCGGACCCGCGAGATCGGGGTGCGCAAGGCGCTCGGCGCCACGCGCGGCACCATCCTGTGGCAGTTCCTCGTGGAGGCGTCCACGCTGACGCTCGTCGGAGCGGTCGCCGGGCTCCTGGCCGGCGGGGCGATCACCGTCCTGATCCGGACGGCTACCCCCATCGAGGCGGCCACGCCGCCGGAAGCGATCGTGGCGGCGCTGCTCGCGAGCGCCTTTGCGGGGATCGTCTTCGGGATGCTGCCGGCCCTCAGGGCGTCGCGGCTCGATCCGGTCGAAGCGCTGCGGTATGAGTAATGGCCGGGCCTATGGCCCGGAGAAATGCAGGCAGCTTCGCTGCCGGACAACCGCCGCGACTTCGTCGCCGCCAGGTGAAGCGGCCGAATCCTTTTCCCTGGCGGGCCCGTAGGGCCGGCAGTTGTCCGCGGCGAAGCCGCGGCATTTAGCCGCCATTGGATGCCCCTCTTCGAAGCCGTCCGACTCGCCCTCGCCCAGATCCGCGTCCAGAAGCTCAAGAGCTTCTTCACCCTGCTCGGCGTCACCATCGGCGTGATGTTCCTCATCGCGGTGGTGTCCATCGTCGAGGGGATGCACACCTACGTCGAGAAGGACTTCCTCGGCCGCATGCTCGGCGCGAACACCTTCACCCTGCGGCGCCTCCCCTGGTTCCAGGAAGGAACGAACGCGGAGTGGCGCGAGTGGCAGCGGCGCCCGCGGTTCTATCCCGCCGACGTCCGCGTCATCGCCGGCGCCCTTCCCTCCGACGCCCGCTGGGCGGTGGAAAGCGAGAACAACGTGTGGGCGGCCACGCAGTGGGCACGCCCGCGCCAGGTGAGCGGCCACGCCGTGGACGGCGACTACTTCACCATCAAGCAGTACAACCTCTCCTCGGGGCGGCCCTTCACCCAGCAGGAGATGCAGTACGGCACCAACGTCGTGGTGATCGGCGACGAGGTGGCGCGCCACTTCTTCCCCGGGCTGGACCCCATGGGGCGCGAGCTCCGCATGGGCGGCGTGGGCTATGTCGTGATCGGCGTGATCGAGAAGCAGGGTTCGCTGTTCGGGATCTCGATGGACAAGCTCGCCATCGCGCCCTTCAACTCCCCGCTCCGCCGCCTCACCAACCCCCGGGGCGACATCGACGGCCTGATGGTGAAGGCGAGCTCCCCGCTCATGATGGAAGAGCTCATGGAGGTCACGCGTGAAGTGCTGCGCGGCCACCGTCGCCTGCGCCCCTCGCAGCCGGACAACTTCGTCATGGAGACCATGGCCACCGCCATGGTGCAGTTCGACAAGACCAGGCAGGTGATGACTATCGCCGGCACCGCGCTCCCGGCCATCGGCCTCGTCGTGGGCGGGATGGTGATCATGAACATCATGCTGGTGGCCGTCGCGGAGCGCACCCGCGAGATCGGGATCCGCAAGTCGCTCGGCGCGCGCCGCCGGGACATCCTCAGCCAGTTCCTCGTGGAGAGCGCGACGCTCAGCACGCTCGGCGCCCTCCTCGGCATCGCGCTCGGCCTGGCCGGCGCGAAGCTCATCGAGGCGAACACACCCCTGCCCGCCGCCGTGGCGCCCTGGTCGCTGGTGGCGGCCACGCTGATGGGCACCGTGGTGGGCATCGTGTCGGGCGTGTACCCGGCCCGCCGCGCATCGAAGCTGGACCCCATCGAAGCGCTGCGGCAGGAGACATGAGTGCAGGTTCTCGCGTTCGCTCGGAATGACAGCATGAGGCTCACGGTCCGGTTCGCGCACGCGCTCGAGGGCGTGGGCATCGCGGTCGACGCCATGCGCGCCAACAAGGTGCGCGCGGGGCTCACCATCATGGGCGTCGCGGTCGGCGTGTTCGTCGTCGTCGCGCTCTCGTCGGTGGTGCGCGGCATCAACGAGAGCTTCGCGCGCGACGTCGAGGCCGCGGGGCCGACGTCGTTCTTCGTCTATCGCCGCAACATCGGCGGATTCCAGGTGTGCGACGGCACCGACGAGACCTGCCCCGAGCGCCGCAACCCGATGATCACGATGCCGGAGGTGCGTGCCATCGAGCGGTTGCCGAGTATCCTCGCCGTCACCGCGCACGTCGCGAACGGGCTGCGCTTCCGCTACAAGGACCGCGAGCTCGGCGCGGGCGTGGAAGGGTACACGGCCAACTGGACGCAGGTGGACGGGGGCGACATCTACCCCGGCCGCAGCTTCACGGAGGCCGAGAACCAGAACGCCGCGCGCGTGGTGATCCTGAACGAGAAGCTCGCCGAGAAGCTGTTCGGCGATTCCGACCCGCTCGACAAGGAGGTCGAGATCGTGGGAATCGGCGTGCGCCTGCGCGTCATCGGCATCTATCACTACACCGCGAGCCCCATGGGCACGCCGACGTCGGCGGGCGGCGGCGATTCGCCGAAGGCCATCGTCCCCTGGGAAACCGCGCGGCGTCACCTGAACTTCTGGATGCGCGGCAACAACCTCATCGTGAAGCCATTGGCCGGCGTCACGGTGGAGCAGGCCACCGATGAAGTCACGGCGCTCCTGCGGTCCGAGCGTGGATTGCGCCCGGCGCAACCGGACAACTTCGCGATCATCACGCAGGATCGCCTCATGGGGATCTACAACCAGCTGTTCGGCACCTTCTTCGTGGTCGGCATCGCGCTGTCGTCGGTGGGGCTCCTGGTGGGCGGCGTGGGCGTCGTGGCCATCATGATGATCTCGGTCACCGAGCGCACGCGCGAGATCGGGGTGCGCAAGGCGCTCGGCGCCACGCGCGGCACCATCCTCTGGCAGTTCCTCGTCGAAGCGGTGACGCTCACCGCCATCGGCGCGGCCATCGGGCTCGTGCTGGGCATCGTGGTGGCCGTCGGGGTGCGCACGGCCTGGCCGTCCATCCCGGCCTCCACGCCCGTCGGCGCCGTGGTCGCCGCGCTGGTGGTGTCGGCGATCACCGGTGTCGTCTTTGGCCTGCTGCCCGCCATGCGCGCTTCGCGGCTGGATCCGGTGGCGGCGCTGCGCTACGAATGAGATAGGTGCCGCGGCTCAACGCCGCGGAGAACTGCCGAGCCTTCGGCTCGGACAACCGCCGCTCGCTGCGCGCGCGGACAGCTGAAACAGCTAGCTTTTTCACTTGTCCGGCCAGTGATCTTCTGGCCGGCAGTTGTCCGGCCGCAGGCCGGCAGTTGTCCGGCCGCAGGCCGGCAGTCATCCGGCGCGGAGCGCCGGCGGTTGGCCCGCCCAATGCGTCCCCTCGACATCCTCGTCACCGCGTTCACCCAGATCCGCGCCAACAAGCTGCGGAGCTTCTTCACGCTCCTCGGCATCATCGTCAGCGTGGCGTTCCTCGTGGCGGTGATCGCGATCATCCAGGGGATGAACGCCTACGTCACCGAGAACATCGCCAACGCGATGATCGGGTCGAACACCTTCCAGGTGCGGCGCACCCCGATCAACATCGGCCTCATCGAGGACGCGGACTGGCGGCGCATGCAGCGGCGCCCGAAGATCACCTGGGCCGACGCGCAGGTCGTGCGCGCGGCGCTCCCCGACGCCGAGGCCATCAGCATCACGTCCGGCTGGCCCACGCCCCAGGCCGACGTCATCTGGCGGGGCCGCACCCTGGGGGACGTCCTCATCTTCGGCATCAGCCCCGAGTACCAGGTGGTCCAGGACTACCGGATCACGCGCGGCGAGCCAATCAGCGAGATCGACGTCCGGCAGCGCCGCCACGTCGTGCTCATCGGCGCCGACGTCGCGCAGAAGCTGTTCGAGGGCGTGAACCCCGTGGGGGAGCCCATCCGCATCCGCGGCGAGCTGTTCACGGTCGCCGGCGTGGCCGCGCCCAAGGGACGCGTGCTGGGCCAGTCGTTCGACGGCTTCGTGCAGATGCCGATCACGACCTTCGAGTCCATGTACGGCCGCCGGCAGACCACGACCATCTCCGTCAAGATGCGCTCCGCGGAGCAGGTGGACGACGCGATGCGGCGCGCCGAGGAGGCCATGCGCCTCGCGCACCGGCTGCGCCCGGGCACCCCCTCCGACTTCTCGATCGAGACCGCCGACGCGCTCATCAGCTTCTGGAAGGCACTCACGCGGGTGCTCTTCGCGGTCGTTCCCGCGATGGTCGCCATCGGGATCGTCGTCGGCGGCATCGTCATCATGAACATCATGCTCATGGCGGTGCGCGAGCGGACGCACGAGATCGGGCTCCGGAAGGCCGTGGGCGCCACCCGGGGCGACATCCGCCGCCAGTTCCTCACCGAGGCCACGATGCTCGCGACGCTCGGCGGCGCGGCCGGCGCCGTGGGCGGCTGGCTCTTCGCGCTGTTGATCGCCTTCGCGTCTCCCCTTCCCGCCCGCGTGACGCCGTGGTCCATCACCCTCGCCCTCGCGCTCGGCGCGGGGGTTGGCGTGCTGTTCGGCGTGTACCCCGCCACCCGGGCGGCGCGCCTGGATCCGGTCACCGCGATGCGCGCCGAATGAAGGCGCTCCTGCGGTTCTTCGGCGATTTCGGCGAGAACGTCGGCATCGCGCTCGGCGCGCTGCGCGTGGCCAAGATGCGCTCGGCGCTCACGATCCTCGGCGTCGTCATCGGCGTGGCGAGCGTGATGGCCATGGCGTCCATCGTGCGCGGCATCCAGGACCAGATCCTCAACACCCTCGAGGTGTCCGGCCCCATCACCTTCTACGTCATGAAGGTGTTCTCGCAGACACCGCTCAACCCGGAGGCGCTGCCACGGTGGGTACGGGTGCGCCCGGACCTCAGTGAGGCCGAGGCGGAGCGCATCGCGGCGCTGCCGGAAGTGCAGTACGCGGCGCTGTGGGGGCAGATCTTCAACCGCATCGAGTACGCCGGCACGCGCACGGGGCTCGGGATCATCACCGGCGCCGACAACGGCTACCCGGAGATCTACGGCGGCGACCTGGCGGACGGACGCTGGTTCACCCGCTCGGAGCTCGCGGCCGGCGCGCCGGTGATCGTCATCGAGAGCGACGTCGCCGTGAAGGTGTTCGGGCACATCCAGCCGCTCGGGAAGCAGGTGCGCGTTGGCGGACGTCCGGTGACGGTGATCGGGATCTACCAGGCGTCGTCCAACATCTTCGAGCCACCGGGACAGGAGCAGTTCGCGATCGTGCCCTACCGGCTGCTCGATCACCAGTTCACGATCGACAAGACCAACGCGCAGATCATCCCCGTGAAGCCGAAGCCCGGGGTGAGCGTCGCGGACGCGCAGGGCGCCGTGACGGTGGCGCTGCGTGAGATGCGGCGGCTGCGGCCGGCCGATGGCAACACCTTCGACATGATCACGCAGGACCAGATCCTCGACCTGTTCAACAAGATGTCGGGGGCATTCTTCCTCGTGATGATCGCGCTGAGCGCGGTGGGGCTGCTCGTCGGCGGCATCGGCGTCATGGCGGTGATGATGATCTCGGTCACCGAGCGCACGCGGGAGATCGGCATCCGGAAGGCGGTAGGGGCCACGCGCCGCGACATCCTCCAGCAGTTCCTCATCGAGGCGGCGACGCTCACCGGGATCGGCGGCATCGCGGGGGTCCTCGTCGGGATCGGGATCGGCCGACTGGCCAACCTCGCCATGCACATCGACGCCGTTCCGCCCCTCGACCTGACGTTCGTGGCCGTGCTGTTCTCCGTCGGGATCGGGATCGTGTTCGGGCTGCTCCCCGCGCGGCGCGCGGCGCGGATGGATCCGATCGAGGCGCTGCGGTACGAGTAGTCGGGTCTCGGCGGCGCCGAGTACGCAGTAGCTTTCGCCGATGGTCGACATCCTCGCCATCGCGGCCCACCGGGACGACGTCGAGCTCACCTGCGCCGGCACGCTCATCAAGGCCGCGAAGCAGGGGCGACGCACGGCGGTCATCGACCTCACCGCGGGCGAGATGGGCACGGCGGGCGACGCTGCGTCGCGCGCGGCCGAGGCCGACGCGGCGGCGGCGGTCATGGGGCTGTCGGCGCGCGAGAACCTCGGCCTCCCCGACGCGGCGATCGTCAACACCCCGGCCACGCGCGAGACACTCGCCCGCGCCATCCGGCGCTTCAAGCCGCGCGTCGTCATCGCGCCGGCACGCCAGGGACGCCATCCCGACCACCGCGTCACGGCGGAGCTCGTTCGCGACGCGTGCTTTGTCGCGGGACTCGCCAAGGTGGCGCCCGAGGTCCCGAAGCACCGGCCGCTGAAGGTCGTGCATTGCATCAGCTTCCGTCAGGACTTCGAGAAGCCGACGTTCGTCGTGGACATCTCGGAGGAATTCGAGCAGAAGCTCGCGGCCATCCGGTGCTTCGGCACCCAGTTCGACCAGGCGACGCAGGCCGGCGAGGTGATGCCGAGCGGTGATTCGCTCTACGACTCCATCCGGCACTACTCCGCCTGGTACGGCTCGATGATTCGCACGCGGTTCGGCGAGCCCTTCTTCACCACCGAGACCATGCGCGTCGACGACGTTGGCGCGCTCGAGGTATCCACATTTTGAGCGACGACGTCAACTACCCGTCCTATCTGGCGCTCGACGAGCTCCTGACGCTCCAGCGCGCGCGTTCCACCCCGGAGCATCCCGACGAGCTGCTGTTCATCGTCGTGCACCAGTCGAGCGAGCTGTGGTTCAAGGTGCTGCTGCGCGACCTGGAGCACCTCGCAACGGCGCTCGGGAAGCGCGACGGCGGGCTCGCCCTCTGGCAGCTGCAGCGGATCAACGGCGTGATGCGCATCGTGTCCTCCCAGCTGTCGTCACTGGCGCTCCTTCCGCCGCAGCACTTCGCGCAGTTCCGCGCCAACCTCGGCACGTCGAGCGGGGCCCAGAGCGTCCAGTTCCGCGCGATCGAGGCGGCCTCGGGACTGCGGGAGCCGTGGTTCCTCAGGATGATCGAGGAGGCCGGACCGGTGGATCCCGCGATCCGGCGATGGCTCGACCGCCCGTCGCTCCAGGACATGTTTCTCGAGTACCTGAAGCAGGAAGACGCCTCCCTCGAGAACTGCTACCTCGGTCCCGGTCCGACGCTGCATTTCTTCATCGCGGAGGCGTTGCTGGAGTTCGAGATGGAGTTCGGGCAGTGGCGCTTCCAGCACGCGCAGCTCGTCGAGCGGATGCTCGGTCCCGGCACGCCCGGCACGGGCGGCAGCACCGGCGCCGCGATGCTGCACCGCAGCACCAGCATCCGCTATTTCCCGCGCCTTGCGGAGGTGCGGGCGAAGTTCTTCACGACGAAGTGACGGCTCTCGGCTCTCGGCTCTCGGCTCCGGCGTTGCTAAAGCCGAGCCCAAAGCCCAAAGCCGAGAGCCCAAAGCCGAGAGCCCCTTACCTGCGCTCGTTCCAGTTCACGTGCGGGCCGATCCAGAGCCCCACGTGCATGGTCAGCACATTGGCAGCACCGATCCGCGGAGTGACGTCGTAGCTGCCGTCGGCGCGGCGATACAGCCCCTGCTCCGTGAGGTAGCGCGCGCTCGCGTTGCGCACGAAGCGCGTGGACAGCTCGAACCCGGCCTCCCGGCCGATCTTCGTGCCCACGCGCCGCAGCCCGGCGCCGTAAATGGACGAGACGTTGCGGGACGAGAACAGGCTCTTCGTCTCCGGGTCCGGCCCCGATGGCGATTCGGGCTTGAGGTTCACCCAGCTGTTGAAGAAGGTCCACCCGGCCAGCGCGTAGCCGAACGGACGCCACTTGCCATCGGTGGCCATGAATTCCGGGCCGACGTGCAGCATCATCATGCTGTGGTTGCGTGCCTTGTACTGCACGCTCTCCGTCCAGCAGCTGCCGAATTCATCGCACACCTCCTGGAATCCCCACGCGCTGGCGCCGTCGTAGAGGAGGGCGGCTACCTGCGTCCGGATCACGAGGGGCTCGCGCCGGAACGGCTGGATGCCGAGGACCAGGTCGGCCCCGCCGCCTCCGTTCTCGTGGTTCCGGAACTCGCCCATGGGCACGGCGCCGAAGAGCGAGAAGGAGAAGGTCACGAGATCCGATTTCTTCGCGACCTTTGGTTGCAGGAGCTGCGCTTGAACGGGCAGCGCCAGTAATAACGTGAGAAGGAGGGGACGCATGGTAGTCGACAGACGTCAGACGTCAGACGTCAGACGTCAGGGCCAGGTAGCAGGTGAGGTTCTTTCCTTCAGACGAGTTCGCCGCGCGAAAGGTTCCGCCCCGGCATTCTGACGTCTGACCCTGACGTCTGACGTCTGGAGTGCGACTACGCCACACGGAGCCCTATTACCTGCGTAACCATATGCGCCGTATATTGTTGTGATGCCCGACCCGATCTACCTCGACCACGCGGCCACCACTCCGGTGCGGCCGGAGGTGCTGGAGGCGATGGCGCCATTCTACGGCCCCCGCTTCGGCAATCCCTCCAGCCTGCACCGCTGGGGGCGCGAGGCGCGCACCGCGCTGGATGAGGCGAGGGAGCGGCTGGCGGCGTGCATCGGGGCCCGCTCCGACGAGATGTGCTTCACCTCCGGCGGCACCGAGGCCGACAACATCGCCGTGCTCGGTGGCTGGCGCGCGCGGCGCGCCACGGGACGGAACGCCGTGGTCTCCACCCCCATCGAGCACAAGGCGGTGCTCGGCGCGGTGCACCAGGCGGCGCATGAGGGCGCGGACGAGCGCCTGTGCCGCGTGGACGCGAACGGCGTCGTGGACGCCGCGTCGTTCGATGCGCTCACCCGCGACGACGCCGCCATCGCCTCGGTGATGTGGGTGAACAACGAGATCGGCACGGTGCAGGACATCCCGCGCTTTGCGGAGCTCGCCCGGGCCCGCGGGGTGCTCTTCCACACCGACGCGGTCCAGGCGTTCGGCAAGGTGGCCATCGACGCCGCGAAGGTCCCCTTCGACGCCCTGTCTCTCTCCGGGCACAAGATCGGCGCCCCCAAGGGGTGCGGCGCGATCTACATCCGCCGCGGCACCGCGCTCGAGTCGCTGTTCCACGGTGGCTCGCAGGAGCGCGGGAAGCGGCCCGGTACGGAGAACGTCGCCGCGGCCATCGGGCTCGCGAAGGCCGCCGAGCTCACCTGCGCGGAGCAGGACGCCGAGTGTCGCCGGCTGGCGGCGCTCCGGGACCGGCTCGAGCGCGGGATCCGCGAGCGCATTCCGGACGCGGTGATCCACGGCGCCGGCGCCCCGCAGCGCGCCCCGCACATAGTGAACGTCTCGGTCCCCGCCACCGACAGCGAGTCCATGCTCATGGCGCTGGACCTCCAGGGCATCGGCTGCTCCGCCGGCTCCGCGTGCCAGTCGGGGAGCGCGAGCCCGTCGCACGTGCTGTCCGCGATCGGCGCGCCGCGCGACCTGGTCAACGCCGCCATCCGGATGAGCCTCGGCAGTCTCAGCACGGAGGCGTCGGTGGACCGGGTGGTGGACGTGTTCGCGCGACTGGCGAACAAGGCGCGCGGCCTCGCGGCCGTCTCCTGAGCGGCTGGAGCGGGCGCGTGGCCACGAAGGAGCGGGTGCTCGTCGCGATGTCCGGGGGCGTGGATTCCTCGGTGGCCGCCGCGCTGCTGGTCGAGCAGGGATACGACGTCGTGGGCGCGACGATGAAGCTCTTCTGCTACGGCGAGGACGTCCCCGACCGTCCCTGCTGCTCGCTCGACTCGATCAACGACGCGCGTCGCGTCTGCCAGGGGCTCGGCGTGCCGCACTATGTGCTGAACCTCGAGAGCGCATTCGGGAACGACGTCGTGGACAACTTCGTGAGCGAGTACGCGCGCGGACGCACACCGATCCCCTGCGTGCGCTGCAACACCTTCACGAAGTTCCGGGACCTCGTGCGAAAGGCCGACTCGATCGACGCGCGCTGGGTGGCCACCGGGCACTATGCCCGCATCGTGAACGGCGCCCTGCACCGCGGCCTCGATCACGCGAAGGACCAGTCCTACTTCCTGTGGGGGATCGACCGCGCCGTGCTCTCGCGCATGCTCCTGCCCGTGGGCGCGCAGACCAAGGCCGAGACGCGCGCGGTGGCGCGCGCGCTGGGACTGGACGTCGTGTCGGAGAAGCCCGAGAGCCAGGACATCTGCTTCGTCCCCGACGGGGACCACACGAAGATCATCCGCTCGCGGCTCGGTGACGCGGCGCCCGCGCTCAGTCGCGGCGCGTTCGTCCTCCGTGACGGCACGGTCGTGGGGGAGCATGAAGGGTATGCGCGCTTCACCATCGGCCAGCGGCGTGGGCTGCCCGGCGGGTTTCGCGAGCCCATGTTCGTCACGGCGATCCGTCCCGTGGAGCGCCAGGTGGTGATCGGTCCGCGCGACGATCTGCTCGGGCGCGGTCTCGTGGTGCGCGAGGTGAACGCGCTGGTCGATGGCTCACGGCCGTTGGCTCTCGGCTCCCGGCTGGGCGTTCAGGTGCGACACCGGTCGGCGCCGGCTGCCGCGGAGGTCATCCGGGCCGACGCCACCGAGATCGAGCTGGCCCTGGACGAACCCATCGCGGCGATCACTCCGGGCCAGAGCGCGGTGTTCTACGACGGCGAGCAGGTGCTCGGCGGCGGGATCATCGAATCCGCAACCGGATCTCGCGCGACGCTACCGATTCTCGCGGCCTAGGACGCGGGACGCGGGACGCGGGACGCGGGACTCGGGACTCGGGACTCGGGACTCGGGACTCGGGACTCGGGACTCGGGACTCGGGACGGAATACGTTCTGAGTCAACTACTGTTCCAGCCCCCAGCCCCCAGCCCCCAGTCCCCAGCCCCAAGTCCCCAGTCCCTACTGCAGCGCCTGATTCAGGATCGGATAGCTCTTCCAGTCCTTGTAGTCGAAGTGCCACCATTCCGACGGGTTCACCACGAACCCTTCCTTCACCATGACGCGCCGCAGCACCTCGCGATGGTGGCGCTGCAGCGAGGTGCCGCCGGGGTAGTCGGCGCGCGCGCGCACCGTGGCCTCGTCATACGTGCTTGGCATCTCGACCGGCGTTCCCGTGTCGAGGTCGAACAGGGTCAGGTCCACCGCCGCACCGCGATTGTGCTTCGATCCCAGCGCCGCGTCTGCGACGAGCCACTTCTGTTCCGCCGGCGTGGCTTCCCAGAAGATCCTGGTCACGTACCAGGGGCGGTACGCATCGAAGACGAGCAGCGTGTATCCGTACGGGCGCAGCACCGCGTTGGCCCGCGCGAGGGCCGCGGCCGCGGGGCGCTGCAGCAAGGCACGCGGCCGCTCATACAGCGGCTCGCCGAGGAAGTTGTTCGACGTTGCGTAGCGGATGTCGAGACGGATCGTCGAGTCGAGGCTCGTCACGTCCACGAGATCCGGCGCGCGGGACGCGCTGGTGTCGCGAGGCGGCGTCGCCGCCAGCGCCTCCCTCCGGAGCTCGGCGATCGGGCGCAGCGGCGTGACGCGAAGCTGGGCCGCTCCGGGCGGGGGCTCGACCGCGCGGCGCGTCATGACCATGTCGGACACCTGCACCGCCGTCGCGCGGCCGGTGGAGTCGCGGAGGAACCGCACCGGCCCGGACACGCCCGTCGTGGCCTCCGGCGCCCGGAACTCCGAGGCCGAGATCTCCGCGAGCGGCACATAGTTCCCGCGCTGGTCGAGGATGTGCATCCGGCGGTCGCGCTCCATGGCGATCCACCGGAGCGTCGTGTCCGGGCCATACTCGCCGAGGAGACCGCGCCAGTGCGCCGGGATGGTGTCCGGTGTGCGCCGCACGAGCATGGACAGCTCGGCGAGCCAGGGATCCATTCGCTGTCCCTGCTCGTCCACCGGGCCACGCGCGGTGCCGCCACACGCGGCCGTCGCGAGACCGAACCAGAGCATTACCGCGCGTCGTAGTGTCATGCGCAGTATTGTAGCTGACGGCTAACTTCCGCACATGCGCACGCTCATCCTGGCTGGTCTCGTCGCCGTCGCCGCCGCCGGGTGTCGCTCCCAGCAGCGAACCCTGCCCCCCGCCATCCCCCCGGTGCCCTCGCCGGTCGCCGTGGGCGGCTTCGGCCAGCAGTTCATGGACATCGCGCTTGGCGCGGGCGCCCCGGCCGAGCCGCGCAAATGCCTCTACGCGCACTACACCGGCTGGCTCACCGACGGGTCGAAGTTCGACTCGAGCCGCGACACGATGCCCAACGGCCGCCCCCGCACCCCGATCGCGTTCGCGCAGGGCGCCCGGCGCGTCATCGTCGGGTGGGACGTCGGCTTCGAGGGCATGAAGGTGGGCGGACAACGACGGCTGTTCATTCCCTACCAGCTCGCCTACGGCGAGAACGGCCGGCCCCCGGTGATACCGCCGAGAGCCGAATTGATCTTCGACGTCGAGCTCATGGCCGTGGCGGACACGCTGCCGCGTTCCACGCCTGCACCGGGCCAGCCACCGCAGTGCCCCACCTGGGATTCGGTCAAGCCCGCGCAGTGAAACATTCGGCGGTTCCTCTGGTACGACCGCGGATGCGGAATCCTGTCCTCACCCTGACCCTGCTGGCACTCGCGTCCGCTTCGACGCTGAGCGCGCAGGCGCGTCTCTCTGTCGCACCGGCGCAACCCGAACCGGGTGCCGTCGTCCGCGTTGCGCTGCGCTCCGGAGAGGTGCTGGACTCCGTGCGAGGCACCATGGCGGGTGAGCCGCTGCACTTCACGCGCGAGGCCGACGGCGTGTGGCGGGCTTTCGGCGCCATCCCCATCGATGCGTCCCGCTCGGTCACCGCTCGCGCATGGGCGCATCGGTCCGGCGGCACCGACAGCGCCGAGGCACGCGTCGCGGTCCCCGAGGTGAAGGTGGTGTCGTCGCAGCTCGCCGTGGCGCCGCGCTTCTCGCAGCCGATGGACTCGGCGACCGCCGCGCGCGTGGCCAGCGAGAACGCGCGGGCGCGCGCCGTGGGGCAGCGGTCGCACGCAACGCCGCGCCTGTGGACGCGTCCCTTCCTCCAACCCAGACAGTCCGTCATCACGAGCCGATTCGGGACGGGACGCGTCTTCAACGGCGTCGTCAGCAGCCGGCACCTCGGCGTGGATTTCCGTGGCGCGGTGGGCGAGGAGGTCCGCGCGACGAATCGCGGCGTCGTGGCACTCGTGGACACCTTCCATCTCGCGGGGCAGCTCATCTACCTCGATCACGGACAGGGAGTCGTCACCGCGTACTTCCACCTGAGCGAGACCGCCGTTGCGCAGGGAGACACGGTGCAACGGGGCCAGGTCATCGGGCGGGTGGGCGACAGCGGCCGCGTCACCGGTCCGCACCTGCACTGGGCGGCCCGCTATGGCTCGCTGTCCGTGAACCCGCTGGACCTCGTACGGCTCACCGCACCGCTGGGCCAGGGTTCAGGGACTGGAGGACAGGGATCAGGGAATCCAAAGGCCCAGACCCCGGACCCCTGACTCCCGGGCGCTAGTACTTCAGCCCCCCGGCCTCGGCGAACTCGCGCATCATCCGCTCCTGCTCCTCGGTGAGCTTTTCCGGGACCACGATCTCGACCTCGACAATGAGGTCGCCGAGCTGCTCGACCTTCTTGATGCCCTGCCCGCGCACGCGAAAGCGCTTTCCTGACGCCGTGCCGGCGGGGATGCGGATGGACACCTTCTTCCCGTCGATCGTCTTGACGTTGACCTTCGAGCCGAGCGTGGCCTGCGCGATGTTGATCGGTACCGTCGCCACGAGGTCGAGTCCCTCGCGCTTGTAGAAGCGGTCGGGTTGCACCGTGAAGGTGATGAGCAGGTCTCCCGGCGGCCCGTTGTGCGATCCGCGCCCGCCCTGACCGCGCAGCCGCAGCTTGGTGCCCGTGTCCGTTCCCGGTGGTACGGTGACGGCGATCTTCTTCTTCGCGCGCGCCTCTCCGGCGCCATTGCAGCTCGAGCACGGCACCGTGGGCACCTGGCCGCGCCCGAGACATTGCGGGCAGGGGCGCTGCACCGCGAAACCGCCCTGGCCGAAGGAGACGCTGCCGCGGCCGCCGCACTCGGGGCACACCTGCGCCTTGGACCCCGCGGCGCCGCCGGTGCCCTTGCACACGACGCACTCCTCGTTGACCTCGAGATCAATGTTCACCTTGTCGCCAAGTGCCGCCGTGCGGAACGGCACCTCGAGGGCCACTTCCACGTCCTGCCCGCGCTCCGGACCGCGCTTGCGTTGGGCGCCCCCGCCGAACATCGAGCTGAAGATGTCGCCGAGCCCGCCGAGGCCGCCGAGATCCACTTCCTCGAAGCGGAATCCTGCGCCGCTCCCGCCCGGCGGGTAGCCGCCCATCCCCGGACCGCCCGGGCCCGGACGCGGACCGCCGGGGCGTCCACCGTACGCGCCGAACGCGCCGAGGCGGCGCATGTCGTCGTACTGCTTCCGCTTGTCGGCGTCCCCAAGCACCTGGTAGGCCTCGGAGATCTCCTTGAAGCGCTCCGCGGCTTTGGCGTCGCTCGCGTTCTTGTCCGGGTGGTGCTTCGCGGCCAGCTTGCGGTACTGCTTCTTGATCTCCTCCTGCGACGCGGACGCGGAGACGCCGAGGACCGCGTAGTAGTCCTTGTTCTGCGCCATGGAGGTCCCTACGCGCTCAGCCCTGCCACTGCTTCACGACCACGCGCGCGGGGCGCAGGAGCTGGCCGTTGAAGCGGTAGCCGAGCTGAAAGACCCTGGACACCGTGTTGTCGTCCTCGGAGGAGGGCGCCGGTTCGGTGGTGATCGCCTCATGGAGGTTTGGATCGAACGACTGGTCCACCGGGTTGATGACCTCGAGCCCCACGGAGTCGAGCGACTTGAGGAGCTTCTTCTCCACCAGCTCGATCCCCTTGTGCAGCGTCGAGACGTCGGTCGTGGCGGGATCGATGTCGGCGAAGCGGGCGAGGTCGTCGATGGCCTCGAGCATCTTCATCACGAGCTCCGCCTGCCCGCGCGCCCCGGCCTCGAGCCGCTCCTTGGCGGTGCGGCGGCGGTAGTTGTCGAACTCCGCGGCGAGTCGAAGGTACTTGTCCTTCATGTCGGCGAGCTGGCGGTCCGTGTCGCCGATCGGGGCGCCGGCGGCGGCTGGCTCCGCGGCAGGCTCCCCGTCCCCCTGGGGCTCGGGGACGGGCGTGTCGGGGGCTTCACCGGCGTCGGGGGACTCCTGCGCGACGTCGTCGTGCGGCATGTGGCGCTTACGGTGCTTCATGGGGATGAAGTTTCGTTGGTTCCGAAAGGCGGGGCAACAGCAAGCGGCATTCCGGTACTGCCTCCACGGTAAACCCTGAGAGCTTGGAACCACCCAATTCCCCGGATTTCCCGAATCTCCCGAATTTCCCCAACTCAATGGCCAGACTCATCGAGCGTGAGCTCAGCTACCAGATCGTTTCTGGTATGTATGAAGTACACGGGGACCTCGGGTTCGGATTCGTGGAACCGATCTACTCGCGCTGTCTCGACAAGGTGCTGCGGCGGAAGGGCCTGCATGTCGAGCGGGAGCTACGCATGCCGGTGATGTTTCAGGGTGAGCAGGTCGGCGTTCAACGAGTGGATATGCTCGTCAACGGCCGAGTCATCGTCGAGATCAAATCGACTGAGCGGCTGGCCGACGCTGCATTCCGCCAGCTGCGGAGCTACCTGACCGGAATGTCGATCGATCTGGGACTGATCCTTCACTTTGGTCCGTCGGCCAGGTTCTATCGCGTGCTACGCGGCTATCCCACCCGAACCGCACGCAGGCATCCGTCGGGCATTTCGGGTAATTCGGGAAATCCGGGGAATTCGGTAGCTCCTGTGGCTCTCGGCCCCACGCCAGCGCCTCCTATGGCGTGACGGCCGGCCCCGCTAGCCGCCTGGTCAGCCGGTACAGGAACTCCTGTCCCTCGTAGAACGACTGGATCCGCATCCGCTCATCCCGCCCGTGCGCGCGGGCATCGATGGCTGGATCGAGGAACAAGCCGCTCACCCCGAACACGGGCACGTTCCGCTGGCGGAAGTACCGTCCGTCGGTCGCGCCGGTGGACATGATGGGGATCACCGGCACGTCGCCGAAGAGCTCGCGCGTCACAGCCTCGATGGGGCGCATGACCTCGGGCAGCAGCGGCGTGGGAGGCTCGGGGGGTCTCGCCGCGAAGGTCGCCGTCACCGAGACGCTCGAGTCCCCGATCACCCGCGTGAGGGTTGCGCGCAGCTCCTCCACCGTGGTTCCCGGATACATGCGGCAGTTCACGTTGGCCTCGGCCAGCTGCGGCAGCGCATTGGGCGCGTGGCCGCCCCGCAGCTGCGTCGGCACGCAGGTGGTGCGCAGCATCGCGTTGTAGCGCGGCTCGGCGCTCACCACGGCGAGGGCCGCCGCGTCGGCCGGGTTCGCGACGAGGGCGCGCATCGCCCGACCCATCGCCGGCGTCTCGATCTGCGCGGTCTTCGTGAAGAACTCGCGTGTCACCTCGTTGAACTGCACCGGGAAGCGGTGCCGCCCCACCTTCGCGAGCGCCTCCGCCAGCGCGGCGATCGCGTTGTCCGCGCGCGGCACGGAGGAGTGCCCGCCGCGGTTGGTGACCCGGAACGTCATGTCCACGTACACCTTCTCCGTGGCCTGCACGGCGTGGAAGAGCGGCCGGCCGTCGCGGAGCGTGCCTCCGCCCCCTTCGTTGATGACGACGCCGGCCTCGAGCCACGACGGATGCTCGGCCAGCAGCCACTCGACGCCGTTCGCGCTGCCCCCCTCCTCGTCGGCCGTGAGCGCGACGACGATGTCGCGCTCGGGGACGTATCCCTCGGCCTTCATGCGGATGAGGTTCGCGGCGAAGATCGCGGCCATCGCCTTGTCGTCGGCGGTGCCGCGGCCGTAGTAGTAGCCGTCGCGCTCCGTGAAGACGTAGGGGTCCAGGTCGCCGGACCAGTCCTCCTTCAGCGCCTCGACGACGTCGAGATGCGCGAGCAGCACCAGCGGCTTCAGCTGCGGATTCCGCCCGCGGATTCTCGCGACCACGTTGTGTTTCTCCGGGCGCGGCCCGCCAACGAATACGTCCGCCGCCGGAATGCCCGCCGCGCGGAACCGCTCCGCCATCGCCACGGACGCCGTGGTCACGTTGCCGGTGGTGACCGCGGTGTTGATCTCCACCAGCTGCCGGTAGATGTCCCGCGCCGCCTGCTGATGCGCAGTGAGCGCTCCTGGCCGATACACCGGCCGGGTCTGCGCGTGAGCGGTGGTGGCGACGAGGGCCACGGTCGTGAGGACGACGGGAAGGAGGCGCATGATGAGTGGCGGGACGAGTGACTGGGGGCTGGGGACTGGGGACTGGGGACTGGGACTGGGGACTGGGGA
>Ga0307505_10001585_pt1 | contig 17796 bp, 12 predicted proteins | sample 23_S_MG_FD_202183 | JGI IMG/M metagenome (GOLD analysis project Ga0307505, IMG submission 202183) | Soil microbial communities from Populus trichocarpa stands in riparian zone in the Pacific Northwest, United States - 23_S | ecosystem: Environmental > Terrestrial > Soil > Riparian zone > Trees...
CGCGCTCGCGATCGTCACGATTCACGCAACCGGCTTCCCAACGACCTAACGCCGCCCTCGAACCTAACGTGGCCCTGGAAACCCTGCTTCTCCGACAGTCCCTTTCGCCGGGGTGACCAAGTGGGATGGCGATTGAATCGCCGGGTAAAGCCCCCTGTTTGGTTCTGCACTCGAGTCGGTGGGAAGCGCGAAGCCGAAATGCACGTCATCCCGGCGAAAGCCGGGATTCAGGTGGGGCGGCGGTTGCCTGCGGCCTGGACCCCGGCTTTCGCCGGGGTGACTACTTGGTGGGCAAAGCCAACTGGACGGGGGAGGGGGAGTCGGGGACATACTCCTTGCACGGCGCAGACGCTATGTGAGATGAAATGCCGACCGAGTCGGCAGGTTGCCGACCTCGACCGTTTGTCTGGAGGCATGGACCATGATTCATCGAATCTCACGCGCGGGTTCCGTTGCGGCGTTGTTCCTCATCTTTTCGTCGACGTCTGTTCTCGGACAGGTGGTGATCGACGCGTTCTCTGACGCCGGACTCAACACGGTGGCCCCCCCGGGGGTTCAGCGCACGACGGTCGGCGTCACGACGGTCACCGATACCGGGCTGACCGACGTGATCGGGGGGGCGCGGACGCTCACCGTCCAGGCGACGATAGCCGGCGGTGCGAACCCGTCGGTGGTCGCCGGTGTCATTCCGGCGTTCGACCTTCTGTCGTATTCGTCGAGCTTGTTGGCGGACGGATTGACGACCCTGTTCTACGACGCGAACGGCGCCGGGCTGGCAGTCGATCTGTCGACCGGCGAGGGCATTCAAGTATCTCTGACCACCGATGCGGCGGCCGTACCCTACCTCGTCAGCTTGACCCTGTCGGACGGCGTCATCACAGAGACCGATGTGCAGGCCGGCGTCATGAGCGGCACGACGCTGATCGAGTTCTTCTACACCAGCTTTCCCACCGTCGATCTCGCCAACATCGAGAGCATCGAAGTCTCCATCGATCCGAATGCCGCTGGTGACCTCGAGACAGCCGGCCCTGGTATCGTGACGTTCGGCGAACCGATCTGCGGCGATGGCGTGTTCGACCTGGTAAACAACGAAGAGTGCGACGACGGCAACGCGATCGACGGGGACGGCTGCGACAACGACTGTTCGTTCTCCGCGGCCTGTACGTATACCCACCCGGGAAACCCCACGGAGCGCTTCGTCGGCGGCTGCGGGGCGCCATCATTCTTGACCATCCAGGCGGCGGTAACCGCGTCGACATCGGGCGACGTCGTGTCGCTTTGTCCTGGCGCATACGTCGAAACCGTCGTGGTCGATCAGGAAGTGACGATTCGCTCCACGGCGGGCGCCGCGGTGACATCGGTCCAGGCCGGCACGGCCGCCACGGAGATCTTCGACGTTCGGCGCAGTGGTGTCACGATCGAAGACCTGACGCTGACCAACAGTCCGCGGGCCATCGTCGTCGACGACATCTGTCCGCTCGGGCTCACGACGTGTCCGACGTCCCAGGGATCCACACTCACGATCCGCGACAACATCATCACGGCGAACTTGTTCACCGGCGTTGAGATCAATCGCAAGGTCGATTGTCTGGCGATCACCGACAACGAGGTGACGTTGAACACCGTTGCCGGCGTCGTCGTCGCCGCGCAGGAGCAAAGTTCCGTGTTGGTGTCGATCCTCGGCAACACGATATCGCAGAGCCTGACGGGGCTCGACATCGCCGCCGCCGGTCCGGTGCTAATGGTCGCGCAGAACACGATCGAAAACGGAAGTGTGCAGGGCGTGCGTGTGGCTGACCTTACGGCCGGCGCACCGGCGAACCAGTTGATCGAGAACGAGATCCGCAACAACGGTGTCGGCATCCAGGTGGACGCCGGCGGCGAGTCGCTGCGGATTCTGCAGAACAACATCACGGGCAACACGGTGGGCCTGCAGAATGTCGCGCCGGGCGGGGTCGTCAATGCGACCCTCAACTGGTGGGAGTCGCAGACCGGCCCGTTCCACCCGATCGAGCGGCCTCTGGGGCTCGGAGATTCCATCGTCGACGCCCTCGGCTTCGACACGACCTTCATCGAGTTTCTCTGCGCGCCGGCGCCTGGTGGGTTCCCGAGCGTCGCCGGTCTGTGCGACGACGCCGATCCCGAGGAGGAGGTCCAGTACATCGCCATCGGCCACAGTCCGGACGTGTCGCCGACCGGCCGATACATCTCGTTCGTATCCGCGGAGGACATCAACGGCGACGACCGCATCTCGGTCAACAATGCCGACGGCGGGGAAGAGGCGTTTCTGCTGAATCGCCGCCCGATTCGCCGACCCGGCGCGTTCTGCCTCGGCGGCGTCAATCCCGGCGCGTCGTGCTCGAGCCAGCGGGACTGCCCGGCGGATTTCAACGCCGACCCGATCGTCACCGAGGGCGCCTGCGTATTGATCACGCAGATCTCGCACGACCCTTCGACGTCGTTCATGACGTTGGCTCCACGCGTCAACCACCGCGGCGACGTGGTCTTTGCGTCGGATGCGAACCTGACCGGCGGCAATCCCGACAATTCGCTGGAGGCGGTGCTCTGGAGTCACCGCGAGTTCCGCCGCAACGAGCCGCCCAACCCCAACAGCGCCACCTTGGAGGTTTCCGTCGGTGCCAACCTCGAGGAGTCCACGGCCCCGGCGGCCGGCCGGTCGACTCGCTACACACCGTTCGAGTCGCTGGCGAATCTGACCGGGCAGAACGCCGACGGCAATCGCGAGATCTTCGTCTACGACGCGTCGAGGGACACCTTCGCCCAGATCACCAACACCACCGGCGTCGACAACCGCCGCCCCTCGACGCAGACGTCACGGCAGGTCATGTTCGATTCGACGGCCAATTTCACCGGCGGCAATGCCGACGGCAACCGCGAGATCTTCCTGGCGAAGCTCCAGCGCGGCGGCTGGGTGATTACTCAGAAGACGAACAGCGTCGGTCCGGTCGAAAACCACGCCGGTGCGCTCGGCCGGCGCGGCAACTCGTTGGTGTTCAGCTCGAACGGCGATTTCACCGGCCAGAACGCCGACGGCAACCGCGAGATCTTCCTGCTCGAAAAGACGTCGTTCGATCAGATCACGAACACGACGGTGGGCGAGAACATCAACCCGGTGATCAACCCGCGCGGCCGCTTCATAGCCTTCGAGTCGACGGCGGACGCCGATGGCCCGGGCGCGACGCTGACGAACCGCCGCATCTTCTTCTTCGATCTGAACAACGGCACGACGCGTCTGATCTCGCGCTCGTTCTTCGGCACCAACGCCAACCCGCGCATCTCGAAGGGGCGGTACGTGGTGTGGGAGTCGACGGCGAATCTTACCGGGTCGAACCCGGGCGGCGAGCGGGTGATCTACCTGTACAACCGCCGCAAGGACAACTGAGGAGTCGAGCCGGGGGGCCGTGGCCCCCCGGCTTCCTTCACCTCTGCGGCGGGGTGCGGCCCTCGACCTCCCAACCGATCCGCTCTTGTTCGGTCATCGTCTCGGAAGGTTGCCCGAGAGATTCGACGTAGTACGCGAGATCCCAGAAGTCGCGGTCGTCGAAGAGAAGATGGTAGGACGGCATCGGTGTGCCGTTGAGCCCGGTCACCACGGCGCGAACGATGTCTTCCGCGGACGAGCCACCCTTGAGCGGGTGACGCGTGAGATCGGTGGGGGGCAGCGAGAGGTGGCCGGCCGACGAGCCGCCGCCGTGACCATCGTCGCCGTGACAATTGTCGCAACCCGCTTCGCCGTAGATCCTGCGACCCCGCTCCAGGCTGTTCGCGCCCTTTGCCGATCGAACGGGAAGCTTCATCGGTTTGGGGGCCGGCTCGGATGCGAAACCGGGATTCAGTGTCTTTACGAACGCGATCACGGCCGCGAGTTCCGCCTCGGACAAGTGATCCTGTGGCACCATGGCGGTCCCGCCCAGCCCGCGCGCGATGCTGCGGCGCAGATCGTCGTCGGTCGGCAGCTTGCCCGACGCCGTGGAGCGGAAGCGATAATGCGACTTGGTGAAGTCGCGCGGTGCGACGGCGAAGCGCGCGGCGGCCTCGCCGTCACCCCGTCCTTCCAGGCCGTGGCAGATGGCGCAGTGCTGCGCGTACACCGCCGCCCCAGAGGGGCGCGCGAGCGCGGCCGGCGCGCCGACGTCACCGAGATCGTCGGCCGGCGCCGGCGGCGCGAAGGTCGCCAGCGCCACTAGGAAGGCGACGCCGGCGGCCCCGCGGAAACTACTCGAGCACAACGAGCTGGCCGGCGACGTGCGGCGGATGCAGCTGGCAGGAAATCGGGAAGATCCCGGCCTTGTCCGCGGTGAAGGTAACCGTCTCGGCACTCTCGGCGCCGACGACCTTCTCGACGCCAAAGGCCTCGATCTTGTAGCCATGCTCGGCGTCGAGCTTGTTGATCAATCGGAGCTGAACGACGTCGCCCTTCTTCGCGAAGATCGATTCAGGGATCCAGATCTTGACGTCCTGAGCGGTGACGATGTTGACCACCGTCAGACTGACGTCGGGAGCGGCTTCCTTCTCGCCGCCGTGGTGATCGGCGACTGCCGCCGTTGCGAGAAACGTCGCGGCAACAGTGACCGCGCAGCGAGAGAGCATCGAAATACGAGACATGACCTTCCTCCTTGCATGTGGGTGAAGTCGGACTGCGTCACGCTAGGGAAGACCCGACGAACGCGCAAGCATGAGAACGGGCTTGCATGGGCGTCGTGGAAGGTGGGTGTCGTTGAGCGGGCTGACCGGCCGCAAGCCCCAACACCATCATTGATCACGGTCATTGCCACCCGTCGCCCGGCTTGTATCCTGCCCTCCCGACCGGCTGAAGCGAAAGTCCGAGGAACGAATGGACCCCCAGGCACTGCGCGTTCTGATCGTCGATGACGAGCCCAACATTCGCTCGACGCTCTCCGTTTGTCTGGAGTCCATCGGTTGCGAAGTCCACGCGGCCGCCGGCGCCCGCGAGGCGCTGGCGGTGGTCGAGCGACGGCCTTTCGACATCGTGTTCCTAGATGTGCGTCTGGGGCAGGCGGATGGGATGGCCCTCTTGCCGGAGTTGCTCCGGCTTTCTCCCCGGCTCGCCGTGGTGATGATCACGGCGTACGCGAGCATCGAGAGCGCCGTCACAGCGATCAAGTCGGGAGCTCAGGATTACCTGCCGAAGCCGTTCACGCCCGCGCAGATCCGGATCATCGTCGATCGTCTGCGGGACCGCTGGGTCCTCGAAAATCGAGTGGCTGAGCTCGAGGGTCGGCTCGCTGAAACCGCGCCTGACGTGCTCACGGACACCCGCTGCCAAGCGATGCAGCACGCGATCGACACGATCTCGCAGGCTGCCAGGGCCGACACGGCGGTCCTGCTGCGCGGCGAGAGCGGCACCGGCAAAGGTGTGTTGGCCCGGCTGCTCCATGAGCGAAGCCCGCGCGCTGGCCGTCGATTCGTCACGGTCAACTGCCCGACGTTGACCGAGGAACTCCTCGCCAGCGAGCTCTTCGGTCACGTGCGCGGCGCCTTTACCGGTGCGGTTCGAAACCAGCGCGGCAAGGTGGAAGAAGCGGACGGTGGAACGCTGTTCCTGGACGAGATCGGGGAGATCTCTCCGACCCTCCAGACGAAGCTCTTGCGATTCGTGCAGGACCGCGAGTTCGAGCGCGTCGGGGACACACAGACCCGACGCACGGATGTTCGCCTCATCGCCGCGACCAACCGGGATCTCCAAGCAGACGTCGAAACCGGCCGCTTCCGGCTGGATCTTCTCTATCGGCTCAATGTGATCGAAGTGACGGTTCCTTCCCTTCGCGATCGTCGTGAGGATCTGCCGGCGCTCGTGCGCCACTTTCTGTCATTCGCGGCCCGCAACGTCGGGCGGCCCACACCGCGGCTCAGCCGGGAAGCCGAGGCCCTCCTCCTCGCCCACGCGTGGCCGGGCAACGTCCGAGAGCTCAAGAACGAAATGGAACGCGCCGTCGTCTTGTCGCGCGAAGACGTGCTGCGTCCAGAGAGCTTCTCGGAGCGCCTGCGAGGCGGACCCAACGTCGTTCCCGCCGTCGGCGGCGACTTCACGCTCGACGAGGTCGAGCAGGAGCACACCCTCCGCGTCGTGTCTCGAACGGCGACTCGCGAAGAAGCGGCCCGCGTGCTCGGCATTGATCCGTCCACGCTGTGGCGACGGCTCCGACGTTACGAGGAAGGCGGGGAAGATCCGGAACCGGCGTCCTGATCTTTCGGCTCCCTTGGCTTCACGGGAATCGAGAACCAGAATCGCGCACCGCCGAGCGGTGAAGCGGCAACACCGACCTCACCGCCGTGTTCTCGAACGATCTCCTCGACGATGCTGAGACCAAGGCCGCTTCCACGTTTCGTCGTCTCGGGAACCCGAAAGAACTTCGAGAACACTCTCTCGCGCCACTCCGGTGGAATCCCGGGACCGGTGTCGTCGACGAAGATCCGCGCCGAGCCGTCGTCCGCCTCGAAGCCGATGGCGACACGGCCCCCGTCGCCGGCATGAACGAACGCGTTCTCGATCAGGTTGTCGAGCACGCGCCCGAGCCGTGAGACGTCCGCCTGGATGGTCAGCAAGCTATCCCCGGGAAGGGCCTCGAGCGTCTTGCCGCGCTGCCGGGCCGAAGCCTCTTGCCGCGACAGGGCATCACGAACGAGCTCGCCGACGTTCACGGTCGAGCGCGAAAGACGCGCGAGTCCGGACTCCAGCCGGGCCATCTCGAGCAACTCCTCCACCACTCCCTGCAGCCGTTCGCAGTCTTGTCGCGCCGTCGCCAGTAGATCCTGCTGTCGATCCGTCAGTGGGCCGGCGGCTTGCTCGAGACAGAGGTGCACGGCCATGTGGAGGGAGGTGAGCGGCGTTCGCAGCTCATGCGCCGCCGCCGCCACGAGGTCGCCCTTGAATCCTTCGATGCGGCGCGAGCGAGTCACGTCGCGCATGGCAACCGTGACCCCGGAAAGCGCTTCACTACGCGTTCGGACGGGGGTCGCGCTGACGAGCAGCCAACGGGGGGAGGGTCGACCCGGCACCTCCACCGCCGCATCCAGTGACGCCGGTTCGTGCGCCTCGCCTGACTGCCGGACCCGGTCGATGGCGTCGCGTACCGCATCGTGAAGACTCTCCGGTAGCGCTTCCAGAGCAAGCCTATCGGTCCCGAGAACCCGGGTGGCGACTTCGTTGTTGGTGACCGGAGCCCCATCGAGATCGTAGACGACCACCGCGTCGGCGAGGCTGTCCATCACGGACTCGAGGCGATTGTTGGCGTCGAGCAGCTCGCCAAGCGAGCTCTGTCGGTACTGCGCGAGACGCGCCGCCATGTCGTTGAACGAGGTGGAGAGCAAGGCGATCTCGTCGCTCCCCTCGACCCGGATCCTCGCGTCGAAGTCGCCTTCGGATAGCCTCTGAACCGCGCGTTCGAGCACGCGTACCGGGGCGAGAATTCGTCGAATCCACGCTCCAGAGATGACGATCGCCAACAACAAAGCGATGATCGCGGTTGCCGTCAGCGTGGCTCCGATCCGTCGGGCCTCGTGTCGGGCTTGCGCGCTCTTTTGGCGCATGGCGTCGCGGTTCATCTGGAGAATCCGGTCCACGGCGCTCCGAAGCGCGCGCGATCTCACCTGATGCGAGGCGACGCCTTCGACCGTTGCGACGCTCTCGATCCCGGCTCGGTAGGCCTCCCAGGCTCGGCGCAGCTGCTCAGTCGCGCTCGTTTCTCCCATTTCCGTGATGTTGCTCTCCTGAAGACGGAGCTCGCGGTCGAACGAGGCTATCGACTCCGACACGTCCCGCGGGGAGAAGGACTCGCCCTGGAGTTGTGCCAAAAGCATGCGCTGGTCGATCGCGGCCGAGGTGTCGAGCATGCTGCGCATGGCGTCGAAGCTGCGGAAGTTCTCGTAGAGGATGTCGCCGGGAGCAGACCCAAAACGCACTGCCGCATACAGAGACCCCGCGGCGATCACCGCCAGGGCGATCACGAGCGGGAGCTGCGAGAACACGAGCTTGCGTCGCAGCGTCAAGGCTTCTGCTCCTCTGCCGAGAACAGATGGAGGTCGAAGCCGCGGGCCTTTCGCAGCAGACGTTGAGGAATCGTCAACCCCAGCATCTGCTTCAACCACGATTGCTCGCTCACACCGATGACGATGTCGGTTACACCATTGGCCCGCGCGAACTCCAGGATGCCGTCGACAGGATCCTCGGACTTGATGTGGTGCACTTCGGCACCGAGATCGCGCGCCTTTTGTTGAGCATCGAAGAGGTGTCGCTGCGTCGCGGCATCGATGCGTGTCGGTTCTTCGCGTGGAGTCTCCACATAGACGGCATACCAATGCACGTTCAGCCGCCCCGCCATCCGCGAGGCGCGCCGCAGCAGCACGTGCGCTCGAGGTGAACCTGATGCCAGGCACACCATGAGGCGCCCACCGGTCGGGCGATGGCCGTCCTGCTTGTCCCCTGGTGAGCTGATCCCGTTTGGGTGGGCGCGACCGATCGACTCGGCGACCTCTCGCAGAGCGAGCTCCCTCAAGGCACCGAGGTTTTCGACCTGGAAGAAGTGGCGAAGAGCCCAGTCGATACGGTCCTCTGGATAGACTTTCCCGGACTTGAGCCTCTCGAGGAGATCGTCAGGTGGTAAGTCGACGTTCATGATCTGATCCGCGCGGCGGAGAAAGGAGTCCGGCACGGTCTCGTGGACTTTGACTCCAGTCGCCCTCTTGACGATGTCGTTCAGGCTCTCGAGGTGCTGGATGTTGAAGGCGCAGTACACGTGAATACCGGCCCGAAGAAGCTCGAGGATGTCTTCGTAGCGCTTCTTGTTCTTGCTTCCCGGTGCGTTGGTGTGCGCGACCTCATCGACCAGGGCGACCTCGGGAGCGCGCTCCTTCAAGGTGTCTACATCGAGCTCAGAGAGTTCCACCCCCCGATACTCGACCCGCCGAAGGGGAACTTGCGGCAGTCCCTCCATTAGCGCCGCCGTCTCTTCGCGCCCGTGCGTGTCGATGACCCCAATGACGACGTCCACGCCGCGCCCCTTGAGCTGATGCGCCTCCTGCAGCATGCGATACGTCTTGCCGACCCCCGCGGCCGGGCCGAGGAAGACCTTGAGGCGGCCTTGCCGGGATCGGCGGACCAGCTCGAGAAAGTCGTCGGATCGGGCATGCGCGGTTGGCATGGATGATCAATGTCCTACTCGGCCGAAACTACCGTCCAATGCGATGTTCGTCTCGAGCACGTTGACCAACGTCGGCGACCAGGGGTTGGGACTCGCGTGAGCTCGCATGAGATCCTCGATGCGCGCCGGCGCTAGCCCACGCGCGCTCGCAATGCGAGACATCTGGTAGAGCGCCCCGTCGAGCGTGATGTGCGGATCCATTCCGGAGCCGGACGCCGCCACGAGCTCCCCGGGCGCCGGATGCTCGGACGTCGCAGAAAGTAGGGTCACCGCGCCCGCCGCGCGCTCGGTCAGGGCCGGATTGCTCGGAGCGAGGTTGCTTCCCCCCGTGGCCGCCGCGTTGTAGCCCACCGCGGATGGTCGCGGCCACAGGTACTCCGGCCGCTCAAACGCCTGGGCCATGAGACGGCTTCCGACGACCTGCCCCGAAGCATCGCGAATCAAACTTCCCTGGGCCAGATCGGGGACCACGAGCTGCCCGAATGCAAGTGCAAAGAGTGGATAGAGAACCGCGCAGAGCAAGAGAGTAAACAGGCAGGCACGCACGCCGATGATGAGATCCTTCGTCATGGTTCGATCCTTTCTTATGCCGCCCCGAGGGCCGAGAGAACCAGGTCGATGGCCTTGATGCCGATGAACGGCAGCACGAGGCCTCCCAGGCCGTACACGAGCAGGTTCCGCTGCAGCAGCTGATCCGCGCTCGCCGGTCGGTACCGGACTCCCTTGAGGGCGACTGGAATGAGCGCGGGGATGATGATGGCGTTGAAGATCACCGCGGAGAGGATCGCGCTCCGCGGCGACGTCAGTCCCATGATGTTGAGCGCGGCGAGGCTGGGCATCGCCGCGATGAACAGCGCCGGCACGATGGCGAAATACTTGGCGACATCGTTGGCGATGGAGAAGGTCGTGAGCGCGCCCCTGGTCATCAGGAGCTGTTTTCCGATTTCGACAACCTCGATCAGCTTGGTCGGATCGCTGTCGAGGTCGACCATGTTCCCGGCTTCCTTCGCCGCCTGGGTCCCCGAGTTCATCGCCACGCCGATGTCGGCCTGGGCGAGTGCGGGCGCGTCGTTGGTTCCGTCTCCCATCATGGCGACGAGACGACCGCCCTCCTGCTCCTTGCGGATGTAAGCGAGCTTGTCTTCGGGCGTCGCTTCCGCGATGTAGTCATCGACGCCGGCTTCCTTGGCGATCGCCGCGGCCGTGAGGGGGTTGTCCCCCGTGACCATGACGACACGCAGTCCCATCGCCCGCAGCCGTTCGAAGCGTTGCTTGATGCCCGGCTTGAGAACGTCGGAGAGGGCGACGACGCCCAAGACGCTGCCGCTCTCCGCGACGATCAGGGGAGTTCCGCCTCCGCGCGCGATGTCGTCGACCTTCGCGCGAAGCTCCACCGGCAAGCTACCACCGTTCTTCTCGAGCCATCGTAAGACCGCGTCGACGGCACCCTTGCGCAGCAGTCGGCCATCGGGGAGGTCCACGCCGGAGAGCCGAGTCTGCGCGCTGAACGCGATCGGCTGGGCGCCGCCCGGGAGTTGGAGCGAAGCGCCAAGTTGCTTCTCGCACAGGGCAACGAGTGATTTCCCCTCGGGCGTCGTGTCTGCCAGCGAGGCCAGCAACGCCGCTCGGGCCAGGTCGTCGGGCGACACGCCCTTTGCGGTGACCAGGTCCGTGGCCTGACGGTTGCCTTGCGTGATGGTTCCGGTCTTGTCCAGCAACACCGTGTCGATGTCTCCCGCGAGCTCCACCGCCTTGCCGCTCTTGGCCAGGACGTTGGACTTGAGCGCTCGGTCCATTCCGGCAATCCCAATGGCAGCGAGCAATCCGCCAATGGTCGTGGGAATGAGGCAGACGAGGAGTGCGATAGCCGTTGAAAGATCGATACTGGCGTCGAAGAACGACGCCATCGGAAGCAGGCTCACCGTCACCATCAAGAACGCCAACGTGAGCCCCGCCAGCATGATCGTGAGCGCGATTTCGTTGGGGGTCTTCTGGCGCTTGGCGCCTTCGACGAGCGCGATCATCCGGTCGAGGAAGGAGTCGCCGGTCTCGGCGGTGACGCGTACCACGATTTCATCCGAGAGAACGCGAGTGCCCCCCGTGACGCCGCTGCGATCTCCGCCCGCTTCGCGGACCACGGGTGCCGACTCACCGGTGATGGCGGACTCGTCGATGCTGGCGACACCTTCGATGATTTCACCATCCGCGGGAATCGTCTCGCCGACGGAGATGACCACGACGTCGCCTGGCCGGAGGTCGGTGGAGGTGGTCGTCTCCATGGATCCATCTCCGGCCCGACGCCGCGCCGCCGTGGATTTCCGCGTTTCTCGCAAGGCTTGGGTTTGCGCCTTGCCCCGCGCTTCGGCGAGTGCTTCGGCGAAGTTCGCGAAGAGCACGGTTATCCACAACACCGCGCTCACGGCGAATTGGTATGCGGCGCTCTCACTGGCCGATAGCGTCGCCGACAGTCCGGACAGCGTGCTGAGCACCGCACCGAGCTCCGTCACGAACATCACCGGGTTCTTCACCATGCGCTGTGGCAGGAGCATGCTGATCGACTCCCGCAGGGCGACTTTGACCAAGTCACCCGACAGCAGCGGCGCGCGGCGGCTCGCCTTCCTTGCTGCGCTGTGGTGAACCTTGGCGCCGCGGGTCATTGGGCCACCTTCGCTGCCGATGCGAGCGTCAAGTGCTCCGCAATGGGACCCAGGACGGCGGCCGGGAGGAATAGCAGCGCCCCGAGGAGAAGGACGCTGCCGAGGAGAAGAGCACCGAAGAGCAGTGAGTCGGTACGAAAGGTCCCCGCCGTCTCGGGTACGATCTTCTTCTCGGAGAGGAAGCCCGCGATCGCCAGCGGTAGGATGATGGGAAGGAACCGTCCCAAGAGCATTGCCATGCCCGTCGCGATGTTCCAGGGCACCGTGTTATCCGCGAGGCCCTCGAATCCTGAACCGTTGTTGGCAGCCGCCGAGGTGAACTCGTACAGAATCTCACTGAAACCATGGCTGCCTGGATTCGCGATCGCTCCCGTACCCCAGGAGGTCGCCGCAAAGAGCGCGGTCCCGCCAAGGATGAGAAGGGGGTGCAGCAGCAGCGCCAACGCGGCGAGCTTCATCTCGCGAGCCTCGATCTTCCTCCCGAGGTACTCCGGTGTTCGCCCAACCATCAGCCCGGCGATGAACACGGCGACGACGATGTACAGGAACATGTTGATGAAGCCGACCCCGACGCCCCCAAAGCTCACGTTCAGCCACATGCCGATCATAGGCATCAGCCCGGCGAGCGGATTGAGACTGTCGTGCATCGCGGACACAGAGCCGTTGCTCGTCGCCGTGGTGGCCACCGCCCAAAAGGCGCCGCCGGCCGCTCCGATGCGCAGCTCCTTGCCTTCGAGGTTGCCGAGCTTCTGGTCCACCGGCAGAGCGGCGAACGCCGCGTTCGGTTCGGAATCCAGCAGGACCGCCATGGTCGATAGGGCGAAGAAGATGACCGTCATGACGCCGAACACCACTGCCGCGTGTCTGATGCGACACGCGATGCGTCCAAACATCCACACGCTCGCCATGGGAATCAGCAGAATCGCGACGTTCTCGACGAAGTTCGAGTAGAACGACGGATTCTCGAACGGGTGAGTACTGTTGGGCCCGAAGTATCCGCCGCCATTCGTGCCCAGTTGTTTGATGGTCACCATCGCCGCGACCGGGCCGCGCGCGATGGTTTGCACGGCGCCTTCGAGGGTGTGCGCGACGGCAGCGCCGTCGAGGGTCATCGGCATCCCTAGAGCGATGAGCACCAGCACGACCACGAGGGACAGCGGCAGGAGAACGAGGACGGTCGCGCGCGCGAGGTCGCGGTAGAAGTTGCCGATCTCGCGCTTCGGTCCTAGCGCCCGAGCAATCGCCGCGAGCGCGCCGATCCCCGTCGCGGCGGAGACGAACTGCAGCCAGGCCATGCAGAAGATCTGAGAGAAGTAGCTGAGCGACTTTTCGCCCGAATAGTGCTGGAGGTTGGTGTTCGTCGCGAACGACATCGCCGTGTTGAATGCGAGGCTCGGCTCGAGGGGGCCCTTGCCGTCCGGGTTGAAGGGGAGCCACTGCTGACAAACGAACACCACGTAGACGAACGTGAACATCAGCGTGCTGAAGACGAGAAGCGAGAGGGCGTAGCTCTTCCAGGTCTGCGGCCCGAGCGACCCGCGGCCGAGGACTCTTTCGACCACACGATCAAAGCGATCGGTCGTCGCAGGGCCGAGGGCCCGTGCCATGTAGCGGCCGAGCGGCCAAGCGATCAGGGCCGTGACCGCAAACAGGAGCAATCCAAAAGCGAGGTTCATCGGCGGGCTAGAACTTCTCCGGCCGCACGATTGCGACCAGCAGGTAGACGAAGGCGAAAGCGGCAACGAGCGCTGCGAGGATCAACACGAGCAACTCTCCTTCAACACGAGCAACTCTCCTTTAGATCCGGTCGAGGACCAACGTCAGGGCGTACAGACCGGCGAACGACAACAGCCCGAGGGCGAGATACGTGAGGATGAGCATCGGATCTCCTTGGTTCTTCCGTCGGTGAGTAGACGCAAATAGTGTGCCGGGTCTTGGCAACCGCCTTCGAATCGGGGAAAGCGCCCGGATTCGGGAGGGCTGTTAGCCTTCCACGCCGGGCTCTTCTGGCTCGCGGTGCCGGTATCGCCTTGCAGAATGCACGGCTCCGCCACCAAGCACGTTGCGAGCCGCGGAGGGGCGACGGCCGCTACCGAATTGGAAAACGGGGGACGCGGTTCCGATGTTCCGGAAACGAAGGGGGAACGAAGTTCCGGTACTCCGTTCTCAACGCCCATCTTTTCTGGCCGAGGCGACTCGGCCTACGTGCTCAAGTCGATGCCAGACGCGACGTACGCGCGAGTTCGGCGGCGCGGGCGGCCATGTCTAGGACGACGTCGCCGAAGGCGGCCATCTTGGGGTTGTCGGCTCCGCCCTGGACGTAGCGGGCGTAACCGCCCTCGAGGACGCAGGCCATCTTGAAGCGGGCGAGGACGACGTAATAGTCGATCAATTCGGCCGGTCGTCCGGTCTGTTGCGCGTATCGCTGTAGGAGGTCGTCGCGACTCTGCATGCCGCTGTAGTCGAAATACTGCTTTGACCGCTGCTCTTCGCCGGGGTCGACCCAGCCCATCAGCACCCACGCGAGGTCGAGCATCGGGTCGCCGATGGTCGACATCTCCCAGTCGACGATCGCCGCCATGCGCGCCGGCGCGCCGTGGTGGAACATGACGTTGGCGAACTGGTAGTCGCCGTGGATGATGCCGGGCTCGAAGGTCCGCGGCGTGTGACTTCGCAGCCATGTAGCGGCCTCGTCGAGACCGGGGAGGTCGCGGAACTTGAACTTCGACAGGTGGTGTAACCAGCGGTCGACCTGCCGCTCCAGGAATCCTTCGGGCTTGCCGAAATCGCCGAGGCCGGCCGCCCGCCAGTCCACCTGGGCGAGGCGGGCAACCGCGTCGATCAGCTCCCAGCCGAGGCCGCGCTTGGCGTCGAGGTCGGTGTCGAAAGGCGGATCGAGGCGCCCCATTGGGGTCCAGCCGTCGATGTGGTCCATGATGTAGAAGCAGGCGCCGACGACGCTGGTGTCGTCGCACCACGCGTGCGCTCGCGAGTGCGGGACGTCGGTGTCGCGCAGGGCGGCGACGACGCGGTACTCGCGCAGCATCGTTTCGTTGCGCCCGGGCGGCACATTGCGCGGCGGACGGCGCAGCACCAGCCTGGCATCGCCACGACGCAACTCGAAGATCTCGTTCGAGGCGCCGCCGGCGATCGGCGTCGCCGTCAGCTCGGATCCGCTGCCGGGCAACCGGCGCTCGTCCATCCACCGGGCCAAACGGTCGATGTCCAACAGCCCGTCGCCGCGGGCCTCCGTTTCGGTCTCGCTCATCGTCCCCCTCCGACGCACCCACGTCCCACAACGGACAGTGGAAATCCAACACGATCGCGGTCGGCCATGGTCACGCGCCGCGCGGGTCTCGAAGTGGCGGCGGTTGACCGCCCCGCCGTCGATGCGGGAGAAGCTGGGGCACATCAGCGGAGGTGGCGATGACGAGAGACGCGGCGCAATTCGGCGGGGCGACGACGGCCGACGAAGTGCTCGAGGGTATGGATCTGAGCGGCGTGACGGTTCTCATAACCGGCGCGTCGAGCGGCCTCGGCGCCGAGAGCGCGCGGGCCATGGCGGCGCGCGGTGCGACGGTGGTGTTGACGGCACGACAAGTGGAGAAGGCGAGTGGCGTCGCGGCCGAGATCCGGCGCTCGACCGGCAACGCGAACGTCGACGTCATGGCGCTCGAGTTGACCGACTGGGCGGGTGTGCGGGCGTTCGCCGCCGCGTTCGTCGAGCGCTACCCGCGGCTAGACGTGCTCCTCAACAACGCCGGCGTCATGGCGTGCCCGTTGCTGCGCACTGTCGAGGGCTGGGAGATGCAGTTCGCCAGCAACCACCTCGGTCACTTCCTGCTCACCAACCTGCTCGTGCCGGCGCTGCGCAACGCCGCGCCGGCGCGGGTAGTGGCGGTCAGCTCGGCCGGGCACCAACTGTCACCGGTGCTGTTCGATGATATCCACTTCGACTCGACCCCGTACGACAAATGGACGGCATACGGGCAATCGAAGACGGCGAATATCCTGCACGCGGTGGAGCTCGATCGCCGTTGGCGCGGCGACGGCGTGCGCGCGTTCGCCATCCATCCGGGCGCGATCCTCACCGAGCTGGGGCGGCACCTCGGCCGCAGCGACCTGGCCGATCTGGCGGCGCGTTCTCCCGGTAGCAAGCTCGAGTTCAAATCCATCCCGGCCGGCGCCGCGACGCAGGTCTTCGCTGCGACCGCTCCCGAACTGGCCGATCGGGGCGGCGTGTACCTCGAGGATTGTCACGTGGCCGAAGTCCACGAAGGGCAGGGCAGCTGGGGCGTGCGCGGGTACGCGCTCGACGCTGACAACGCCGCGCGTCTGTGGGCGCTGTCGGCGCAGGCGGTCGGCGGGTGACGGGCGCATTCGCCACGGTGGAGACACCGAGAGATTGTCCTATCGCTGGGAGGGGTGTCGCATGAGTTGGGATTTCAGCACCGAGGCCGAGTTCCAGGCGAAGCTCGACTGGATGAACCAGTTCGTGCGGGAAGAGGTGGAGCCCCTCGACGTCGTCTTTCCCGGCGAGAACTACATCTACGACAAGTCCCATCCGGTGCACGCCAAGATCATTCGCGCACTACAGGCGCAGGTGAAGGAGAGGGGACTGTGGGCGTGTCACCTCGGGCCGGAATTGGGCGGCGTGGGGTTCGGCCAGTTGAAGCTGGGGCTCATGAACGAAATCCTCGGCCGCTCCGGATGGGCGCCGACGGTATTCGGCTGCCAGGCGCCGGATTCGGGCAACGCCGAGATCCTCGCCCACTACGGAACCGAGGAACAGAAGCGCCTGTTCCTGGAGCCGCTGCTCGCCAGCGAGATCTCGTCTTGTTACTCGATGACCGAACCGCAGGCCGGCTCGGATCCCGGGCAGTTCAAGTGCCGCGCGCGGCGCGAGGGCGACGAGTGGGTCCTGCAGGGCGAGAAGTGGTTCTCGTCGTGCCTGCGCTTCGCCCGCTTCGCCATCGTCATGGCGGTCACCGATCCCGATGTGCCGGTCTACCAGGGGACGTCGATGTTCCTCGTCCCGACCGACACGCCCGGGATCAACATCCTCCGCCACACCGGTCTCGGCTCGGAAGCTCCTGACGAGGGCAACCACGCCTATGTGCACTACGACGACGTGCGCGTGCCGGCGGCCAACTTGCTCGGCGGCGAGGGGCAGGCGTTCGCCATCGCGCAGACACGGCTCGGCGGCGGCCGCATTCATCACGCGATGCGCACGGTGGGCATGGTGCAGCGCTGCTTCGACATGATGTGCGAGCGGGCGCTGAGTCGCCAAACGCAGGGTGAGCCCCTGGCGAAGAAGCAGATGGTTCAGGACATGATCGCCGAGTCGTGGATTCAACTACACCAGTTCCGCCTGCAGGTACTGCACGCCGCATGGACCATCGACAACGTCGGCGGCGCCCAGGCGCGCCTGGAGATCGCCGGGGTCAAGGTCGCGCTGCCGCGCGTATACCGCGACGTGGCGACGCGCACGATTCAGGTGCACGGATCCATCGGCGTATCGAATGAGATGCCGTTGACCGGCATGGTGATGGCGTCGCTCGCGCTCGGTCTGGCCGACGGACCGACCGAGGTGCACAAGATCACGGTGGCGCGCCAGATCCTCAAAACCTACCACCCGCACGAGGGGTTGTTTCCGCGCGAGCATCTGCCGGCGCGGCGCGAGGCGGCGATGCGAAAGTTCGGCGACGTACTCGAACACATGGTGGCGAACCTCTGACGTAGCTGGGGAGGCCGTTTCACCCCGATCTTGCGGGTCGCCCTGGATTCTGCGAAGGGCGAGCCGCGGAGGACAGCAGTCCGTTGAGAAAGGAGGGCAGGAGCGAAAATGAGAGATCTCGACCCAGATCAAGGCGCCGAACCGGAGGCAAAGTCGGGACTTTTGTCGAGGATTCGGCAACGCAGAGCTGGGTCGAGAGATCCATTTGCAGCCCGGCCTA
>Ga0307505_10001586_pt1 | contig 17796 bp, 16 predicted proteins | sample 23_S_MG_FD_202183 | JGI IMG/M metagenome (GOLD analysis project Ga0307505, IMG submission 202183) | Soil microbial communities from Populus trichocarpa stands in riparian zone in the Pacific Northwest, United States - 23_S | ecosystem: Environmental > Terrestrial > Soil > Riparian zone > Trees...
CCCGAAGCAACAGCGCGCCTTCGACCTGCTTCAGCACATCCGGTTGTAGACAGAAACCCGAACCACAATCTCACGCCAAGTACTTGGCGCCAATAACGAACTCGCGCTATGTCTGCCGGAACTTCGGTCTAGATGAAGTCCAGCGGCGCGAATTGGCCGCCCAGGACGTCGCGCGCCCGCACCTGCCAGTGCCGCTCGAGAAGCGTCGCGTAGTAGGCGCGGAAATCCACGGCGAAGGCCAGGTTGCCCTCGCCATCGAGGCGGTCCAGCGCCGGGGCCGCGCCATGGAGCCCGCCCCTGACCTTGCCGCCCATCACCAGATGGACATTGGCAGTCCCGTGATCGGTGCCGCCGGTGTGGTTCTCGCGCGCTCGGCGCCCGAACTCGGCGTAGGTCGCGACCACGGTCGAATCCCAGCGACCGATCTCGACCAGGGCCTCGCGCAGCGCCGAGAGTCCCTCGCCCAGCTGGCGCAGCAGGTTCTGCTGGCGTGCCTGCTGGTAGGCATGGGTGTCGAAGCCGTCGAGGGTGAGGCGAATCACCGCGATGCCGGCCGCGTTCGCGGCGAGCTGCGCGGTCGTGGCGACGCCGTTGCCGAACGCACCCGCGGGAAAGGCGGTCGCGAACGTCTTCTGCGCATGCAGGCGTTGCGCGGAAACGAGCACGTCGCGTTCCACGCGCAGGATGTGCGCGAGCGCCGCGTTGCGCGACTCGCCTTCACCCCGCGCGAGGCGCGCGTTGCGCAGGAACTGCTCGGGATTGGCGAGCGCGATGGCGCGCGCGCCCCGGCCGGCCAGGGGGCCCATCCCCCCGCTGCCCACAACGACGCCGTCGGCGGCGAAACCCGCGGGCGAGGGCGAATGGGTGAAAGCGCGCGTGAGCCAGCCGGCCTCGAGGTACTCGTCGCTCTTAGACGCCGTGTCCCAGATCTCGATCGAGCGGAAGTGCGACAGGTTGGGATCGGGATATCCCACGCCCTGCACGATGGCGAGGCGCTTCGACTCCCAGATGGGCACGAGCTTCTCCAGCGACGGATGCAGGCCCACGTCGGGGGTGAGCTTGATCACCTGGTCGCGATCGAGCGCCAGCCGTGGCCGCAGGCGCGCATAGCTCGGATCCGCGTAAGGCACGACGGTGCTGAGGCCGTCGTTTCCGCCCTTGAGCTCGACCAGGATCAGGAGCTTGCGCGCAGGCGCCGTGGCCACGCTTGCAAGCGCGGCCGAGCCCGCGAAAGGCAGCACGGAACATGCGGCGAGGAAGGCGCGGCGCGAGGCTCTCATCGCAGCTGGTACACCGGATCGGCCACGAGCGCGCGGACGAGCGACGCCTCGTCGTCCCCGCCGGGGACCGGGTTGGCCGGCGCCATCGCGAGCACGAGCGAGGTCACGCGACCGCGGCGATCGGCGAGCCCCTGCTCCACGCCCTGCGACCAGCGTTCCGCCTCGAAGGCGTACGTCCTCATGCCTCGCTCCAGCGTGCGCCGGATCGCCTCGCGCGGCGCGCTCGCCGTCATCGACTCCTCCGCGCCCGCCGACACGCTCATCGCCTCCGCGCCGCGAAACACGCGATCGATCCACTGGCGCCTGCCGAGCAGCGTGGACGAGTCGATCCACGACTCGCCTCCGGGCCAGCCCTTCACGTTGGGCGGCTGCAGCAGGCTCTGTCCGAGCGCGGCCACCGCGAAGGCGGCGGGCCGGTAATCCATGGGCTGGATGCCGAACGTGCGCAGCGTGCCCACGACCAGGTCCACCGGCGACTTGACGAGGCTCGCGCGATTGGCCTCGGCCCAGAAGGGCTCGGAGGTGAGAATCGCCTTCAGCAGCGGCTTGACTTCATAACCCGCGCCGCGAAAGGCGGCCGCGAGGCGCGCGACCTCGGCGCGATCGGGCGTGGGAGAGACGAACTCGCGCCACAGCTTGGCGACGACGAACTCGGCGGTGCGCGGATGCGCGAGCAGGATGTCGAGCACCTCGGAGCCGTCGAGGCGGCCGGTGCGCCCGAGGACCGTCTTCTCGCCGTGGTCGTGCCACGCGCGCCGGTAGACGAACTCGCCGGTGTCGCGGTTCAGGCTCCAGCCGGTGAAGGCGCGCGCCGCGTCCTTCACGTCGCGCTCGCCATAGTGGCCCTCGCCCAGCGTGAACAGCTCCATCACCTCGCGCGCGAAGTTCTCGTTGGGCGCCTCGCGCCGGCTGCCGGCGTTGTCGAGGTAGACCAGCATCGCGGGGTCCTTCGCGATGCCGTGCAGCAGCGTGCGGAAGCTGCCGAGCGCCTCGCGGCGCAGCAGCACGTTCTGGCGGTACATGAGCGGCACCGAGCGCACCTTCTGCTGCGAGGTGGCGAAATGGTTGTGCCAGAAGAGCGTCATGCGCTCGCCGAGCGGGCTCGGACTGACCGCCATCTCGTGCAGCCACCAGGCGCGCAGCTCGAAGGCCTGCTGCAGGCGCGTGCGCAACTCCGCCATGCGCTCCTCCGCGTTCATCCGCCGGACGCGGTAGTACGGGACGAACGGGGCCTCGACGAAGGTCGGCGGCGCGAGCGAAGCCTCCCGCCGTGTCGCGGCGAGCAGGCGATCCACGGCCTGCACGCGCGTGAGCGGCGCGAAGGCGCGGACTTCGGAATCGGAAGCGCCGAAGCCTGCCCGGTTGAGCAGGTGGCGCGCACCCTCGAAGCCGATCCCCTGGCCTGCCTGCGCCGCAGACGCGAGCAGGAGCAGGAGACCGGCGGTGAGGGACCTCATTACAGCGAAGGCGTTACTTCCCGTGGCCGCGGTGCGACTTGCGACCGGCGCCCATCTCCTCGCGGGTGACGAAGCCGTCGGCATTGGCGTCGGCGCGGGTGAACAACGCCTCGGCGGCGGCCAGCGCTTCGGCCTTGCTGACCTTTCCGTCCTTGTCGGTGTCCACACGTTCGAAGTGCCCGCCGTGGCCGCGATGCTTGCCGCGGGCGGCGCGCAGCTCCTCGAAGCTCACCTGGCCGTCCTTGTTGGCGTCGATGGCGTCGAAGCGTCCGGCGATGCGCGGCAGGGCAGCGGCTTCCGAGCGGCTGATGAGGCCGTCGGCATTGGTGTCGGCGGCTTTCAGGCGCTCGAGCATCTTGCCGCGGCGCGGGTGGTCGCCCTGATCGGCGATGGCCATGGACGCAACGGCGCCAAGGGCGAGCATGGTGAGAGCGGCAACTGTCTTCTTCATGAGAGCTCCTAATGTTATCCAGGGCGCCGGCAGGGATTGCACCAGCGTATTCCGATCAACGCCGCTTGGGCAGGGACCGACTACGCCAAGTGGTAACGAGTTGTAAACCGAAGGCGCCCGCGTGCGTTCACCGGCTACCATGCCCACCATGACTCCGATGCGCCCGAAGATCCTCGTGGTCGACGACGACCTGCGATTGCGCGACCTGCTCAAGCGCTACCTGAGCGAGCAGGGCTTCGCCGTCGACACCGTGCCCGATGCCGTCGCGATGGACCGGCAGATGGAGCGCGTGCGCTACGACCTCGTGGTGCTCGACCTGATGATGCCGGGCGAGGATGGCTTCGCCGTGTGCCGCAGGCTCCGCGCCTCCGATGCCGCGATCGGCATCGTGATGCTCACCGCGCGCGGCGACGACGTGGATCGCATCGCGGGGCTGGAGACCGGCGCCGACGACTACATCGCCAAGCCCTTCAATCCGCGCGAGCTGGTGGCACGCATCAACGCGGTGCTGCGCCGCCAGGCGCCGGCGGAAACGCCGGGCGCGCCCACGGCCGATGCCGACCAGGTGGCGTTCGGCCCCTTCGCGCTCGACCTCGCCACGCGCACGTTGACGCGCGAAGGCGAGCCGGTGCCGCTCACCACGGGCGAGTTCGCGCTGTTGAAGGCGCTGGCGCAGAACCCGAGGAAGCCGATGTCGCGCGACAAGCTGATGGAGCTCGCGCGCGGGCGCGCGCTCGAAAGCGCCGACCGCTCGATCGACGTGCAGGTCTCGCGCCTGCGCAGGCTCCTGGGCGAGGATCCCCAGGGGCCGCGCTTCATCCAGACCGTGTGGGGGTTCGGCTACGTGTTCGTGCCCGACGGGGCGAGCGCGCGGTGAGGTGGATCCCGGGGTCGCTCCTCTGGCGCACGCTGATCGTGCTGGTGGCCGCGCTGGTGCTCTCGCAGGCCGCCGCGATGTGGATCCTCGACGAGTACGTGACGCGCCCACGCGCGATGGCCGGCATGCGCCAGTTCGTGAGCCACCTGAAGACGGTGAGCGCGGCCCTCGAGACCATGGACTCCGCGCAGCACGAGGCCTTCATCGCGCGCGTCGCCGACATGGAGGGGATCCGGATCACCCCGGTGCGCGCCGACATGGCGGTGCGACCCGCGCCCGACGTCCCCCTGATGCGCATGTTCCGCGAGCGCCTGCGCGACACCTTCGGTCCCAACGCCGAGGTCTACGTGCGCGCCAGGCGCGCCGGCGCGGAAGAATTCGAGCGGCGCCCGCCAAGGATCTTCTACATCCGCTTGACCGCCGGGCAAGGGCAGTACTGGGTCGCGATCCCGCGCGGGCGCATCGACCGCGATCCGGCGACCGCGGTGGTGGCGTGGAGCGTCGCCAGTCTCGCCATCGCGGTGCTCGCGACCTTCCTCATCGTATGGTGGCTGAACCGCCCCCTGGGCGAGCTCGCGCGCGCGGCCGGGCGCCTGGGGCGCGGCGGCGATCCTCCGCCGATTGCCGAGGCGGGCCCGAGCGAGGTGCGCGCCGTGGCCCGCGCCTTCAACCAGATGAAGGAGGACCTGCGCAAGGGCGAGCGCGAGCGCGCCACGTTCCTCGCCGGCGTCTCCCACGACCTGCGCACGCCCCTCGCGCGACTGCGGCTCGGCGTGGAGATGCTCGAAGGCAAGGTCGAGGAGGCCGTCCAGGAGGGCATGGTCGCCGACCTCGGCGACATGGGAAAGATCATCGACCAGTTCATCGACTTCACCCGCGGCGAGGCGGCCGAGCCGCTGTCGGGCGTCAACCTCTCGGAGCTCGCGCGCGCCTGCTGCGAGCGCGCCGCCCGCGCGGGCGCCGACGTGCGCTGCGACCTCGCCGACACCCCGCTCATGATGCTGCGGCCGCTCGCGATGCAGCGCGCCATCGACAACCTCATCGCCAACGCCGCGCGCCACGCCGGCGGCGAGATCCTGGTGCGCACGGCGATGGGCGAGCGCGCGGTCACGCTGTCGGTGCTCGATCGCGGGCCCGGCATCCCGGCCGACAAGATCGAGCACGTGAAACGGCCGTTCGCACGGCTGGACGACGCACGCAGCGGCTCCGCGGGTGCCGGCCTGGGGCTCGCGATCGCCAACCGGATTGCCGCGTTGCACAACGGCCGGCTGGAGCTGGCTCCCCGCGAAGGCGGCGGGCTCGAGGCCCGCCTGGTGCTGGAACTTGCGCCGGCGCCTGGCGCCGAACAGGCGTAGCTTCGTTGTCATCCGGAAGGGGGGCCCGTGCGTTACGCGAGGTGCCCATTGCGAAGGAGGATTCCATGAAAGCCACTCCAAAGCTGCTCGCCACGGCGCTCCTGGCGTCTGGAGCATTGGTCGCAGCCGATGTGCGGGCCCAGTCCGGCGCCAAGCACGGCTCGGGCGCCCACCGCGGCGGAGATAACCACGTCGGACATCGCGGCGGACATCGCGGCGGACATCGCGGCGGACCCAACCCCGGTGGGCACCGCTGGCACGGCCATCGCTGGCACGGCCGTCATTTCTGGGGCCCGAGCTGGGGCTGGCACTTCGGCGTCCCGCTCTTCTGGGGGGCGGCGTGGGGCTGGCCCTACTACCATGATTACTACGACTATCCGCGCGACCGGCTGATCTATCGCGAGGTCGAGCGCTTCCCCGAAGGCGCGATCTTGCCGGGGCCGTCGACCGAGGTTCCCCGCGGCGAGGGCGCGCCCACGCGCGGGCCGCTCTACATGAACTACTGCGAGTCCGCCAAGGCCTACTTCCCCAAGGTCACGACCTGCCCGGAAGGCTGGCGCCTGGCGACGCCGTCGGGCTGACTCCCGGCGGGGCGGCACGGAAGAAGGCCTCGACGTCCTCGAGGCGGCGGGTGCGGCGGAAAGGCGGCAGCGCCCGCCAGATGCGCCGGCCGTAGGGCTTGTCGACGAGGCGCGGGTCGCAGATCACCAGCGCCCCGCGGTCGTTCTCGTCCCGGATCAGGCGCCCTGCGCCCTGCTTGAGCGCGATCACCGCCCGCGGCACCTGGTAGTCCATGAAGGCGTTGCCCCCGGCGCGGTTGATGCGCTCGATGCACGCCGCCAGCACCGGATCGTCGGGCGGGTTGAACGGCAGCCGGTCGATCACCACCACCGAAAGCTGCTCGCCTTTCACGTCGACCCCTTCCCAGAACGACTGCGAGCCGACCAGCACCGCGTTGGGCGAGCGCCGGAAACGCTCCAGCAGCTCGTTCTTCGAGCCGCGGCCCTGCAGCAGCAGCGGCCAGTCGAGGCCCTCGGCGGCGAGCTTCGCGCCCATGAGCGCGTGCGCCCGATCCATCGCCCTCAAGCTCGTGAAGAGCAGGAACGCATGGCCGTCGCTCGCGCGCACCACGGGCCACGCCGCATCGACGACCGCATCCACGTAACCCTCGGTGTTGGGATCGGGAAGCCCCTCGGGGACGTAGAGCAGCGCCTGGCGCTCGAAGTCGAAGGGGCTGGGCCAGCTCTGCGTCACCGCCCCGGCGAGGCCCATCTCGCCCTGGTAGTGCGAGAAGTCGCCGTTCACCGAGAGCGTCGCGGAGGTGAAGACCCAGGCGCGCTTCGCATCGGCCATCTGCGCCTGGAAGATGCGGCCGACGTCGAGGGGCGTCGCGTGCAGCGCCGCCGACTGCGGATAGGCCTCCACCCAGCGGACGATGTCGGCGCCACGGGTTTCCCCGTAGGCGTCCTCCTCGCGCGGGCGCGAGTCGGCCTCGCGCCATTGCGCGACGTGCGCGAGCAGCTCCTCGGCGCGCAGGCGGCAATTGCGGATCTCCTCGGCGCGCTCCTCCTGCGCCTGCAGCTGCTCGCCCAGCCCTGCGAGGTCACGCGCGAGCGCGTCGAGCGCCTCGCCGAAGCCGCGCCGGTCGCGCAGCGCCGCGAGCGCGGTTCGTCCCGTCGCGTTGCCGAGCGCCAGGCGCACGTCGCGCGCGGCTCTCTCCAGCGCGTCCGCGGCATCTCCGATCCCGGTACCCTCGCGCGCGAACTGCGCCTGGGCGATGCGCGCGTCGCGCGCGAGCTCCACCAGCTGCGCGGTCGAAACCGACTGGCCGAAGAAGAGCCGCGCCAGGTCGGGCAGGTGGTGCGCCTCGTCGAAGATCACCGTGTTGGCCGCGGGCAGGAGGTCGGCGGCGCCCTCGTCGCGCAACGCCACGTCGGCGAAGAACAGGTGGTGGTTCACCACGATCACGTCGGCCTCGGAGGCGCGCTTGCGCGCCTTCATGACGAAGCAGTCCTGGTAGTGGCGGCACGCGGAGCCGAGGCAGTTCTCGCGCGTCGAGGTCGCATGCGCCCACGCGGGAGAAGTCTCGGGAACGTCCGCGCACTCGCCGCGATCGCCCGACATCGTGCGCGCGGCGAAGCTGCGGATCTTCTGCAGGTGCGCCGCCTCGTCCCGCGCGGCGAACGTCCCCTGCCCGGCAGCGAGCTCGAGGTGGTGCAGGCACACGTAGTTCGCGCGCCCCTTGAGCAGCGCCGTGTCCACCGGCACGCCGAGCGCGGCGCGCACCTGCGGCAGGTCGCGGTGGAAGAGCTGGTCCTGCAGCGTCTTGGTCCCGGTGGAGATGATCACGCGGCCGCCGGCCAGCAATGCGGGCACCAGGTAGGCGAAGGTCTTGCCGGTGCCGGTGCCGGCCTCGGCGATGAGCACGCCCGAGGTCTCGATCGCCTCGAGCACCGCCCGCGCGAACTCCTGCTGCTGGGGCCGGTGCCGGTAGCCGGCGACCGCGCGCTGCAGCGATCCCGCGGGCCCGAAGATGGGTTCCAGGTCGGTCATCGCCGCGCCCAACGCGCTCAGGCGCGCCCGAAGACGATGCGTTCCTCGCGCAGGAGGCGCGACACCAGGTGGACGCACGCCAGCCCGATGGCGAGGGCGACCGCCGACGGAATGGCCCAGTCGGCCGCGCCGAGCGCGTCGCCGCGCACGATGCGCGTGAGCACCACCTGCTGGCCGAGCACCGGCACCCAGAGCTGCCAGAACGCATCCTTCAGGCCCGAGAAGAGCACCACCAGCGGCACGAACGACACCACCGTCGCAAGGTAGCTCACGTAGGTCTGCGCCTCACGGTAGGAGCGCCCGTAGGTGCTGATCAGCATCTGCAGTGCGGAGGTCATCGCCGCGAGCGGCACGACCATCGCGAGGAAGAGCGCGAGCTCGGGCGTGCCGAAAGTCATGAGCGCGCCGAGGCGCCTGCCCGCGTAGAGCGCGGCGGCGAGCGCGAAGCCCGCAAGCGTGAGCGCGGCCACGCCGCAGGCGAAGGACCATGCCGCGAGCCACTTGCCGGTCACCACGCGCCAGATGGCCACCGGGTTGGCGAGCAGCGGCTCGAGCGAGCCGCGCTCGCGCTCGCCGGCGGTGGAGTCGATCGCGATCGTCATGCCGCCAAGGAGCGGCGACAGGATGGCGAACATCGGAATCAGGAAAAGCAGGAACGCGCGCTTCTGGCGCGGGGTCGCGGTGCTCACGTGCTGGACCTTCACCGCCTCGGTGAGGTCGGGGCTCACGCCCCGCGCCATGAGGCGCAGCATCCCGGCCTCGCGGTTGAACGCGCGCAGCAGGCGCTCGGCCTGCCGGATCGCGGGTCCGGACTCGGTGCGCGAGTCGTCGTAGACGAGCTCGACCCGCGCGCCGTCGCCGGCGAGGTAGCGCTCGTCGAAGTCCCTCGGGACCACGATCACGGCGTCCAGCGCGCCTTCGCGCACCCGTGCCTCGTAGTCGGGAGGCGCGGTCTCGATCTCGACGTCGCTGCGGCGCAGGAAGTTCACCAGCGCGGGCGCGTGCTCCTGCCCCGCGAGGCGCACCTTGAGGGTCGCCGCCTTCTCCTCGAGCCCGGAGATGAATTGCGCCACCAGCACCAGCGTGATCGGCCCGGTGAGGATCGAGGCGAAGAGCACCATGAGCGCGGTGCGCCGGTCGCGCAGCGCGTCCCTGAGCTCCTTCACGAACACGGTGGCGAGAGCGCTCCTCAAGCGGCCCTCTCGTCGGCGCCGGTGAGGTGCACGAACGCGTCCTCGAGGTTGTCGCGGCCGCTCGCGGCGAGGAGCTCCGCCGCGGTGCCGCTCGCCACGACCGCGCCGCGCGCGACGATCACGATGGTGTCGCAGAGCGCCGAGACTTCCTGCATCACGTGGCTGGAGAAGAGCACGCACTTGCCGGTCTCGCGCAGCCGCCGGATCACCTCGCGCAGGCTGCGGGTGGTCATGACGTCGAGGCCGTTGGTGGGCTCGTCGAGCATCACGTTGGGCGGGTCGTGCACGAGCGCGCGCGCGATCGCGACCTTCATGCGCTCGCCCTGGGAGAATCCGTCGGTGCGGCGATCGAGGAGCGCGGTGAGGTCGAGCCAGTCGGCGATCCGCTGGATCGATGCCGCGATCGCCGCGGGCGCGAGGCCCCGCAGCTCGCCGTAGTAGGCGATGTTCTCGCGCGCGGTGAGCCGGCCGTAGAGGCCGCGGGCGTCGGAGAGGACGCCCGTGCGCGCGCGCGCGCCGAGCGGATCGCGGGCTGCGTCGATGCCGTCGACGAACGCGTTGCCCCGGGTCGGCGTGACCAGCGTGGAGATCATCCTGAGCGTCGTCGTCTTGCCCGCGCCGTTGGGCCCGAGCAGGCCCGTGATCGCGCCGTCGGCCGCCACGAAGGAGACATCGCGCACCGCCTCGACCCCGCCGAAGCGCTTGGCGAGCGAGCGGGTCTCGATCACCGCGTCACCCCGAGCGGCATCACGAAGAGCGGCCGCGGGATGCGCTGCAGGCACTTGCCGTCGAGAGCCGCCGCGCTGCCGGCGCGCACGAACGATTCGATCAGCCGCGGCGCGCAGCCGTGCAGGCTCACGCCGTGCCCCAGGTGGGGCGCCACGAAGTGGCGCGCGTTGGGCAGCATGGCGGCGATCTCGTCGCCGTGGCGCGGCGGCGTCGCCGGATCGATGCCTCCGGACAGGATCAGTGCCGCCACCGGGGAACGCACCGGTGTATAGAAGTCGGCAGGCACCTTTCCGCGCGGCCAGCTCGCGCACGCGCGCAGGAAGTCGTCGATCAGCGTGCGGCCGAAGAACGATTGCCCGACCGCCTGCAGGTCGGCGGGAGTGATGCGCGGCACGTCCTCGGCGCACACCACCGAGAGGTGCATGCCGATCGAGAGGTTCTCGGCGATGTCGTCGGCGAGCTCGAGGTTCTGCGCCAGCAGCGGGTTGAAGTCGCCCGAGGAGGCCGCCGCGATGCCCAGCGGCAGCAGGCTCGCGAGCTCGGCCACGTACAGCGGCCGGAAGATCCCCGAGAGCAGCACGTTCTCGTTCACCTGGATGTCGGCGCGCTCGCCGGTGCGGGGGTCGACGATGACGGTGCGCGCGGGATTGCGCGAGAGCTGCGTGCGCAGCGAGGCGATCATGACGCGCAGGTCGGGATACACCTTCCGGCAGAGCGCCTCGCCATCGCAGGCTTCGATCAGGCGTTCCAACGCGGCGTCGCCGTCGGTCGCGAACGACAGCGGCAGCTTCATCGTCGCGGGCGCCACGCCGTCCAGCACGATGGAGCGCACGCGATCGCCATGGCGGCGCACGTACTCGAGCGCGGCGCGTGTGCCGTAGGACCCGCCCCACAGGTTCAGGCGCGGATAGCCCAGCGCCACGCGCACCTCCTCCAGGTCCTGCATCGCCACGTGCGTCACGTACTGGCGCGGGTCGGCGTCGAGCTGCGCGAGGCACTTCGAGACCAGGCGCTCCGGCAGCGCGTCCTCGAAGAGCGACTGCAGCGGCTGCGACTCGTCCTCGCAGTCCAGGGGATGCGACTTGCCGGTGCCGCGCTGGTCGAGGAAGACGACGTCGCGCGTGTCGTTCAGCCGCGTGAAGAGCGGCATCACCTGGGCGGCGAGCGAGACCGCTCCCTGGCCCGGCCCGCCCGCGAGGATCACGATCGGATCGGGCTCGCGCGCGCGCAGCCTTGCCGGAACGACCGCCACGCGCAGCGCGATGCGCCGGCCGGAGCGCGCCTCGCGGTCCTCCCAGACCTCGTGCACGCCGCAGCGCGCCGCCAGGTCCACACCCTGCAGCCGGCATTCGGCGAGCGCGATGGTGGGTGCGGTCGACTCGTCGCGCGGGCCGCACGCGGCCGTGGCGATCGCGGCCAGGGCGAAGGCGAGGATGCGTCGCGGAAGGTGGCGCCGGGCGGTGCGGGGTCTCATCGAAGGTGGTGCGAAGACAGCGCCGAAGTATAGCCTTTCGGGGCTACCATTCCCGCGTGGCCACGCCCGAATTCCCCAAGCGCGACCCCGCCGATCCCGAGTTCTGGGACCTGCGCTACGAGGCGCGCTTCGCGCCGTGGGACGCGGAGAAGGTGCCCGCGCAGCTCGCGGCGTTCGTCGCCTGCGCCGCGCGCCCGCGAAGCGTGCTCGTTCCGGGCTGCGGCGCGGCGCGCGACGTGCGCTTCCTCGCCGACAGCGGCTGGGACGTCCTCGGCATCGACTTCAGCCACGAGGCGATCGCGGCAGCGCGCGCCCAGCTCGGCGCGCACGTGAACCGCGTGCGCTACGGCGACGTCTTCGCGCCCATCGCCGAGGCCCCCTTCGAGGTGATCTACGAGCGCGCCTTCCTCTGCGCCCTGCCTCGGCGCCTCTGGGCGCGCTGGGGCGAGCGCGTGGCTGAGCTGGTCGAGCCCGGCGGAACGCTCGCGGGATACTTCTATTTCGACACCGGCGATCGCGGCCCGCCCTTCGCGCTGCACGCCCAGGCCGACCTCGACGCCCTGCTCGCGCCCGCGTTCGGGCGCGTCGAGGACGCGGCGGTCGGCGACTCGATCGACGTCTTCAGGGGCAAGGAGCGGTGGCAGGAGTGGAGACGCCGATAGGCGTCAGAAAAGCATGGACTGCGGATACGCGTTCGCCGCGTTCTCGTCCACGTAGAGTGCGCTCCCGGCCTGCGCCAGCGCGCGCTGCGCGGCGTGCTTCGCCGCGGCCATCACCTCGTGGCGGCTCTCGAAGACGCCCGGCAGCACCGGCAACACTCCGATGCCCAGCTTGGGGAGCGGGCGCACGTGGTCGCGCCCGTCGCGCAGCCGAATCACGAAGTAGCCGCGTTCGAGGACTTCGGCCGGAACCTGCCTCGCGACGGCTGCCGGGAAGAGCTCGAGCGCGCGCTCGGCGCGCTCCGTCCAATCCTCGCTCTGCACCAGCATCGCGAAGCGGCTGCCCGAGATGTGCCCGACGAAGTCGACGCCGGGGCGGCAGACCGACTCGAGCAGCCGTGCGATGGCGTGGATCAGGGCATCGCCCTTCTCGAATCCCACGCAGTCGTTCAGCCCGCGCATCTGGTCGATCTCGACGAACCACGCGGTGAAGGGCGACCTGCCGGCCAGCAGCCGTTCGAGGTGCTCGTTGATCGGCACCTGGCCCGGCAGCAGGGTGAGCGGGTTGGTGTAGCGCGCGGCGAGCACGCGCGAGCCCTGCAGCGCGCGCATCACGTCGGCGCTGGTGCCCATGCCCAGGTACCGCCCCTTGGCGACGATCACGAATCCGTCGGCGAGCCGCCTCGCGTCGGACTCGACCAGGAGCGCCGTGAGGTCGCCGAGGTCCAGCGTGGATTCCACGCGGATCGGCGCCTCGTCGGCCACCTCGATGCACGGCCGCGCGAGGAGCCGCGCGGCCCCCGGGCTTGCAGCGATGAGCTCGAGCTGGGTGCGCGAGACCACGCCCTCGAGGCCTTCGGGCCCGATCACCGGAATCGCGGTCACGCCGGGCTCCGCGGCAAATCGCGCGAGCACCGCCGCGATGGTCTCGCCCGGAGCGGCGGGGACGACGGAGTGGACCATGTCCTGGGCGCACGGTTCGGTACCGGGCCGCAGCCGCGCGGTCGCGACCACCGGCACGCGCGCGTCGGCGTAGGCCGCCTCGGCTTCGGGCCCGAGGCAGGTGTTCGGGCGCTGCGCCGGCCGGCCGATGAACCAGCCCTGCCCGCACGCGATGCCGATGTCCTTCGCGACGCGGAAGTCCTCGGCGCCCTCGATGCCCTCGGCGATCACCTGCGAGCCGCTGTTCTCGGCGATGTGCTGGATCGCGCGCAGGAACTGCAGCTTCACCGGGTCGCCGGCGATGCCGCGCACGAAATGCTTGTCGGCCTTCACGTACTCGGGACGCAGCTCCGACCAGAGCCTCAGGCTCGCGAAGCCCTCGCCCAGGTCGTCGATCGCCACGCGGAAGCCCATCGAGCGGTAGAGCATCAGCGACTCGTGCACGAAGCGGAAGTCGACGGTGGGATAGTCCTCGGTGAGCTCGATCACGATGCGCTTCGCCTCGAGCCCCAGCTGGCGCATGAAGCGCGCGGCGCGCTCCTGCTCGAAGCCGCGCTGGATGATGAGCTGCGGCGAGACGTTCAGGAAGAGGCTGCCCTCGAGGCCTTCGCGCGAGAAGGCGCGCAGGATCTCCTGGATGCAGACGATGTTGAGCTCGAGCGAGAGCCCGGCCTCGTGCGCCGCGGCGAAGAGCTCCTGCGGCGCGCGCAGCATCGAGTCCTCCGGGCCGCGCACCAGCGCCTCGTGGCCGATGATGCGTCCCTCGCGGAAGCCGAAGATCGGCTGGAACACGGTCGACAGCGCGCGCTCCTGGATCACGTGCCGCAGCTGCGCGAAGGACTCCTGCCGGATCTGGGTGACCTGCTCTTTCACGGGATCGGCGGCGCGCCTACGCCACTCCATGCCCGCGGAACCACTCGAGCATGCGCTTCCACCCGTCCTCGGCGGCTTGCCGACGGTACGTGGGCCGGTAATCGGCGTGGAAGCCGTGCGGCATGTCCGGGTAGGAAACGATCTCGGAGGAGGAGCCCGCGGCGGCGAGCGCGGCGCGCATGCGCTCGACCGTGTCGTTGGGAATGCCCGCATCGGCGCCGGCATAGAGGCCCAGCACCGGGACGCTGAGCTCGGGGGCGACGTCGACGGGATGGCTTGGCGAGAGCGGCGTCGCGGGCCGCGCGAGCGGTCCATACCAGGCCACCGCGGCCTTGAGGGCGGGGTTGTGCGCGGCATACATCCACGTGATGCGCCCGCCCCAGCAGAAGCCGGTCACGCCGAGCCGCGTGACGTCGCCTCCGTTGGCGCCGGCCCAGGCCACCGTGGCATCGAGGTCGGCCATCACCTGCGCGTCGGGAACGCGGGCGACGATCGCGCGGATCGCGTCGATGTCCGCTTCGGAGACGTCGCCCTGGCGGCCGTACAGGTCGGGCGCGACCGCGAGATACCCCGCCTTGGCGAGCCGCCGGCAGAGGTCGCGAAAGTACTCGTGCACGCTCCAGATTTCGTGCACCAGCAGGACGGTGGGGAGCCGGGCGCCTCCGGCCGGCCGCGCGCAATAGGCGGCGATGGCGCCGTCATCGACCGGGATGCTGACCTCACCAACTTCCAGGCCCTGCGCGTCGGTGGCGACGACCGTCTGCGCCTGGACCGGCTGCACGGCCGCGGCGAAACCGTTCGCAAGGACGCTCATGCGGGGTGATTGTGGGACGTCACGACCCATTATAGGGCGCTAAATCCGCCACAAAAAAAGGCGCCTTCGGCGCCTTTCGTGTCGGGTTTGCCGCCCCCGGGCCTACTCCCCGTAGAGCTTCTGCTTCATCTCCCGACGTTCCTGCGCCTCGATGCTGAGGGTCGCCGTGGGGCGGGCCAGCAGGCGCTGGATGCCGATCGCCTCGCCGGTCTCCTCGCAGTAGCCGTAGGTGCCGTCGTCGATGCGCGCCAAAGATTGGTCGATCTTCTTCAGCAGCTTGCGCTCGCGGTCGCGGGTCCGCAGCTCGAGCGCGTGCTCCTCTTCCAGGGTCGCGCGGTCGGCCGGATCGGGGGCGAAAGACAGCTCGCGCAGGTGCTCGGTGGTCGCGCCGGCGTTGTCGCGCAGCTCCTTCTGCAGCTGCAGCAGCCGCTCGCGGAAGAACCTGAGTTGCACCGCGTTCATGTACTCCGACTTCGGCATCTTGATGATTTCAGCCTCGGTCGGCAGCTTGGATTTGCTCGCCATTGATCCTCTGTCGTCGCTCGGGTTGCGCCGGGCCGGGGGGTCCGGTCCAGCCGCGAAGCCCGGTAGTGTAGCCCACCCGCGCCCCGCCGATCAAACATCGACAACCGCCCCGGTGTTTCATTCCGGAAGGCGCCTCCGATATTTTGCATCCTTTTGAATTCACGAAGGTTTTATACTGGTGGCGATGACGCGCGCTCCCGGCTGGCTGCTCGGCTGCCTGGCCCTCTCCGTTCCCCTCCTGCTGCCCCTCCTCGTGGTGGCGGGCAGCCTGCTGGCCCCGGCCGGAGAGGCCTGGTCACACCTCGTCGCGACGGTGTTGCCGGACTACGTCCGGACCACGGCCATCCTGCTCGTGGTCGTCGCGGCCGGCGTCGTCGTGGTGGGCGTAGGCACCGCGTGGTGCGTGACCCTGTTCGAGTTCCCCGGACGCAAGGTGCTCGAGTGGGCCCTGCTGCTGCCGCTCGCCGTGCCCGCCTACGTGGTCGCCTACGCATACACCGACTGGCTGCAGTTCAGCGGGCCGGTGCAAAGCGGGCTGCGCGCGCTCACCGGCTGGGGCCGGGACGACTACTGGTTTCCCGATATCCGGTCGCTCAGCGGGGCGGCCGTGGTCTTCGTCTGCGTGCTCTACCCCTATGTGTACCTCATCACCCGCGTGGCATTCCTCGAGCAGTCTCGCAGCGTCGCCGAGGCCGGGCGCACCCTGGGGCTCTCGGCACGCGCCGCGTTCTTCCGCATCACGCTCCCGATGGCACGGCCCGCGATCGCGGCCGGCACGTCGCTCGCGTTGATGGAGACGCTCGCCGACTTCGGCACGGTCTCGTACTTCGGCGTCCAGACCTTCACCACGGGAATCTTCCGGGCGTGGCTCTCGATGGGCGAGCCGCTCGCCGCCGCGCGCCTTTCGCTGGTGCTCCTCCTCTTCGTCGCCGTGGTCGTGGTGGCCGAGCGCGCCGCGCGCGGGCGCGCGCGCTTCCACGACTCCGGACAGCGCCGGCCGCGGGGCGCGAGGCGGCGGCTGCGCGGCGTCGGGGCTGCGTCGGCCCTCGCCGCATGCGCCCTGCCCCTCTGCGCCGGGTTCGCGGTTCCGGTCCTGCTGCTGCTGCAATTGAGCCTCACCTCGGCCGATCCGCAGTTCGGGCCACGCTTCGCGCGCATGGCGATGCACAGCGCGACGCTCGCCGGGGTCACAGCCGTCATCGCCGTGGCGATCGCCCTGGTCCTCGCCTACGGAGCTCGCGTGACCCGCAGCCCGCTCGCCGTCGGGGTCAATCGACTCGCCGGCCTGGGGTACGCGATGCCCGGCGCGGTGATCGCCATCGGGGTCCTCATCCCGGTTGCCCGCTTCGACCACGCGCTCGCCGACGCCGGCATTGCAACCGGCCTCGTGCTCACCGGCAGCATCGCGATGCTCGTGTACGCCTACCTGGTGCGCTTCCTCGGGGTGGCGCTCAACACGGTCGAGGCCGGCCTCGCGCAGGTGACCCCGCACATGGAGGACGCAGCGCGCTCGCTCGGGATGGGCGCGCGGGCGACGCTCGCGCGAGTGCACGCGCCGATCCTGCGGTCGAGCCTGGTGACCGCGGCGCTGCTGGTGTTCGTCGACGTGATGAAGGAGCTGCCGGCGACTTTCGTGATGCGGCCGTTCGACTTCGACACGCTCGCGGTCCAGGCCTACAACCTCGCGTCCGACGAGCGCCTCGCCGAGGCCTCGACGGCCTCGCTCGCGATCGTGGCGGTGGGATTGCTGCCGGTGATCCTGGCCGCCCGCCGGCTGGTGCGCGGCGAAACGACGGAACGCGGCGCGACGGGCGCCGCGCCGGTTCGCGCCTAGGGACGCCTCAGCGCGGTCCGCCCGCTTCTCGGCTTCCGCCCGTACGCAGCAGCCGCTCGACGTCTTCCTGCGCCATCGTCCTGGTGGCGGGCATGTCGATCGCGTCGAATCGCTTCGCGATGTTGGTGCCGGTGCCGCGCACGGCCGCGCGATACTTCGGCGAGCCGCCGGGATCGAGCTCGGTGGAGATGGTGCAGCCGGTGGTGGCTACGGCGGCAACGCAGCAGAGCAGTAGAAGTCTCATCGTCCGGTTCAATGGCGCATGTTGTTGGAAGGAGGCCCGATGATAAGGGCCGGTGCCTTCCACGTCACGATTTTTCCCGCGCCTTGTCACGAACTGTTACAGACGCCTCCTACTTCCAGCCGGCGCGATCGTAGGCCTGCTGCGCCGCGCCCTGGTTGCGGCCGAAGAGCGACACGTTGACCGTGTCCTTGCGGAAATCGCCCAGCGCCGCGAGCTCGGGATTGCCCTTGACCGCCCCCACCACCGGATACTCGTTGTTGCCGTTGGCGAAGTAGGCCTGCGCCTCAGGGCTCGCAAGGTACTCGAGGAACTTGACGGCGGCATCGCGATGCGGCGCGTGACGCGCGACGCCCGCGCCAGAGACGTTCACGTGCGTCCCGCGGTTCTTCTGGTTGGGGAACACGACGCCAAGCTTCTCGGCCGCGGCCCTGTCGGCCGGCTTCGACGACTTGAGCAGTCGCACGTAGTAATAGGTATTGGCGACGGCGATGTCGCATTCGCCGGCGGCCACCGCCATCAGCTGGTCGGTGTCCCCG
>Ga0307505_10001587_pt1 | contig 17795 bp, 15 predicted proteins | sample 23_S_MG_FD_202183 | JGI IMG/M metagenome (GOLD analysis project Ga0307505, IMG submission 202183) | Soil microbial communities from Populus trichocarpa stands in riparian zone in the Pacific Northwest, United States - 23_S | ecosystem: Environmental > Terrestrial > Soil > Riparian zone > Trees...
CTCATCGCCTGCGCAGAGCGTTCGACACGCTCGAAGCCGAGATCGACTCCTTCGTCGCCAACCACAAACTCGTCGCGTAGAAATGCGACTCATCTGCAATACGATTTCTCGGTCAAGGCCTCTAGCGCGGCGTCGCCGAGCTACCCATGCCGATCTACCACGTGCACGGCGATCGTGATCGCTTGATTCCTGTTCGTCGCGTCAAGCCGGATCGCGTCATCGCGGCAGCGGGTCATCTTCTCAACGTCACGCACGCCGACGCGGTGAATGACTTCATCGTGCACCCCGCTTCCAGCTGAACACTCCTAGCCCAACCGCAGCACCGAAGAGCAGCAGCGTTGCGACGGCGAACACGTTCCCTCGCATCGCGTACTGATGCGGATTCGGGGCCGGTGGACCACCTGCTGCCCACCAGTTGAAGAGCGTGAGGTTGGCCGTCCATATGGAGACGGCCAACAACACGAACGCTAAGCTCCATCGCATAGTCGAAGCTCTCATGCGCGCCTCGATCAGATGCCCGTTGCGACGCAGACTTGTTGACCATTCACCATTATTCACCATCATGCAATTGACCGGCGCGCTGGGGTTTAGCGGCGAAGGCGGGCAGGTTTTGCACTTATTGAAAATGTTGTCCGCGAAGTTGTTGCAGTTGTTGCCCGGCGTCCACGGGCCGGGCTTCATCAATGCGTGGAATGCACTTACGGCGGTGATGTCACCGCCATGTAGTAGAGGATCAGCAGCGTCATACCGGCTATCAGCTCGAGCGCGAACTGAAGACGACGCCAACTTTCGCTTTTCACAACGTTCCACAGACTCCAGGTCACACTGACCGCACTCAAAAGTGGCCACAGCGCGTATGTGAACCAAACGCGTATCTGCAGCGGCACTGAACGCGGCCAGAGCGATCCAGACGTCATCGCAAGAATCGCGATGAACAAAACGATCGTGCTCCCGCTCAAACGCACCAGAGATCGATCACCTGAATCGCTCGCCGATGTCGAAAGCATCTTCATAACCCGCCTGGGCAAGGCTGTGACCATCCCGGTGCGTCCCCTACGACTCCCGGTCCGGCTGAAAATCCACACTTCGTCGCAAGGCATTTGGCAAATGTATTGCTGTTCCTTCCGTTGCCGATCCCGAGATTCGCAAAGACGTCACTGTACGGCTCGACAGGATATCTCGCGTAGGTTTGCTGCAAGCACTTATCGAGCGTGCATGAGATGTCAGACTTCCACGATTCGCACACTCCACCTCTGTCGCTCGGTTCATTCACTTGCGGAACACCAACCGCCGAGCCGTTTGGTCCCCACTCGCGACGATGCAGGCCCCACGTTCGCCGTCGGCCTCCTGTGTTCGATTCGATATAGCAATGGTCATTGCCGCTGATCAGCGGGAAGTTGACAGGCCTGCAGCAAACGCGGACGTCGAGGCCGTCGGGATCCACATAGCGCGCGGGATTGTTTCGTGCGTAGCTGAACGGACTCCCAAACTCTTTGAACACGAGTTCGTGCCATATCGGATCCGCCTGCGTAAACCGCCCCCACCCACTCCGGTACCACCGGAAGATGTTGTACGCCTTCTCCGTGCCGTCATTGTCCTCGGTGGCCTCCTGACCGGGGAAGCGGAGGCGTTGCTGCATGGCCGCGCCTTCGCGGTACTCGTGGACTGCTCCGTAAGGCTCGTGCTCTGCGCGCCAGACCACGTCGGGACCGATCATCTGCAGCAGCGGGGTGCCGAGGTGATCGGTGAAGGTGTATCGGAAATGCGATAGATCGCCTTCCAGGATCATTCCCGAGACGTCGTCGTCCGACAGTTGGCCCACTGGCATGTCGCCGAGCCACACGATGCTGGTGGTCTTCGGCGGCCCGATGCTGGAGTCGACGTAGGTCAGGAGGCGCAGCTCGGGCAAGTAGAACGACGTTCGGGAGTATGGGAGGGAGGTCTCGAGCACATTCAGATACTCGAGCACCCTGACCCCACGGCCGTCGTAGACGTAGTGCGCCGCGTCCTGCGCCACCAGGTTGCGTGCGCTGATGTTCGGCGCCTCGTTTCCCGCGTCGTCGTAGGAGACCGGGACGCCGTTCACCGCCGACAGGCGCGAGGTCGTGCCGTCGTACGCGAATGCCAGCGACCGGGACGTTCCCAGCGTCAATGCGGTCATGTTCCCCGAGGGGTCGTAGGTGTAGGAACCGTTCCCCCAGAGCCCGGCTCCCGTGTTCGCCGTCACCAGCCGGTTCAGACCGTCGTAGCCGAAGTCGCGGTTGTACGCCGCAGACACCGCGTCGTGGATCTGCGTGATGTTTCCGGCCGGATCGTGCTGATAGGCGTAGTCCGCGATCACCGTTGACGAGAGCACCAGCTTGTTCCGTAACGGCCGGTACCGGGCGTCGTAGGTCATCGTCTTTACCGCGCCGTTGCCGTACGTCAGCTCCGTCAGCGGCCCAAACGGAAGGTAGTGGACGCCATCGAAGAGCGGCCAGCCCGACGACGACCCGCTCACCGGCCGGCCCGCGAAGTCGAACGTGTATTCGGTGATCCCGGCCATCGTCCTGTTCCCATCGGCATCATAGAGGTAGCTCGCTCCCATCAATGTGCCATCGTGAAGCTCCAGGCGCAACAGGCCTCGCCTCTCGTACGCATAGCTGGTCGTCCCAGACGGATCCTGCATCGCCGCCAGCCGGCCGATCCCATATTGACCGGCGGTGGCGTCGTCATAGGTCCAGGCCACCGTCTCGGTGTCCAGCCCGGAGCGACTCGACACAGCAGACAGCACGCGCCCGAGGCTGTCGTGCGTTCTCTCCGTCGTCGCTCCGTTCGCGTCCGTCGTTCCGGTCAAGTTGCCGGTATCGTCGTACTCGTACGTCGTCGTTCCAGTGACCGGACTGACCTGCTCTTCCATCTGCCCGAAGTCGTCGTACACGTAGCTCGTGGTATTGCCGTTCGGGTCCGTGACCGCGGTCAGGTTTCCCCCGGTGTCATACGCGTAGCTGGTGGTGATGAGTCCGCCGGGCGCGCCCGTCAAAGCCTGGCGCACGGTTGCCAGCCGTCCGGCCGGATCGTACGCGTAGAGCGTATTCGGAGTGGTGTGATTCTCATCGCGAACGGTCGCCAGCCGGCCGTCCGGATCATAGGTGTAGTGAACCGCCGCGCCATCCGCATGCGTGAGCGTCTGCAGTCGCGAGTGGGCGTCGTACGCAAACGACTGTCTTCGCTTCTCGACCCACGTCCCCGACTCGTTTGCTAGCGTCCGCTCCAGGCTCCTCAGGCCCGTTAGCGGGTCGTAGGTCATCTCCAGCCGCTCTCGCAGATCGTTCTCGGCCGGACCTCGGGAGACCGTCTGCACCCGGCCACGTGTGTCATAGGTGTACGCAGTCACGCCTCCTCCCGGTCTCTGCTCGAGCCGCACTGGGCCCGCGTCAGGATCGTAGGTACGCGTGGTCGTGAGATCGGTGGCACAAAGCGGGTCCTCGCCCACATTGCAACCGCTCACACCCTTGGTGGTCGAAGTGGCCAGCCGGCCCAGGTCGTCGAAGGTCAGCTCCGTCGCTACACCGTTCGCGTCGACCACACGCGTGGCGCTCCCGAAGACGTCGTAGTCTTCATAGCGAACGATATGGCCGGCCGCGTTCCTGGTGGCCGCGAGCTGTCCGCGCAGCAGCGCCGGGACGCTCGCGTCCACTGGGTAGTAGACGAAGGAGGTCACATCCTGCGCGTCGAGCCGTGGACCGTCGACCGACTTCGCGAGCCACTGCGGTTGCGGAAGCGACAACCAGGCACTCTGGAACGCGCCGCCCGGCGCGAATGCCGGAGCATGAGGATCGTCGGTTGGACAGTTGCCCGACCCGCACTCTCCATAGAGCGTCGTCACGGTCGAACGCTCACTCTCGACGGGAGTCTCGCCGGTCCAACCCCTGGTCGTGGTTCTCACAATGGTCCCGCTTGCGGCGTGGAGAAGATGCTCTTGCCGGCTGACCTCACCGGTCGCGCGCACGCTCGGCCTTTCGATCGCGGTCGTTCTGTCCGGCCACAGCGCGTCTTGCTGCTCCAGGGTCGAGAGGACAGACGGTGCGGTCGGCTCGAGCGCGACCGCCGCCAGGGCGTCCGTGTTCAGTCGGCAGTGCCCCACGTCCGTTTGGGGATCGCAGCCCACGGGCTTCAGAAATGAATGCTCGGATGATGGTCCGTTCGGACCAAAGGTCCGAAGAGTCACATAGCCGTCCGCGTTCTGCTCGCGAACGATGCGGCCTTCCGCGTCGTAAACATATGTCGCGTCGGACGCGCCACAGCTCGCACATCCTCCGCTGATCTGCACCGGCCGGTACGCGCCTCCGGCTGGACGCAGCGTGTAGACGGCGACTGCTCCGGTTTTGTAGGTCACCCGCGTCAGCCGCTCTTCGGCGACCGACCCCGGCAGGTTGTACTCCAGGCTCGCGATCTCGTCGCTCGGTCCGGTCGAGCTAATCCCGTAACCGTTCGCATCATAGGTATGCGCTTCGATCAGGTTCCCGAGCGCGTCATAGGAGGCCGTCATTCGATTCGCGGAGTACTGGTAGGTCCTCCAGGCCGCGCCGCCCGGCGCGAGCACGGTCACCAGATTCCCTGCTCCGTCGTACGCATAGGTCCAGACCAGATCGGGCCGGCCGCTCACGGCGATGGTCTGCACGCGCCGGTTCGCGCCATCCATCGTCAGAATCCAGCTCGTGCCGCTCCACGAATCCGTTAGCGCCTGCGGGCGGCCCTGGCCGTCGTAAGTGATCTGTGCCTCGCGGCCATTGCGCAGATCGCGCAAAGACGAGAGCCTGCCGTCGCTCGCGCGGAAGACCGCCACTTCGCTCGACCCGGCTTCACGATGGGAGTACGTTCCCGCAACCGGGTCACGCTCGAGTGTCCCGTGTGCGGCGCGGGCGGTCGGCCAGGTCTGCCGAAACACCCCTTCGGTTGCGCGGAACGTCACCACCTCGTTCGTCTCCGTCACCAGTGACACTCGCTCTGATGGCCCGCCGCCGCTCACCATCAGCCGCCGCTCGAACAAGCTCGTCCAGCCTCGCCCGAAGAGCGCACCCATCTGCTCGTGGCTGTTGTAGGTCCGCACCAGACTCTGCCCCGCGATGGACGGAAGCGGTTCGGCATCAGTGACGCGCACGTTCCCGTCGCTGAGATAGACCGGATCAACGGTAGCTCCTATTGGACAAGAGCCACAATCGATCGACGCGTCCGCGGTCGCGACTTGACAGGCTGCCGTCGTGGCCGTCGCTTCCAGGAGTAGTTGCTGGGCTCCCGAGGGGGCCGTGATCTGAAAGACATGAGTGCCACTAGGAGTGGGCGGCGGATTGAGATTGACGATCCCGGAGATCCCTGGCTGCACCGTTCCATCGGCATGGATCCATGACTTCAGATCGACACGAACGCTGCCGCCGCCCGTGCGGAGGTCGTAAACGAGCTCTACATCGAATATGCGCCCGGTGGCCCCAAGTCCCAAAGGCAGAGGGGTCAGCTTCACCGTCGGCTTGGGCGGGTCGTTCTGGATCTCATCCTCATCGCTGGCTTCGGGATTTCCGAACTGACCGCACGCAGTGGCCACGGCCCGGAAGTCCTTCCAGCACGATGGCAACGTGTACTGGAGCGCTCCGGACTGCGGCTGAGGCGAAGCAGAAGCCCATGGCGCACCATCGAGGAACATCTCGATGCGGCGCTGAAACTCACTCCGGGTCTGCGGGAATGAATACTGGACGGTGACGACATTCGTGGCGGGGTTGAGCTGCAAGGACACTTCCGGGTCATGCTCCACCTCGAGGGTCGTGTGTGTCTCCTCGAAGTGGCCACAGGCCTCCGCAATGAACTTCAGATCATGCGACCCGGGAGTCCAACAACTCGTGTCCAAGGTAAGCTGCCAGACGCCAGAGATCGTCTGGGGCCAGAACAACTCGGTCCAATAAACGTCGTCGATGTAGGCCGTGATCCGGCGTGCGGAATACATGTTGCCCGTGTTCGGAAACTCATACTGCACGTCGATCGTGGCCCTTCCGAACGTGTCCATGGAGCTGGTCGCTGAAAGAACGGGATGCGTATCGACCTGCACCGTCACGTCGTCTTCGGCGCGAAAGGCCGGATCGGAAGCGCCCCCGCAGGCGATGGCCACGGCCTTCAACTCGTGCGAGCCGGTCGTCCAGCAGAATGGGGGATGAGTCGCCAACCACACACCGTCTCTTTGACCCGGGGCCGTGCCGTTGATCTTGACGCCGTCGAGGTATAGCTCCAGGGAGCGCTGAAACTCGCTTCGCGTATTGGGAAAGCTGTAGGAGATGCTGATGACACCGTCGGTGTGATAGGTCGCCCCGAGAGCAATGCCGACTGTCGGCGTCGTGTTGACTGAGAATGCGGTCGAGGCCGTGCCCGGCGTATCCGCCTCGCAGGTCGGCGGCCCGCTCGGCTGGGACACCTCCTTCATGCATTCGCCGGTGACCTGGATCGTATGCGAGCCCGTGCGATGGCACGAGGTATCCAAGTTCCACACGGCAGTGCATCCGTTCGCACTGTTCAAACATCCGCCGATGACAAATGGAGCCCCGTCCACCGTTACTGTGAATTTGGTGGGACCACAGCTCGCTCCTGCCGTGGCCGTCACCTCCAACACCGTGTCCGAAAGCTGGACTGTGCTGACCGAGGGCGTGCACGTCGCGGCGGCATCGACCGCGACCGCGCCGGTCGCGATTGTGAGAATGAGCACGCGGAAGAAGGATCGCACGAAGCTCAATGGAGGTCACCTCGACTGCTTGAAGAAAGCATCGAAAAACACAGCGTCCCTCAAGGGGGGGGCGATGCGGAATTCCGGCAGCCTACCAGTCACCTTTCCAAGTGGTCAACTCAGCGCGACATGGACGACGCCCCTTCGACCGCCTGACTGATAGTCGGATCTCGAGCTCAGACGCTCACTGTGAAAAAAGGCTATGCCAACAATCACTGCCGCATTTTCACCTCAGGTGTACAAGCCGCCGCTGACGTTGAGCACGGTTCCCGTGACGTAGCCGGCTTGCTCGCTGGCGAGGAAGACGACGGCGTGGGCGATGTCGTCGGGGGTGCCGAGGCGCCGGAGGGCGATGCGCTCGGTGAGCTTCTCGCGGGCATCGTCGCCGAGGGCGTCGGTCATCGCGGTCTGCACGTAGCCGGGCGCGACGGCGTTCACGGTCACGTTGCGCGAGCCGATCTCGAGGGCCAGGGACTTCGTGAAGCCGATGAGCGCGGCCTTCGACGAGGCGTAGTTGACCTGCCCCGGATTGCCCATGAGGCCGACGATCGACGAGATGTTGACGATGCGGCCCCAACGGGCGCGGATCATCTTCTTGGCGATCTCCTGCGTGATGTGGAAGGCGGAGTCGAGGTTGGTCCGCATGACGTTGGACCACGCCTCCGGTTTCATGCGGATGAAGAGATCGTCCTCGGTGATGCCGGCGTTGTTGACGAGGATGTCGATCGGCCGCTCCTTCAAGAGGGCCACGATGCGCTCGCGCACATCCGGCGCGGCGATGTCGAGCTCCACACCGGTGGCGTTGCCGAGCTCCGCGGCCAGCTCGTGTACGCGATCCACGGAGCGGGCCGCGCACAGGACATGGGCGCCCGTGCCGGCCAGCCCGCGGGCGATGGCCTCGCCGATCCCGCGGGAGGCGCCGGTGACGAGCGCGGTCTTTCCGGTCAGATCGATCTTCATGTCTTGCTCTCCAGGAACTTCGTCAGTGACGGAACATCGTAGACGTTGACGATGGTCACGGTGGGATCGATCCGCTTGATCAGCCCCGCCAGAACCTGGCCCGGACCGACCTCCACGAACCGCTTCACGCCCATGGCCACCATGCGTTGCACGGACTCGACCCACCGCACGGGAGAGGCCACTTGCCGCAGCAGTGCATTGCGCACGGCAGTGGCGGTGCCGATCGGCGAGGCGTCGACGTTGGAGACCAGGGCCATCCAGAGGTCTTTGAAGGGAGCGTCGTTCAGGATCGGCTCGAGCCGATCCGCCGCCGGCCGCATCAACTCGCAGTGGAAAGGCGCGGACACGGGCAGCGGCAGCGCGCGACGCACGCCGCGCTTCTTGGCGACCTCGATGGCCCGTTCGATGGCCGCCTTCGTTCCCGCGATGACGGTCTGTCCCGGCGCGTTGATGTTGGCCACGGCCACGACCTCGCCTTGCGCGGCTTCCTCGCAGATCGCGCGCACGTCATCGACTGTAGGACCAATGAGCGCGGCCATCCCGCCGGTGCCGACGGGCACGGCTTCCTGCATGAAGCGTCCCCGCGCGCGAACGATCTTCGCCGCTTCCGGCGGCGTGAGTCCGCCCACGCTGACAATGGCGCTGTACTCGCCGAGGGAGTGGCCGGCCACCAGGTCAGGACGTCGCGCGCCATGCTCGGCCATCACCGCGTGCAGGGCCGCGGAGACCGCGAGAATGGCTGGCTGGGTGTGCTCGGTCAGTTTGAGCTGGTCGTCGGGACCCTCGAAGCACAGCTTCGAGATGGAGAACTCCAGAGCGTCATCGATCTCGTCGAACACGCGGCGTGCCGCGGGAAACTGTTCGGCGACGTCTTTGCCCATGCCGGTGTACTGACTCCCCTGACCGGGAAAGATGTAAGCGGCTTCGTGTTCCATCGGGGGCGGATGATACCAATGGGAGCACGGAACGTTGAGGCTCATCCGCTGCCGGTGGCCTCGAACGGTTACTCGGCGGGCTCGGCGAGCAGACCGGCGTCATGCTCGCGGTTGTGGAGGTCGCCGATTTTCTCGCGGATCTTGCTGTCCACGCGGTTCATCGAGAAATCGCGACCGACGCGGATGGCGTTCTTGATCGCTTTTGCGTTGGAGCGGCCGTGCGAAATGATGCAGCCGCCGTTGACGCCAAGCAGCGGCGCGCCTCCGTACTCGGAGTAGTCCATGCGCTTCTTCACGTCATCGAACGCGCCCTTGAGGAGGAGCGCGCCGACCTTCCGGATCGCGGTGCGCGTGACCTCGGTGCGGAGCATGGTGCCGATCATCTCACCCAGGGACTCGGAGGCTTTGAGCACGACGTTGCCGATGAAGCCATCGCACACCACGACGTCGGCGTTGCCATTGAAGACGTCCCGCCCTTCGGCGTTGCCCATGAAGTTGAGACCCGTTTCCTTGAGCACACGGAACGTCTCGCGAGTGAGCTCGTTGCCCTTGCCCTCCTCCTCGCCGATGGAGAGGAGGCCCACGCGGGGAGCTTCGAGGCCGAAGATCATCTGGGCGTAGAAGTGGCCCATGACCGCGAACTCGCGCAAGTTGGCCACTTTGGAATCAACGTTGGCTCCGACATCGAGCAGGCAAGTGTGCCCGTGCGCGCTGGGGATCACGGCTGCCAGTGCGGGCCGTGTGACGCCTTCAATGGTGCCCAGGACTTTATAGGCCGAGGTCATGGCCGCCCCGGTGTGGCCCGCGGACACCATGGCGTCCGCCTTGCCTTCCCCGACGAGGTTGGCACAGACGCGGATGGAAGAGTTGCGCTTGCGCCGGAGCGGCGCGAGCGCGTTGTCGGTCATGTCGACGACTTCCCTCGCGTCGACGATCTGCAGGCGCGCGGGGAGATGCGCGCCGAGCAGGTCGCGCAGGACTTCCTCACGCCCCACCAACGTGATCTCGACCGAGGGGTACTCTTCGAGAGCGAAAAGCGCGCCTTGGACGATCTCGTGCGGGGCGTTGTCGCCACCCATCGCATCGAGAGCGATCCGACTCGTCGACATCACCGCGGTGGAAACTAGAGACCGTCCTTGGCGATCACTTCGCGGCCCTTGTAGAAGCCGCACTTGGCGCAGACGCGATGCGGCTCTTTGGCCTCCTGGCACTGCGGGCAGGTCGAGAGGGACTTCAGCTTGAGGAAGTCGTGAGCGCGGCGAGTGTGCGTTCTCTGCTTGGAATGGCGGCGTTTCGGATTCGGCATGGTGAAGCTCCTTATCAGTTCACGGTTGCCGGTTCCCCTCTGCCGGCCCTGACGGGGCTGGAGCAGGAGGCAACCGGCAGCCTCATTTCAGACGTCTTTCTTCTTCAACAGCTCTTCGCGGATCTCTTTGAGGGCACCCCACCGAGGGTCACCGGTCGTCGTCTCGCACGAACAACCCTCGCGCATTCGGTTCGAGCCGCAGGTGGGGCAGAGTCCCAGACAATCCTCGTCACACAACGGCTTCATCGGAATCGAGAGCTGAATCTGTTCCAGAGCCAGTTCGCGAAGGGGGATGACTCGCTCCGAGTAAAACTCGACGTCGAGCTCTTCCTCATCGGTGATCTCGACTTCCTCGTTCTCCGCGGAGGGTTCGGGACGAGGGCGAAATCTTACGTGAAAGGGCGAGGTATTGGCAATCGGGTAGGGCTCGGCGCACCGGGAACAGCTCAAGTCAGCCGTAAACTGCACCGCTCCATCCGCGATGTATTCGCCCTCGAGGTCGCCTTGCCGAACCACGACATCCAGGATGGCGGTCCCGACGCCCGCGAGCTCGTCGCGCTCCAGGTCCGAAACACCGACCTCGAACGTGGAGTGATACGTCTGCGGTCCACCCTCGTCGATGGCCTTGAAGTCGATGATTTCGCGCATGGTGGGGTTCGCACACCCGGGGCGTGCTAACAGTTGACCCGTAACCGCTTGAGGCTGCGAATCTATTTCGCGGTCACACGCACGCGCAATTCCTCGAAGCCCGGGCCCACAGAGGATGCCGCCTCGACCGCGGCCGCCTGCTCGAGAGCTCCCATCCACCGGCGGAGATCCCGGGCGCCTCGATGGATTCTCGGAGTGGCGAATCGCAGGGCTGGGTTGTCGCCCACTTTTCGCAAGACCGGGATCAGGCGGGGCGGATCGAGCCGGAGAGACCAGCGGTTGGCCGGCCACGCCACCGCGGCTCGCTCATCCTTTAGATACTGTCCCGCGGAGTTGCGATCGAAGGAAACGACGATCTCGCCTCCCTGCTCGACCTTCTGGCCCACGGCGTCGAGGACACCGTCGTATCGCGTGAGGGTCGCGCGGGTGGCCTCGTTGGCCGGAACGGCGATGGCCAGGAAAGGCCGAGGGAGCAGGGTTCCCGTGTCGACGCGGTAAAGCGCCAGAGTCCCGCCTCCTCCCACGAGCGCGTCGATATCCGCGGCGAGCAGGCGATCGATGTCTCCCAGCACGCGCGGAGGCTCGGCGAAGGCGACCGCCAGGAGCGCCGAGCGCGGCAACGACACTTTCACCGCTGGTCGAGCTGGGTCGCCTGCATCGTCGGACGCTGCACGCGAGGTGAGCTCCAACTCCCGCTCCGTCACTCGCACCGAAGTCATCGCCGGTCTCCCGATCGGTGGGAACGCACCCCGCGCCTCGTCCCGCTGGACGACGAACGCATCCCCTTCCGGTAACGGTCCCGCCAGAGCAACCTCGGGAGGCACGGTCCCGCTCGTGGTCGCGGGTCCCCCGTTGATGACGAGTGTGCGTCCGGACCAGCGCGCGTCGGCGCTGGAGAACATCGTCCAGAGACGCACGATCACGGCACGGACCGGATCGAACCGCACGGCGTAGCTGGTGGCCTTTCCGTGCTTCCACACCACCGCGTCGGCCCGCCCGAGCATCGCTGCCGGCGGCATGGACTGTTCTTCGGTCCAGCGCAGAATCGTCTCGGCCGTGACCGGATTCGCGGCGAGCTTGGCCATCAGGACCGCTGGCGCAGGGATCAGCGCGTAGGCTTCCGCGTCTCCGGGAACGTGGCGCAACAACTCTTCTTGCGCGCCAGTGAGTGGAAAGCGGAGTGGCGGCGCGACCTTCGGAGTGGTCGCCACCAGATAAATGGCGACGCCCACGGCCAGGGCCACGAGGATGCACAGGAAAAGGATGAAGGTCCGCATTCAGTCGATGGACGCCCGGCGTTGGTCCGGCAGGAGGAGGGCATCCCGAGTGCTACCATCGCGCGCCGATGTCTCTCCTGCCGACGTTGTCGGTCGTTTTTCACACTCTACGCCATGCGGTCGCGGATCGCGCAGTCCGCGCGTGGAGCGCAACGGGCCACACCCAAAAGAAGTTGCGCATCGGCGTGGACATCCGGCCGTTCTACGAGCCTCTGACCGGTGTGGGCTGGTACCTCTACTATCTGCTGCACGAACTGGCCCGGCATGAAGATGTCGAGCTGTTGCTCTTCGGCGACGCACGCGTCACCGACCACGGTCCGCGGCTGCACGTGGACCTCCCCGCCAACGCCCGCCTCTGCACGTTCGATCTGCGCGGTGTGCCTCAGTCCCGCCTGTCGCGTCCGCTGACCGCGGCCGCTTACGTCGCCTGGATCGAGCTGACCGGTTGCGATGTCTTCTTCGGAGCGAACTACTTTCTGCCCCGCCTGCACGCGGCCGTGGCGCGGCGGCGCGTGATCACCGTCCACGACCTGACCTACAAGCGGTTCCCCGAGCTTCTGCAAAAGGAGACGCTCGAGAATCTGCACCGCCAGATGATGCGCGAGGTCGCGCTCGCGGACGCGGTGGTGTGCGTTTCGGAATCGACGCGCCGCGACCTGTTGCGCTACTACGACGTGGATCCTTCGCGAGCGGTGACGATCCACTCCGGGCTGGGCACTCCCGCGACGGCGGAGCCGTTCGAGGGGTTGCCGGCGCGCTACATCCTCTTCGTCAGCACGATCGAGCCGCGGAAGGACCTGGGCACGTTGATCGACGCCTATGAGCGCCTGCGCGCCCGTGGTGCATACGACGGCTCGCTGGTCGTCGTCGGGAAGATCGGCTGGAAAGCACAGTCGCTGGTGCCGCGGCTGCGCGGGCCGGGCATCGTGCATCTCGACTACTTGCGCGCTTCGCAACTGGCGACGGTCTATGCGAAGGCCGAGGTGTTCGTCTTCCCGTCACTCTACGAAGGGTTCGGCTTCCCTCTCCTGGAGGCCATGGCTCGCGGCATCCCGTCGATTGCCGCACGCTCGTCGTCGCTGCCGGAGATCGGCGGAGAGGCCGCGTTGTACTTTCCGCCCGCCGATGCCGCGGCACTCACCACGCAGCTCGAGCGCGTGCTGACTGATCCCACGCTGCGCGAAGAGCTCGCGGCACGCGGTCGCTCGCGCGCCGCGGAGTTTCGCTGGGAACGGGCAGCCGAGGAGACGCTGGCGGTTCTGCGACGCGCGGCTTCGTAGGCCGGCACCGCCGGCTTTCCCTGCCTGTCATCCTGAGCCGCGTAGACGGCGAAGGATCTCGTGCGAGGAACGATGAGCGTGGGAGTACGAGAACCGTGGCTTTCTCCAACCTACGCGGATTGCGTTTACCGCAGGGGATCCTTCGCACCCACCCGCCACCCGCTCAGGATGACAGGCAGGGAAGCCCTTGGATCTCTGCACACGCTACTCGGGCACCGCGCGCGCATTCGCGGAATGCGAATCTCATCGACTCTCCGGTGCATCGGCTCGTAGACTCTGAGCCTGTGAGACTCGTGATCGACGGCCGGCCGCTGGTGGGGAACCGTACCGGCATCGGCGTGCATACGGCGGAGATCGCGCGGCGGCTAGGATTCGATCCTCCGCCGCTGATCGCGTCCCATGCGGAGATCGCGGATCGCGAAGGCCTGGAAGAGCTGCGCTTCCGCGTCGATCCGATGCCCCTCGGCGTTCTGTGGCAACAACTCACGCTTCCCCGCGTCGAAGGCGACTTGCTCTGGGGACCGCACGGAACGCTGCCGCTGATCTGGAAGAAGCCCGCGGTGGTGACGCTGCACGACTTCACCTCGATCACCATGCCGCTGCGTCACCGGACCAGGACGATCCTCTCCTTCAACCTCTTCGTGGGAGCGAGCCTCGATCTGGCCACGCGCGTGGCCTGCGTCTCGACCGTGGTCGCGGATGAGGCCATGCGGGGCTTCGGAGTGCCCGCGTCGAAGATCGAGATCGTGCCGAATGGAGTGGACGAGTTCTTCACGCCGGGCTCGGAGGCGAGGGAGGACTACATCCTCTACGCGGGCACGCTCGAACCGAGGAAGGGTGTGGACGATCTGCTCGAGGTCTGGCGTGCGCTGCCACGGCCCCGCCCACGCCTGATCCTCTGCGGCGGCGCGGGATGGGGCGTGAAGGTCGGCGAAGAAGAGGGCCTCACGTTGACCGGCTACGTCACGCGCGATCGCCTGCGTGAGCTCTACCGGCGCGCGCGGTTGTTCGTCTACCCATCCCGGCACGAAGGCTTCGGCATCCCGCCGCTGGAAGCGATGGCGTGTGGAGCGCCGGTGATCGCCACTCGCACGGGCGCGATTCCCGACTACGCGGAAGACGCCGCGCTGCTGGTGAAGCCAGGCGACCGCGAAGCGCTGCGCGCGGCCATCACTCGCGCGCTCGGCGACGCGACGTTGCGGCGCGAGCTCGGCGCGCGAGGTGCGGAACGCGCGCGATCGTGGCGCTGGGATGGTGCCGCGCACGCGATGAGAGAGCTCTTCGACGCCGCCGCGAAGCGCTGAAAAGCGTGGAACATCGTGGAACGTCGCGTCTTCATTACGATTTTCATAAACAAAAGCTTGACAATATCGATTAACGATCCTATTTTTCGTTTAGCAAATGATGATCGCCATCTGGATGAGAGATTCAGTCACGCCGCAGGTCATCGATTTTCGTCTCTTTGCTTTCCCCGTGTCCGCCCCCGATACCAAGTTAGCTGGAGCAATCCAGCGTGTTATGCCAAGAAGCGCGACCGGGAGGTCCCGTAAAGGCATGAAAGGTGGTGAGTCCTAATGGCAGCGAAGAAGAAGGCCGCGCCCGCGAAGAAGAGCAGCGCCAAGAAGTCGTCCAAGAAGAAATAAGCGATCATCACCGAATCTTTTGGGGAGTCGTACTGGTAGGGCCGGCGTGAGCCGGCCCTACGTTTTTCGGACCGCAACTTTCCGGGCCCTGTCGCGTAACTGAAAGTATGCGCAAGCTCCTGGTCCTCTCCGCCAGCCTCATCCTCACCGCGTCCGTGCTCGCCGAAGACGTCGAGCATCGCTTCCAGTCCGCGGTCGCCCGCGGGCAGGTCCAGCGAGTCCTGATCGACATCCCCTTCGGCAGCTTCACCGTCCGCAACGGCACCGGCGATCGCATCGCCCTCTCCGGCGTTGCTTCACGCGACTACGACGGACAACGCGAACGCATCTGGGCGCAGAAGGTCGTCAACGACACCAGCGTGGAGATCTACATCAGCGGCGCCGAGGCAGTCGTTCGCCGCAAGTTCGGCAAGAATGCCTCGAGCTGGCGCGCCCAGAAGTTCACCGGCGTGGATCTGCGGCTCGAGCTGCCGGCCGGCATCGACGTCGAATTCGACACCTCGGCCGGTGAAGTGGATATGGCCGGAGACTTCGGCGACGTCTCCATCGACCTCCGCGCGGGAGAGATCGACCTCCGCATCCCCAGGGCGAGAGTCCGCGAGGTGAACGCCTCCTGCCGCATCGGCGAGGTGCGCACCAACCTCGGCAGCGAGATCGTCACTCGCGAAGGCATCCTCCCCGGCCGCACTCACTACTTCAACGCCGCCGGCAAGAGTCACGTCAACGTACACGTCACGGCCGGGGAAGTCGACGTGACCCTCACACAGTAGAACGCTGCGGTCCCGCGACGTACGCCGCTTCAACAAGGCGGCGACGCTCTCTGCACTACTAACCTGACCTCGAAATTCTTCGCGCGGCGCGCACAACCCCCTGTCATCCTGAGCGGGTGGCGGGTGGGTGCGAAGGATCCCCTGCCGACGGAGCGAGTGTCGTGCTTCGGCAGGGGATCCTTCGCACCCCATCCCACCGCCCGCTCAGGATGACAGGCCCATGTTGCGTTGGGTTCTCGGGACACCCGTGCCGAGAGCCAAGCCGGCAGAGGGGAAGTGCTTCGCGAGAGCGCGGTGGGCTCAAGCCCACCGCTCCACTTTCGTCCTCACGAATCGCTCCGCTTCTTCAGCGTTTGTGATCTCGCCGTGGAGCTGCGCTTCGAGCAACGCGCGCTTGAGCTGCCCCACTTCCTTCCCTGGCGCGAGTCCCGCGAGTGTCGCGATGGCGTCGCCGCTGAGGAGCGCGCGAATCGAGAAGTCAGGGAAGTCCAGCGTCGCGTCGCGCCCGAGCGCGCGGAGGACGGCAGGCAGTTGGCGGGCGACCCCTTCTCCTGCGTCGTAGAGATCCACGCGATCGTGCTGCTCGATGAGTCCCTGCAGCGCCTGCACGTCCCGCAAGAGCTCGGCGCTCCAGCGCCACTTTCTGGCATAGGCTCGCGGCTCATCCACCAGCAGCGCGTACGCGCCGGCAACCGTGACGTCGTCCGCATGAAGATCGCGCGCGTGCAGTCCCAACGGCGCGGCCAGGCCGGTTTCGCGCAGAAGTGCCACGGCGCGGCGCAGAACGCCGGAGGAGAAGATCACGGAGAGCTCATACGTCACACGCTCCACGGCCACGCTGGTGATCGTCGCGGCCCGAGCACGCATCGCCGCCAGCGTCTCCTCTTCGAGGTCAAAGCCGTACTTCACTGCCATGCGCACGCCTTTGAGCACGCGCAGCGGGTCGTCGTCGAAGTTCGAGGCGTCCACCATCCGGACCAGGCGCGCCTCAATGTCGCGCTGGCCGCCGTGAGGATCGAGCAGCTCGCCGCTCGCCAGATCCACGGCCATCGCGTTCACGGTGAAGTCACGCCGGGCGAGATCTGCCGCGATGTCGTGATCGAGAAGCTCGGCGAAGTCGTAGACGTGCCCGGGCAGGACCACGCGGTACGCGCTGAGGTGCTCCTGATCTCCAAGACGGATCACCCGCGGGCCGACGGTCTGCGCCGCGGCCAACGGATCATCACAGGCCACATCCGCGTCGGCGGGATCGCGCCCGAGAAGCAGGTCTCGAATGGCGCCGCCCACGACGTAATGCCGCGGGCCCAGGGTCGCCAGCGCGGGAAAGCGCTGCGTGAGTGCGTCGATCACGCCACTCCGTTGCTCAGCACGCCGATTCCCTCGATCTCCACCTCGACGCGATCATCGGCCGCGAGAGGTCCAACACCCGAGGGCGTCCCGGTCAGGATCACGTCACCGGGGACCAGGGTCATGACCGCGGTGATGTACTCGAACAGAAAATCGAGCGCGAAGATCATCTGAGACGTGCGGCTGTCCTGGCGTACCTCGCCATTCACGCGCGTGACGAGGTGGAGGTCGGAAGGATCCAGATCGTCCTCGATGCAAGGACCGATTGGGCAGAAGGTGTCGAAGCCTTTCCCGCGAGTGAACTGCGAGTCCTTTTTCTGCAAGTCGCGGGCGGTCACGTCGTTCGCGCACGCGAAGCCTCGAACATAGTCGCGCCAGCGCGCGGCCGCGACGCGCGTCGCCTCGCGTCCGACCACGATCGCCAGCTCGCCCTCGAAGTCGACGCGTTGGGAGAGAGCGGGCCGCACGATCGTCCCACCTGGGGACAGCAGTGCGCTGGGAGGCTTGAAGAAGAGGATCGGATCCGCCGGCGCCTCGTTCCCCAACTCCTTCACATGCTCGGCATAGTTCCGCCCGACGCAGATGATCTTCGAAGGCAGAACCGGCACCAGCAACGACGCACCCTCAGGAACGGAGTCCGACTCCGCGATGCGACCCTGGTGGAGGAAGCGATAGGTTTTCATGCGAGGAGGATTGTAGTGGGTTGCGTTTCCAGGCAACACGAAAGGCTTTTCACCACAGAGGCACAGCGCGGGCTGTGCCCGACAACCCAACGCAACATTGGCCTGTCATCCTGAGCGGGCGGTGGGATGGGGGGCGAAGGATCCCCTGCCGAAGCACGACACTCGCTCCGTCGGCAGGGGATCCTTCGCACCCACCCGCCA
>Ga0307505_10001588_pt1 | contig 17792 bp, 15 predicted proteins | sample 23_S_MG_FD_202183 | JGI IMG/M metagenome (GOLD analysis project Ga0307505, IMG submission 202183) | Soil microbial communities from Populus trichocarpa stands in riparian zone in the Pacific Northwest, United States - 23_S | ecosystem: Environmental > Terrestrial > Soil > Riparian zone > Trees...
ATCCACGGCAGCCTCCAGGTCCGGCGTGACCACGACGCTGGAGAAAAACGCCGTCTCCTGCAGCCGCTGCTGGAATTCCACCAGCAGCGTGCGATCGTAGGCCTGGCCTTCGGTGAAGGGGTTGAAGCGGCGCACCAGCGACGCATCGAAGCGCTGCAGCCCTTCGATCCTCAGCTCACCGATGCGGTATGCAGGGCCGCTGTCCAGCACCACGTGCAGCCGTGCGCTGGCGGCCTCGGCATCCACGTCGGCGCTGGACGCCGTGATCAGCGCCGCCGCGAAGTCGTGCGCGCTGGCCGCCAGCAGCAGGCGTGCCTTGGCGGTTTCCCAGTCGGCGCTGCGGAACGCGGCGCCGACCGGCTGTCCCCAGCCCCGCCGCAGGCCGGCGGCGCGCAGCTCGAATGCGGGTTCGGCCAGCGCGCCGCGGAAGTCGATGTCCACCGCGCCGACGGTCGTCAGCTGGCCCAGCTCGACCAGCAGCCGGTAGCGCGGTTCACCCGTCGCGTTGGGCTCGAAGCGCACGGCCGGGCTGAAGTACCCCTCGGTGGCCAGCGTCTCGATGGCTGCGCGCTCGGCGCGGCGCAGTTCGCGCTCCTCGTCGGCTTCGTCGGCCTCGGCCGGCAACCGAAAGCGCACCAGCGTCTCTTCCAGTGCCTCGGCCACCGTGCCGCTGACGCCCGTCGCGGCTACCAGCCGCACGCCGCTGTCTTCGGGCGGCGGCGTCTCGGCCGGCTGTTGCGCCCAGGCCATACCGGACATGCACAGCGACAGCAGCAGGGCCGGCAGGAAGAAGCGCACGATGCGGGTGATACGGTGCGGTGGAGTTGAGGATGCAGGGTGAAGCCGATACGGGGCCAGGCTTCGGCGGATGTGCGCAGTGGCTGTGAGCGGCGCCCCAGCGGCGTTCCATGCTAGCAAAGCGGGCACCCGCGCCCTGCGCTTGAAAAAGACCGCAGTTCGCCCTACCTACACGATGGACACCGATCCGGGGGAGCCCTTTTCATGCGGCTGGACAAGCTGACGACCAAATTCCAGGAGGCCCTGGGCGACGCGCAGTCGATCGCCGCGGCCCACGACAACTCCTATATCGAGCCGGTGCACGTGCTGCTGGCGATGCTGCGGCAGAGCGACGCGGCCGCGCGCTCGCTGCTGCAGCGCGCGGGCGCCAACGTCAACGCGCTGACGACGGCGCTGGACGCGGCGGTCAAGCGGCTGCCGCAGGTGTCGGGCGGCGACGGCCAGATCCAGGTGGGCCGCGACCTGCAGGCGCTGCTGAACGCCACCGACAAGGAAGCACAGAAGCGCGGCGATTCGTACATCGCCAGCGAGATGTTCCTGCTCGCTGTCGCCGACGACAAGGGCGAGGCGGGCCGCCTGGCGCGCGAGCACGGGCTGACGCGCAAGGCGCTGGAAGCCGCAGTGGACGCGGTGCGTGGCGGCGCGCCGGTGGAAAGCGCCGAGGCCGAAGGCCAGCGCGAGGCGCTGAAGAAATACACCATCGATCTGACCGAACGCGCGCAGCAGGGCAAGCTCGATCCGGTCATCGGCCGCGACGACGAGATCCGTCGCACCATCCAGATCCTGCAGCGGCGCACGAAGAACAACCCCGTGCTGATCGGCGAGCCCGGCGTCGGCAAGACCGCGATCGTCGAAGGCCTCGCGCAGCGCATCGTCAACGAGGAGGTGCCGGAGACGCTGAAGGGCAAGCGGGTCCTCGTGCTGGACATGGCGGGCCTGCTCGCGGGAGCGAAATACCGTGGAGAGTTCGAGGAGCGGCTGAAGGCCGTGTTGAAGGAGGTTTCGGCCGAAGCGGGCCGCATCATCCTGTTCATCGACGAGCTGCACACGATGGTGGGCGCCGGCAAGGCCGAAGGCGCGATCGACGCGGGCAACATGCTGAAGCCGGCACTGGCGCGCGGCGAGCTGCACTGCATCGGCGCGACCACGCTGAACGAATATCGCAAGTACATCGAGAAGGACGCCGCGCTGGAGCGCCGCTTCCAGAAGGTTCTGGTCGACGAGCCGTCGGTGGAGGCGACCATTGCGATCCTGCGCGGCCTGCAGGAGCGCTACGAGCTGCACCACGGCGTGGACATCACCGATCCGGCGATCGTCGCCGCGGCGGAGCTGTCGCACCGCTACATCACCGACCGCTTCCTGCCCGACAAGGCCATCGACCTGATCGACGAGGCGGCCGCGCGCATCAAGATGGAGATCGACTCGAAACCCGAGGCGATGGACAAGCTCGACCGCCGGCTGATCCAGCTGAAGATCGAGCGCGAGGCCGTGAAGAAGGAGCGCGACGAGGCGTCGAAGAAGCGGCTCGCGATCATCGAGGACGAGATCAAGCGCCTCGAGAAGGAGTACGCCGACATGGACGAGTTGCTGCGCGCCGAGAAGGCTGCGGTGCAGGGCGCGGCCTCGATCAAGGCCGAAATCGACAAGCTCAGGGCGCAGCTGCCGGCTCTGCAGCGCAGCGGCAAGTACGAGGAGGCGGCCCGCATCCAGCATGAGCAGATTCCGAAGCTGGAACAGCAGTTGAAGGTCGCCGAGAAGGCCGAAGCGCCCAAGGGCAGGCCGCATCTGCTGCGCACGCAGGTGGGCGCCGAGGAGATCGCCGAAGTCGTGTCACGCGCCACCGGCATCCCGGTCAGCAAGATGATGCAGGGCGAGCGCGAGAAGCTGTTGAAGATGGAAGACTTCCTGCACCGGCGCGTGGTCGGTCAGGATGAGGCGGTGCGTCTCGTGTCCGATGCGATACGCCGCTCCCGTGCGGGGCTCGCGGATCCGAACCGGCCGTACGGCTCGTTCCTGTTCCTCGGGCCTACCGGTGTCGGCAAGACCGAGCTGACGAAGGCGCTGGCCGAGTTCCTGTTCGACAGCGAGGACGCGCTGATCCGCATCGACATGAGCGAGTACATGGAGAAGCACTCGGTCGCGCGCATGATCGGTGCGCCGCCGGGCTACGTTGGCTACGACGAGGGCGGCGCGCTGACCGAAGCCGTGCGCCGCAAGCCCTACGCGGTGATCCTGTTCGACGAGGTGGAGAAGGCGCACCCGGATGTCTTCAACGTGCTGCTGCAGGTGCTGGACGACGGCCGCATGACGGACGGGCAGGGTCGCACCGTGGACTTTAAGAACACGGTGATCGTGATGACCTCGAACCTGGGTTCGCACGACATCCAGCGCATGGCCGGCCAGGATCCCGACAAGATCAAGGACGCGGTGCTGGGTGAGGTGCGCAAGCACTTCCGGCCGGAGTTCGTGAACCGCATCGACGAGATCGTCGTGTTCCACGCGCTCGACAACACGCAGATCAGGGCGATCGCGAAGATCCAGCTCAAGCGGCTCGAGCAGCGCCTCGCGGCGCAGGATATGGCGCTCACCGTCAGCGACGCAGCGCTGGCCGAGATCGCGAAGGTGGGCTTCGATCCGCTCTACGGTGCGCGGCCTCTGAAGCGCGCGATCCAGCAGGAGATTGAAAACCCGGTCGCGAGGCTGGTGCTCGAAGGCCGCTTCGGTCCGAAGGACGTGATCCCGGTGGATTTCAAGGACGGGAAGTTCGTTTTCGACCGCATCGTGCACTGAGGCAGCGGCGGTGCAGGTGAGGGCCTGCACCGCTTTGTCCCGTCCTGCTCGGCCGGCGTCAGTGCCGGAAGCGCTCCGCTGCCGCGTTGATCGCGCGCAGCTTTCCCTCGGCGATGGTCATCGAACAGATCGGGTTGTCGGCGAAGGTCGCGAAGCCGCAGTCGGGGTGCAGCAGCAGCCGGTCGGCGCCGAACAGATCGATGGCCTTTCGGATGCGGCCGGCGACTTCGTCCACCGTTTCGACGGCCGGGTTCTTCTGGTTGACGACGCCGACCCCGATGCGCGCATCTTCCGGAAGCTGCTTCAGCAGGGCCATGTCGCCGGCGCGCGGCGTGCACGCTTCCAGCAGATAGGCACCTACCTTCATGCCCGCCAGCGTCGGCAGCAGCGGCGCATAGCTGCCGGCCAGCGCGACGCTCTCGTCGGGCGTCCAGTTGCCGCGGCACACGTGCAGCGCGATGCGTTCGCGCGGGAAACCCTCCACTACCGCGTTGACCAGCGACTGCGCGAACGCGAGTTCGTGCTCGGGACCCAGTGACTCCGACAGCGCGCCGCACATGAAGCTGCGCTTGTTCTTCGGTCCGCTGAACACCACCTCGGACAGCACCGGCTCGTCGAGCTGCACGAAGGAGGCGCCCGCGTCCAGCAGATCGGCGATCTCCTCGCGCAGCACGCGCACGATATCGGTCGCGATTTCCTCGCGCGACGCGTAGACCTGCTCCGAGATGCAGTCCATCCACATCGTGCGCGTCAGCAGGTAAGGGCCGGGCAGCGCGACCTTGACCGGCGTGCCATCGGCCTGCTTACGCAGGAAGTCCAGCTCGTGCACGGCGATGGGCCGGCTGCGGCGGATCTTGCCGAACACGCCGGGATGGCGCACGTCACCGGCCGGCACGTCCAGGGCGCGCAACTCGGCCTCGAAGGCCTCGGGGTCGTGCACCAGCGGCAGCAGATCGGTCAGCGGCACCAGCTGGCAGTTGTCGAGCCGCGTGGCGACGAAGCTCGCGTAGCTGTCGCGGCGCTGCTCGCCGTCGGTGTAGACGGACGCGCCGGCGCGCTGCTGTGCAGCCACGATGAGCCGCACGGCGTCGTCGGCGGCTTCCTGGAAGCTCGCTTCGTCCATGCGCCCCTGCACATGCGCATGCATCGCATCCATCAGCCAGCGCGGGCGCGGCCAGCTGCCCATGCCGGTCACGGCCAGCGCGGGCACGGGCGGCGCGGCGACCGGCGCGCGGGGCGCGCGCGGTTCCGCAGTCGCCGCCACGCCGGCCGGCCGCGACGTCACGGGCGCTTCGGCACCGCGCTCGTCCAGCCGACCCTTCGCGACCAGGAAGCTGCGCTGGCGTCCATCGCGCGTCCACGACACGAGCTGGTTGCCGGTCAGCCGGCACCAAGCCGGCAGATCCTCGTCCACCGAGATCTCGGTGGAACGGATCTCCAGCAGGCCGCCGCGCGGCAGCGGGTCGATGTGCTTGCGGATCAGCAGCAGCAAGCCGTTGCCGCAGTCCAGATCGCCGCCGTCGAAGGCGACGTCCGCAGGCAGCGCGTGGCGCTCGACCGCTGCGACGTTATCGCTCATGACTTGGCTCCCCGGCGCCGGCCGAACTCGTAGGCGACGGCCGCCAGCGCCAGCCCCGCCACCAGCAGCCCGACGATCAGCCCCGTCGACATCGGCGTCGCGGCGGCAGCGTGCGCGGTCGCGGGCGTCGCGGCCGATGTTGCCGCCGATGTTGCCGCCGATGTTGCCGCATTAGCCGCCGGTATCAGGTTGTAGGTGCGCTCCAGCATCGATTTGCCGACGTCCTTCAGGATCGCCTGGCCGGCGACGCGGCCCTGGCCCAGCACCAGATCGATGTTGGCCACGCCCGCTCCGCCCAGATTGGCGGAACGGTTGCCCTTGCCGTCCTCGACGTGCCAGGCCAGCACCTGATCGCCGTCGATGCGATCGACGATGACCTTGAAGTAGCCCTGCGGCCCGTCCGCCGCCTGCCCCGGCTTCAGGCGGATTTCGTCCTTGTTGACCAGCATGAAGCCGAAGTTGTGGCCGGTGGGGCAGCCCACCGGATAGGTGACGTAGCGCTTGTCGCCGGCGAATTCTTCGCCGTAGCGCAGGCTGAAGGCCTTGCCGTAGATCTTCAGGTTGGCCTTGCCGTCCTTGAATGCCTCGGGCCACGGTGACAGGAAGCCCACCACGTCGCCGTGCTCGAAGATCAGTGCCTTGCGCGCGGTGGTGTCCTCGATCAGCAGTTCGGGCTTCACGGGTCCCAGCACCTTGGTCAGCGCGACAGCGCCGCCTTCCAGCACCTCGACCGTCACCGTGCCCGCCTTGTCGTCGACAGCGGCCACGCGCACCGTGCGCTCGCCGACCTTCCAGCTGTCGCCCGCGCCGGCAAGTCCCGCATGCACCTTCTCGTCGGCGAGCAGCAGGCGGTCCATGCGCACGCCGCTGATCCAGTCGAACACCATCTTCTCGCGCGTGACTTCGCTGGCCTCGCCCTGGTTGTAGAGCTGCGTGAACTTCTTGCCGCCCCACCACTGCGGCTGCGTGGCCGACAGCACCGGCGCACCGAACGCCCACTCCCAGTCGGTGCCGCCGATGGTCTTCACGTGCAGCGTGTGGTTGGCGGTCTGGTTGTGCCCGACCGTCGCGTAGTAGTGATAGACCTGTCCGCCGACGACGACGCTCTGGCCGGCCGGGATCGTCACGTTCTCCTTCACGACGATGGACATGTCGTAGTCGACGTAGGTCGGCACCTTGTCCAGCACCGGCAGCGGTTCGCCGCGCAGCGCGACCTCGCCGCCCCACGTGTCCTCCATGTAGACGAGGCCGCCTGGCGGGATCACGACCTCGCCGTTCTCGACGCGGCTCTTGCGGATGAACACGCTGTCGAACTTCGGCGGCTTGCGGCCGAAGTCGTCGACGACCGGCTGGCCCGCGCGCAGCCCCGGCAGGCCCGGCACATAGGCGGGCTTCACCGGCCGATCGGCGACCAGCGAGAACGGCGGCGGCGCGATGTCGTCCTTCGCCAGCGGATGCGCGAGCGGCATGCCCGGCTTCGCCTGTTGCAACACCTGCGCGTAGTCGCGTGCGCCCGCCGGCGCAGTCAGCGCCGCGGCCAGCGCGCAGCCCATCAGGATCTTCCAGCGAATGCTTTTCATCGTCCGTCTCCTGCGAGTGAGTGAGTTGAGCTGCTCTGCGGCAGCGGATTCGAGCGCGGCAGCGGACAGGCGGACAGGCGGCGCGACAGCATCAGCGCCCCCCAGCCGGTCAGCAGCGCGGTGTTCAGCGCGATCAGCCACTTCGGTACGTCCGCCAGCAGCGTGCCGGCCATACCGAGGCCGACCATCGACAGCACGGGCGCAAGACAGCTGACGCACAGCGCGCCGACCGCCAGCAGGCCGCCGCCGGCGGTCGCACCGGCGACACGGGCGGCGCCGGCGCGCCGACCCACCTGCCATGCGAAGGCAACGAACGCGATGGCCATGCCGACGGACAGCGTGGTCCAGTACTCCTGCTGCCGCACGAAGCTCACCCACCACGCGTGCAGCGGCGGATACGCGAGCTTGCCGTCGTCCGCGAAGTCGTCGGCGACGAAGCCGCACAGCTCGGCGTCGGCCAGCGTCTGCGGCACCTTGAAAGTCAGATAGCTGAGCAGCACGTAGCCGAGCGCTGCTGCGGCGAAAGCGATAAGCGAGTTTCTCGTCAGTCGGGACATGGGTTCAGGTTCGGCGTCGTGAAACGTGGCCACAGACATCACGCGGCCTGCGGGTTGCGTTGGTACAGCGTGCGCGTGGCGGATTCGTTGACGTCCTCTGCGCGGCAGTCGAACTGCACTCGCCCGTCGGCCAGGCCGATGAGGCGCCGCGCGTAACTCTGCGCAAGGTGCAGCTGGTGCAGGCTGCAGACCACGGTCACGCCGTCCTCCTCGCAGATGCCGCGCAGCAGGTCGAGGATGCCGGCGCTGATCGCCGGGTCGAGGCTTGCGACAGGTTCGTCGGCGACGATCACCTCGGCACGCTGCGCCAGCGCACGCGCCAGCGCCACGCGCTGCTGCTGGCCGCCCGACAGCGTGTCGGCGCGCTGCGCTGCGTGGCGCAGCAGCCCGACGCGATCCAGGCATTCGAGCGCCAGCAGCCGGTCGGCGCGATCGAACTGCCGCACCCAGCCGCGCCACGGCGCGACATAGCCCAGGCGCCCGGCCAGCACGTTGTCCAGTGCAGACAGACGGCGCACCAGGTTGAACTGCTGGAACACGACGGCCACACGCCGCCGCTCGCGGCCGTGCAGATTCGCCATATCGACGCCGCAGACCCGGATGTGACCGGCGTCGGGCTTCAGCATGCCGGTCATGCAGCGGATCAGCGTGGTCTTGCCGGCGCCGCTGGGACCGAGAAGTGCGACGAACTCGCCACGCTGCACGGTCAGGCTGACGTCGTCGAGCACTGTATGGTCGCCGAAGCGCTTGCCGACGCCATCGAGCTCCAGAACGGGCGATTCGACCTGTGCAGCTGTCGCGCCTCCGCTCATATCAGCCGTCGCCGCAGCCATCCGGAAAACTTGTCGATCAGCGTGACCACCACGACGATCAGCGCGATGATGGTGAACAGGCGCGGGAAGTCCAGCAGGTCCATGCTGGCCTTCAGCTCCTGACCGATGCCGCCGGCGCCTACCACGCCCAGCACGGTGGATGCGCGCACGTTGAACTCCCACCAGAACAGCGCCATGGACAGCGTCACCGGCAGCACGTCGGGCAGCACCGCATAGGCGATGGCCGAGAAGCGCCCCGCGCCGGTGCTGCGCACCGCTTCGTAGGGCTCGAGGTTGATGTTCTCGATGTGATCGGCGAAGTTCTTGGCAGCGCTGCCCCACGTGTGCAGCATGATTCCCAGCACGCCGGCGAACGGACCGAGGCCCACCGCCGCGACGAACAGCAGCGCGAACACGAACGAGTCGATGCCGCGCAGTGCATTCAGCACCACGCGCACCGGACCGACGAGCCTCGGCCACGGTGTGATGTTGCGTGCGGCCAGCACTGCCATCGGCAGCGCCAGCACCACGGCACCCGTGGTGCCCAGCGCGGCCATCGCGATGGTTTCCGCCGTGCGGTGCAGGAAGATCGGCATTTCGGCCAGCGCCGGCGGCCACGCCGACGCGATCCAGTAGCCGAGCTTCGGCAGGCCCGTGGCGAGCTTGGCCAGATCGACATTGGCCAGTTGCCAGCACACCGCGTAGAAAACCAGCAGCGCGATGCCGATGGCCCAGTGCCGCCCGGTCCAGACGGGACGGGCGGCCTCCAGCGCGGCGAGTGCTCGACGACTGCTGCCGTCGTCGCGATCCTCCGCAGAGCTCACGTGCGTGGCTTGATCTTGCCCACGGCGATGCCCGCGCGCTCGATGGGAGCATAGCTGGCATGGGTAGCCTTGACGAAGCCGGTGTACCGCGTTGGCAGCAGCGTCTTCGCGGCCTCGGTATCGATGGCCGTCAGGATCTGCTGCACCCGTGCCGAGAACTCGGCCGATGCGCTCTTGGGCACCGCAATCGCGTCGTTGGGCAGCGCGTCGGACTGCCAGACGATCTGGTTCGAATCCTCCTTGATGCGGCCGCCGGCGATCATCGCGTTGCGGTTGCGGTCGAAGTCGGTGGCCAGGTCCACCTGCCCGTTGCTCACGGCGATCTCGTTGGCCGCGTGCGTGGCACCCTCGGTGTACTTCCAGAAGGTGCGCGGGTCTATCTTCCAAACTTCCTTCGCGTAGTAGCTGGGTATCAGCCAGCCGGACGTGGAGCCGACGTCGGCGAAGGACATCGACATGCCGCGCGTGTCGTCCGGAAACTTCGCGACCTTGAGCTGCGGCCGACCGATGATGATCGCGTAGTAGATCGGCTTGTCGTCGTACTTGACGGTGGCCACGGCCTGACAGCCCGTCTGGTTGTTGGCGATGATGTAGCCCCACGGGCCCATCCACGCGACGTCGAGGTTGCCGGAAGCCATGGCCACGGCCATGCCGGCCCAGTCAGTGGTGGCGGCGACTTCGAAGTCCATGCCCAGTTGCTTGGCCAGGTGCGCGAAGACCGGCGTGAAGGCCTTCTTCGTGTCCTCGGGGTTGGGCAGCAGCGGGCCGACTCCGCAGCGCAGCTTGCGCGTCTGTCCGATGACCGGGCGCAGCGCGGCGACGCTCAGCAGGCCGGCCGTGCCGACCAGGATGTTGCGGCGAATGGGTTGCATGGGGGCTCCTAATAGCTGACGCTGGGGCAGCTTTCGCCCATGAACTCGACGAGCTTGGCGCCGCCGACGATGGTGGCGCCGGGCACCAGCTTCGTTTCGTCGAGCTTGCGCTTCTTGAAGCAGGGCGAGCACACGTAGATCTTGCCGCCGGCGTTGACGAAGTTGGTCATCAGCTCCTTCAGCGGCGCGAAGCCTTCTTCGTGGATTTCGTCGGCTATGCCGGGCTGCGCGAGGCGCACGCCTTCGATGGACAGGAACACCAGCGCCTCCTTGTCCGAGGCGGCGGCGGCGTTGGCGACGACGAACGCCACCGTGGCCTTGTCGGTGTCGTTCTTGGCGTGGGTGAGGCTGACTAGGAACTTGCCGGGCATCGCGATCTCCTTGGTGTGACGTTCGGATGGGCTCAGGTGCGTGCGCGGATCCAGTAGGCATGGCCGTCGACACCCCGCAGTTCATGCCCGGTCATGCGGCAGAAAGCGGGGAGGTCGGCGGGTGCGCCCGGATCCGTGGCGATGAGCTTCAGCGTGCGGCCGGGCATGCCGCGCAGACGGGTGCTGAGCGCGATGACGAGTTCTCCGCAACCGAGGTCGCCGGCATCCCAAGTCTCGTCTTCAGCACAGTCCATGCTCTGCAGCGCCCGACCGGCGCGCGAACACGCCTGAGCGAAAGTTGCGGTGGAAGCAAGCCGGAGAACAGTCGAGCCTGGCTGCGTCGGTTGCTGTTGCAATCAACTGGCCCGCACGGGGCACGACGGCTCAGGGCGCCTGGACTACAGGGATGTCGCGATCCGGGAACTCGCTGTCGCCCCGACTTCCGGGGCAGATCCGCACGGGATACTGCGAGTCGCGAAACGCGAAGCGATCAGTGTAGGTGACTGCGCGACGCAGCGTCAACGCGCGTAACCGCGCATCACGGGACTGCATGCGGACGGGATGCGCATCGTCAAGGCTCTTCGGGAACGCTCAGCGTTTCCTGCTCGCCCGGCAGCCGGACGCGCCAGCCGCTGCCGTCCTTGCCCATGCGCAGCCCGACCTCGTAGAGCGAGGTCATCGCCACCGGATCGAACAGTTCCTCGCCGCCCAGCCTCAGTTCGTTGGGAATCGTCACCCAGTTGAACCGTCCTTCTTCGCGCCGCGTGATCGTATAGACGCGGAACAGGTCGCCGATGACCGCCGAGCGCGCGGCCGTGTCCAGCACGCGCGCCGATATAGCGCCCACGTTGCGCGATATCGGCGTGGTGTATGTCGGCACGAGCTGGCCGTTGTGGATCGCGTAGATGTCGTCGCGGCCCGGCGGCGTGCCGGCTTCCCGGCGCGCGCGCCGCGGGCTGATCACACCGCCCGTGAAGAACACGTTGGCGATGACGGCGCCGTCGACGTGCATCTCGTCGTAGGTCTTGCCGTTGACCTCCACATCGAAGAACACCGGCGGAAACACGACAGGGATCGACGCCGAGGCCAGCATCACCTGACGGAACAGCTGCACCTTCTGCGGATGGTCGGCCAGCGCGATCAGGCCCATGTTCCACACGACGAAGCGCCGTGCATCCAGATCGGTGGAGCCGATGTACAACCGCCGGCCGTTGCGATGCGCCCGGGCGACGCGCGCGACGAACTCCTCGTCGACGCTGCCGGCGATCATCCGCGCCAGCGGACCGGTATCGGCGAGCGCTTCGCCGAACAGCGCCTGGCCCAGCATCGCCAGCCGCGAACCGGCCGCGAAGATGTCGCTGGAACGCGTGGTCGTGTACACGAGCTTCAGCGTCTCGTCCTGGTCGCTGCCGATGAACGCGAAAGGCGCGATCAGCGCGCCGGTGGAAATGCCGGTGACGATCTTGAACACCGGCCGCTGGCCGGTTCCGGTCCAGCCCGACAGCAGGCCGGCACCGAATGCTCCGTTCGCACCGCCGCCCGATACCAGCAGATGCGGATAGCGGATCGTGCCGTCGGCCTGCAGCGGAAAGTCGCTGCGCGACTCCTGGCGGTACGACTCGATCAGATCGGCCTGCGGGTGCGGCGCCGGCTGGCCGGCGAAGGATCGCACGTAGGGCAGTCCAGGGACGATCGCCGTGCTCACCAGTTCCGGCGGAACCGGATTGCGCGTCAGGGAACCGCAGCCCGGCAGAAGAACCGACGCCGCAAGCAGCAGCGCCGTACATATCGTGCTCCGGGATGTGAAAGAGAGCATCGCATCAGGGTGCGCACTTGATCTCGCGCAATTCGTTCTGGCGGTCATGATCACGGCTCGCAAGGTCGCTTGCATATCGCGGCCCTTTGTTTTGACTTAAAGGTCCTCGAAGCTAGAATCGGTCGCGCTTTCGATGAAGTCAAGCCTCGGAAGTCTGAAGCGGGAGGCTTCGGACGGCAGTTCCGAGCTGTGGTAATCACAACAACATGTTGGTGCATGCCGTTGCAGCAACCGAACCACGGCGCTATCTGCGCGACGCAACGCGCCGGCCGTGCATGCGGCTGCACTCCTGAGGTCTTCCCGATGCCGAATTCTCTGACCTTCGACGCACGCGGTCCTGCCTTCGGCCGCGTGCGTGCAATCTCACGTGCGCCCGGGCTGGGTATCGCGCTCGCAGCGCTGCTGCTCGCGGCAGGCTGCCGGCCTGCTGCTGAGCCGCCGCCGCCCGACGTGCGCCCGGTGCGTTATCTGAAGGTGGAGATGTTCCCCGGCGGCCAGGAAGTCACGATGACCGGCAACGTGCAGGCGCAGACCGAGGTCAACCTGTCGTTCCGCATCGACGGCCGCGTGACGGAGCGGCGCGTCGACGTCGGCCAGCGCGTGAAGCCGGGTCAGGTGATCGCAACACTGAATCCCGACAACGAGGAAAGCGGCGTGCAGGGCGCGCGCGCAAACGTGGCGGCCGCGCGCGCGCAGATGATCGAGGCGCGCAACAACTACGAACGCCACAAGGAGCTGCTGGCGCAGAACTTCATCTCCAAGGCGCGCTTCGATCAGATCGCGGCCACGTTCACAGCAGCGCAGTCACAGCTGACGGCCGCGCAGTCGCAGCTGGACATCTCGTCGAACCGCCTCGGCTACACGCGGCTGGTCGCCGATTCGTCCGGTACCGTGACGGCCGTGGGCGCCGAGCCGGGCGAAGTCGTGCAGCCCGGCCGCATGATCGTGCAGATCGCCCGTGAGGATGGTCGCGATGCCGTGTTCGCGGTGCCGCCGCGCATCAAGGATGCGGCACCGGCCAATCCGGAGATCGTGGTGTCGCTGACCTCGGACCCGCAGGTCATCGTGCAGGGCCGCGTACGTGAAGTGTCGCCGCGCGCCGATCCGGCGACCGGCACCTTCGCCGTGCGCGTCGGTCTGATCGACCCGCCCGCCGCGATGCGCCTGGGCTCCACGGTCACCGGGCGCATGAAGATCGGCGGCGAAGCCGGCATTCCGATACCGGTATCGGCAATGACGCGCGACGGCGGGCAGCCGGCGGTGTGGGTCGTCGATGCAGCTTCGAACACCGTGTCGCTGCGCCGGGTCGAAGTGCTGCGCAACGATCCCGCGACGGCGCTGATCGGCGACGGCCTGAAGGACGGCGACATGGTGGTGACGGCGGGTGTGCAGATGTTGCGTCCCGGCCAGACCGTGCGACTGATCGCGAGCCCGAAGTGATAGGGCCCAACCTGTCCGAATGGGCGATCAGCAAGCGCTCGTTCGTCATCTTCCTTATGCTGGTGGCGATCGTCGCCGGCACCTTCGCATTCATGAAGCTGGGCCGCGCCGAGGACCCGGTCTTCACGTTCCGCGCGATGATCGTGCAGGCGCGCTGGCCCGGCGCCACGCAGGAAGAGCTGCTGAAGCAGGTGACCGAGCGGCTCGAGCGGCAGCTGCAGGAAACGCGCTGGATCGACAACGTGCGCAGCTACACCACGCCGGGCATCACCACGATCTTCGTCAACCTGCAGGGCGCCACGCCCCCGGACATCGTGCCCGACATCTGGTACGAGGTACGGCGCAGCATCAGTGACATCCGGCACACGCTGCCGCAGGGGGTCGTCGGGCCTTTCTTCAACGACGACTTCGGACAGACCTTCGGCATCATCTACGGCTTCACCGCCGACGGCTTCTCCAAGCGCGAACTGCGCGACTACGTCGAGGAAGCGCGCTCGAAGCTGCTGGCGGTGCCCGACGTCGAGAAGATCGAACTGCTTGGCGAGCAGGACGAGCAGATCTTCCTGGAGTTCTCCACCGAGCGACTGGCAGGCCTCGGCCTCGACTATTCGGCCATCGCGGGAGCGCTGGCCGCGCAGAACCTGGTGCGGCCGTCGGGCACGATCCAGGCCGCCAACGAGCGCGTGTCGCTGCGCGTATCGGGTTCCTTCGAGAACGAGCGCGACATACAGGAGTTCAACTTCCTGGCGGGCGGCCGCATGATCCGCCTCGGCGACATCGCCGACGTGCGGCGCGGCTTCGTCGATCCGCCATCACCGATGTTCCGCGTGAACGGCGTGCCGGCGATAGGCCTGGCCATCGCGATGCGTGACAACGGCGACATCCTGGCGCTGGGCGAGAACATCCGTGCGGCGATGAAAGAGTTCACGGCGGAGCTGCCACTGGGCATCGAGCCGACACTGGTGGCCGACCAGGCCCACACGGTGGACACGGCGATCAACGAGTTCATCACGTCGCTGTGGCAGGCCATCCTGATCATCATGGCGGCGAGCTTCGTCGCGCTGGGCGTGCGGCCGGGCTCCGTGGTGGCGCTGGCAATCCCGCTGACGCTGGCGATCGTGTTCGTCGTGATGAGCATCTTCAGCATCGACCTGCACCGCATCTCGCTGGGTGCGCTGATCATCGCGCTGACGCTGCTGGTCGACGACGCGATGACCACCATCGACGCGATGATCCGCCGGCTCGGCGCCGGCGACTCGATGGACAAAGCCGCGACCTTCGCCTACAAGACGCTGGCCGCGCCGATGCTGATCGGCACGCTGGTGACGATCGCCGGCTTCGTGCCCATCGGCTTCGCGCGCAGTTCCGCCGGCGAGTACACCTTCGCGATCTTCGCCGTGGTGGCGATCGCGCTGATCGTGTCATGGTTCGTCGCGGTCATCTTCGCGCCGCTGATAGGCATGGCCATCCTGAAGCCGCCGAAGGAGGGCGTGAAGGATCCGCCGCCGGGCAAGGTGCTGCGCGCCTACAGCGCGTTCCTGCAGACGGCGATCCGCCTCCGCTGGATCACCATCGCGGTGACCATCGCCGTCTTCGCCGGGGCGGTGTTCCTGCTGCGTTACGTGCCGAGTCAGTTCTTCCCGGCGTCGGACCGGCCCGAGTTGCTGGTCGATCTGACGCTGCCGCAGAACTCGTCGATCTTCGCGTCCGAGGCCACTGCCACGCGTCTGGAAGCCGTGCTGGCAAAGGACGAGGGCATCGCGCACTGGAGCACCTATATCGGCCGCGGTGCGATCCGCTTCTACCTCCCGCTGAACGTGCAGCTCGCCAACCCGTTCTTCGCACAGATCGTCATCGTCGCCAAGGACGTCGACAACCGCGAGCGCCTGCAGGTCAAGCTGGAGAAGCTGCTGGCCGAGGAGTTCCCCGAAGTCTCGTCGCGGGTATCGCCGCTGGAACTGGGCCCGCCGGTGGGCTGGCCGCTGCAGTACCGCGTGACTGGGCCCGACGTCGAGGAGGTACGGCGCATCGCGCTGGAAGTCGCGCAGGTGCTGGGCAGCGACACGCGCGCGCGGCTGGTCAACTTCGACTGGATGGAACCCAGCCGCGAGATGCGCGTGCGCATCGACCAGGACGAGGCGCGGCGTCTCGGCGTCAGCTCGTCGGCGATCGCCAACGTGCTGAACGCCGCCGTCAGCGGCAATGTCGTCACGCAGGTGCGCGACGACATCTACCTGATCAACGTGGTCGCACGCGCGATCGACGAGCAGCGCGTATCGCTGACGGCGATCCGCAACCTGCAGCTGCCGCTGCCCAACGGCCGCATGATCCCGCTGTCGCAGTTCGCAACTTTCGAGTACGACCAGGAGTATCCGCTGATCTGGCGGCGCGACCGCATGCCGACGCTGACGGTGCAGGCCGATCTGCGGGCCGGCGTGCTGCCCGACGAGGTGGTGAGCTACCTCGCGCCGAAGTTCGCCGAGCTCAACGCGAAGCTGCCGCGGCCCTACAAGGTGGTCACCGGCGGCATCTACGAGGAAAGCGCGGAGTCGCAGGCGTCGGTGGTTGCCGTCGTGCCGATCATGATCCTGCTGATGCTGACCACGATGATGCTGCTGCTGGTGAGCTTCCGGCGGCTGGCGATGGTCGTGTCGCTGCTGCCGCTGGGCCTGATCGGCGTGGTGCTGGCGCTGCTGATATCGGGGCGGCCGCTGGGTTTCGTCGCGATCCTCGGCATCCTGGCGCTGATGGGCATGATCGCGAAGAACGCGGTGATCCTCGTGGTGCAGATCGAGTCCGACCGCGCCGAAGGCCGCAGCGTTCGCGACGCCGTGCTGAGCGCCGCGACGTCGCGGCTGCGGCCGATGATGCTGACGGCGATCTCCACGGTGCTGGGCCTCATCCCCATCGCGCCGACGGTGTTCTGGGGCCCGATGGCCTTCGCGATCATGGGCGGCCTGCTGGTGGCGACGCTGCTGACGCTGGTGTTCCTGCCGACGCTGTACGTCACGTTCATCAAGGACGAGCCGGCACCGCGCAGCGCGCCGCAGGCGGCTTGATCGGGGACGTCGCCCGGCCATACACGTGGAGATCTGCGACGCAACAGCGGTGACGTGCGATGCCGGATTCGCGGCCTGACGGACACGCGCCGCTGTCGGCGCTGCTGATCCGCGGACTCGGCCTGTTCGTGCTGTGGTCCGTGCTGATCGGCATCGCGCCCGCCGACGCGGTGCTGGGCGTGATCGTGGCCGCCGTGGCTGCGCGCCTCAGCCTGTACCTGCTGCCGGTCGGCGCGCTGGCGCTGCGCCCGCTGCGGTTGCTGGCAATGCTGCCGCACTTCCTGTGGCAGTCCGTGGTCGCCGGGGTCGACGTGGCGCGCCGCGCCTTCGCCCCGCGGATGCCGCTGCGGCCGGGCTTCATCACCTATCGCACGCGCATCGCGCGCGGCGCGCGGCGCAACGCCTTCACGTCGTATACCAGCCTGCTCCCCGGAACCGTGCCCTGCGGCGACGATGGCGCCGATGCCGACGGCATCGTCTATCACTGCCTGGACGTCGGTCAGCCGATCGTGCAGGACCTGACGCGAGAAGAGCAGCGCATCACCGCGCTGTTCGTCACGCCTTCCGCGCAGGCTGGGGAGCACCGCGATGCCTGACATGCTGCTGCTCGCCGCCGTGCTGGTGCTGCTGACGGTGGCGCTGGGACTGGTGCGCATCCTGCGCGATCCCGGCAACGCGAAGCGCATGATGGCCGTACAGCTGCTGGCGACCGGCGGTGTGGCGGCACTGCTGCTGTTCGGCACGGCCACCCGCACCGACGGCACGGTGGACGTGGCGCTGACGCTGTCGCTGCTGGCGGCCTTCGCGGCCATCGCGTTCGTGAAGAAGGGCAGCACGGCCGAGACCGCGCTGCCGGATCCGGCCGCCGACAAGGCGGACGACAAGGTGGACGAAACTGCTGGAGGCACGCGGTGACGCCGCTGATGAGCATCGTCAGCTCGGTGCTGATCGGCCTGGGCGTGCTGTTCTTCGTCGCCGGCGTCGTCGGCCTGCTGCGTTTCCCCGACACGCTGACGCGCCTGCATGCGCTGACCAAGGCGGACAACCTCGGCGTGGGCCTGATCGTGCTGGGCCTGCTGCCGCACGCCGCCGACGGCCGCGCCGCGCTGAAGCTGCTGGTGGTGTGGGCGCTGGTGCTGCTGGCGAGCGCCACGGTGTCGCAGCTGATCGGCCGCGCCGCGCGCGCGGAGGCGGCGGCGAAGGCGGATACGAGTTCATGAGCGCTGCCCGGCCGCTCCGAAGGCGCTCAGCGCCGCAGCGCGCAGCGCGGAGGCTCCCATGACCGCAGCGCTAG
>Ga0307505_10001589_pt1 | contig 17780 bp, 13 predicted proteins | sample 23_S_MG_FD_202183 | JGI IMG/M metagenome (GOLD analysis project Ga0307505, IMG submission 202183) | Soil microbial communities from Populus trichocarpa stands in riparian zone in the Pacific Northwest, United States - 23_S | ecosystem: Environmental > Terrestrial > Soil > Riparian zone > Trees...
TTTGGGCGTCAATGCGGCATTCTTGTGGCTGTTCATCCGAGGGCTCCTGAAGGCGACGGGTTGGTGTGAGAACCCCCATCTTCCTTCGCCTCGGGTGAACAACCTCTTGGGAAACGACAGCTAGCCCCTTGGTCGCATACTCGGGCTCGACCTCACCTGACCAACGGCGGCGCAACCATGTCCACACCCGCAATAGCCACGGTCCGTCTCGCCGACTTCATCCTCAGCGACATGGAGGCCATCGTCGCCGAGTGGGAAGCGTTTGCGCGCACGCTGCCGGGCACCGGCGGCATGGAATCGAGCGCGCTGCGCGACCACGCGGAGCAGATCCTGCAAGAGGTCGCGGCGGATCTGTCGACCGCTCAAAGCCCGCAACAGCAGCTCGACAAGTCGCAGGGGCTGGCGCCGCCGCTGAACGCGCGCGAAACCGCGGCCCAGACCCATGCCGTGCTGCGCGCGCGCAGCGGCTTCGACATCAAACAGCTGGTGGCCGAGTACCGGGCGCTGCGCACCAGCGTGCTGACCTTGTGGTGCGAACGCTTCCCCACCAGGGCCGCGACCGATTTCCACGATGTGGTTCGCTTCAACGAAGCCATCGACCAGGCGCTGACGGAGTCAGTCGACTTCTTCAGCTTCAAGGTCGACCAGTCGCGCAACCTGATGCTCGGCATGCTCGGGCATGACCTGCGCAGCCCGCTGCAGGCCATGCAGATGACTGCCAGGCTCCTGGGCGCGCTGCACGCCGGCGAAAAGGTCTCGCAAGCGGCCGGCCGTCTCATCTCCAGCGGCGCGCGCATGCAACAGCTGCTGGACGAGCTGCTCGACTTCAACCGGCTGCAACTCGGTCTGCGCATGCGCATCACGACCGCCAAAAGCGACCTCGAAGCCATAGCCAGGGAAGAGATCGACGAGCTGCGGGCCGCGTACCCGCAGCGCGAGGTTGAGTTGCAGTGCGATGGCGAGACGATCGGATCCTGGGACGTCAAACGTGTCCAGCAGTTGCTCAGCAACCTGATCGTGAATGCATTCACGCACGGCGCGCCGGACGCGCCGGTGAAGGTGATGTTGACGAGCGACGCGAAGGACGTCCGCATCACGGTCGCCAACCACGGCCTGGCCATCGACCCTGCGCTGCTGGTTGAAGTCTTTCAGCCGCTCAAGCGTGGCGCGGCGGCGACGCAGCCCTCGGCGACGAGCGATGGCCTTGGCCTGGGCTTGTTCATCGCCTCCGAGGTCGCCAAGGGCCATGGCGGCCGCATCGAGGTGGAGTCGCGCGGCACGGAAACGGCCTTCACGGCGATCCTGCCGCGATCGGTCTGAGCGCTCAACGCCCTTCGAGAGCCTCCCACCGCTCGAGCGCGGCCAGCAGGTCTTCGTCGATGCGCTCGTAGCGCGCCTGCAATTCGGCCACCCGCTTCGGCTCGTCGGTGTACAGCGCCGGGCTGGCGAGCCGCTCGCTGAGGGCGAGCTGCTCGGCCTCCAGCGCCTCGATGCGCACCGGCAGCTCGGCCAGTTCGCGCTGCTCCTTGTTGCTGAGTTTGCGCGTCGGGGCGGCAACGGCGGGCGCCGCACGCGGCGCGGGCGGCGGCGCGACGGGCGGCGCGGTGGTGGGCCTGCGCGCACGCTGCAGCAGCCAGTCCTCGATGCCACCTTCGTATTCGCGCCAGCGGCCGCCCCCTTCGGCGACGATCAGGCTGGTGACCACGTTGTCGACGAAGCGCCGGTCGTGGCTGACCAGGAAGACGGTGCCGGCGTAGTCCTGCAACAGCGCTTCCAGCAGTTCCAGCGTCTCGATGTCGAGGTCGTTGGTCGGCTCGTCGAGCACCAGCACGTTGGCCGGCAGCGCGAACAGGCGCGCCAGCAGCAGCCGGTTGCGCTCGCCGCCGGACAAGGTGCGCACCGGGCTGGACGCACGCGCCGGCGAGAACAGGAAGTCGCCGAGATAACTCATCACATGTTTGCGCGCGCTACCGCTCTCGATCCACTCGCTGCCCGGGCTGATGGTGTCGGCCAGCGTGGCGTCCAGATCGAGCGCCCCGCGCAGCTGGTCGAAGTAGGCGGCGCGCAGGTTGGTGCCGCGGCGTACGGTCCCCGAGTCGGGCTCCCTCTCGCCGAGGATCAGTTTCAGCAGCGTCGTCTTGCCGGCGCCGTTGGGGCCGACCAGCCCGACCTTGTCGCCGCGCAGCAGCGTCGCGCTGAAGCCCTGAATCACCCGCTGCGTTCCGAAGGCGACGCTCACGTCCTGCAGTTCGGCAACGATCTTGCCGCCGGCCTGGCCGGCGTCGAGCGCGAGCCGGACCTGGCCGACCGAATCGCGGCGCGCGGCGCGTTGTGCGCGCAGCTTCTCCAGCCGCACGACGCGGCCGACCGCGCGCGTGCGTCGCGCCTCGACGCCCTGGCGCACCCAGACTTCCTCCTGCGCCAGCAGCTTGTCGGCGCGAGCGTTGGCCAGCGCCTCGTCGGCGAGTTCGCGCACCTTGGTGGCCTCGAAGGCGCCGTAGCGGCCGGGGTAGCTGCGCAGCACACCGCGATCCAGCTCGACGATGCGTGTGGCCACCGCGTCGATGAAGGCGCGGTCGTGGGTGATAAAGACCAGCGCGCCGCGAAAGCCGCGCAGCAGGTCCGCCAGCCAGTCGATGGCATCGAGGTCGAGGTGGTTGGTCGGCTCGTCGAGCAGCAGCACGTCGGGCAGGGCGACCAGCGCCTGGGCCAGCGCGACCCGTTTTTTGCTGCCGCCCGACAGCACGGCGATGCGCAGCCTGCCGTCCAGCCGCAAGTGGTCGAGCGTGGTGGCGACACGCTGCTCCCAGTTCCAGGCGTCCAGGTGCTCGATGCGCGTCTGCAGCGCGTCGAGGTCGACACCGGGGGCGTGCGCCTCATAGGCGGCGCGCAGCGCGCGCGCCTCGGCCACCCCGTCGGCGACGACGTCGAACACGCTGGCGTCGTCGTCGAACACCGGTTCCTGCGGCACGTAGCGAACCGTCAGCCCCTGCGTCATCTGCAGCAGGCCATCGTCCGCTTTCTCGAGCCCGGCGACGATCTTCAGCAGCGACGACTTGCCGCTGCCGTTGCGCCCGATCAGCGCCAGCCGCTCGCCGGCTTCGAGCGAGAACGAGGCGTCGTCGAGCAGCGCGAGATGGCCGAACGCGAGGTGGGCATTGGACAACGAGAGCACGGCCATGGCGGGATTATCCCGACCCGGCTGGCCCTTCCCTGCGGGTTGCGCAGGATGCGCTGCACGATGCCCGCCTGGCCGGTCGGGAAGTTGCCGGCTTCGCCTTCGGTCGGGCCGTCGGCGGCCCGGCCGTCCTGCGGCCCGGCCAGATTGTGACGCGGCGCCGGCCGCTGGCTAACAATCCGGGGGTGCCGAACGACACCGAGCTGCAAGCGCTCTACGCCGTGCTGCAAGCCCAGCGCGCGCGGCTGGGCGATGCGGTGGTGGACTTCGCGCTGACGGCGCTGCGCGCGCACGCGGCCGCCGCGCCCGGCGCCGGTGGCGGCGCACCCCGGCTGCGCCAGGTCAGCGTCCTGTTCTGCGACATCGTCGGTTCGACCGCGATGCTGCAGCGACTGGACGCCGAGGACGCGCTCAGCGTCGTCGGCCAGGCGCTGCGCCGCTTCGGCACGCTGGTGGAAGCCGCCGGCGGGCGCGTGCTGCGCTACACCGGCGACGGACTGAAGGCGGCGTTCGGCAGCGAGCACACCCGCGAGGACGACGCGCAGCGTGCGGTGCAGGCGGGGTTGGCGATCGTGGCGGCCGCGCGTGCGCATGCCCTGCAGCTGCGCGCCGCGCTGACGGTCGACGACTTCGCGGTGCGGGTGGGCATCAACACCGGCGACGTGGTGCTGGGCGGCGGCGTCGAGGCCGACCACAGCGCGATGGGGCATGCGGTGCACGTGGCCGCGCGGCTGGAACAGGCCGCGCCGGCCGGCCAACTGCTGATCGGCGCGCGTACCTGGGACTTGGTGCGCGGGCAGTTCGACGCCCAGGCGCAGCCGCCGCTGACCGTCAAGGGCGTCGACGAGCCGCTGCCGAGCTGGATCGTGCTGCGCGAGCGCACGCGCGCCGACCGCGACAGCGGGCGGGGGGTGGCGGGGCTCGCCACCCCGCTGGTCGGGCGCGACGCCGACCTGCAGCGGCTGCGCGCCGTCGTGCAGCGGGCCGTCGACAGCCACGCGCCGCAGGCCGCCACCGTGCTGGCCGACGCCGGCGTCGGCAAGAGCCGGCTCGCGCAGGAGCTGCTGGGCGCACTCGCGGTCGACGGCGTCGATGTGCAGGTCTGGTCCGCCGCCGCCCAGGCGTCGGGCCGGCTGCAGCCCTATGGCCTGCTGCGCGAGCTCGTCGCGCAGCACTGCGGCCTGGCCGACGACGAGCCTGCCGAGAGCGCGCGCCACAAGGTCGTGCACACGCTGGCGCCGCTGATCGGCACGCGCGGCGAGGTGCAGGCGCGCCTGCTCGGCCGCCTGCTCGGCCTGGACTTCCCCGACGACGCCCAGGCTCCCGCGCCGAGCGGGCGCGAGCTGCGCGAGCAGGGCTTGCGCGCGCTGCGGCGGGTGCTCGCGGGCGCCGCGCAGCAGCGGCCGCTGCTGCTGCTGCTCGACGACCTGCACTGGGCCGACGACGGCTCGCTGGACTTCATCGCGTCGCTGCTGACGACGCCGCCCGACGCGCCGGTCGCGCTCGTCGCGCTGGCGCGCCCGACCCTGCTCGAGCACTGCGGCGACTGGCCGCCGGCGGACGCCCGGCACGACCGGCTGGCGCTGGCGACGCTGGATGCGCAAGCAGGCGCCGACTTGGCCCGGGCGCTGCTGCGCAACGTGCCGGACCCGCCGGCCGCCTTGCAGCACCTGCTGGTGCAGCGCGCCGAAGGCAACCCGTTCTACATGGAAGAACTGCTGCGCATGCTGATCGACGACGGCGTGATCGTCGCCGGGCCCGGCGCGTGGCGCGTGCTGCCGGACCGGCTGGCGCGCGCGCGTGTGCCGGGCACGCTGGTGGGCGTGCTGCAGGCGCGGCTGGACGCGTTGCCGCCGCCCGCGCGCCATGCGCTGCAGCAGGCGAGCGTGATCGGGCCGGTGTTCTGGGTCGAAGCGCTGGCCGAACTCGACACCAGCGCCGCGCAGGCGCTGGCGCTGCTGGCCGAGCGCCGCTTCGTCGCGCCGCGCGAGCCGAGTGCGTTCGACGGCTGCCGCGAGTACCGCTTCCACCACGCGCTGCTGCACGAAGTCACCTACGGCACGCTGTTCAAGGCCGAGCGGCGCCGCGGGCACGGCCGGGTCGCGCGCTGGCTGGCGCAGCGGGTGGGCGAGCGGGCGAGCGAGTTCGTCGCCGTCACGGCCGAGCACTTCGAACGCGCCGGCGACAGCCCGCGCGCGCTCGACCACTTCGAGCGCGCCGCCCACCAGGCCGCGGACCGCTTCGCGCACAGCGCGCTGGCGGTGTACTGCGAGCGGGCGCTCGCGCAGCCGGCGCTGACCGACGCGCGCCGGCGCTACCGGCTGCTCGAGTCCCAGGTGCGCGCCACCGACGCGCTGGGCCACTCCGACCTGTCCGACCGCCTGCTGCAGGCGCAGCAGGCGCTGGCCGAGCAACTCGACGACGACGCGCTGCGCGCCGACACCGCCGCGCAGCGCGCACTGTGGGCCGACCGCACCGGCGACGAGGCGCGCGCCGCCGCGGCCGCGGCCGAGGCGGTGCGCCTGGGCGAACGTTGTGGTGTGGCCACGGCCGTGGTGCTCGGCCACGGCGAACTGGCCTGGCTGGCCGTCTGCCGCGGCGACCATGCCGCCGCGCAGCCGCACCTGGAGAGCGGCCTCGAGTGGGCGTGCCGGGTCGCGCCGTCGGACGGCGACCCGCGCCCGGCCGCCAGCTACGAACGCATGCTGCGGCTCATCCGCGTCGAGTCGCTGCTCAAGCAGTACCGGCTGGCCGATGCCGCCGACGAGGTGGCCCGCCTGCTCGCGCTGGCGCTGCCGTACAACACACTCGACCGCGCCAACCTGCTGCAGCGCCAGGGCATGCTGGCGCGCAACCTGGGCGACCTGGACGCCGCCTGGCGGCACCACAGCGAGTGCCTGGCCGTCAGCACCGAGGCCGAAGTCGGTCGCCTGATCGCTGCGGCGCACATCGACCTGGCGATCGTCGCGCAGGCGCAGGGCCGGCTGGACGAGGCCGCACAACTGACGGCGCGCGGCCTCGCGCAGGCGCTCGCGTCGCACGCCGCCCTCGGCGTCACGAACGCGCACCTGCAGCAGGCCGAGCTGCAGCTGGCGCGGGGGGCCTGGGCCGAGGCCGCCCAGGGCGCCGAACAGGCGGCGCAGGAAAGCGACGCGCTGGGCCAGCCGCCGCTGGGCGCGTCGGCGCGTGCCCTCGCCGCGCTGGCGCACTGGCATGGCGGCCGGGCCGACAGCGCGCGCCGCACGGTGGATGCCGCGCTCGCGCTGCCCGAGCCGCTGCCGGAGACCCGCCTGCGCGCCTGGCGTGTGCTGGACGCGCTCGGCGACGCACGTGCGGCGGTCTTGAAGCAGTCGCTCGACGACGAGCTGCAGCGCCTGCTGAACAGCCTGCCCGACGCGGCAGCGCGTGAGCGCGTGCTGCGCCACGCGCCGGTGTGGAGCGAGCTCGGCGCATCCGCTATGCGTCCGGTGTTTGCCCGATGAGCCGCCTGCCCCCGGTGCCCGAGCGGCAGCCGCGCCGCTGGCGCAGCCTGCACGCCGAGGCGCTGGCCGGACTGGCCGGCGCGGCCGCGGCGCTGCCCTTGGTGCTGACGCTGGGGGTGCTCGCCTTCGCGGCCACCGGCACCGCCGCAGCGCTGCTGGGCGTCGCCGCGGCGCTCGCCGCCAACGTCGTCGGCGGCCTGGTGGTCGCCGCGCTCGGCCGCACGCCGATGCCCACCGCCGGGCCGAGCACCGCCACGACGGTGATCTTCGCCAGCCTGGTCGCCACGCTGGCCGCCGACCCGGCGCTGGACCTGTCGCGGCCGGCCGGGCTGGCGCTGCTCGTCGCCGTCGCCGGGCTGGCGGTCTGCGCGGCCGGGGTGTTGATGATCGTGATGGGGCTGCTGCACCTGGGCTCGCTCGCACGCTACGTGCCGCAGCCGGTGCTGGCCGGCTTCATGAACGGCGTCGCCTTGTTGATCCTGGCGTCGCAGGCGCTGCCGCTGCTCGGCCTGGACAGCGCGGCCTGGGCCGCCCGCGGCCTGAGCGCGCTGACGGCCGAGCACGCGCTGCCGCTGCTGCTCGGGCTGGGCACCGCGGCGCTGGCCTGGACGCTGATGCGCCGCCGCCCGCACTGGCCGGCGCAGCTGCTCGCACTGCTGCTGGGGGTGCTGGTGGCGCAGGCGGCGAGCGCCCTCGGCGCCACGGCGGTGAACTACCTGCCGGCCACCCCGACGGTGCTGCCGAGCGCCTTGCCGTGGCCGCTGTGGGCCGACGGCGCCGCGTTGTTGCAGCGCCATGCCGGCGCGCTGTTGCTGACCGCGCTGCTGATCGCGTTGCTCGGCGGGCTGGAATCGGTGCTGAGCATTGCCGCCACCGAGGCGGAGTTCGACTTTCGCAGCGCGCCCAACCGCGAGTTGGTCGCGCTCGGCTGGGCCAACGTGGCCAGCGGTCTGCTCGGCGGCATGGCGGTGGTCTACCTGCGGCTGCGCGCCGTGGCCAGCTGGCAGGCCGGCGGCCGCAGCCGGCTCGCCGCGGCCACCGGATCCTTGCTGCTCGGCGCCGCTTTTGTGTTCGGCCAGCCGCTGCTCGGGCTGATGCCCGTGGCGGTGCTCGCAGGGCTGATGGTGGCCACCGCGCTGGCGCTCATCGACGGCTGGAGCCGCCAGCTCGCCCAGCAGTGGTGGGACGGCGAGCGCAGCACCGAGCTGCGCGAGAGCCTGGCCATCGTCGCGCTGGTCGGCCTGATGACGCTGGCGCTCGGTTTTGCCGCCGGCGTCGCGGTGGGCCTGGCGGTGGCACTGATCCAGTTCTTCCGCAGCATGAACCAGTCGCTGCTGCGCGTGCGCTTCGACGCCGCCGCGCAGCCGTCGCGGCGCGTCTACCCACGCGAGCTCGAGGCGGTGCTGCTGCCGGCACGCCGGCGCATCGAGGTGATCGAACTCGAAGGGGCGCTGTTCTTCGGCAACACGGAACGCCTGACGGCGGTCGTCGAGCCGCTGCTGCGCACGCGCGGGCACGACGTGCAGATTCTCGACCTGCGTCGCGTCAGCAACATCGACGCGTCGGGCGCGGTGACGCTCGGCCGGCTGGCGGCGCGCCGGGCCCAGCGCGGCGGCGCGCTGTGGCTGGCCGGGGTCACGCAGGACAACCGGCACGCCCACAGCCTGCGCGCCTACGGCGTGCTCGGCGAGGGCCGCGCGCTGCGCGTGTTCGCGGACACCGATCGGGCGATCGAGGCCGCCGAGCGCTGGCTGCTCGAGGCCGCCGGCGCGGGCCCGCTGGCGGCGCCGGTGCCGCTGGCGCAGTGTGCGCTGGTCGAGGGGCTGACGCCGGCGCAACTCGGCACCGTGCGTGCGTTCCTGGAGCCGCGCCAGCTCGCTCCCGGCGAGCGGCTGTTCGCCGAGGGCGACCCGGGCGACCGCCTGTACGTCCTGCTCGACGGCCTGATCGACGTCGTGGGCAGCGCCGACGCCGACCGCCGCACGCGCCAGCGTTTCGTCAGTTTTTCGCCCGGCATGACACTCGGCGAAACCGCCATGCTCGACGGCGGCGGGCGTACCGCCGATGCGCTCGCCGACGGCGCCTGCACGCTGTACGAACTGCACCGCGACGCGCTGCTGGCGTTGACGGCGCAGCATCCGGTGATCGCCGCCGCGCTGTACCGCAACCTGGCGCTGCACCTGTCGCAGCGGCTGCGCGACGCCGCCACCGCCTGGCGCCGCGCGGCGGGCTGAGCGGTCTCGGGCCAGCGGGGTCGGCTCGCGCCGGCGACAGGCGTCGGTGAGCGAGCGCAGAGCCCCCGCGCCGGATTATCCTGGGGCGCCTTCACTGCCCAGCGCCCACGCCATGCTGCTCGCGACTCTGCTCGGCACCGAGCTGCCGATCATCCAGGCCCCGATGGCCGGCGTGCAGGGCAGCGCGCTGGCCGTCGCGGTGTGCCAGGCGGGCGGACTCGGCTCGCTGCCCTGCGCGATGCTGGCGCCCGACGCGATGCGCCGGGAGCTGCAGGCCCTCCGCGCCCAGGTCGGCGAGCGGCCGTTCAACGTCAACTTCTTCTGCCACCCGCAACCGGCGCTCGACGAACAACGCGAAGCGCGCTGGCGCGCTTCGCTCGCGCCCTATTACGCCGAGTTCGGCATCGACGCGAAGGCCATCCCCGCCGGCCCGGGCCGGCTGCCGTTCAGCGCCGAAGTGGCCGAGGTGCTGGAGGAGTTCAAGCCCGCGCTGGTCAGCTTTCACTTCGGCCTGCCCGAACCCGCCTTGCTCGCGCGTGTGCGCCGCCGGGGTGCGCGCGTGCTGTCGTCGGCCACCACGGTGGCGGAAGCGCTGTGGCTCGAAGCGCAGGGCGTCGATGCGGTGATCGCGCAGGGGCTCGAAGCCGGCGGCCACCGCGGCATCTTCCTGAACGACGACCTGAACAGCCAGTCGGGAACGTTCGCGCTGCTGCCGCAGGTGGTGCAGGCGGTGAAGGTCCCCGTCGTCGCCGCCGGCGGCATCGCCGACGCACGCGGTGTGCAGGCCGCGCTCGCGCTCGGCGCGGCCGGCGTGCAGGTCGGCACCGCCTACCTGCTGTGCCCGGAAGCGACGACGACGACGATCCACCGCGCGGCGCTGAAGAGCCAGGCCGCGCGCGTGACGGCGTTGACGAACCTCTTCACCGGCCGCCCGGCACGGGGCATCGTCAACCGCCTGATGCGCGAACTCGGGCCGATCGGCCGCGCCGCGCCGGCCTTCCCGCTCGCCGCCGCGGCCCTCGCGCCGCTGCGCGCGGCGGCCGAGGCCCGCGGCAGCGGCGACTTTTCGCCCCTGTGGGCGGGGCAGAACACGAGTGGCTGCCGCGAGCTGCCGGCCGCCGAGCTGACGCGCGACCTGGCGCGTGGCCTCGTCAGCGAAGCGCCAGCCTGAGCACACGCTCGCCGTCGCTGAACTCGTCGCTGGCGACGAAGCCGAGCCCGCCGTAGAAGGCGTGCAACTGCGGTGCCGGCTCGGCGATCGAGGTCAGCAACTCCTGCGCGCCGGGGCGCGTGCGCACATGCGCGATCAGCAGCTGCATCGCCGCCTGGCCGATGCCGCGGCCCTGGTGGGTGCGGTCGACCATCAGGCGCCAGAGGTAGTAGTCGCTGTCCTCGGGATCGGGCACCAGGCTCGGGTCGTACAGCATCAGAAAGCCGACCGGCGTGTCGCCGTCATAGATCGCGCGCGGCCAGGCTTCGCCGTGCACGGCGGCCTCGGCCATCGACTTGGCGTTGCTCGCCACCTGCTTGCCGCCGTCGGCGGCATCGAGCTTGAAGAGCTCGTAGAGGTTGTAGCGCGTCACCTCGCGCAGCGAGACCGCGGCGGCTTCGACCTTCATCGCAGCGTGCGCTCCAGCGCGTCGATGAAGACACGCGCGACGTCGAAGCCGGTCTGCTGGGTGATCTCCTGGAAGCCGGTCGGGCTGGTGACGTTGATCTCGGTCAGGTGGCCGCCGATCACGTCCATGCCGACGAAGAGCAGCCCGCGCGCGGCCAGCGTCGGGCCGATGGCGAGCGCGATCTCGCGGTCGCGCTCGCTCAACGGCTGCGCCACCCCCTTGCCGCCGACCGCCAGGTTGCCGCGGATCTCGCTGCCCTGCGGTATGCGCGCCAGCGCATACGGCACCGGCTCGCCGGCGATGACGACGATGCGCTTGTCGCCGGCGCTGATCTCCTTCAGGTACTTCTGTGCCATCACGGTCGTCGCGCCGTCGCGGTTCAGCGTCTCGACGATCGCGCCCAGGTTCAGCGCGTCGGGCCCGACGCGGAAGATGCCCATGCCGCCCATGCCGTCGAGCGGCTTCAGGATGATGTCGCCGTGCATCGCATGGAAGTCGCGGATGGCCTGTGCGTCGCGTGCCACCAGGGTCGGCGGCGCGAACTGCGGGAACTCCAGGACCGCGAGTTTTTCCGGGTGGTCGCGCAGGGCGCGTGGGCTGTTGACCACCTTCGCGCCTTCGCGCTCGGCCTGTTCGAGCAGGTGGGTGGCGTAGAAGTATTCGCTGTCGAAGGGCGGGTCCTTGCGCATCAGCACACCGTCGAAGTCGGCCAGCGCCCGCTCGCTCGTGTCGGTCACGTCAAACCAGGCTTTGCCGTCGCCGCCGGTCAGCCTCAGGTCACGCGCACCGCGCGCGACGACGCGTGAACCACTCTGCCAGGCCAGGTCCTGCGGCGTACAGGCGGCGAGCGTGTGTCCACGCCGCGCCGCCTCGCGCATCATCGCGAAGGTGGTGTCCTTGTGCGGCTTGAAGGCTTCCAGCGGATCGGCGACGAAGAGCAGCTTCATGGCCGCAGTCTAAGTCTCCCCCTGCGCCGAGACCTACTCGTAGATCTCGGCGTCCGGGTCGGTGGCCTCGAGTTCGTAGGCCGCGGCCAACATCGCCAGCCGCGCGATCACGCCGTACATGTAGAAGCGGTTCGGCGCGCTCGCACCGGGTTTTTCGCCGGGGCGCGGCAGGTGGTGGCTCTCGGCGAAGGCGAGCGGCACGAAAGCGGCGCCGGGGGCGTTGAGGTTCTCGTCGATGCCGCGTTCGGCGTGCACGCGGTAGAAGCCGCCGACGACATAGCGGTCCATCATGTAGACCACCGGCTCGGCAACGGCGTCGTTGACACGTTCGTAGGTCGGCACACCTTCCTGGATGATGACCTCGTTGACCTCCTGGCCGTCCTTGATGGTCGACATCTTGTTCTTCGTGCGCCGGTTCAGCTCGTCCAGTTCCTTCGCGTCGCGCACCGTCATGATGCCCATGCCGTAGGTGCCGTTGTCGGCCTTGACGACAACGAAGGGCTTTTCGTTGATGCCGTATTCCTTGTATTTGCGCCGGATCTTGCCGATCAGCGCGTCGGCATTGCTCTGCACACACTCGATGCCCGCGCCCTCGGCGAAATTGACCTGGCCGCATTGCGCGTACATCGGGTTGATCAGCCACGGGTCCATGCCGAGCAGCTTGGCGAACTTCTTCGCCACCTCCTCGTAGCTGGAAAAGTGGTTCGTCTTGCGCCGCACCGCCCAACCGGCGTGCAGCGGCGGCAGCAGGTACTGCTCATGCAAGTGCTCCAGCACGGGCGGGATGCCGGCCGAGAGGTCGTTGTTGAGCAGGATCGTGCAGGGGTCGAAGTCCTTCAAGCCCAGCCGGCCGCGCGTGCGCTTGAGCGGCTCGACCGTGAGCGTGCTGCCGTCGGGCAAGGTCACCGTGCTCGGCTCCTTGATCTCGGCGTCCAGTGTGCCCAGGCGCACGTTCAGCCCGGCCTGGTGAAAGATCTGCATCAGCCGCTGCACGTTCGTCAGGTAGAACGAGTTGCGGGTGTGTTTCTCGGGCACCAGCAGCAGGTTCTTGGCCTCCGGGCAGATCTTCTCGATCGCCGCCATCGCCGCCTGCACCGCCAGCGGCAGCATCTCGGGCGTCAGGTTGTTCCAGCCGCCGGGGAACAGGTTGGTATCCACCGGCGCCAGCTTGAACCCGGCGTTGCGCACGTCCACCGAGGTGTAGAACGGCGGCGTGTGCTCCATCCATTCGAGCCGGAACCAGCGCTCGATCGCCGGCATCGATTCGAGGATGCGCTGCTCCAACTCGTTGATCGGGCCGGTGAGCGCGGTGATGAGGTGCGGGACCATGCGGTGATTCTAGGCAGTCGGCGCCGCGCCGCGCATCGCCCCGGCCTTGCGCTGGCCGGGCCCATCGCGCGACGGTGCAGGCAGGTTGTAGAGCGCGGGCGAGCATGAAAAAGGGCCACCGCAGCGGGTGGCCCTGGGTCGAAGCCGCGCGCGGGCGCGGCGCTCGCCGGCTCAGTTGTGGTACGCCGTCTCGCCGTGTGCGGTGATGTCCAGGCCTTCGCGCTCCTCGTCTTCCGGCACCCGCAGGCCAATCACCAGGTCGGCGATCTTGTAGGCGACGAAGGCCACCACGCCCGACCACACGATGGTTAGCAGCACGCTCTTGACCTGCACCCACAGCTGGTGGCCGATCGCGAAGTCCGCCGCCTGGGTGCCGCCCAGGCTGGGCGCCGCCAACACGCCGGTCAGGATCGCGCCGACGATGCCGCCGACGCCGTGCACGCCGAAGACGTCGAAGGCGTCGTCAGCGCCGAGCATGCGCTTGAGGCCGCTGACGCCCCACAGGCAGACCAGGCCGGCGACCACGCCGAGCACGATCGAACCCATCGGGCCGACGAAGCCCGCGGCCGGGGTCACCGCGACCAGGCCGGCGATGGCACCCGAGGCGGCGCCGAGCATCGAGCCCTTGCCCTTGACCAGCGCCTCGCCGGCGATCCAGGCGAGCGTCGCCGCCGCCGTGGCGAGCACGGTGTTGATGAAGGCCAGGCCGGCGAGCGCGTTGGCCGCACCGGCGGAGCCGGCGTTGAAGCCGAACCAGCCGACCCACAGCAGCGAGGCGCCGACCATCGTCAGCGTCAGGCTGTGCGGGGTCATCGACTCCTTGCCGTAGCCGATGCGCTTGCCCAGCACATAGGCGCCCACCAGACCGGCGACGCCGGCGTTGATGTGCACCACCGTGCCGCCGGCGAAGTCGAGCGCGCCGTCTGCGGCCAGCAGGCCGCCGCCCCAGACGATGTGGGCCATCGGCACATAGCTGAAGGTGAACCACAGCACGCTGAACAGCAGCACGGCGCCGAAGCGGATGCGCTCGGCGAACGAGCCGACGATGAGCGCCGTCGTGATGGCCGCGAAGGTGCCCTGGAAGGCGACGAACACGTATTCGGGAATCGTCGTCAGCGCGCCGAAGCTGTCCTGGTTGACGCCCTTCAGGAAGATCTTGTCGAGCGAGCCGAAGAAGCTGCCCTCGCCGGCGAAGGCCAGGCTGTAGCCGTAGACCGCCCACAGGATGCTGATGAGCGAGAAGATCGTGAACACGTGCATCAGCACCGACAGCATGTTCTTCGAGCGCGCCAGGCCGCCGTAGAACAGCGCCAGGCCGGGGATCGTCATCAGGATCACGAGCATCGTCGAGGTCAGCATCCAGGCGGTGTCGCCGCTGTCGACCTTCGGCGGCGCCGCTTCGGGCGCGGGCGCCGCGTCGGCCGGCGCCGAGGCCGCTTCCGCCGGCGCCGCGGCCGCGTCGGCCGGGGCCGCGGCGGCGTCGGCCGGCGCCGAGGTGGTGGCCTCAGGCGCCGAGGCCGGCTGGGCCCACACCCCTCCCGAGACGCCGAGGACCGCGAGGCCTAGGGCCAGAGTTGCAATGAGTTTTTTCATGGTGGTCTCTCGTGGTCGCTGCTCTACAGCGCGTCCTTGCCGGTTTCGCCGGTGCGGATGCGCACCACCTGTTCGAGCGCGGCGACGAAGATCTTGCCGTCGCCGATCTTGCCGGTGCGCGCCGACGCCTCGATGGCCTCGATGACACGATCGACGATGGCGTCGTCGACCGCGGCTTCGATCTTCACCTTGGGCAGGAAGTCGACGACGTACTCGGCGCCGCGGTACAGCTCGGTGTGACCCTTCTGGCGCCCGAAGCCCTTCACTTCCGTCACCGTGACACCCTGCACGCCGATCGCGCTCAGGGCCTCACGCACTTCGTCCAGCTTGAAAGGCTTGACGATGGCGGTCACCATCTTCATGGCATCTCCTTGGTTCAGAAGTTGTACTTGAGCCCGAGCACGACCCCGGCCTTGCCGAGGTCCTTGCCGTTGGGCGCGAGATAGCCGTCGGCGTCGGTGCCGACGAGCGCGGCGCTGACGACTAGGCCGCTGAAGTCCTTGGCCACCGTCAGCGAGTAGTCGGTGTACGAGGCCGCGCTCGTGTTGCGCACACGCTGGTGGCCGATGTGCGGCGTCACCGTGATGCCGTTGCCGACGTCGAAAGTGGCCGACAGGTCCAGGTAGCCCGAGCCCTTGCTGTCGGCGAAGCCGAACAGGTTGCTCACGCTGTGCGAATACTTCAGCGTCGCCGGGCCGAAGCTGAGGGCGCCGTAGATCTCGGTCGTGTTGGCGCTCGGCGACAGGCGGTTGCTCGGGTACTGGTAGGTCAGCACGCCGACGTCGTAGCCCAGGCCTTCGCTGATCGAGTCCTTGTAGCCGCCGTAGAAGTCAACCTCGACGTCCGCATCGCCGCCGGCGTCCTTGATCCACTTGAGGGTGGTCGCCCAGCTGCCGAGGTAGAAGCCGCCGCTGGTGAAATCGATCCCGCCCTGCAGCGCGGGTTGCAGGCGAGACTGCGAGATGCCGCGGTAGCGGTAGTCGGTGACCGCGCCGACGTTGAAGGCCAGGTCGGCATGCGACACGGCGGGCAACGCGCAGGCAGCCGCCGCGGCGCCGGCGAGCAGATGCTTGTGGAGGAAGGTCATGGAGGCTCCGTGGTTCTGAAGAAGGGGGAATGCGTGGTAACCGCTGTTTGCAGTGCAGCTTCTGTGCCATGCCGCGCCCACCCGTCCGCGCGCCCCACAGCAGGGCGCGCCGGGGCGGCAGCGCCCACCATCGGCCGCACCAAGGCGGTGAAAGCGCGCTCAGCGCACTGCTTCGGTGCGACGCGCCGCGCACGGCACAATCGGTACGGGAGGCGCTCATGAGCTTGGCAGTGGTGGCAAGCCGCTCGCTCGACGGCCTGGCGGCGCCGGCGGTGCAGGTCGAGGTGCATCTGGCCAATGGACTGCCGAGCTTCACACTCGTTGGCCTGGCCGAAACCGAGGTCAAAGAGGCGCGCGAACGGGTGCGTGCCGCGCTCGCGCAGAGCGGCTTCGAGTTCCCGCACAACAAACGCGTCACGGTCAACCTGGCCCCGGCCGATCTGCCCAAGGAGTCCGGCCGCTTCGATCTGCCGATCGCGCTCGGCCTGCTGGCGGCGGCAGGGCAGATCGACGCGGCGCGGCTGCACAGCTTCGAGTTCGCCGGTGAACTCTCGCTCGCCGGCGAACTGCGCCCGGTGCGCGGCGCGCTCGCGCTGGCCCTCGCGCTGCGCCGTCAGGGCGAGGCGCGCACGCTGGTCTTGCCGCTCGCCAGCGCACAGGAAGCGGCGCTGGTCGAGGGGGTCGACGTGCGCGGCGCGGCGCACCTGCTGGATGTGGTCGCCGCGCTGCTGCCGGGCGACGCCGCGCAGCCGCTGGCGCGGGCACAAGCTGCGGCGACAGCACGCGCCGCCGCGGTACCCGATCTGCGCGACGTGCGGGGTCAGTCGGCTGCCAAACGGGTGCTCGAGATTGCCGCCGCCGGCGGCCATTCGCTGCTCATGACCGGCCCGCCGGGCACCGGCAAGTCGATGCTCGCGCAGCGCCTGCCGGGCCTGCTGCCGCCGATGGACGACAGCGAGGCGCTGGAAAGCGCGGCGCTGGCGAGCCTGGCCGGCAGCTTCGATGCCACGCGCTGGCGGCAACGGCCGGTGCGCGCGCCGCACCACAGTGCGAGCGCGCCGGCGCTGGTCGGCGGCGGCTCGCCGCCGCGGCCGGGCGAGATCTCGCTGGCCCACGGCGGCGTGTTGTTCCTCGACGAGCTGCCGGAGTTTGCGCGCGCCGCGCTGGAGGCCCTGCGCGAGCCGCTCGAAGCCGGCCGCATCACGATCTCTCGCGCCGCGCGGCAGGCGAGCTTCCCGGCCCGTTTCCAGCTCGTCGCCGCGCGCAACCCGTGTGTGTGCGGCTGGCTGGGTGCGTTTGCCGCCACCGGCCGCCAATGCCGCTGCACGCCGGACGCGATCGCGCGCTACCAGGCGCGGCTATCGGGGCCGCTGCTCGACCGCATTGATTTGCAGGTCGAGGTGCCGGCGGTGCAGTCCGACGAACTGCTCGACGCGCCCGACGGTGAAGCGTCGGCGACGATCGCCGCTCGGGTGGCCGTGGCGCGTAAGCGCGCGCTCGCGCGCCAGGGCCTGCCGAACGCGCTGCTACAGCCGGCCGACATCGCCGTGCACTGCCGGCTCGAACCTGCCGCCGAGGCCCTGCTGCACAAGGCTGCCGCGCGGCTGGGCTGGTCCGGGCGCGGGCTGCACCGCACGCTGAAGGTTGCGCGCACCGTCGCCGACCTGGCGCGCGCCGATGCCATCGGCGCGGCGCACGTCGCCGAGGCCTTGCAGTACCGGCCCGTGTAGTCCTCAGCGCCGCCTGAGCTGATCGTCGGCGGTCAACTCGACGACGGTGCCGGCCTTCCAGTTCGGCTGCGCCTCGGTGTCGAAGCGGCGGCGGCTGCCGTCCTTCATCGTCACCCTGGTTTCCCAGACCGTGCTGCGCTTGACACGCTTTTCGATCTCGTGGCCGAGCAGGCCACCGACGACGGCGCCGCCTGCGGTGCCGAGCGTGCTGTCGGTGGTCTTCTTGCCGATCACGCCACCCGCGACCGCGCCGCCAACGGCGCCGACCCCGCTGGCGTCGCCCTTGCGCTTGACGGTGCGCACCTGCGTGACGACACCGCAGCGGTCGCACAGGCGGGCCAGGCGCACACCCTGGACGGTCGCGGGCGGGTCGGCGGCGATGGCGGGCGCGGCGGGAACGAAGGCGGCCAGTGCGCCGGCCATGAGCAGGATGATGCGGTTCATCGGTCAGGCCCTAGCAGGCTGTTGAAATTCTCCTCGCGTCATTGCTGATGCGCGAGGGTTGTCGAGTCGATAGCCTTGCACGAACGCGAGCAAGGAATGTTCGATGCGTGGAAGCGACGGGATGCAAGAGGGGTTGT
>Ga0307505_10001590_pt1 | contig 17766 bp, 13 predicted proteins | sample 23_S_MG_FD_202183 | JGI IMG/M metagenome (GOLD analysis project Ga0307505, IMG submission 202183) | Soil microbial communities from Populus trichocarpa stands in riparian zone in the Pacific Northwest, United States - 23_S | ecosystem: Environmental > Terrestrial > Soil > Riparian zone > Trees...
TCGACCATCCGGAAGAAGCCCAAATAGAGCTACGATTTAATAACAACACAAGCGATACGCTATGTCTTTCACCCAGCGATTGGCCAAACCAAGCGGGCAAGCTAAATTCAATGGGCGATAGGATTTTTTATCAATAGGTGATGAACGCTTTTCAATTGTAGATTTCAATACGGGATATTGTCTTGACGGGTGCATTCGTAGAGTCGCGCCGGGCAGCGAAATAGGCGGCTTTATCTCATACGAAGATTTTGGTGTTCCCGAACGTTTGCGCTTCGGAGAGAAGTCTTTAGAATTTTCGCCAAGCGCCTACGTTTGCTAAGGAATTAGGGATTACGCAGGGATTACGGTGTCCGGGATTACGCGCAGATTACGGTGACACGTGCGAGATTACGGCGAGATTACGGTGACACGTGCAATAACCCCTTAATTCACCCGCAACCCCTCCGGCCAGCTCGCCAGCGCCATGCGTGGCAACGACCTCTACGCCTGGAACGGCGCGGTCGCGGTCGACCGCGGCTACACGCCGAACGGGCTCAATGAATACAGCGTGGTCGGCGGCATCGCCTTCACCCACGACGCCAACGGCAACCTGACCTCCGACGGGCCCAACACCTACGGCTACGACGTCGAGAACCGCCTGGTCGGGTTCTCCAACGGCGGCAACCCGGCCGCGCTGCGCTACGATCCACTGGGCCGCCTATACGAGCTGATGCTGCCGGCCTGGGGCTTCCGCTGGCTTTACGACGGCGACAACATGGTGGCCGAGTACAATCCCGCCAACGGGGGGATGTACTCGCGCTTCGTCCACGGCAGCTCGGCCGGCGACGATCCGCTGGTCTACTTCAACTCCAGCTCGGTGGCCACAGCACCGCCACGCACCCCCAGCACTGGTTTCCTCCTGGCGTGGTCCGTCAGACCCGGAAGGGCTGGACCAGGGCGAACAGGCGTTCGCGGGATTTCACCCCGAGCTTGCTGTAGATGCCCCGAATGTGGCTGCGCGTGGTCACTACCGAGACTCCGTGCCGTTCGGCGAGAAGCTCGGCGTCGTTGCCGGCGAGCAGCCCGAGCAGGACACGGTGCTCCGCCGGCGTGAGCCCGAATGCCCGGTCGAGCTCGCGATAAGTGAACCGATATTCCGGTCCGGTCCGCATCAGGCTGAGGGAGAATGTCTCGCCGTCCCCGAGGCGCTTCGAACGCAGCAGCAGGAAGCCGTTGCCATCGACGCGGGGCACGCTCCAGACCGAAGCCAGATCGCCCGACGTCCGAACGAAGCTGCGCAGCGCGCCCTGCAGCGATCGATCGCGCATCGCCAGTGCCCCGTTTCGCGACTCGACCCCGTTGCGACTGGCGATCAGGGCGGTCGCCGGCGCATTTGCCCAGAGGATTCCGAGCTGGCCGTCGAGCATCGCTAGCGAGCGCGGATCGGCTTCGAGCCAGGCCATTGCCAGGTCGCCCAGGTCTTGCGGATCGTCTGGCGGCGGGGCAATCGACATCGAGAAACGGCTTTCTCCCCGAAGGGCGCCGTCGACAGGATTGCCTAAAGCGGAACCTACCTGGCTCGGAGCCGAGCCGGGTCTTCAGTCTTACACAGCGATGGAGCGGGGCGTTGGTTCCAGATGCAACTTTCGCCATGCCGCGCCGCTTTACGATTAATCCGCGAATTGTCCTGATTCGGGAAAGATGCCCACATACAAGGCATTAGATGTCACCAGCTCCGCAATGTTGAGGAGGCGGTCGCACCCTAACACCCCTAATGCCGCGTTAACCTTTGGGGGCCGGAAATCCGAATCGACATGGGCGCCAGCCCGTCTCGCCGAGCAATCTAGGGTGAATGGACGACGCGTATCGGGAACGCGCCGTTGGGGGCTTAGCCCAAACCTTTGAGGAAGTCTTTCATGAAGAAGCTTATGATTGCCGCGATTGCGGCCAGTGTAATCTCGACCCCCGCCTTCGCCGAATCGTCAGATACGGCGACGATCAACCTGACCGGCAATGTCGAGGACGTCTGCACCGTCGTCCCCAATGCCGGCTATGCAGGTTCGTCGGGCATGACCAACCAGACCTATGTCCGTACCGACGACGCGGTGGCCGCCGGCTGGCGCTTCGTGATCGCCAACACCAACGATCCCACGCAGGCGAGCATCGGCGACACCAGCCAGGCGTTCTTCAGCATTGCGTTCGACACGTTCTGCAATGACAACTTCACCTGGACGACGACCTACACCAACGGCGCGCTGAAGAACGCCGGCACCGCTCCCGCCGGCTTCACCAACAGCCTCGCGTATGGCGTCGACATCAAGCAGATCGGCACCGGCGCCGGCAATGTAAACGGCGAGACCGCTCCCACCGCCGGTGGCAGCTTCGTCTATAACAGCCATGCCTTCGACGGCACGTCTCAGATCGACATCAACGTTTCGCCGAGCGGCGCGCTGTCGCCGATCTCGGGCGATTATCGCGAGACGATCACGATGACGTTCGTCGCCGACGCCTGATAAACTAACCGCCGACATGACTGGCCGGCGCGGCTCTCGCGCCGGCCACATGTTTCTTAAGACTTGTGGTCGCAGGACGATCCCACGGGGCCGGATGGCTCGAGCGCCAAAGCTGGCGCGCCATTCCCGCCCCAGAATCGACCCGCGCCGCATCGCCCGAAATCGGGCTCCTGACCCACAGAGGGGGGCAAATGATCGCCATTGTGCGAAAGCTCGTGCTGGCCGCGAGCGCGGCCTGTCTGCTGTGTGCGACCGGTGCTGTCGCCAGCATGCGGGTCAATCCCCTGATCATCTATATGAGCCCGACAGCGCAGGGCTCGTCCTCGGTTGTCCAGCTGACCAACGTGACCGATGCCGATCTGCCGGTGGACGTGTCCGTGGTGAAGCGCACGGCGGTCGACGGGGTCGAGGTCGATGTTCCCGCCGACGACGATTTCATCATCTTTCCGCCGCAGATGATCATCCGCCCGGGCCAGACCCAGACGCTGCGCATCCAGTGGGTGGCCGGCGTCGTGCCGCCGGCCTCCGAATCCTATTACGTCTATGTCACCCAGGTTCCCGCTGCCTTGCAGCCGGGGCAGAGCGGCGTCAGGGTCGCCTATCGCTTCGGCGTTTCGGTGCATATGGTGCCGCCGCGCACACAGCCCGATCTGCGGATGGTCTCGATCAGTCCGGCAACGGGCCCGGAAGGCGTGGCCGGCTTCGAGCTCACGCTGCGCAACGACGGCACGCGCTACGCCCGGATGTCGGAGCATGAGATGACGCTCGGCAACAAGTCCTGGTCGCGCACTGATTTGAAGACGGCGGTCGGCACCGGCTTCATGCTGCCCGGCCAGCAGCGCACATTCTTCGTTCCCTATGACGGCGAGGTTACCACCTCCTCTTCAGTAACGCTCGTTCAGCGTGGCGCGATATAGGCGCAGCCGCGCGGGGCGCGGGCTCTTCAGCCTCACGCTGATGCTGACGGCTTGTGCCGTCGGTTCGGGGGCGGCCGCCCAGACCGTCCCGGCCGAACAACTGTTCGTGCTGACGATCCCGGTCCTCGACATCAATGTCCCGATCGGAACCCTGACGGCGCGCATCGGCCGCGGCGGCGATTACCGCGTGCCCACTGAGTCGCTGTTGCCGATTCTGGAGCGCCTTTATGCGCCGGCGGAATTCGCCGCGCTGAAGGCGCGGCTCGAAGGGCTTGCCGAGATCGGGCCGGATGACGCCGCGCGCCTGCGGCTGCCGATCCGCTTCGATCCGGCGCTCGTCGCCTTGATCGTCGAACCGGCCCCGGGCGAGCGCGCGGAGACCCTGCTCGAGATCGGGCGGTCGAGCCGGCCGCCCGAGCCCAGCGCATCGCGGCACGTTCCGGCGGGCGCCAGCGGCTATCTCAACATGAATTTCGGCGTCGCGGACGATCCGACGCTTGGTATTGGCCGCACCCGGGCGACGATCCTGCTCGACAGCGCGGTCCGGATTTCGGACTTCGTGCTGGAGAATTCCGCGGCGGTGGAATTCGGCGGCGTCGACGGCGCGCTGCTCAGCCGCCAGGCGACGCGGCTGACCCGGGACTTTCCGGAATCCGGGTTGCGCCTGTCGGCCGGAGACCTGTTCACCTCCTCGGCCGGCTTCACCGGTTCCGAGGACATTCTCGGCGTTTCGCTGTTCAAGAATGTCGACGTCTTCGATCCATTCCAGACGTCGCGACCGATTGGCCGGCAGTCATTCGTCCTCGGGCGGCCGTCGGACGTCGACATCTATGTGAACGGCGCCCTGATCCGGCAATCGCGGCTTCAGGCGGGCACCTACAATCTGACCAATTTCCCGATGGTGGAAGGCGCCAACGACGTCACCATCGAGATCAGGGACGACCAGGGCCAGGTCCAGTCCTTTGCCTTCACCAGCTTCTTCGACTCGCAGCTGCTGGGCAAGGGCGTGGCCCAGTGGGAGGTCAATGCCGGGGTCAACGCGACGCGCTTCAACCGGCAGATCAAATATGATTTCGGCGACGTCGCCGCCGCGGGCTTTTATCGCCGGGGGATCACGAATTCGCTGACCCTGGGCGTCAACGGGAGCTATTTCTCCGAGCGCTTGATCGTCGGCGCGGAGGCGATTGCGGCCACCCCGATCGCGAACATCTCATTCGATCTGGCCACCAGCCTCGATCGCGGAGACTCCGGGTTCGCCGGTGCAGTGACGGTTCAGCCGATCCTGCCGCGCGACTGGCTGGAAGCCGGCCGCTCGATCGACGGTTTCGCCGAGTTCGCGACCCGCAATTTCGGCAGCAACGCCATTGGCGGCGTCGGGCAAAGGATGCGGATCGGACTCAGGTACAACGACCTGTTCATCAACCGCAAATTGGCCTTCTCCGCCTCGGCGAGCTACGCCTCGGCCTACGGTGGCGGCCGGGATGGGTTCGAAGGCTCGATGAGTTTCGGCTACCGCTTCAACAACGATTTCGTTTTCCGGGTCACGCCGAGTTACAGACAGACGGGCGTTGGCGGGGACGAAGTCTCCGTTCTGCTCTCGCTGACCAAGACGTTCGGCCGCCGTCAACGCGCGCGGGTCACTTATGAGACCCGCGACAACCGGGTTCTCGGCGAATACGACTATCAATCGCAGTTCGGCGGAATCGGCACGGTCGGGGCGAATGCGACGCTGAGCCGGGCGGACGACGAGGAATCGATTGCCGACCTGGCCGCCAACTATACCGGGAATCGCTTCGAAGCGAATGCCGGCTACACCCATATCATGAGCAGCGGGCGGGCAGATGAGCTCGGCCGGGTTCGCGCCAACGTGGGGACGTCGATTGCGTTTGCCGACGGCGACTTCGCGATCGGGCGACCGGTGCGCGATTCGTTCGCTATCGTGCGGCCCCACCCCACTTTGGGCGACCGGCAAGTCGTCGTCGGGCCGGGGCTCAACGACCAGGGCGATCGGGCTCGATCCGGCGCGCTCGGACCGGCTCTGCTACCCGATGTCGGCTCCTATACGATAAGCCGGGTTCCCTATGACGTGGTCGACCTGCCGCCGGGGTACGACCTCGGTTCGGGCCTGTTCGAATTCTTCCCGCCGTACCGTTCCGGCTACAGCGTCGAGGTTGGCAGCAACCGGCTCGCTTCCGCGATCGGGATCATCGTCAACGCACAGACCGAGCCGGTGTCGCTAGCCGTGGGGACTGTGACCTCCGAGACGGATCGGGAGTTCGTCCCGCAGCAGATTTTTACCAATCGCAACGGGCGTTTCGGCATCATCGGTCTCGTACCAGGCAACGTCTACCTAGCGCATTTCCCGGACGTCGGGATCAGCGTGAGGGTCGAAGTCCCGGTCGATGCGACGGGCTTCGTCAATGTCGGCACGATCACCGGAACGGGAGAATAACAGCCATGCGCGTCACAACAGCAGCATTGGTCTTCGCGGGAAGCGTGCTTCTGCCGGCCGCAGCGTCCGCCGCTTGCGACTTGCGCGTGGAGAGCCCGGGACAGGTGCGGTTCACGGGCGAGGACGGGCGCGGTTACGACAGCTTTTCCAGATCGCGGATCGAGGCCGAATTCACGGTGACGATCGAGAACAAGGACGCCGACAAGCCCTGCAACGGACTGCTCTCGGTCCAGCACGACGCCATCGCCGCCGGTCTCGATGGCGGAACCGGCGCGGATCTGGACTACCGGATCAGCCAGCCGGCAAGTCTCGGCACCATCGTCGACATTCAGACCGACATCGGTCGCCCCGCCCATGCCATCCCGATCTCGATCGCGCCGGGGCAGACCATTGTCCAGCGTCTGGTATTCAGCGTTCCGCCGCGGCAGCTCGTGCCATCGGGGCGTTATAGCCAGGACGTGCTGATACGCGTGATCGACGTGTCCGATATGGCGGTCACATCCGAGCGGAGCTTGCAGCTAGCCACGGTCGTGCTGCCTCAGGCCTCGGTCCTGCTCTACGACGGGGGCATCACCACTCCCACCGGCGGCGACGCCGGGACGCGCACTCGGCAGCTCGATTTCAATGTCCTGGAGGACGGCGAGGAGGCCTCGCTGACGTTGCTCGTCCAGTCGAACGACGTCTATTCGGTACGCTTCACCTCGCTCAATCGAGGGGAGCTGGCCCATGCCGTGCTCGGCCCGACCCAAACAGTCGACTATTCCCTGTTCTTCGGGGGACAGGAGCTTGCCCTCGATTCGGGTGAAGTGACCGTGACGGCCAGGCCCGCGACCGGGTTCGTCGGTTTCGCCCAGGCGTTACGGTTCAGGATCGGAAGCGTCGGCGTGGCTCATGCGGGCCGGTACGAGGACCAGCTCACGGTTTCCATCTTGCCCGACTAGTCGGCGGCGATGATCTCGAACATGATCACCGGGCTGACCGGTGCGCTGTCGCCGAGTTGCGCGATCTCGATCAGCTCGAAGCCGGCGAATGCGGTGTCGAACGTCCTGATGTCGAACTCGCTTCCAGGTGTCGCCACGAACGATCCGCCGCTGGTCGAAATCGTGTAGCCGCTCGCGTCGCCCTCGATGAGCGAAGCCGAAATGCGCGCGCCGTCGGCCGCATTGCAGAATATGGCCAGTCCGGTGAAAGTCGAGGTGGCCGAAGCGCTGGCAACGGACTGGTCGCGCATCTCGCAAATCGTCTGAACCGTGCCGCGAAGCTCGATCGTCGAGGCAGACGCCGGAGAGGCGGTCAGCGCGGTAAGCAAGGCGCCGAGAAGAATTTTCGTCGTGCGAGTCATAATCCGGTCCCTTTGCCGCTGGGTCCGTGACTAGCAGTGGAGGCGTTAAGGAGTTCTGACGCGCTCGCCGCGGCGAAGCCGTGCCGCCTATCTCGAAGCGAGCTCGGTCAGCACGGTGAGGTAGTAGGTCATGCCGGGCCGCAAGTTGAGCAGCGGGATGCGCTCGTTGAGTCCGTGGGCGAACTCGTCGGATTCCTTGATGAAGCTTGGGGAAGCGCCGTAGCTCGGTACGCCCAGGGCTCGGTACCACATCGAATCCGAGGCGCCCGACGATTGCGAGGGGTAGATCGGCACGTCGCCCCACGCCGCCCTGACGCCCTTTTCGAACGCGCCGATGAACTCGGGGCGCATTGGCGAGGCCTCGGGAGTGGTGGCGGTGTCGCCGGTGGCGTCGGTGATCGCCACTTCGGGGGTGGCGGCGACCCGCTCGAGCTCGGCCTGGATATCGGCGCGCGAGTGGCCCGGAAACACGCGGCAATTGACGAGGGCGGTGACGCGCTGGGGCAGAGCGTTGATCGCATGGCCGCCGTTGATCAGGGTCGGCACGCAAGTCGTGCCGATGCGGCCGATCATCGCCGGATCGGCGCGCAGCACGCCGATGGCCTTGTCGTCGGTCGGGTCGGCGGCAAAGGCGCGCATCGCCGCGGCAATCAGCGGATCGGTGTGGATCGCAGAGGCTCGCTCGAAATAGCCGCGAGTAATGTCGTTCACCTCGGGCGCGAAGCGGTAGGCGCTGATCCGCTCGAGCGCGCGCGCCATCTGCGCGATCGCATTGTCGGAACGCGGCATCGAGCTGTGCCCGCCCGGATTGGTCACCTCGATCTGGAAATCCATGTAGGTCTTCTCGGCGCCTTGCCACGACCAGTAGAGCGGCCGGCCGGTCTCTTCGGACAGCGTTCCCGACGAACCATCGATGTTCATCACCAGCTGCGCATGTCTGAGCTGCTCGGCGATGATCTTCGAGGTCTTCATCGTGGTTTCCTCGTCACCCGAATAGGCGACCACGATCGAACGCCTGGGCCGGAAGCCCTGGCGGCGCAGCTCGATCAGCGCGGCAACCGCGAGCGAGGCCTCGAACTTGGTGTCGCTCGCCCCGCGGCCGTAGAGCATGCCGTTCTCGACCACCGGGGTGAACGGGTCGCGCTCCCAGTCCTCGGGCCTGGCTTCGACTACGTCCATATGCGCCGAGAGCACGACCGGGCCGAGCGTGGGGTCGCTGCCGGGCCAGGTGGCGATCAGGTAGGCTGTGTCGTCGACCTCGACGATGTCGATATCGCTTGCCGCCCAGCCGGCCTCGCGCAGAACCCGCTCAAAGACCCGGGCGACATCGATAGTGCGGTTGTTCGGGCCCTGGACCGAGCGGATTGCGATCGTCTCCTGCGCCAGCGCGAGGGCCTGCGCTTCGGCTTGCGGATAGGGCTGCGGATTGGTTTGCGCCTGGGCCGCGAGAGGCGCGGTAACGGCAACAATCAGAGCGAGCGCGGTCCGCATGCGAATCTCCTGTGGCGAGCACTTTCGCCGCCATGATAGGGCATGTGCATGGAGGGACCAGCGTCAGCGATCGGCCGCTTCGTGCGCGACAATCCGGGCGAGGCGGCGGCGCGCCTGCGCACAGTGCTCGCCCAGGATCCGCGCAACGCCGAGGCCTGGCGGCTGCTCGGCCAGGCCCTGCGCCTGATCGGCGAGGACGACGAGGCGGCGGGGGCCGAAGTCAGCGCGGTCCGCGCCACCGCGTTCGAGCCCGAGATGGTCGCGATAGCCACCGCGATGCGCGCGAACGACCTGCCTCGCGCCGAGGCGCTGCTGCGCAAGCGCTTGACCGATCAACCACTCGACGTCGCCGCGATCCGGTTGATGGCCGAGCTTGCCTCGCGCGTCGGCCGACCGCGGGATTCCGAGACGCTGCTGCGGCGCGCGCTCGAGCTGGCGCCCGGGTTTGCCGCCGCGCGGGCCAATCTGGCGACGCTGCTCTACCGCCAGAACCGTTTCGCCGATGCCGTCGCCGAACTCGACACGGTGCTCGAAAGCGGCGACGCCAACCCCTCGAACCGCAATCTCATGGCCGTCGCGCTCGGCCGCATCGGCGACTACGACGAGGCACTGCGGCTCTACGAGGAGCTGACCCCGGCCTTCCCCGACCACCCCAAGCTGTGGATGAGCTATGGCCACATCCTCAAGACCGTCGGCCGGCAAGACGAGAGCATAGCCGCCTATCGCCGCGCGCTCGGGGTCAGGCCCGACCTGGGCGAGGTCTGGTGGAGCCTCGCCAACCTCAAGACCGTGCGGTTCGATGACGCCGACGTCGCGGCGATGGAAGCGGCGCTGGCGGGCGAGCCCGCGCCCGAGCGCGACGACCGGCTGCACCTTCATTTCGCGCTCGGCAAGGCTTACGGCGACCGCGGCGAGGCGGAACCGAGCTTCCGCCACTTCGCGGCGGGCAATGCGCTGCGAAAGGACGAACTCGGCCACGATCCCGACGCGATCGCCGCCCAGGTCGACGCGGTGATCGAAGTGCTGACCCCGGAATTCCTCGCCGCGCGTGGGGACTGGGGCGAACCCCGGCCCGACCCCATCTTCGTTCTCGGCTTGCCGCGCGCCGGCTCGACGCTGATCGAGCAGATCCTCGGCTGCCACTCGCGGATCGAGGGGACGATGGAACTGCCCGACATGCCCTTCATCGCCGCGCGCGAAGCCCGCGCGCTTGGCCTCGAGCCGCGCGACTGGCCGCATGCCGTGGCCGAAATGCATGCTTCGCAGCTCGCCGCGCTCGGAGCCGAGTTCCTCGAACGCACCCGCATCCAGCGCAAGACCGGCAAACCGTTCTACATCGACAAGCTGCCCAATAACTGGGCCTACGCCGGCTTCATCAAGCTGATCCTGCCCAACGCCAGGCTGATCGACGCGCGCCGCCATCCGCTCGATTGCTGTTTTTCCAACTTCCGGCAGAACTTCGCCAAGGGGCAGGGCTTTACCTACGATCTCGAGCACATCGGGCGCTACTACGCCGATTACGTGCGGGCGATGGGGCACTACGACCGGGTGATGCCGGGCGCGGTCCATCGCGTGATTCACGAGCGGCTGCTCGAGAATCCCGAGGGTGAGGTCCGCGCGATGTTCGATTATCTCGGCCTGCCGTTCGAGGATGCGTGCCTCGAATTCCACCGCAGCGACCGGGCCGTGCGCACTGCCTCGAGCGAACAGGTACGCCGGCCGATCAATCGCGACGGCGTCGGTCAATGGCTTGCTTTCGAGCCCTGGCTCGCCCCGCTCAAGGCGGCGCTCGGCGACTTGCCGGAAACCTATGCCGTCCGCTGACGCGCCTCTGTGACTCAAAAGCCATAGCATGGCCGCATTGTTGGGCTGTTGCGGGCCCAACTATTGTTAGATTTCTTCGGTTGTGGCGCACTGTTGCCCGGGACACATTCTTGGGAGGTTTCATGCCTGTTCCCCAGTCCACCAGCCGCCTCACCCTGACGCTGCTCGCCAGTACCTCGCTGATCGCGGTCAGCCCGGCTGCCGCGCAGGACACGCCGGAGGCGGGGAGCGATGGCGAACCCGTCATCACGGTCACCGCGCTCAAGCGCGAACAGAACATGCAGGACGTGCCGCTGGCGATCACCGCGTTCGGCAACGAGCAGCTCGACGAGTTGCAAGTCAACGAGCTGAAGGACGTGGTCAAGTTCCTGCCCTCGGTCTCGATCCAGTCCGCCGGGCCCGGCTTCTCGCAGATCTATTTCCGTGGCGTCGCGTCGGGCGAGAACGCCAACCATTCGACCTCGCTGCCCACGGTCGGCACCTATCTCGACGAAATGCCGATCACCACGATCCAGGGCGCGCTCGACATTCACGCCTACGACCTCAACCGGATCGAGGCGCTCGCCGGGCCGCAAGGCACGCTCTACGGCGCCAGCTCGATGTCGGGCACGGTCAAGCTGATCACCAATCCGCCCGATCCCGGCGAGACATACGGTGCCTTCGATCTTGAGGGCAATGTGGTCTCGCACGGCGGCTTCGGCGGGACCGCCGAAGGCTTCGTCAACCTTTCTCTGAGCGACACGGCGGCGCTGCGCGTGGTCGGATGGTATCGCCGGGATGCCGGCTTTATCGACAACATCGCCGGCAGCCGGACTTATCCGACATCGGGCATCACCCACAACAACGCCGCCTTCGTCGAGGAGGATTACAACGAGGTCGACACTTATGGCGGCCGCATCGCGCTCGGCATCGAACTCAACGACAGCTGGACCATTCGCCCGACCCTGATGGGCCAGGTCACCGAAGCCGACGGCAGTTTCGCGCAGGAGCGCAGCAGCGCGGTCAACGACGAACTGCAGACCGTCCAGTACAATCCGGAATTCAGCAAGGACGAATGGCTCCAGGCCGCGCTGACCATCGAGGGCCGACTCGGCAATTGGGACCTGACGGTCGCGGGCGGCCACCTGTGGCGCGACGACGAGGTGGTGCAGGACTACTCGGACTACTCTTACTTCTACGACGCGCTCTATGGCTACGGCGTCTATTTTTACGACAACGCCAGCAACCTGGTCAGCCCGAACCAGTACATCCAGGGCGAAGACAGCTATCGCCGCCTGTTCGGGGAAATCCGCATCGCCTCGCCCGCCGAGAACCGCTTGCGGCTGATCGCCGGTCTGTTCGGCCAGCGCCAGTCGCACGGCATCACGCAGCACTACATCATCGACGACATCGCCGATTTCCTGCAGGTCGCCGGCACCGACGACAACATCTGGCTGACCCGCCAGCGGCGCGTCGACCGCGACTACGCGGCGTTCGGCGAACTCAGCTTCGATATCACCGACAGCCTCACCGCCACCGGCGGCATCCGGGTGTACAGTTACAAGAACTCGCTGGTCGGCTTCTTCGGCTTCCAGAACCCCGGCTACAGCTCCAATCCGGTCTATGCCTGCCAGGGCCCGGCGCAGACCGCCGGGGCACCGTGCACCAACCTCGACAAGGTGACCTCGGACACGGACTTCATCCACAAGCTGAACCTGACCTACAAGTTCAACTCCGACGCTCTGGTCTACGCGACCTGGTCGCGCGGCTTCCGCCCCGGCGGCATCAACCGGCGCGGCAGCCTGCCGCCCTACGCCGCCGACGAACTCGACAACTACGAGATTGGCTGGAAGACCAACTTCGGGCCGATCCGCTTCAACGGCTCGATTTATCAGCAGGACTGGAACGGCATCCAGCTCTCGTTCCTCGGTGCCAATGGCCTCAGCGAAGTCCGCAACGCCGGCATCGCACGGGTTCGCGGCGTCGAGCTCGATTTCGGTTACCGGTCCGGGGGTTTCAGCATCGACCTTACCGGCAGCTACAACGATGCCGAGATTCGCGAGCCGTTCTGCCGTACCGCCAATGCCGACTTCAACTGCGCTGTCCCGGTGGGCAATGTGGAGCTGGCGCCGGCCGGGACACGCCTGCCGCTGGTGCCCAAGTTCAAGGGTGCGGCCGTGGCGCGTTACGAATTCCCGCTGTCAGGAACGTGGGATGCGCACGTCCAGGGCGCGCTCTCGCACGTCGGCAACAGGCGAAGCGACCTGCGCACGCTCCAGAATGGCATCAAGGGCATGTTCGATGGCTACACGACCCTGGATTTCAGCATCGGAGCCGAAAACGGGCGCTACCGGGTCGAGCTGTTCGCCACCAACCTGTTCGACAGCAACGGGGTGATCACCAGCGGGGTGCAGTGCGTCGAGACGACCTGCGGCGACCCGGGCGGCGGCACTGCCTCCGGCGGCGTGCTCTACGACTTCGTGATCAAGCCGCGGACGGTGGGCGTCAAGGTCGGGTTCGACTTCTGAGGCCGTAACGCGGAACGATCAGGCAGAGGCGCAATGCCCGTGGGTTGATCACGGGTCCGCTTTCTGCGCTCGCAAGAAGCGAGCCCCCGCATCGCTGGGCCAGTTGTTTTGACTGCGCTGCTTGCAGACAAGCGCCTGAGTGGTAATAAAACCCAGGGGCGGCTGGGGGGTCAGGCTTACCGATGAGCGGGCCGGGTAATATTTCTTCTGGTGACATCGAAAAGCGCGTCGCGCTTATCGAAACCCTGTTCGCGGACGGGTCCGACGAACGGTTCAAGTTGCTGATCGATTTCGCCAAGGACTTCGGCGACCGGCAAGAACAGATAGAAGCGATCGGCCATGCCGCCGCGCACAAATCGACGCAAACGGCACTTCGCCGGACCGTGATCGAATTCGAGCAGTTCGAGAAGCAACGCGGATCCTTCGACCGCCGCGCCCTCGAACTGCTTTACGAGATCCAGGACTCCCCCCAGCTGAAAAAAGCGGCATGAGCGCGAGCGCTGCCAGGAATTGGAGCGGCAAGCTCGATGCCGCGGTGACCAAAGCAAGTGCCGGGACCACCTCCGACGTCCTCGAATTTGCCCGCACTCATGCGACCAATGAACTGCGCCGCGACGTCACGATGGCCGCGGCCCAATACAATCGCGCGCGGGACGACGAGGAAAAGGAAGCCGCCCTGGCCGAGCTCCTCGAGCTCGTCGAGCGCATCGCAACCGATCGGCGCGATGCCGGCAAAGACGAGATCGCCAGGCAGCGTGAGCGCAGCAAGCTGTTTGAAAAATACCGGGGCAAGGCGCCCAAGGCGCAGACCGTCTTCGAGTGCAAGAACCTGGGTTTTGAATATCCGGGCGGTAGTTTCGTCCTGTCAGGCGTCGACCTGACGCTCAAGGAAGGCGAGATCACCGGCATCTTCGGAGGCAACGCCAACGGCAAGACGACCTTGTTCCGCCTCGTGGTCGGGCAGGTCAGGCAGACCGAAGGCACGTTGAGCTATCCAATACTCGATCCTCGGCAAGGACCGCGCATCGACTGGCCGGCGGTGAAGAGCGAGATCGCCTATGTGCCGCAGGAATTGCCCCCGCTCTACGGCACTATGGAAGAGAATTTGCGTTTCGCCGCCGCGAGCCACGGCAAGCTCGGCGCTGAGAACGACTTCGCGCTCGATTATATCGTCACGCGGCTGCAGCTTAGCGACTTTCTCGATTGCAAGTGGCGTGAGCTTTCGGGCGGCTTCAAGCTGCGCTTCTCGCTCGCGCGGGCGCTGATAACCGAGCCGAAACTGCTGGCGCTCGACGAGCCGCTCGCCAACCTCGACTACCTCTCGCAGCTTTCGGTACTGCGCGACATTCGCAACCTCGCCTCCTCCTACCGCGACCCGATCGCCGTCCTGATCACCTCGCAGCACCTGCACGAAATCGAGGCGGTGGCCGACAAGATCCTGTTTCTCGAGCGCGGCAAGGTAGTGTTCTATGGCGAGCCTGGCGACGTCGGGCGGGATGCCGACATGCGCGTGTTCGAGCTCGACCTGCCGATCGACCACGCCGCCCTGCGCGAGGTCCTGCCCGCGAGCGCCGGGTTCGACCTGGGCCATAGCGGCTTGTCCTATGTCGTTCGCACGGGGCTCGACACGTCGCGGGAAGATCTGCTGCGGCGGCTGCTCAAACACAAGCTCGCCCCCGAGTATTTCCGCGACATCACCAAGTCCGTGAAGCAGTTGTTCGACGGCGGGCCTGCCGATACCGGGGCGAGATGAGCGCGAGCGGACTAATCGCCGCATTCTACGAGCGCGTCAGCGCCCAGATTGTCGCACTCAACCCGGTCAGTCGACTCAACCCCTGGCTGCTGCGCAACCATCCGCTGGTCTGGCGGATCCGCATGGGCCTGGTTGTGTCTTACGCCCTGGCTGTATCGGCAGCACTGTATCTGATCGGCGGCGCGGAGCCGGTCGGGGATATCCGCGAGGTGCCGGCCGTCCTCGATCTTGAGTCCAGAGTCTGGTCGATTTCGCTGGTCTCGCTGCTGGTTCTCTCGCCGTGGATCAACCGCAATTTCCGCACCGGCGTGGAGAACGGGAACTGGCGCACGGCGTTGAAAGTCCTCCTCGGGTACCTGGCCTGCTTTGCTGCGCTCAATCTCGTCCCGAGCTCCTATTACATCGCCAAGATCGAGCGGCTGGACGAATTTGCCAGGCCCGGGACGCGGGAGGTCGCGCAGCAGTTGAATAGCAAGAGACTGCTCGCCGATGCCGCTGACTGGCCCCCTTCGCCAGCAGACTTTACCAGGCAGAAAGAGATCGCGCGGAAGCTGGGGCCGGTCGCTGCGAAGTACGGTCTCGAAATCTGCGTCTCCTCCGATTTGGGCCACGACCTGTGCGGCACCCAGCCTGTCGCGATCGAACTCCACCGCATGAGCGAGAGCGCGGGGGAAGGTAATTTTCTGCCCGCGGACCCCTTATTCTTCTCCCCGGTCGGCACCGGGAATGCGAGCCGGGTGCAATTGAATCGCGGCGAATTCGTCGGCGCGCTGCAAACGCTCGGCCACGCCCAGGAATTCAGCGAGAGCGGGATAAGGACTCCGCGCCATCCACTGCATCCCCAGCGTATCTTTCTCGTGTTCGTCGCCAGTCTCATCGCCACCTACGCCTCGGTCTATCACCTGTTGCCGCCCAGATCTCCGACGCCGAGAATTCCGGGTCTGCGCGGTTTTGCCCGCTTCCTCGAGCGAATGACTGGCCGCCACTCCGGCAATTTCGCCAAGGGAATCCGCCCTCGTCGGCGGCAACTGGCGTTCGCCATGGTGCCCCCGGCCTTGCTGGTCCTGGCTGCCGCGACAGTCTACTTTGTCAGCGATACATATCTGGCGGGCGAAGGAACGAGTGATTCCCTGTCGCTCGGGGGGGTGGTGATCGCCTCGGTGACCGACCTCCTGACGTTGCTGGCCATGCTGGCTGTCGGCGCGATCACGGTCTTCTGGACGAGGAGCTTCTACCGGCGGTTTCCCTTTCCGCTGGTGATGTCGCTGCGCAACCAATTCTATTTGCCGCTGCTGGTCAGCGGCGTTCTGGTCGTTTCGGGTTTCCTGCTGATGATGTCGCTCAGCTACAGTCTGGACTTTGCACTGACTATCATCCTGGCGCTCGCGCTGGTGCTCATGGCGCTCGTTCTTACGGTCGAAGGCTGCTGGTTCGGCTCCTATGTACGCTGGTCGCTCGAGGGAAAGGCACGCCCGGGGGGCCTGGTGGTGGCGATGCGTGCCCTGGCCTATCTCGCCCTGCTCTGCGGGTTGACGTTCGGCGCCTATGCGTTGTCCAGTCTGATCGACGGCATGTTGTTCTTGGGTTCCACGATCCCCTTTCCCGAAAACCCGAGCGGGATGTCTTTGTCGGGCCTGGCAAACGAGTATTCGGCAATCCTCGCGCCCCTGCTCAAGGCGTTCGCGCTGGTCATCCTGCTGACGGCGGCCAGCCGGCTGTACTGGTTTACGGTGGGCAAGCGACACCTCATCGCCGCCCGGCTCGGCCTGCTGGCGTTGTTCTTCGGGTTCGGTGGCTTCGTGCTCGATTACAGCATGTCCGGGTTCATAGCGTTCAGCAACCTTTGGTTGAGCGATCTGTTGAGTCGCAATACGACCGCCCAACTGGTGCATCTGGCTGTCTCCTGGACGCTCATGGCGGCCATCCTCGCGCTACTCTTCGTCTGGCTGTTCCGGCCGTTTCACGCCTATTGGGGCAGGCAAATCTATGAGCCGCAGCTTGCCTGATTCCAGCCGCCTCGGCACACAGAGAGGACGATGAGCGAGCAGACCGACACGATCCGCAAGCTGGTGGCGGAGGCCGCGCCGCTGCAGGCGGCGCAATTGCTGCAGGATCTTGCCGAGGGAATGGTCGCGATTGATGTCGTGGCCGAAAGCAGAATCCGCGAAGTGCGGCAGGACGCGGTTGTCCTGCTTGCCAGCCTCAATGCCGTGCGCAAGGCCGCGCGGCGCGATGAAATCGATCAGGACGAAGTCGATCGCCGGACGTCGCGGACCTCCCATACGATCCTCGAACTGGTGGATATCGTCGAGGCACTGGCGGACCGCGCCGACGTGCGCGGTCCGGCGGCGATGCCGTCGGCACCTGCCGGCGGACCCGCGCCCAGCCAGGCCAAGTTCGAGAAGATATTCGGCCGCAACAACCTGCAGGACCTCTCCTGGCTCGAACGGGCCCTGCAATGCGCGCCCTCCATCTGCCGCGTCGTTTCGCCCGCCGGCACCGGCACCGGGTTCCTCATTCCGGGCGGCTTCGTAATGACAAACAACCATGTCGTGCCCGATCACGCCGCGGCCGCCGAGGCGACTTTCGAATTCAATTTCGAACAGGACATCAAAGGCCATCTCAAGGACATCGTGCGTTACGATTCCGCACCCGACGACGGTGGCTTCGCGACCAGCCCGGAAGACGAGCTCGATTGCACGATCATTCGCGTGGCCGACGGCTCCGACGGTCCGGCCAGCGCCCGGTGGGGCGCGTTACAACTGGCCAGGGGCACGGGTCCGCATGTCGAGGTGGGCGACCCCGTCTCGATCATCCAGCACCCGAACGGTGGCCAGAAGAAGATCTGCGTGACCGCCAACGAGGTGATCGGATCGGCCGAAGACAAATTGCGGTACATGACCGACACCCTGCCCGGATCGAGCGGCGCGCCAGTGTTCAACGAGAAGTGGGAAGTGGTCGCCCTGCACCATGCCGGCGGCGAGATCC
>Ga0307505_10001591_pt1 | contig 17742 bp, 9 predicted proteins | sample 23_S_MG_FD_202183 | JGI IMG/M metagenome (GOLD analysis project Ga0307505, IMG submission 202183) | Soil microbial communities from Populus trichocarpa stands in riparian zone in the Pacific Northwest, United States - 23_S | ecosystem: Environmental > Terrestrial > Soil > Riparian zone > Trees...
GCACAACCTCGAGAAGCTGGTTCGCGGTCGCGACCGCTGCACGCTGCTGATCCATCCCGACGATGCGCGGCGCTTCGGCGTGCGCGACGGCGAGGCGACGCGGATCGCATCGGAAGCCGGCGCGATAGTCGTCCCCGCCGAGGTCAGCGACGAAATGATGCCCGGCGTCGTCAGCCTGCCGCACGGCTGGGGACACGATCGCGACGGAGTTCGACTGTCGGTGGCGAGCGAGCACGCCGGCGCCAACAACAACCTGCTCGCACCGGGCACCCTCGTGGATGTCCCGTCGGGCAACGCCGTCGTCAACGGCATCCCCGTGACTGTATTCCCGTCCAACTGACCTCACCACAGAGACACCGAGAACACGGAGAGGATACCAACGAAACACGGATTGAATCATCGACATCGACCCTCATGGGGATGAGGTTCACGGCCTTTCTCAAAGCCCTTCGTGCTCCGTGTTCTCCGTGCCTCTGTGGTGAGTCGGTTTTTCTTCAAGGCTAATTCACCGCCGGAGCGTGGCGCCGTTCGTGGGCGAGGCGCGGCGATCCGGGGAAGGCTCCCATTCTTGGCGCGCGATCGGGTGAGCGTTAGGTTTCGCGACTTCTGGCCGGGATTCGACCCGAGCCAATTCTTCCTGCCAATGTTGCGGGGAGCGTGCCGGGAGATCGACTTCCACGTGGTCGAGAACGGGGCGGTCGATCTCGAGTTCGTCTCGGTGTTTCCCAAAGAGGACCCGATCTGGCGCGCGGCGGCCCGCCGACTTGCGCCGCGCTGGCGGCGATACGTCGGCGTTCCGGTTGCGCATGCGTCCCCATCGCCAGAGGCCAAGATATCTATTTGGTACACCGGCGAAAACATTCGCCCGCCACTCGGCGACTGGGATCTCCGACTGTCCTTCGAGGGCGACTCCGTCCGATTGGCGAATCGCTATCTGCCGCTCTGGTGGATGCTGTTCCCGGAGCTGCTCCTCCCGGCCGTTTGCGATCACGCCGATCCCGGCCGACTCGGACGGGTGATGACGCTCGATGAGGTGACCACGCCCCGGCTCCCCGAACGGCGCGAACGCGATCGATTCGCGTGCGCGTTCATCGGCAATCCCGAGCCGCTGCGCATGCACGCGGTACGCGCTCTATCCGCGATCGCCCCTGTGGACGTATTCGGCGGCGTGACCAACAGAAGAGTCGCGACGAAGCAGGAAATCGCCCGCCGCTACCGCTTCGTTCTCTGCTTCGAGAACCGCGTCACGCCCGGCTACGTAACGGAGAAGGTGTTTGACGCCTGGGGATCGGGGGCGGTACCGATCTGGAACGGATTGGATGCGCAGGGGTATCTCAACGACGCGGCGCTGATCAATTACGCCACGTTCGCCGGGATGGACGATTTCTGCGAACACGTCGCTCGGATTCACGCTGACGACGACGCATGGGCCGGCATGGCGAGTCAGCCACTGCTGCGCCGCCGGCCATCTTTGACGGCGATTCGCGCGATCATCCTCGACTTGCTGGTCGACGCGGGCGTGGTCACGCCATCGGTGGGTAACTGACGGAAGTATCCAGTGACCGGCGCACGGTGGTACGGTTCGGGCCTGCACGGAGGTAACTCGATGACGAACGGGTTGCGCACAATCGCGGCGGTGGCATGTTTCGCGGCCATGGCCGGATGTTCTTCCGACGATGACGGCGCCGGCGCGACGAGTTGGTCGCTGCTGTCGCCAGGCGGTGGCGTCGCGGTCGACATAGCCCAACTCGACCTCGGCGGCGAGGCGGACTACCCGGATGGCGAACGGCTGTACTATCGAGTTTCCGTCGAGGGAGTGGAGATCCTGCAATGGTCGCCGTTGGGCATCGCCACCGACCGCGCTGACTACAACGGCGCGCTCGAGTTCCGGCGGCGCGACGCACGGCGCATCGACCGCGCTTACGAGATGAAAGTGGGCAAGCGGTTACAGCGACGCGAACGGGCCAACGAAATCACTCTCTGGTTCGCCAACGCGGCCGGTGACGAGATCGAGATCGACTTCCGGGCCGCCGACGACGGTGCCGCGTTCAGGTATCGGATGTTGGGAGACGGCAGCGCGACGGCGCACGGTGAGAGCTCCGGCTTCCGCCTGGTCGAGAACGCCAGCGCTTGGCTGGTGCCGTACCAGAACGCCTGGCCTTTTGGTCCGGCGTACGAGAGCCACTTCGAGAGCGTCCCGCTCGGTTCGAGCAACAACGACAACGGCTGGGGATACGCGGCGCTGTTCCGCGCTCCCGCCGACGACCGCTACGCGCTCATCGCCGAAGCCGATCTCGACGGCGGATACGTCGGCACGCATCTCGCGCAACCGGTCGGACCTCTGTATCGCGTCGCCTATCCGGGAGCTGCGGAGGGGCAGGGAGTCGGTGAATTACAACCGCGCTCGACGTTGCCTTGGACCACTCCCTGGCGCGTCATCATCACGGGAGACCTGCCAACCGTGTTCGCGTCGACGCTTGTCGACGACTTGAGTCGACCGACCGCCGATACGTTCGACGGCGACACCAGTTGGGTGCGACCCGGGCGCACCGCCTGGTCGTGATACAGCCAGGAAACCGGCGATCCCGACCTGCAGCGCCGCTACATCGACTTCGCCGCCGGCATCGGCTGGGAGTACGTGCTGGTCGACGCGCGCTGGGACCAGTGGCCGAACGGCGACGACGACGTCCTGGCGCTGATCGACTACGCGAACGACGCCGGTGTCGGCCTTCACCTCTGGTACAACTCGGGCGGGCCGCACAATCAGATTATGACGGAGACGCCGCGCGACAAGATGCACGTCGCCGCGGCGCGGCGCGCCGAACTCGCGCGCATCGCGTCCTGGGGAGTGCGCGGTATCAAGGTCGATTTCTTCCAGAGCGAGAAGCAGGTGCACATCGCGCAGTACCTGGACATCCTCGACGACGCCGCGCGCGAGGGATTGCTCGTCAACTTCCACGGCTGCACGTTGCCGCGCGGCTGGCAGCGCACCTATCCCAACCTGATGACCATGGAGGGAGTGCGCGGCGCGGAGAACTACAAGTTCTTCGACGGACCCGACGCCATCGACAACGTGCGCCTGGCGTTTACGCGCAACGTCGTCGGGTCGATGGACTACACTCCCGTCACCTTCGCCGACGGCCTGGAGAAAACCGGTCTGTCGTACGCGCACCAGGTCGCACTCGCGGTCGTGTTCGAATCGGGCCTGCAGCACTTCGCCGATCGCGCCGACGGCACCCCCGGTGAAGGCTTCGCGGCGGTGTTCGCCGCGGCGCCGTTCGTGCGCGATTTCTTCGCCGCCGTGCCGGCGGTGTGGGACGAGACGCTCCTGCTCTCCGGATCCCCCGACTCGCACATCGTCGTCGCCCGCCGCAGCGGCGAGGACTGGTACATCTCCGGGCTCAACGGTCTACCGACGCCGATCTCCATCGACGTTTCGCTGGCCGATCTGGGCGGTTCGCCGAGCGCCGTGCGCCTCATTCGCTCCGGTGCGCAACTCGACCAGCTGGTGCTCGAGGAGCACACCGCGGCCGATCGACTGTCGCTGGAGATGGCCGGTAGCGACGGATTCGTAGCGCTGCTCGCGCGCGACTGATTCAACCACCCGTGCGGCCGGCGTCGGCGAGGCTGGGCCAGGGTTGGGCTGCCTCGATCTCCAACGCCAGCTGGAGCAGGAGGGCGTCCTTGCCGTGGGCGGCGCCGAACATCATTCCGATCGGCAGGTTCGTCGCCGCGTCGTGCCCCAGGGGCAGGCTGATCGACGGCGCGCCGGTCGCGTTGGCGAGCGGCGTGTAGCCGGCCCACTCCACCACCCGCGGGAACAGCACGTCGAACGGCAGCCCCATGCCAAGGTGTCCGACCGGCGGAGCGAGTTGCCCGACGACAGGCGAAAGAACCACGTCGTAGGTTTCAAAGAGCCGCGCGTACTCGCGCGCCGAACGGCGCAACCGGCGCACGGCTCCCGGCGTTTTGCCGATCTGCCTTTTGAACTGGGCCGCCAGGCCGTGCGTCAGCGGCGTGAGCTTCGTTTTGTCGAAGCTTCGATCGAACATGAGTTTTCCACTGACGCTGACAAGAAAGGCGAGCATCCCGTAGTAGTGGATGAAGTCGTCGCCGAACCGTTCGGACACCGGCAGGGGCATCGCATCCACGCGGTGGCCCAGGGATTCGAGCAGCGCGACCGTTGTCTCGAACGTGCGGCGCGTGGGCGCGTCGACCGCGGCCCCGGTCGGTGTGTCGAGCACCGCACCGATGCGCAGGCGCCGCTGTAGCGGGCTGGTGACATGCCCCACGGGCTCGAGCTTTGGGTTGCGGTACCGTATCTCCGCTTCGGCGAAGTACAAGGCGGTGTCGCGGACAGAGCGGGTGAGCACGCCGTCGGTGACCACGTCGACGAGCATGAGACGCGCTTCGGGGCGGGGGAGCAGGCGCGAGCGCGTCGGCTTGAGGCCGACGAGACCACAGCAAGCCGCCGGGATGCGGGTCGAGCCGCCGCCGTCGGCCGCATGGGCGATCGGCACCACGCCGGCGGCCACCAGCGCCGCGGCGCCGCCCGATGAACCACCGGCTGTGTGGTCGACGTTCCAGGGATTGCGCGTCGGCTCGTCGTGCGGGAACTCCGCCGACGGGGTGAACCCGAACTCCGGGAGCGTGGTCTTTCCCAAACAGATCATTCCCATGTCGAACATCTGCTGAACGATCCCCGCGTTGTGTCGCGCCGGGGCGGCGTGATCGAGCGCCTGCGAGCCCTGGCGCGTCGCCAGGCCGGCGACGTCGATCAGGTCCTTGATCAAGGTCGGCACGCCGGCGAACGGCCCGGCGGCGCCTTTCATGCTCGCAGTGCCGGCGCGCTCGAAATCGCGAGTCGCGATCGCGCGTAGCCTTGGATCGACGGCCTCGGCTCGGGCAATCGCACCGGCCGTCACCTCGCCCGCGGAGATCTGGCCCGTGCGAACGGCTTCGGCGGTGGCGATCGCGTCCATACTGGCGAGTTCGTCGACGAAAGCGTGGCTGATGTTCGCTGCTTTGGTTTCGCCTTGGCGCATGTTTCGGATTGCCCTTCCTGCCGCCCGGTTGCCCTTACGGGGAAACAGCCGGACCTCGATGATCCTGCCCATGCGCTCCCGATCGCGTTCAAATTGCAAGTATGGAGCGTGCACATCACCGCCGCTGCCGAACGTAGGGGCGCCCCTTGTGGGTGCCCTATTCCGGCCCCGTCAGTTGGCGCGGTGCCGCAACTCCGTCCTCGATTCTGTTTGGCCCGCCGGGTTCGATACCGATTCCGATACCGACGCCGACCCCGATTCAGGGGATGACGGAGCGGTACAGACGCGAAAAGGCGGTTGCGTTGGGCTGCAAAATTATTGAATAGAGCGTCGCGCGACCTCGGTTGGTCGTTTCACGATCGATTGGCCGTCCTTCGGGTGAGGGTGTCGATGTCTGAAGCTCAGATTGGGATCGCATCCGTCATCGGGGCGGTCACTCGCGAACGTCTTTTTGATCTGGCGCGGGTCTTTGGCCTCCGTCTGACGTCGCGCCGCGATGCCAAACAAAACCTCGTAACGGAGCTCAGCGGCATGCTGGGGAACGAGCGGGTCGGTGATGTACTCGATGAGCTTGGACGCGACGAGCTGCGCGCGGTCTGTCGTGTTCACGGTCTACCCGTTAGCGAGCGCACCCGCGATGGTTTGATCGCTCAAATCGCCGCGGCGGCGGATCTTCCACTTGTGCGCGAGCGTGGACCGGTGACACTGTCCCATGGAGAACTGCCGACGGTAGGGCAGGTGGTCCTGGCGCGCGGTCGACAGTGGTTGGTCGAAGAAGTGGTCGCGGGCGGGCCGGCTGACTCGCCGCTACTGCGTCTTGCGTGTCTCGATGACGATGCGCAGGGGCATCGCCTGGAGCTGTTGTGGGACCTCGAAATCGGTGCACGTGTCGTGGCGCCGGAGCTCGAAGGACTCGGCGCCGCGGGCACGCTGGACGCGCCGGCTCACTTCGGCGCCTACCTGCACGCACTGAAATGGAGCGCTGTCAGTGCCGCTGACGCGACTCGATTCCAGGCGCCCTTTCGCGCCGGGATCAAGCTGATGGCGCATCAGCTCACTCCCCTTATGAAGGCACTCGAGCTGCCGCGCGCCAATCTGTTCATCGCCGACGATGTTGGCCTGGGAAAGACGATCGAAGCGGGGTTGGTTGTCCAGGAGCTGATCCTCCGCCAGCAGGCGGACTTCATCCTTGTCGTGTGTCCGGCGGCGATCTGCCTGCAGTGGCGCGACGAGATGTTGCGCCGCTTTGGGCTGCGCTTTGACGTGATGAGTCGCAACTTCATCGCCCGCCGCCGCGTTGAGCGCGGCTTCGGGGTCAATCCGTGGTCGACGCACAACCGTTTCATTGTCAGCTACCCGCTGATCCGCCGCCCCGAGTACCGCGACCCGCTGCTCGCCCACCTCGGCCGCCGCGCCGAAAAGTCGTTGCTGGTGCTCGACGAGGCACACGTCGTGGCCCCCGCTTCTCAGAGCAAGTACGCCGTCGACAGCGAGACAACGCGCGCCGTTCGCGACTTGGCGCCGCGTTTCGACAACCGACTGTTTCTCAGCGCGACGCCACACAACGGCCACTCGAACTCCTTCAGCGCCTTGCTCGAGATTCTCGACCCGATCCGTTTCACGCGAGGCGTGCCGATCCGCGGTGCTACGTCACTGGCACCGATCATGGTGCGCCGCCTCAAGCGCGATCTGCGCCAGCTCGGAGTCGAGAAGTTTCCCAAGCGCATCCTCAATCGCATCGTCCTCGAGCACGGCGATGGAGGCTGGAGCGCCGTTGAGAAGGCGTTCGACACCGACGAGAACACGCATGCGGAGACGTCGACTTTGGCCCGCGACCTCGGCGGCGAAGCGACGGAGCTCATCCTCAACGATGCTTTGCGGCGGTATACGGAACTGTGCTCGGCGGGAAAAGGCCGCGCTCTGGTCTTCGTCAATCTACAGAAACGCCTGCTGAGCAGCCCGGAGGCGTTCGCCCGCACCCTGGAGGTGCACGCGCGCGGGCTCGAGGGAACCGGCGGGCCACCGGTGGAGAAAGCGTCCCCACAGCAGGATCTGGCGTTCGATGTGGAGACATTCGGCCAGAACGACGACGACCTCGACGCCGAGGACAACGCGCGCATCCACGCGGCCTCTCGCGATCTACCGCCACCGGTCGAAGAAGCGAAGGCCCTACTGGAGAAGATGCGTGCCGTTGCCGAGAAGGCGCGGCGGGGTCCCGACGCGAAAGTGCGCGCTCTCTTGGCGTGGATGCGCGCCCACCTTTGCCCTGGAATCGGCGACCACAAGGCCAGCGGCGGGGACCGACTTTGGAACGACCGTCGCGTCATCATCTTCACCGAATATGGCGATACCAAGCGCTATCTGCAGGAACTCTTGTCGGCCGCGGTCGCATCGACCGATCGCGGGGAGGATCGCATCCTGGTGTTTCACGGTGGCATGGGCGACGAGGCGCGCCACGAGGTCCAGTCGGCCTTCAACGCACGCCCGCAGGATCATCCGGTGCGCATCCTCATCGCCACCGACGCCGCGCGCGAAGGAGTAAACCTGCAGGCGCACTGCACGGACCTGTTTCATTTCGACGTGCCGTGGAATCCGTCGCGCATGGAGCAGCGCAACGGTCGCATCGATCGCACGTTGCAGCCGGCGGCTGAGATCCGCTGCCACTACTTCGTTTACGATCAGCGCGCCGAAGATCGCGTCATCGAAGTGCTGGTCGACAAGATCGAGATCGTGCGCCGCGAGCTCGGCTCGGTCGGCGCCGTGCTCATGGACGAGATGCAGGACGCCGTCGCCGGCGGGCTGGATGCAGCGGCGATCAAGAAAATTGAGGCCATCGGGCGCGACTCACGGTCGCGCACCGCCGAGGACGAGTTGGAGAGCCAGCGCACCCGCGTCGCCGACCTGCGCGACGAAGTGCACCGGGCGGGTCTTCGGCTCGACCGCTCGAAGAGCGCACTGGCGGTCGAGCCGGAAGCGGTGCGCGGCGTCGTCGACGTCGGATTGAAGCTCGCCGGCGCGCAGGGCCTCGAGCCCGGGCCGCCGACCTCGAACGGACGACAGAGCTTCGTTCTTCCCGAACTCGATCGCTCATGGCAGGCGACGCTCGACACGTTGCGCCCGCCGCGGCGCCGCGATGAGTCGCTCTGGGACTGGCGGCGCCGGCCGCCGCGACCCGTGACCTTCGAGCCGCTGGTGTCTCTCTCAGAAGACGCCGAGCAACTCCACCTCGCGCACCCGCTGGTCCGGCGCATCCTCGACCGCTTTCTCGCCCAGGGCTACGGCGCGCACGACCTGTCGCGCATGTGCGCCGTAGTCGTGCCAGATGAAAGCGTGGCGCGCGCCATCGCTTACGCGCGCCTCACCTTGTTCGGCCACGGCGCCGCACGCCTGCACGACGAGCTGATCGCCGTCGCGGCGTCGTGGAAACCAGGACAAACGGAAACGCTGAAGCCGTACAAGGAAGCCGCCACCGCCAAGGCGGTGGAAGTCACCGAGCGCGCCCTCGCCGCCGGCGCGAAGGCACCGGGCGCGCGCATCACCGCCCCGATTCTCCGCGAAGCGGCGGGCATCTTCTCGGCTCTTTGGCCGCACCTCGCATCGGAATCGGACGCACGAGCTACCGACGCGCGCAACGGCCTGGCCCAGCGGGCGCGCAAGGAGAGCGAAGACCTGGCCGCTCTGCTCGCCCGCCAGCGCGCAGCGATCAACACCGCCCGCGACGACCTGCGCCAGCACACGCTCTTCGAAGTCACGGAGAAGACCCAGAAGCGTCAGGTCGAGCTCGACCTGCGCCACCTCGACCGCCGCGCCGGCGAGATCGATCGCGAAGTCGAGGAAGAGCCGGCGGCGATCGAGAAGCTCTACGAGGTCCAGATGAGCCGGCTGACACCGGTGGGTTTGGTGATCGCGTGGCCGGAGACGATGACGTAACGCAAGCCCCACCGCCACTGAAAGAATCAGCGCACGCGACGCGCACGCTCGAATCCGCCCGTCGCATACGTCTTGTCCGCGAACCCCGAGCTCCCATGGCGTCGCCATTGGCGAAGCAGGTCGACGCGCAGGCAAGAGTCTAGCGATCGCTCCAACCCGGAGCACCTCAGTCAACTTCCATTACAACTACGGGTTTATCCCAATTGATCCGTGCCACTGAAACTACTACGCGGCTAGCGAGGCTGATTGGAGCCGCTTATCGCCGTTCACTCGCAATGTATTGATGAGCACCGCCGGACAGCAACAAGCTCAAGCAAGAGCGAGGCCGGCTAACGACAGGGGACAAGCATGCAGACGCTATTCAGGTTCAAGGCACCGCAGGATTCGAAGTTTCGCACGAAGCTGACGCCAGCCGGCTCGGTAGGCGCATCCGGAAAGTGGTTCGAGCCGGATGGAGACGGATTCGTCGAAGGGAAGGGGTGGAACTTCGAAGAGCTGACACGACCGAGCGAGGTTTCCAGGACGATGAGCAGCAAAGGGCGCTACCAGGCATCGACCACCGTCAGCCCGACGAGCGGAGGCTCAGGGACACTCGTGGTTTGGGTCGAGGAACCGGGCGGAACCGTTCAGGCACGCCCGCCGGTGCTGATCGACACGACCGCCACGATCGATGCGTTTATTCACGTGAAGTGAGGTGGCCAATGCTGTCGAAGGGGAATAATCCGAGGAGTTGGTGGGGCGCTTCGTTGATATGGGCCGCACTCTCGCTGTGTCCTCGTGTCACCACAGCGGCTTGCGTCAGCGTCGAGACCCCGCCCTGCAACATCGCAGTTCATAGCGTCACAGATTGTATCAACCTGGCGGCCGGGTACTCGCTCGACGAACAAGCACAGAAGCAAGCAGCCAAAGAACGGCAGGATCAGGAAAGAGCACAGAGTCAGGCAGCAGTCGAAGAGCGGCTTGGGGAGATCGTAACAGGATTGGGCATCGAGAACTCCACAGCTCAATCGGCCATTACCGACTTCGTCGCTCTCTTCGCAGCCGCCGTGGAGACTGGCGAAGTCGGCGAGGAGGATTTTGCTCTCAGCTTTACGTTGAACAACCCGATGCCTCTGCCGGTCGGCAACTACAAACTACAGGCGGTCCTAAACGACGCGACTGTCTACGAGCCCCTCAAGGATGCCATTCCCGAGGAAGGACGGGCGGATCGTGTCAATGAGCTGGAGCCCGGTCTGGGAGACTTCGATGATGTCTCACTGACGCTGGCGTGGGGACTGGATGGTAAGGTGGCTGATGGACTTCGGTTCGGACGAGAGTTTGGACGCCAGCAGCAGTTGGACTACGGCAAAATCTTTGACGGACTGTACACTCAACTCAACCGAGATACTCGCGATAACTCTATACGGCAGGTGGAAGACGCACTGACCGAGATCGACGACGCCATGGAGGCGCGTAGAACGGATTTACAGGATACAAAGAAGGATGTCCCCCAGGAACTGGCCTCGCTGCTCTCGGAGGATCTCTTCCTGGTGAAGATGCAAAGAATCAAGGGGGCCGTCGACGAACACAATCTGGCGTGTGAGAAGGCTCTTTTCGATCGACTCGTCCGCCAGATCAACGCAGCGGGCGCGGCGGTCAAGGAGTTTCACACCGATATCAATCGGCGCGAGGAGTCAATCAAGCTCGCGCGCTTTGCGGAGCTGATCAACAATCAGCCGCAGTTCCTGGTCGACTTCACCGCGCGGGTTCGCGACGAGGTCGCCGGTCCAGAAGAGTACGGCGTCAAGGTGCAGTTCGAGGTACCGTTCGCCACCAACTGGAACGACTACCTGCGGTACCAGAATCAACACTGCAGCCGCGAGCATTCGTACAACTGCTGGTCGGGGTTCGCCGGAGCGGATCTCGCCGACGAGTCCAGCGCGACGAACGGTGACCGTCTCGCTCTCGCGGCCGAATACAAGCGCGTCGACAGCTACGACGTGTCGATCGGGACCGGCGCGGATCTGGTCGCGCTTATGGAAGGCGCCTCGGACACAATGGATCTATCGGCTACCTACGGACGATATCTCGGAGTTCTCGGTTCCGACCCCGGCGGTACCCGTTTCGACTTCACGCTCATGTATCAAGAAGTCTTCGGTAGCGACGTTCGGCAGGACCGCATCGTCGGCGGCGCAACGCTGACGCGCCGGCTCATCGGCGGCGCCGCACTGGTCTTCGGCGTCAACTATGCAAACAAGGCCGAGTATCGCATGGAATCGGATACCGAGTTCGGCGCAAACTTCGGGCTGGTGTACCGCTTCACGACCTCCTGACTAACGCCATGGCCGGCGATTGTCGACGCACACCGAGAGGTGTGCTCGGCAATCGTCGCGCCTGACCGTGTCGACGACACCCCGACGACAGCGAATACGTCGGTCTCGTGTGGATAAGCCGACTCACCCCATGCCGAGGATGCGTTGCGCTTGTCGCAGGCATTCTTCGAAGGCGTGGAGGTCGCGGTAACGGCCCTGCGAGCCCGTTTCAGGTTGTCGACCATCCCCCATTCCTCCAGGGCCATGCCCTCAGCGTCTCGCAACCGCCCGTCCGCTCCCCTTTCGACCCGACCTCCGAACGCGGCCGTCGTCCTCTCGACGAAGAGTTGCGGAACATTGGTGTAGGCCAAGACGGGCAGTCCCATGCCGCGCGCGAAACCCATCTCGTACGCCGTTCCGACGTCGGCGCTCGGTCCGCGGTAGGGCGTCATGTCGGCGATCGCCAAATCGCAGGACCGGATCAGCTCCTCGTTGCCTCGGCTTATCTTCAGTGCAGCCTTCTCCGGCGGCAGGTTCTCGATGTCGATCACCACATCGAGCGGAAAGACGCCGACGAATCCGTAGTGGTCGCAGAGCTTCTGCTTCCTGCCACCCACGTCAAGCGCATCCGGAAGGAACACCTGCGGACCAGCGAGGTAGATTCGAGTAGCCATCGGGGTTGGTGATATCCGTTCCTGTTCACAAGGGCCAATAGAAGCTCAAGTCGCGCCGTTCTCCGACTCGAGCTTCTTCAGGGCAGCGCGCAGGAATCGGCGTTCGAGCACTGATTGCTCTGCTGCTTCGACATCGTCGCCCTCGATCTGTGCGACATTGCCCAGTTTGTTGGCTACCGTCTCAAGCTTTTTTACCTCGTCATCGGACAATCTCGTCTCAAGCGCCTTCCAGGTAGGAACGCGCGGAGGACGCTCCCCGTTCTCGACCGCCCTAGATGCATCTTCGCGGTCAAACAGATCTACGAACGCCCATGCTGCAGTCTCTTCGCGCGCACGTGGCCCCTCGCCGACCACGATGCTCTTGAAGTCCTTCTCGCGCGGAGGGAAGGCCGGCCTATCCCCGTTCTTCAGAACGTAGTCAAAGACGGTGCCTTTCTCGACATGCTTCAGCGTTTTCCATGAAGCAGCAGTAAACCAACCTTTCTTTCCCAGACGGCTCATGGGGCCTCCGCTGGTCTCGTTGATGACCTCGAGGATTCGATCCAGGTTCCATTGCAGTCGCGCCCCGTCAATTCTCTCGAGCTGCGAGAGCAGCCTGCCCACGCGTGACAGCAAATCAGGGGGAAACACACCGGCATGGACGTCAAATCGCCCCTCGCGGATCGCAGCCTCGTCCAGAGTCCCAACCAAATTGGTTGCGAGTGCATATGCCACCCGACGATGCTTCGCCCTCGAGTGTAGATTCTTGAATTTTGGCAGCATGCCGGGCGTGAGAAAGGCGAAGATCGTGGCTGGAGTCGGGTCGCTCGAAACACGGCGGCGCAGGATTGAGTCGAACTCGTCAAACAGAATCACGACATCGGATAGAAGTGACAGCGCAGTAAAAAGGGCCCGCGCTCGCCGCTCGACCTGCTCGGCGCCGCCGGCGAGAAGGTCGGACGGTGTAATCTCGACGAACGGAACCTCGCACGAACTGGCCAGCGCTTCGAGCAACGTCGTCTTTCCGGTGCCTGGCGGACCATACAACACCAATGAGTGGAGATTTTCTCGGTCCAGGATTTTGCGTCCAAGGACATGGCCTCGCATTCGGAGGAGCTCGATGGCCAGCGATTTTCTCGGATTGCCTTCCAAATCTTGAGTTTTGCTCAAGGCATAGTCGGGATAGAACAGATCATCGAGATTGAACTCGTTGGGTCTTCGGTGACTCAAATGCCGCAGGACTCTGCGATTGATCCACTTGTTCAACATCCTTGTCACATCGCGCAATGCGTCCACGGCCAAGGCGGAAAGCCACCAGTCACAAGTACCGCCAGCGTTGCGTTCGTGACGCCAGCCTCCGTTCTTGGTCCTCGTGCTTTCAAAAAGCCTGAGGATCTTCCGGGCTGCGGCAGCTTCGGGTCGATAGTCAATTTCCGTCAACAGCTGGGCTAGAGAGCTGCTGACCTCGATGCTGGCGACGGTAAGGACATAGCCCTTGCCGGCGACGTCGAAAGGCGACTGGCTCGGCACGCGTCCGTCGTCGGTAAGCGTCGCTTTGATCACTTCGAGAACTGTCGCGAATCGGGGATCATCCCAAGCATCCCCGGACCATCCGCTGCTCAGAAGGCCCACGCCGTATGCGGCGAAAATCATCTCCGCGACGTCGCATGTCGAGCCGACGCGGACGTGAGTCTCGCTGATCTGGTGGTCGAGGGCGTCGCTCAGATATCGAGCCGATGGAGTGAGCAGATCCCGCAGAGCAGTCGCGCTGCTGGAGAGCCACATCTCGACGTCGGAGGCATCCGCGTCGAACACGAGCAAGAACTTGGTCCAAAGCGATTCTTTATCACCGAGGCGGTGAGAGGTCCCGGACGCGGTCTCTTCCTTACGCTCGTTCGGCGGAGATTGTAGGGCGCATTCAAGTTGCGCCCGCATGAATTCCTGGGCCTGTGCAACGATCCTCGCGACGAATGCCGTGGCCTCGTCGCCATGGTTTTCTAAACCGCAAGCGAGGTTCGGGATTTGGTGTACGCGAGTGATTTCTAAGGACAGTTGGCGGCGCTCTTCGTCTACCGTGGTCCAGCGGCCCAGCGCCTGAGCCCAAGCGTCTGCGTCTACAGTCTGCGTGTCGACTGCCGCCGGCTTCCCGGCGGCCCTCAGATACTCTCGCGTTCTATCCAGAAGATCGGCGAGTTCCAGGACCGCCTGCACGCATCGCAACGTCATAAATGCCGTTTCAGGGCCTTTGTCAGCGCCGGGCGTGTCATCGCCGCGCGCGCCTCCTACCGTCCAATTTGGCGCGTTGGGGGTGTGGAGCTCCCGAACAATGCAGAGGAGGCACCGCAGCCCTGCCTCTGACAATGCATGCGTTCCTGTGGCGGAGAGCGCCCGCAGCACGGTGGCTGCGCGAAACACGGGGATCTTGTCGCGCTCGGGATGGCCGAATGAATCGAGCGCTCCCGGCGACCGCGGAGGGTCGAGGTCTATTTCGAGCAGACTATCCAGCGCAGCGCGGAAAGTCTCGTCACCCGCAGCGCTCTTCTCGAGCTCTCCCTTCAACTTCCAAGGCACCAGACAACGGACGAGAAGCCCTCGTTCGATCAGATCTCCCGGGACCGTCCACCCAGATCGAGTAGTGTCATATCTTTCACCCGTCAGGCCCTCGAATCCCTGTTTGAGGAGAGCCTCCGCCCTCTCTCGGCAACGGTCGAGCTCTAAGAGGTCGTCGATCTCATCTTCCAGCCTAGCGCGCTGCTCCATAGTCCTCGCTGCTTCCCATTGGTATCTCACCGCCCCGCGCGACGAACGGACCACGCTTGGGGTCCCCCGCGGCACAACACGTCGCTGTACCGAAGTACGCTCATCGTGGCGGCTCCTTCTGTTCGGCGACTCTGGTAGATTTGCTGCCAGATTCGCGACCACCGCGTCAAATCGGGGAATCCCCTAACCTCCTGCCAACGCGGTTGACCGAACCTGCTTCCTGTTTCATAGCTGCACTCTTTGGGGGAGCATGGCGGCGAACGACGCGCAGGAGCGGTTTCATCGGGAGTGGCTTGGGCTGGCGCAGCCGATCGAGGGGCTGGTGTTCTCGGTGCCGGTGTTGGCCGATGCGCAGATCGTGCCGCGCAACGCCGTCGAGCTGGCGGCGCGGTTTCGCGAACTCCTCGACGGCGACGACGCCGTCGCCGACACGCGCTCTCTCTTCGTCGATTTCCTCGGCTACGCGGACGACGGCATGCTGGTCGGGCGCGACGCGCTGCCGGCCGAGCTGGGCTTCTACGCCAAGGAGGGCAATCAGGAGATTCGACCGAGCTTCGCGATCGCCCGCGATCCGGACTTGGTGGACGACGGCGGAGATCCGTCGGCTCGATGGATCGCGCTGGTGTGGGATGTGCGCGACGACGCCGGAGCTGCGTCGCTTGGGCTGGACCTCGATAAGCCGGAGGACGCGACCGGGCCGTGGCGCTATCCGCCGACGGCGAAGCTCGATCGGATGTTGCGTCACACCGGCATACCTCTCGGGCTGCTCGGCAACGGGCGGGCGCTGCGGCTGATCTACGCGCCCGCGCGTGAGTCGACCTCGCATCTGACCTTTCGCTTCGCCGACATGGCCGAGCCGACCGGCCGGCCGCTGCTGGCGGCGTTCGAACTGTTGCTCGGCGCCAACCGCACCTACGGCGCCGCCGCCGACCTCACTGTCGAGGGGTTGTTGCGCGCCAGCCGCGCTCGCCAGGCCGATGTCACCAAGGATCTCGCCGCCCAGGTGTTCGAGGCGGTGGAGCTGCTGCTCGAAGGCTTCGAACGCGCCGGCGGGCGCGACGACGGCGAGTGGCTGCGCGCCGCGCTCGAGGAGGACGGCGACCACTTCTACCAGGGCATCCTCAGCGTCGTGTTGCGGCTGGTGTTCCTGCTTTACGCCGAGGACCAAGGCCTGCTGCCGGCCGGCGATCCGTTCTACGCGCGCCATCTCAGCGTCAAAGGCCTGTACGACGAACTCGTCGAGGACGCCGGCATGCACCCCGAGTCGATGCACCACCGCACCGGCGCCTACGGCCGACTGCTGGCGCTCTTTCGCGCCGTCTTCCTCGGAGTGCGCCACGGCGAGCTGGAGTTGCCGCCGCGCCACGGGCGGCTGTTCGACCCCAGCACCTTCCCCTTCCTCGAAGGCGGACTGCCCGGCAGCACCGCCGCCGTGGTGCGGCCGGAAGCGCGCGCCGCGGTGCGGCCGCCGGCCGTCGACGACGGCGTCATCCACGGCGTTCTCGAACGGCTACTGCTGTTCGAAGGCCAGCGCCTCAGCTACCGGACGCTCGACGTCGAGCAGATCGGCTCGGTGTACGAGTCACTGATGGGCTACCACGTCGTGCGCGTCGGTTCGCCGGCGGTGCGCATCGGCAAGAACCGCGTCTGGGCCGAGACCGAGGATCTGCGCGCCCAGTCCGCTTTCGATCGCGCCAAGTTCCTCAAGCAGCACTGCGGTCTCACCAACGCCCAGATCGAGACGGCGGGCGCAGCGTTGAAGAAGCACGCGAGCGACGACGACCTGGCGGCGGCGCTGAGCGCGCTGTCGCCGGGTCGCAAGACAGAGAGCGAACGCCACCGCGCCGCGACCGGCCGTCTGGTCCTGCAGCCCGGCGAGGAGCGGCGGCGCTCGGGCAGCCACTACACGCGCCGCCGTCTCGCCGAGACGATCGTTGCGCGCACCCTCGAGCCGATCTTCGCCTGCCTCGGCGAACAGCCGACCGAAGCGCAGATCCTTTCCTTGAAGATCTGCGACCCGGCGATGGGCTCCGGCGCCTTCCTGGTCGCCGCCTGCCGCCACCTCGCCGACCAGCTCGTAGCGAGCTGGACGCGCGATGGCCTTCTCGCCGAAATCGCCGAGCGCCACGGCGACGCGCACCTGCACGCGCGCCGCCTGGTGGCGCAGCGCTGTCTGTACGGCGTCGACAAGAACGCCGCCGCCGTCGAGCTCGCCAAGCTGTCGCTGTGGCTAGTCACGATGAGCGCCGATCTGTCCTTCACCTTCGTCGACCACGCGCTGCGCCACGGCGACTCCTTGGTCGGCTTCGACCTCGAGCAGGTGTCGTGCTTCCACTGGAAACCCGCCGCGCAGATCCCGCTCTTCCGCGCCGTGATGCGCGATGCCCTCGAGCAGGCGTTGTCGTACCGACAAGAGCTGCTCGCCCTCGCCGAGCGCGACGACGCCGCCGCGCAGGAAGAGAAGCGCCGCTTGCTCGGCTACTCGACCGACGCCATCGAGAAGATCCGCATCGTCGCCGACGTCTGCATCGGCGCTTTTTTCGCCGAGCAGACCAACAAAGCACGCGAAACCGAGCGGGTCCGCCGCGAAGGCCTCGTCGAGCGCTGGTTCCGGGGAGACGAATCCCCCGCCCCCGAGCTGCGCGGCCTCGCCCAACGGATCCGCTACCAGCACGCGCCATTCCACTGGTGGCTGGAGTTCCCGGAGGTGTTCTACCAAGAGCGCCCCGACCCGCTGGCTGGCGAGGTCGTCAATGGCGCAGCGTACATGGAGGCGTTTGTCGGCAACCCACCGTTCATGGGAGTCGCGTTCTTAACTGACAGTATGGGCGAAGGATACGTACCGTGGCTGGCAGCCCAGCATCCCGGAACCGTTGGTAAGTTCGACTTGTGCGCGCATTTTTTCCGACGCGCACAGACCCTCCTCGGTGCGAATGGAACCATAGGTATGCTTGCGACAAACACTGTCTGCCAAGGCGACACGCGACTGACTGGATTGAGGCAGCTTGTTGTTGGGGCACTGGAGATCTTCGATGCAACTCGATCGGAGCCGTGGCCAGGTTC